>R14__coassemble_595_pt1 | contig 23556 bp, 18 predicted proteins | sample R14__metabat2_high_PE_020 | metagenome-assembled genome bin R14 | reverse complement strand
CCTTCTCGCCAAAGATGGCGCGAAGCAGGCGCTCCTCTGCAGTCAGCTCCGTCTCGCCCTTCGGGGTGACCTTGCCGACCAGAATGTCGCCCGGATGCACCTCCGCACCAATGCGGATAATGCCGTTTTCATCCAGATCCTTCAGGGCGTCATCACCGACGTTCGGGAGGTCACGGGTGATCTCCTCGGCGCCCAGCTTCGTATCGCGTGCTTCGCACTCGTACTTTTCAAGGTGGATGGAGGTGAAGACGTCGTTCATGACCAGCTCTTCGCTGAGCAGAACAGCATCCTCGTAGTTATAGCCTTCCCAGGTCATGAAGCCGATGAGCACGTTGCGGCCCAGGGCAATCTCGCCGCGGTCGGTCGCAGGGCCGTCCGCAATGACATCGCCGCGCGAAACCTTCTCGCCTGCGGAGACGATCGGATGCTGGTTGATGCAGGTGGACTGGTTCGAACGCGCGAACTTCGTCAGGTGATAGGTGTGGCACTCATGCAGCTCGTCCTCGATGACGATCGTGTCGCCGGTCACCTTGCGGACGAAACCGTCTTCCTTGGCGAGGAGGCAGACGCCGGAGTCCTTGCCGGCCTTGCCCTCGATGCCGGTCGCAACATAGGCGGCCTCGGAGCGGAGCAGCGGAACAGCCTGGCGCTGCATGTTGGAGCCCATCAGGGCACGGTTTGCGTCATCATGATCCAGGAACGGAATGAAGGCCGTTGCCACGGAGATCAGCTGGCGCGGGGAGACGTCGATGTAATCCACGCGATCCGGCTCAACGCTCTGCACGTCAGCGCGGACACGCACGGTGATACGGTCATTGACAAAGGTTCCGTCCGGATTGAGCGGCTCTCTCGCCTGGGCGATCATGCAGCCGTCTTCCTCGTCAGCCGCCAGATAGACGATCTTGTCGAGTACCTTCGGCGCCGGGCCGGACTTGTCGATCAGGCGGTACGGCGCCTCAATGAAGCCGTACTCGTTGATGCGGGCATAGGTGGCGAGGTTGCCGATCAGACCGATGTTCGGGCCTTCAGGCGTCTCAATCGGGCAGATACGGGAATAGTGTGAATAGTGAACGTCTCGGACTTCGAAGGAAGCGCGGTCGCGGTTCAGGCCGCCCGGACCAAGGGCGGACAGACGGCGCTTGTGCTCCAGCTCGGCCAGCGGGTTCGGCTGATCCATGAACTGGGACAGCTGGGAGGAGCCGAAGAACTCCTTGATCGCCGCGGAGACAGGCCGGATATTGATGAGATCCTGCGGCTTCACGTCCGTCTGGTTCTGGACGCTCATGCGCTCACGGACGACGCGCTCCAAGCGGGCCATGCCGATGCGGATCTGGTTCTGCAGCAGTTCGCCGACGGAACGCAGGCGGCGGTTGCCGAGATGATCGATATCGTCGGTGGTGCCGACGCCGTACGGAACGGTGATCAGGTAGCTGACGGTGGAAATGATATCGTCAATCAGGATGTGCTTCGGGGAGAGGGCGTTCAGGTTGAGGTGCAGAAGCTGGATCAGCTCCTCCTCGTTCATGCCTTCGGCCTCTGCCTTCGCAAGCAGCTCCTTCAGGGTGGGCAGATGCACCATCTCGTTGATGCCGGCCCTGGACGCGACCTCCTCGCTGACCCAGGCAGTCGCCTCAACAAAATTGTTGCCGATGACGCGAACCTCGCGATCTTCCAGCCTCAGGGTGATGTCGTTCACGCCGCTGTTCTGGATCGTCATGGCCAGCGGATCCAGCTTGGATGCCGGGATGCGCTCGCCCGCCGCGATCAGGATCTCGCCTGTGCGCGGATCCACGATATCGTTCGCGACAACATGGCCGCGGATACGGGCCGCGATGGCCAGCTTCTTGTTGTACTTATAGCGGCCGACACGCATCATGTCATAGCGGCGGTTGTCGAAGAAGGTCGCCTGCAGCAGCTTTTCAGCAGACTCAGGCGTGCCGATCTCACCCGGACGCAGACGATGATAGATGTCCATCAGGCCGCTTTCGACGCTCTTCGGCTCGTTCGCGGTGGTGCGGCGGCGGGTGCCGTCGTCTCCGCCGTCCTTGCCCATGGTGGCGCGGAGCTTTTCGTCGTCGCCGAGAAGATCGATGATCTCCTGGTCGGAGCCATAGCCCAGCGCGCGCAGCAGGCTCGTCACCGGCAGCTTGCGGGCGCGGTCCACGCGAACCCACATGACGTCGTTCGCGTCGATCTCATACTCCAGCCATGCGCCGCGGCTCGGGATGACCTGCGTATCGAACAGGTGCTTGCCGGCCTTATCGATGGTCTCACGGTAATAGCATCCCGGAGAACGGGCCAGCTGGCTGACGATCACGCGCTCGCCGCCGTTCACGATGAAGGTGCCGTGTTCGGTCATCAGGGGGAAGTCACCCATGAAGACTTCGGATTCCTTGACCTCGCCGGTCTCATTGTTGGTGAGACGGACAAGCACGCGCAGAGGCGTTGCATAGGTCATATCGCGTTCGCGGCATTCCGCGATCGTGTTCTTGGGCGTCGGATCCAGCCTGTAATCGATGAATTCAAGCTTCAGATTGCCGTTGAAATCCGTTATCGGAGAAACGTCTGCAAGAACCTCGTGGAGATCTTCCTCGAGGAACCGCTTGTATGAATTTTTCTGTACTTCGATCAGATCGGGCATTTCGATTACTTCGTCAATTCTGGCGAAGGTCTTGCGAACCCGATCCTTTCCCATAACGACGTCGTGCACCCCGACGTACTTCATGATCTCAGCTTCGACCTGCTCATCGCGGACGTTAGCCATGAATGCCATCACCCCTAACTTGTTTCAACCATAGGAAGGTTTCAGCACAAAAACAAATTCGCAAAATCCCTATTGCCAAATCACACGGGTCGTTGTACAATGACGTCAGCAAAGGGATCGGGCGCTCTATGCCTATTGTGCATATTGATGCAATATAATATTTTATGCTTTTTGAGAAGCTCTGTCAAGTATTTCTTCATAAATTTTTAAAAATATTTTTCGTATTCGTTAAGTTGCGTTACGATTTCCCCCTTCCGGCTGATCCGGAGGGGTTTTTCCATACTTTTTATGTGCAAAATCGGGCTTCTGCGGCGGGAAGACCGGTTTTCAGACGGAACAGAATGTTAAAAGAGGGGAAGCATCCGCAAAGGACTTTTTCTTTTTCTTCCTTCTTTGGATTTCATCAAAAAACGGCATGTCCTGCTTTCATCTGCAGGGCATGCCGTTTTTGAAAGTTCTGAGAGGGTAAAGGCTTCAAAGAACAGCGGATCCTCAGCCGTTTTCCGCCGGCGCAGCCGCTTCTGCCTGCGGCGCTGCCGGGATCCGTCCATCACCGGAAACAAAGTCCACAAACTGGCGCGCAACGCGCGGGCTGCGGCCGGCGTGGCTGACAGACCAGGCACGCGCCTTCGGCTCCAGTTCCGCCCAGTCGGCGGTGATGCCGCGCGCCTCCAGCAAGGTGCGGCAGATCGTGAAATACTGCTCCACACTCGGCTCCAGGAAGGTGAGACGCAGATCGAAGCGATCCGCCAGAGAGTACTTCTCCTCCAGCGTGTCGCGCTCATTCACGTCGTCCTGGCGCTCAGAGAAGCGCTGGCGCACGATATTGCGGCGGTTGGAGGTCGCATACACAACCACATTGGACGGACGTGCCTCCAGGCCGCCCTCCAGCACCGTCTTGAGAGCGGTATATTCCGGGCAGGAGTCGTTGAAGGCAAGATCATCCACAAAGACGATGAACTTGCACGGCTGGCTGCGCAGCACGGAGAAGATGTACGGCAGATTGGTGAGGCTCGCCAGCGGCACCTCCACGATGCGCAGGCCTTCCTTCCACATGTCGGAAAGGAGCGCCTTCACCGTAGCGGACTTTCCGGTGCCCTTGTCGCCGTAAAGCAGCATATTGCAGGCAGGCAGCCCGGCCAGCAGGCGGCGCGTGTTCTCGATCAGCGTGTTCCGCTGTTCCTCATAGAGGATCAGGTCGGAGAGCTGCACAGGATCCGGTGTTGAAACGCCGCGGAAGCCCAGCGGATGCGCCTCGTCAATGCCGACCCAGGTCACGCCCGGATAGCGGGCAAAGATGCCCGTTCCCTGCTTCCGGAAGAAGGCCGCAAGCGCCGGCGCACCGATGCGGGTCAGGATATTGCCGCTGATGCGGTCATCGAACGCCTCATCGCCCAGCGCCGGCTCCCAAACCGGGAGACGGACCGCCGTGGAACCCGGAACGCCCGCCCGCTCACAGAGCAGCAGAAACATCGCGGGTTCGATGGAGACCAGGCGGCCGATCGCGTCAAGATCATGCGCCAGTGCGCTCATCAGGCTGTAGGGCAGCTCCTTGCTGTGGGCACACATGGACGCCGCCGGGCTCTCGGAATAGAGCACCGCCTCCAGTGCCTCGCGCGCAAAGCCTCCGCGGCCCTCGGCGGCAGCCGTCAGCCAGGCATTATAGGTTTTGCAGTAGGTCTCCACGATCTCGCCCGGATCCTTGCGGTCATCCACGCAGGCGACGCAGAGATCCGCCAGCGCATTGATTGCGGGGTCATCCATGACATGGCGGAGCGCCGTCATGCAGGAAAGGTCAAGCAGCAGAGTTTCCAGTTCCTTCATTTCCATGGGATTCTCCTCCTCAGGGTTTCCAGTTCACATTCCGGAAAGCTTTCAGGCAGGGCTCCTGTCGGAGACCTTCGGCTTCCTGTCCGTCAGATTTACATGCGCTCCGGCGCTTCGACGCCGATCAGCCAGAGGCCGGTGCGGATCGTATCGCGGACGGCACGGGTCAGCTGCAGGCGGGCAGCCGTTCCGGCGGGATCGCCCTCTTCCATGATCCGATGCTCGAAGTAATACTTATTGTAGCTCTGCGCCAGCAGGGTGGTCTGCCGCGTAATGAGCGACGGCTCGTTCTCCTCCATCGCGCGGTGCACGATCTCCGGGAACTTCGAGAGCTGCATCAGCACATCCTGTGCCTCGTTGTCCGTGATCTTCTCCCAGTCCGGCGCGGAAACATCGATTCCCTCCGCCTTGCGCAGCACGCTGCAGCAGCGCGCGTGGGTATACTGGACATACGGACCGGTCTCGCCGTCGATGTTCAGCGCGCGATCCCTGCGGAAGTCGATATCCTTCATGCGGGCGTTGTGCAGGTCGAAATAGACGACCGCGCCGACGCCGACCTGGCTGGCAACCTCATCCTTGTTGGCGAGATTCGGGCTCTTCTCCTCGATGATCTCGCGGGCCTTCGTGATGGCCTGCTGCAGGAGGTCGTCCAGATAGACGACATAGCCCTCGCGGGTGGACAGCGCGCGTCCCTCATAGCTGACCATGCCGAAAGCGACATGCTCCATGCCCTTCGCCCAGTCGTTGCCCATCATCTGCAGAATTCGGAAGAGCTGCTTGAAATGCAGATCCTGCTGATACGCGACGATGTACAGGCATTTGTCGAAATGATAGGTGTTGTGACGGTAATAGGCGGCGGCGAGGTCGCGGGTGATGTAGAGCGTCGCGCCATCGCTGCGCAGGACGAGTGCCGGCGGCATGCCATAGGCCTCCAGATCGACAATCTGCGCGCCCTGGCTCGTCTGCAGGAGCCCCTTGTCGCGCAGCTCCTGCACGACCGGCTCCATCTTGTCATTGTAGAAGCTCTCGCCGGCGTAAGAGTCAAACTTCACGCCGAGGATGTCGTAGACGCGCTCCGCATCCTTCAGGGTGACATCCTTGAACCAGTTAAAGATAGAGAGCGCTTCCGGATCGCCGTCCTCGATCTTCTTGAACCAGGCGCGTCCCTCGTCCTCCAGGGACGGATCCGCCTCCGCCTCCTGATGGAAGCGGACATACAGATCGACCATCGCCTGCACACCGCCCTTTTCGACCTCTTCCCTGTTGCCCCACTTCTTGTAGGCGCAGATCATCTTGCCGAACTGGGTGCCCCAGTCACCGAGATGATTGATGCCGACGGTGGTATAGCCGTTGAAGTCATAGATGCGCTTCAGGCTGTGACCCAGCATCGTCGTGGAAAGATGGCCGATATGGAAGCGCTTCGCGATATTGATGGAAGAATAGTCGAGGCAGACCGTCTTGCCCTTTCCTTCTTCGGAGGAGCCCCAGCGGCCGTTGCTGGCGAGAACCGCTTCCACGACATTCTTCGCGAGGATGCCCCGATCCAGAAAGAAGTTCAGGTAACCGCCCACGACCTCACACCGATCCAGAACCGGGCAGGACAGAGCCTGTGACAGCGTGTTTGCGATCATCGGCGGCGCTTTGCGCAGCGTCTTGGAAAGGCGGAAGCAGGGCAGCGCAAAATCGCCCAGCTTTTTATCCGGCGGAGTCTCCAACATCCCCAGCACATCCGCACCTGTCAGGGTGCATCCTTCAAACGCTTTGGCGGCAGCCGCAGCGACCGCCTCGGCAATCTTCTCTTTCGTATCCATGAATTCCTCTTCCTTCCGGCCTGGCCGGCAGTATCATTAACCTCTTTATTTTAGCAGACAAAGAATAAAAAGAAAAGCCCTTTCCGTCAGGGCTTTTCCCGATGTTGTTTTGTCAGGCGTTCTTTCCTGAAGCCTCATAGGCCGCGATCGTCGCTTCGAGCGCGTCACAAGCCGCGTCAACGGTATCCATGCAGCGGACATCCTGTCTGAAGACCCGCGGCTTGATCTCGCGGCAGAGGGTGCTGCCCATCTTTTCTTCAAAGCGGCGGATCATCTGCTGCACGACCGGCTTGATATCCGCGCTCTCGTGCGCGCGCTTTTCCACATAACGCAGGGACAGAAGCGCGCAGGCGGACAGCAGGGCGCCGCAGACGGAGCCCGTCTGGATGCCGCCGCCAAAGGCGCCGACCATCGTCATCTCCCGTTCACCGAGACGGAGCCCGTAATATTCGTTTCCCGCCCGGAGCAGCGTCTCCGCGCAGTTGTAATTCTGCTCTATGTAATACTTTTTCGCAGCGTCTTTCAGCATGAGAACTCCTTCCGGTAGGCCTCCATTTCGGATTCGGAGCAGTACACAAAGTGCTCCGGCTCCACTTCCCGCATGGAAGGCTGTTCCTTCGAATAATCATGGTCGCGCTCCGGCACATAGTCGATGCGCTTGCGTTTGCGTTCCGTCAGCGGATTTGGCTGCGGGATGGCGGACAGCAGGGCGCGCGTATACGGGTGCATCGGGCGGGCATACAGCATCTCGCTCGGCGCGATTTCGACCATTTTGCCGAAATACATGACACCGATGCGGTCGGAAAAGTACTTCACCACAGACAGATTGTGTGCAATGAAGAGGATCGTGATGCCCGTCTCCTGCTTCAGATCATTCAGCAGGTTGATGACCTGCGCCTGAATGGAGACGTCCAGGGCAGAGACCGGTTCGTCCGCGATGATGAGCTTCGGCTGTACAATCATGGCGCGGGCAATGCCGATACGCTGGCGCTGGCCGCCGGAAAACTCATGCGGATAGCGGGTCGCGTGCTCCTCGGTCAGGCCAACCTTGTGCAGCATGTCGACGACCGCCTCGTGGACGCGATCCCGGCTGACGCCGCGCAGGAGAAGGCCCTCGCCTACGATCTCCTCAATCGTCATGCGCGGGTTCAGGGATTCGATCGGATCCTGAAAGATCATCGCAACGTTTTCCGTCAGATAGCGGGAAAGCTCGCGGGTCATCTTTCCGGAGATCTCGCGGCCGTTGAATTTTACCGTGCCGCTGGTCGGGTCATACAGGCGGATGATGGTACGGCCGGTCGTCGTCTTGCCGCAGCCGCTCTCGCCGACGAGGCCGAAGGTCTCCGCTGGACGAACCTTGAAGCTGACGTCGTCGACCGCCTTGACGGTCAGCCTGTTTTTGCCGTGGCCGGATGTAAAGTGCTGGCAGAGATGCTCGACCTCCAGAATGTATTCATCAGACATCGGCACCCGCCTCCTTCATGCGTTTGATGCGCTGTGCGAGCGAAACCGGCATCTCCATCTTCGGCGCAGAGGGATGCAGCAGCCAGGTGGAGGCCAGATGCGTCGGGCTCAGCCGGAATGTCGGCGGTTCCTTCTCAAAGTCGATCTTCAGGGCATACTTATTGCGTGCCGCAAAGGCATCGCCCCTGGGCGGGCAGACCATGTTCGGCGGCGAGCCGGGGATCGCCTCCAGACGCTCATGGGTCTCGAGGTCCGGCATGGAGGACAGCAGCGCCCAGGTATACGGATGAGCCGGCTCGAAGAAGATCTCCTCCGTCGTGCCGCTCTCCACAATCTTGCCGGCATACATGACACAGATGCGATCCGCCATTTGGGCGACGACACCGAGATCATGCGTGATAAAGAGGACGGACAGATTCCGCTCCTCCTTGATGCGGTTGATCAACTCCAGGATCTTCGCCTGCACCGTGACATCCAGCGCGGTGGTCGGCTCATCGCAGATGAGGATCTCCGGGTCGCCGGCCAGGGCGATCGCGATGACGATGCGCTGACGCATGCCGCCGGAGAACTGGAACGGATACTGCTCGATGCGGCGCTCCGGATCCGGAATGCCGACGTCACGCATCAGGCTCAGCGCCCGCTGATAGGCTTCCTTTTTATTCATGCCGCGGCGGGTGAGCACTTCCATGATCTGCTTGCCGACCTTCATGATCGGGTTCAGCGCGGAGAGCGGATCCTGGAAAACAAGGCCGATGCGGCAGCCGCGGATCCTGTGCATCTGGGCTTCGTCGACCTTTGTGAGATCCATGCCGTCATACAGAATGGCGCCGTCCTCGATCATCGCGTTGGATGGAAGGATACCCATGACAGCCTTGGTGGAAACGGACTTTCCGCTGCCGCTCTCACCCACAATGGCGAGGGTCTCGCCGCGTTTCAGGTCGAAGGACACGCCGCGAACGGCCTGCACCTTGCCGCCGTACGCCTTAAAGGACACGCGGAGGTTCTGCACACTCAGGATGGTTTCTCGTTCGTCCATCGGTCAGTCCTCCCCTCTGCGGCTGGGATCCATAGCGTCCCTCAGGCCGTTTGAAAGCATGTTGAAAGCGATCATCAGCGCGGAAATCAGAACAGCCGGGAAGAACGTCTGATACGGATACTGCAGCAGAACCGTCTGTCCGACGGAGAGCAGGATGCCGATGGACGGCTCCGGCGGCTTGATGCCGAGGCCGATATACGCAAGGAAGGACTCCGAGAAGATGGCGCCCGGAACGGCGATCATCGCGCGGGTAATGAGCGGGCCGACGGTGTTCGGCAGGATGTGCCGGAAGATCAGCTTATAGTCCGGAACGCCGAGCGTGCGGGCTGCCAGCACATACTCGCGCCCCTTATAGCGATAGAACTGTGCACGGGTCAGGCGCGCCGTTCCGATCCATCCGGTGACCGTGAGAGCCAGGATGATGGAGAACATGCCGGAGCCGAGCAGGATCATGAACAAAATCGTGACGACGATGTACGGCAGGCCATCCAGCACCTCCGCGAGATGCGTGAGGATCAGATCGACCTTTCCGCCGTAGTAGCCCGCGATGGAGCCATAGATGATGCCGATGACGAGGTTCGTCACGACCGAGATGAACGCAATGATGAGAGAGATGCGCGTACCGCGGAAGAGGCGCGTCATCACGTCACGGCCCAGATAGTCCGTGCCCATCCAATGGTACTCCCCCTCCGGAACGCCGCAGTATTCATAATAGTCGACCTTCACGTCGACAACCGTCTGGCGCCCCGCCTTGTATTCGCGGATGATCTCCTTGACGCAGCCCTCCGGAAAACGGGAGGTGTCCTCAATGGAGCTCTTCTTGCGGTTCGTCAGGGTCATGGTGCCGTCGAAAATTCCGAAATTTTCAAGAACCGGAACCTTCGGCGGCAGGTTCTTCTGGGATACGTTCTGCTGGGTATAGGAATATCCGGTGATCTCCGGGACGACGATCGCCATCAGGATAATGACCGCGATGACAATCATGGAGATCACGGAGACCTTGTTATGCAGGAGGCGGCGCATCGCGTCCTTATAGAAGCCGATCGGTTCGGTTTTGAATGCCTCGTCGGTCTGCCAGTCGGATTTTGCCGGCTCAAAGAGCTCCTTCGGGATCGAAGAAAGCTCTTCCGGGAGACGGTTTCTGTCTTCGATGATCATTTTCCGCCTCCGATTCTGATACGCGGATCAATAATGCCGTAGGAAATATCGACAACACAGATGCTGACCAGCGAGATCATGGAATAGAAGATAAGACACGCGACCGTCAGGAAGTGGTCGCCCGCCATGATGGAGTCGACCAGCATACCGCCTTCGCCCGGAACCGCGAAGATTTTTTCAATCACGAGGGAACCGCCCATGATGCCCGTGATCATCGGGATGATCGTGTTGGCGATCGGAACGAGGCTGTTGCGGAAGGCATGACGCCAGGTCGCCTCATGCTGCGTGAGCCCCTTTGTGCGCGCCAGGAGCATGTACTCCGAGCTGAGCGTTTCGATCAGCTCGCCGCGCAGATAGCGGGCGATGGTCGCGATCGGGTTCAGCGCGAGCGCGATGATCGGCAGGAGCATGGACGAGAAGGCCGCCCACACATTCGGTGCCTGCGCATTGTAGAGTGTCGGGAAAATCGGCCAGAGGTAGGCAAAGCAGTATTGCAGCAGGGAGGCGAAAATGAACGATGGAACCGAAATGAAGATGACAATAAAGAACGACACCACGTTGTCGATCCATGTGTTCCGTTTCAGCGCGGCCAGTGTGCCCGCCAGAATGCCGAGCGGGATGGAGATCAGCAGCGAAAAGAAGTTCAGCACCATCGTCGGGGGCACGCGCTCCTCAATGATCTCAAAGACATCCATGCCCGGGCGAATCTTGACCGAGGTGCCGAAGTCGCCCTTTGTCACGATGCCCGCGACAAAGTAATAATACTGCACGACCATCGGCTCATGCAGATGCATACGATCCTCCAGCTTGCGCTGGACTTCCGGCGACACCTCCGGATTTTCAAAGATGCTCATCGGCATGAGGCGGATGACCCAGAAGGACAGGGTCATCACCAGAAAGAGGGTCAGCAGCATCGCGCCGATACGTCCCAGAATATACTTTGCCATTCAGCTTTCCTCCGGGGAATCCTTTCGTTCATGAGAAAATGTGCCTGTGGGCACACCAAAGAGCTTTCCGTTCTTTTCCTTCGGGCCTTCGGCTTTAAACCCAGCCGAACTCCCTTTTTATAAACACAGGTATACGCCGCTTTTTGCGGCGCATACCCGTATTGAATTCGCCTTTCCTGTCTGAATTCCTCTTTTAAAATTCAGATTTGGAAAAAATACATGGATTATTCAGCGATGTCGCCGAAAGCGAGACCCCAGCCGAAGCTCGGCAGATACTCTTCAACCGGCAGGATGAGGCGGTCGGCGAACATCTCGTAGTAGACCTCCTGCACGACCGGCACCTGAATGACCTTCTCCAGGTAGATGCGCTCAAGCTTGGCGGTCTCGTCCAGCAGGCGGCTGTAGTCAGACTTGACCTCGTCGCTGTCGCAGACGGCGTACTGAGCCTCGAACTCCTCATCAAAGAAGTTGTTCGGATGGCTGCCGTAGGTGCTCAGATAGTAGTAGAAGCAGGTGTACGGATAGGTGCGGCTCGCCTGACGGCTCCAGTCATTCGGGGAGAGATCCCATTCGTCGGTGCCCTTCTTGAACTCGGTGGTGGAAATGCCGGTGTAGTTCTTGGATTCAACGGTGACCTTGCCCTCGAAGATCTTCGGGAGCTCCTCCTGGAGATACTCCGCGGTGGCCTTCCACTTGGCCTCGGACGGATCATACGCGATGATCAGGTTGATGACGGTGTCCTCCGGCAGGCCGCACTCCTCATACGCCTTGGCGAGATACTCGCGGGCGAGCTCCGGATTGTAGCCATACGGGCCCCAGGCTTCGACCTCCGCCGCGACGGCCTTGCCCTGCTCGCTCTCACGATAGGTCAGGCCCTCCGGGGAGAACATGCCGGCCTGCGTGCTGACATAGACGCCGGACGGCTGCTGATAGCCGAACAGTTCCTTTGCAATGACCTCGCGGTTCATCGCATGATAGATCGCCTTGCGGTAGTTGATGGAAGCGGTGACCGGATTCTTCGGGTTCTTGCAGTTCAGGTCGATGTGATAGACGGTGATGGAGCCGTCTTCCACGGTGCGCGGGTCATCGATGTAGGTCTCAATGACGTTGGAGTCCGGCTCCAGCCAGTCCAGCTGGCCCTGCTCCCAAAGCTCCACGCGGGCATTCATTTCCGGAATGATGCGGACATCGACGGCGTCATAGTGGAACAGCTCCGGCAGCCAGTACTTGTCATTGCGGACATAGGTCTGCACGGAACCGTACACCCAGGAATCCAGCTTGTACGGGCCGCAGCTCATATAGGTCTCGACGCTCTCGCCGTAGGTGCTCTGGGTGCGGTCTGCGTTCATGCAGGACTCGTACAGCGGCTCATAGATCGGGACGCAGGCACGGGTCGTGAAGTGAGAGCAGACGTTCTTCTGGGTGAAGGTGCCGTCGGTGACAATCTCGATGGTATAGTCATCGATCTTCTTAATGCCGACATCGTCCCAGGACACCGGGGCATCGCTGGTCTGCTTGCTGTAGGCCTTCGCGTTCAGGATGGTGATATCCTGATCGGAGATGAAGTCGGCCATCTGGTTCGAGAGAACCGGATCCAGACCCATCTTGAAGGAATAAATCATGGTGTCGGCGTTGATCGGATCGCCGTTTGCCCAGCAGGCTTCCGGACGAAGGGTGATGCGCCAGGTCGTATCATCGACCTGCTCCGGAAGATCCTTCGCAATTTCACCGATATAGTGGAAGTTCTTTCCGTCCTCATCCGGCACAGCGCGGAAGAGGGTGGCGCCGCAGTAAGCGGCCGGGGTGTTAACCTGGCTCTGCACGGAGTTCTGGCCGTTCAGGGTCGGGCATTCTTCCTTCAGATAATAGTGAAGGACTTTGTCGGCGCAGGCGGATGCGCACAGGGTCAGCGCAAGGGCGAGCACGACGATGAGGGAAAGCAGTTTCTTCATATCATACACTCCTTCTGGATTTGGATAGCATTATAAAAGTGCCGCGACAAGGGAAAGCACAAAGAGAATGACCGAGATGAGGATCAGCGGGAGCCATTCCGTATGCCCGCCGACGCTTGCGCGGTAGGATCGATAGTCCTCCGTTTCCTCCCGTCCGCTGCGGGCCTCCCCGCGGAAGAGCCGCTTCAGCATCTTCACGCCCCAGGGAAAGGAGGCGAGGATGCCGGAATTGGAGACCAGCTGACAGAGGCCGACGATGAGCGCCCCGGATGACATGGAAAAGAGCAGGTCAGAGAGCACCGAGGTGCTCTTTCCCAGCCAAAGCAGCAGGGCAAACAGGGCAAAACCGATCCCCAGCGCCGCGATGTACGGCAGCATGCTTTGTCGTTTTTCCAAATTCCCGCTCCGTTTCCTTTCCTGTGCAGGCATCCGGGCTGGCTTCCGGCCGGGCCTCCAGCCGTTGTTTCCGCAATCATAGCAGACATTTGTTTGGTTTTCAATCGTAAAAATTACAAAAAATGGCGTTTTTCTGAATTTATCGTACGGATTTTATGCTTTTTCTGTCTGCCTTTTTTCAGCTTTCCGGTTTTTGAAGAAATTACAGTTTTCCTTCACAGATCCTTCCTTTTCCGTTGACATTCCCCCGTTTTCGCTTACAATGGGGAAAAACGACCGCACGGAGGAAAAAGCCATGACAAAGAACGAGCGCCGCGCGCTTTTGCTGATCGAGGCAAACCCGCTGATCACGCCGGAAACGATCGCCGGAAAGCTGGGGCTTCCCTTTTCCGATGCCGAAGCGCTGATCAGGGGCCTCATTGCGCAGGGCTGCATCCAGGGGCGCGGCTTCGTCCTCGCCGGCGGCAGCTACGCCGTGGTCATCGGCGGCGTGAACATGGACATCTGCGGCACCGCCTTCGCCCCGCTGGTGGCGGAGGACTCCAATCCCGGCCGTGTCTCCTACAGCCTCGGCGGCGTCGGGCGGAACATCGCCCACAACATGAGCCTGCTGGGCATGGATGTCCGCATGCTGACCGCCTACGGCGACGACACGAACGGCGAACACATCGCCGCCTCCTGCAGCGAGCTGGGCATCGATGTCAGCCACGCGAAGGTCGTCCCCGGCGGCACCACGCCGACCTATCTCTATCTCACCGGGCCGGACGGGAACATGGCGCTGGCCGTAAACGACATGGACATCTGCCGGGAGATCAGCCCCGCCTACCTCGCGGCAAACCTGCCGCTTATCAACCGCGCCCAGCTCATCATCGCCGACGCGAATATCCCGGCGGAAAGCCTCGCTTATCTCGCGGATCGCTGCTCCGTCCCGATCTTCTGCGACCCGGTCTCGACCGTGAAGGCGGAGAAGCTCCGCCCCATCCTGGAGAAGATCCACACCCTGAAGCCAAATCGTCTGGAGGCGCAGCTCCTCTCCGGCGTGGAGATCCGCACGCCGGAAGACGCGGAAAAAGCCGGCCGCGTGCTGCTGGATGCGGGCATGCACCGCGTATTCATCTCCATGGGAGCTGACGGCGTCATGGCTGTCACACGGGAGGGTGACCTCTTCCTGCCGAACCTGCCCGGAAAGCTCGTGAACACCACGGGCTGCGGCGATGCCTTTATGGCAGGCCTCGCCTTCGCCTATCTGGAGGGCAGCGGCCTCCGCAATTCCGCCCTCGCCGGACTTGCCGCTGCATCCCTCGCTGCCGAGAGCCGTGAGACCATCAACAGCGCCCTCTCAGCCGACGCCCTGCGCGCCAGAATGGCTCTGGCGAAGTGATCTTCTGAATATGCAAACGCCTGCTCCGGATCAGCCGGGCAGGCGTTCTCTTACGCTATGACGACCGACACCCTGTCAATCCCATATGCCTTCATGATTTCCAGTGTCTCCCGCGTGAGCAGTTCCCCGCTGACCGCGATCGGAATCGCCGGCGGGCAGGAAACCGTCGGGGCGCCGCAGACGCGCCCTTCCGCTTCCGCAAGCGGAACCCTCTCGTGCCTTGCCAGCACCGCCTCCCGTACAGGCATCACCTGCCGAGCAGGTGTGAGGCGCAGGCGCAGAGCCGACTTCACCGCGCGATGCTGTGCCGCGGCCTCCAGAAGCGTCCGCGTCAGGCAATCCAGGTCGCGCCCGTCGTTTTCCGGCGTCAGCATGCAGACGAGATACGCCGCGTCGCAGAATTCCGGCTCCGCGCCATGCGTGCGCAGCAGGTCACCCAGTTCCTCCCCGGAATAGCCCATCGCCCCGGCGTCCACCGTCAGCTTCAGCGGATCGGTTTGTAAAACCGGGATGCCCCGCGCCCGCATGTCCATGCGCCATGCCTCCAGCCGCGCCGCCGTCTCCCGGATCTTCTCCGGATAATCCGACAGCAACAGGCCCGCCGCACGGTCGAGGGACGCCATGATCAGATAGGAGGGCGAGGTCGTGCCCGTCACTTCCATGGCAGCCTTCACCTCTTCCGCAGCCGCGATGCCCTCCCGGATATGGAGGTACGCGCCGCCCGTCAGCACCGGCAGCGTCTTGTGCGCGGAATCGCAGCACATCGCCGCACCGAGATCCATCGGATGGCAGGGTGTTTTAAGAAAATGCAGATAGGCGCCGTGCGCGCCGTCCACGAGCAGCGGCAGGCCGAACGCCGCCGCCGCGGCCGACAGACCGGCAATGTCCGCGGCGTGACCCAAATAATCCGGGCTCGTCACATAGACGGCGAAGGGCATTCTTCCCTTCTCCCGACAGGCGGAGAGCGCCGCCGTCAGCGCAGCGGGCGTCACCATGCAGGAAGCGACAGAATTTTCATCTTCCTCCGCCGGATAGATCCACGCCGCCTCGCAGCCTGTCAGCGCCAGCGCATACAGAAATGCCTTGTGCGCGTTCCGCCCCGCCAGAATGGTGCCGCCCGGGTGTCCGAATTTCTGCATCGCCAGCAGGATCATGGAGCGGATCGCGTGGCTGCTGCCCTCGGTCGACCAGCAGGTCACCGCCGTGCCGAAGGCTCGCGCCGTATTGGCCTCCGCCTGTGCGATGACGCCTTCCGCCGCATAGAGCTCATCCGCCCCGCGGATTTCCGTGATGTCGAGCGGCTCCGGGCCGAGCTGCGCCCGCCCCTTGTGCCCGGGCATGTGCAGACGGGCCGTTCCGCTCTCCTGATAGCACTTCAGAAAATCCAGCAATGGCGTATTCATGCGGCAATTCTTCCTTCCGTCCTTATGGCAATCGACTTCGGTTTTGTATTATAATACCCGGGTAAGGTTTCCGTAAAGCTCCAGCTGATTTGAAAAAGTTCTATCGGGAGGAAAATATGATTGCATTTCTGACCTCAAGCCCGACGGGCCCGCTGGACGGCTCCCGTCCCGTCACCGGCATGGACGAAATGAACGGCTTTCGCGCCGCCCTCGCCGCGCGCTGGCCGGGCGAGGCACGCTGCCTCATGATCAGCGCATTTCCGGATGATGACGCCGCAAATGCCGAGATGTCCGGCTTTTTCGAGAACGCTCTGCGCATCTCCGGGCTGGGCGTTGCCTGCTTCGACCTCTGGGATCACCGCTTTCCGGTGCTCAGTGCCGAAGCCGTGCGCGGCTATGATGTCATCCTGCTGGGCGGCGGGCATGTCCCGACCGAGAACGCCTTTTTTCAGCGCATCGGTCTCCGGGAAAAGCTTGCCGGCTTCGGCGGCATCCTGATCGGGATCTCCGCAGGCACCATGAACTGCGCGGAGACCGTCTATGCCCAGCCGGAGCTTCCGGGTGAATCGACCGACCCGACATATCAGCGCTTCCTCCCCGGTCTCGGCATCACGAAAACGATGATCCTCCCCCACTATCAGATGGTGAAAGACAGGCTTCAGGACGGGAAGCGTCTCTATGAGGACATCACCTATCCAGAGAGCTATGGCCGCTCCTTCCTCGCCCTCTGTGACGGCAGCTATCTGCTCTGCGAAAACGGAACGGAAACGGTTCACGGGGAAGCCTACCGGATCGCCGACGGACAGATCTGCAGGATTTAAAGTGTGATGAGCCGCCCAAAACCGCCTACGCCGCAGACCGCGAATCCCTTCTTTCGAATCAAAAAGCCAAAGCGTTATCATTGGAAGGAAAAAGATGCGAGAACTGAACTGGACTGTCCCCCCTGCCGATGACGGCCGCGCCGTCCGGGTGCTGATCCCGCGGCGTTTCTCTCTGGGGCAGCATGCCTTCCGGCGGCTGAAGGTTCGCGGAGGCATCCTCGTGAACGGAGAACCCGTGCACGCGGATCGCATCCTCCGCACCGGAGAACGGGTCACCGTGATGCTGGAAGACAGCCTGGAGGGCAGCGGCCTCCTCCCGGAAGGGGACGCGATGTGCCGCGTGCGCTATATGGACAGCGACCTGCTGATCATCGCGAAGGGCGCGCCCCTCGCCACCCTGCCCAGCATCCACCAGCGCACAGGCACCCTGCGGGAGCTGCTCGCCTCGCAGCTGGGCATCGACCCTGCCGCGTTCCGGTATCACCCGGTGAACCGCCTCGACAAAGGCACCAGCGGCCTGCTGGCAATCGCCCGACACGACCATGCGCAGCGCCTGCTGACCGCACAGCTGCACACAGACGCCTTTCTCCGGGAATATCTGGCCGTCACGGAGGGCTGCCCGGCAGACAGCGAAGGCGTCATTGACGCCCCGATTGCCCGCGTGGGCGAGGGGGCAAGGCGCTGTGTCCGCGCGGACGGAAAACCGGCGGTGACGCACTACAGCGTGGAGGCACGCGCCGGAGGGCGCGCACTGCTCCGCCTCCGGCTGGAGACCGGGCGCACGCATCAGATCCGCGTGCACCTTGCCCATCTCGGCTGCCCGATTGTGGGGGATTATCTTTACGGAACGGAGCATCCGGATTTGCCTGACCGTTTTGCACTGCACTCCGCGCTTCTCGCCTGCCGCCAGCCGCTGACGGGAGAAGCGCTCCGCATCGAGGAACCACTGCCCTCGGAGCTGGAAAAGCTGATATGAACGCCGTCTTTCCGGCCTGTCCCGTTGCAATTTGTATGGAAATCTGCTATTCTAGTAAGGTGATTTTGAAAATCGGACGGAGGTTTTCCCATGAATATTGTATGTCTTGACCTTGAAGGCGTCCTGGTCCCGGAGATCTGGATCGCGTTTTCCGAAGCCAGCGGCATCCCGGAGCTGCGCCGCACCACCCGGGATGAGCCGGACTATGACAAACTCATGAAGTGGCGTCTCGGCATCCTGCGCGAGCACGGCCTTGGCCTCGCTGACATCCAGCGCGTCATCAGCACCATCGACCCGATGCCGGGCGCAAAGGAATTCCTGGACAAGCTTCGCAGCGAAACGCAGGCGATCATCCTCAGCGATACCTTCACACAGTTCGCCGCGCCGCTCATGCGCAAGCTGGGCCAGCCGACGATCTTCTGCAACGAGCTTGTCGTCGGCAAGGACGGCATGATCGAGGATTACCGCATCCGCACCCAGCAGAGCAAGCTGAGCACCGTGAAGGCGCTGCAGTCTGTCGGCTTCGAGACGATCGCCTCCGGCGACAGCTACAATGACCTCGGCATGATCCGCGCCAGCAAGGCTGGATTCCTCTTCCGCAGCCCGGAAAAGATCCGCAAGGATAACCCGGATATCCCCGCCTGCGAGGAATACAGCGACCTGCTTGCCCTCATCGAGAAAGCTCTGTAAAAACTGAAGGAGGCATATCATGTCCATTTCCAATCTGATCAGCGGATCTGACGTCCGCGGCAAGGCTATCGGCGAAGGTGCCCTGCTGACCGAAACCGTTGGCTATCGTCTGGGCCAGGCCTTTGTGCGCTGGCTGAACAATAAAGGAATCGCGGCGCCGCGCATCGCGGTGGGCCGTGACCCGCGCCTCTCCGGCGAAGCGCTGGAGAAGGCGATCGCCGACGGCATGGCCAGCGCGGGCGCGCAGGTGACCTGCTTCGGCCTCGCAACGACGCCTGCCATGTTCATGGCGCTCGTGCGCCCGGAGTTCGGCGGAGACGCTTCCATCATGGTGACGGCAAGCCATCTCCCGTGGGAACGCAACGGCTATAAATTCTTTCTGCCGGACGGCGGCATCACCAGCGCAACCCTGAAGGAAATCCTCGCGCTGGCGGACTCTGACGAGGACTTCACTGCCCCGGGCGGAAAAACCGATACGCTCAATTTCCTGCCGGTCTATACCGCCATTCTGGAGGAGAAGATCCGTTCCACCCTCGGCGGCGACAAGCCGCTCACCGGCCTGCACATCGCGGTCGACGCCGGCAACGGCGCGGGCGGCTTCTATGCCCGCATGCTGTCCGAGCTGGGCGCCGACACGAACGGCAGCCAGTTCCTTGAGCCGGATGGTCATTTCCCGAATCATATTCCGAACCCGGAAAATGAAGATGCCATGAACTCTGTGAGCCGCGCCGTCGTCCAGAGCCACGCTGATCTCGGCGTCATCTTCGATACGGACTGCGACCGTGCCGCCATCGTGGACGCAGACGGCCGCGAAATCAACCGCAACCGCCTCATCGCGCTCATTTCCGCTGTGCTGCTGGCCCGCGAACCGGGCTGCACGATCGTCACGGACTCCGTGACCAGCTCCGGCCTGGCGGACTTTATCCGCGCCCACGGCGGTGTGCACTGCCGCTTCAAGCGCGGCTACCGCAACGTCATCGATGAGAGCCGCCGCCTGAATAATGCCGGCACCTCCAGCCCGCTCGCTATCGAGACCAGCGGCCATGCCGCCCTGCGCGAGAACTACTTCCTGGACGACGGTATGTACCTCGTCACCGTCCTCATCATCGAGGCCGTCCGTATGCAGCGCGAGGGCAAGCGTCTGACCAGCCTCATCGCAGACCTTCGCGAGCCGGTCGAGAGCGCCGAGATCCGCATGGCGCTGACCGACGCGGATTTCCGTCCGGCTGGTGAGCGCGCCATTGCTGCCGTGATTGAAAAGGCTGAAAAGACGGCTGACTGGCATATCGCGCCGGACAACCATGAGGGCATCCGCGTGTCCTTCGACGTGAACGGGACAGCCAATGCCGCCTGGTTCCTCCTGCGTCTCTCCCTGCATGACCCGGTGCTGCCGCTGAACCTGGAGAGCGATGTCCCGGGCGGTGTGCTCGTCATGGCCAACCAGCTGCTCGTTATCCTGCAGCCGCTGGACGGCGTGGATGTTTCCCCGCTGAAGGCCTGGATCGAGCGCAACGCCTGAGGAAGGGGTCTGATTCAAATACCTGAGGAAGGGGTCTGGGGTCTCTGACCCCAGGCAGGCCCGGGCAGCCGCCCGGAACGTCCCCCATGCGCAGCATATTTTCTCAGGCAAACAGCGCAGCGCCTTTGCCGTGCACCGCTAACCTTCTTATATATCCCAGGCAGGTCCCCAGCGCAGCATATCCCCTCAGGCAAACAGCGCAGCGCCTTTGCCGTGCACCGCTAACCTTCTTATGCTCAAGTGTCTCATCTCAGGCAGGGCTCCTTTCCGTCAGACAGCGAAGTGCTTCTGACCCAGCGCATTTCATACAGCATAACAAGAAGGCCCGGATCAATCTCCGGACCTTCTTTGTTTTTGGCTTCGTGATGCCGAAAAACACTCCCCGGAAAGCCGGGGAATCAGTGCTGTTCTTCCTGTGCCCGGCACCACTTCCGCAGAGTGCAGGTCTCACATTCCGGCTTCCGGGCATGGCATACCTGTCTGCCGTGATAGATCAGCCAGTGATGCGCGCGGCTCCACTTGTTCTTCGGGATGTTCCGCATCAGCTGCTTTTCCGTCTCCAGAACATCGGGAGCGTCCGCCAGCCCGAGGCGGTTGGTGACGCGGAACACATGGGTATCGACCGCGATCGCGTCCGCCCCGAAGGCGCAGCTCATGACGACGTTGGCCGTCTTCCGCCCGACGCCCGGCAGGCTCTCCAGCTGATCGTGATCCGCCGGCACCTCGCCGCCGAAGCGCTCCGCAACGGCGCGCGCCGTCTCCCGCAGGTGCTTTGCCTTCGTATGATAGAGGCCGCAGCTGGCAATGTAGGGCTCGATCTCCTCCGGCTCCGCCTGCGCCATGGAAGGCGCGTCCGGCCAGCGTTCAAAGAGTGCCGGAGTGACCTTGTTGACCTTCACGTCTGTGCACTGGGCAGACAGGACAACCGCCACGAGCAGCTGCCAGGGATTTTTAAAATGCAGGGCCGGCACGGCATTGGGATACAGCCGTTCCAGTTCTGCAAGAATCGCCTGATTTTTTTCTTCACGCGTCATTTTGAAATCACCCACATTTTACTTTTCGCTTTCCCGGCAGACCGAGAGGCTGTCCCACAGCTCCTCCGGGAGCATTTTCCTGAGCGCAGCGAAATCCTTCTTTTCGGCGGAAAGGAGCCTGCGTACTGCCGTGGAGCTGAAGCTCCGCGTCTCCTCCGGCGTATCGATCACCATGATGCCAAGACCGGAAAGATACGAATCCGCAGCGATCGTTCCGCGCACATCGTCCGTGCCCCGCGCCATGCAGACAATGCCGAACTCCCGGGCAATTTCCGGGATATACAGCCACCCGCCCGCAAGCTCCTTCAGCTTGTCGGAACCGATGAGCATCGCGCACGGAATCCCCTCCTCACGAAGGTGGCACAGCGTTTCATAAGTCCTCGGCTGATGATCCGCAAGGATTTCATAATCCGACACCTGCATCCACGGCCGGTTTGCCGCAATGCTTCGCAGCATGAGGAGACGCTCCGCCTCCGAAAAGGCGAAGTCCTTTCCCTGTTCTTCCGAAATATAGCGGCTCTTGGAGGGCGTGAAAACGACCGTTTCGCATCCCAAAGCCTTCAGGGCAAACGCTGCAAGATCAATATGCGCCCGGGTCGGCGGATTGAAGGCGCCGCCGAAAAAGAGCGCCTGAATGGGATGATTTTCCATTTTTTCTCCAGTTCAAACACGATTTCCGACGTTTTTATCGTTCCATCTCCGGTACTGCGTCAGCATCATCGTCGCAAAGCAGGCGGTTCCGCCGATGAAATTCGAAACCGGCTCCGCCAGGAAGACACCGTTCGCGCCAAAGCCCAGCCCCGGCAGCAGGATGGTCAGCGGAACGACCATGATGACCTTCCGAAACAGAGAGAAGAAGATCGCCTGCTTCTTGCAGCCGATGGAGCGGAAAACGGTCTGGCCCGTCACCTGCAGCGCCTGAAAAACAAAGGTGGCGAAATAGATGCGCAGGCCCGGCTTGCCTGCCTCCAGCAGCGCCGGATCGGAATTGAAGATCATGATGAACAGCTGCGGCACCGCCAGAATGAGCACCCAGACGACCGCCGTATAGAGAATATTCCAGCGTGTGATGAGGTTCACGGTCTCGCGCATGCGATCCGGCCGCTTCGCGCCGAAATGGAAGCTCAGCACCGGAGAACCGCCGCTTCCGATGGCCTGCACCGGCACATCCAGAATCTGGCGCACAGACGAAATGACGGTATAGACCGAGATATACACAGCGCTGCCCCAGATGGACAGCATGCGGTTGCAGACGACGGCCACAAGGCTGTTCGTAAACTGCATGATGAAATTGACCACACCCAGGCCGAAAATGTCGCTGATGACCGGCCAGCGCAGCTTCTTCGGGGCGATGAAGGCCAGCTTCAGTTCGCTCCTGCCGCCGCGCAGGAAGACAATCACGAAAATCATGGAAAAACACTGGGACAGGACGGTTGCGACCGCAGCGCCCTGCACGCCCATGCCGAATCCGAAGATGAAGATCGGATCCAGAAGGATGTTCGCCACGGCGCCGATCGCAATGACCATCATGCCTGCGCCCGCGAAGCCCATTGCGTTAATGTATGGGCTGAGCCCGGAGGCCAGCATGGTCGCGGGCGTGCCGAGGAGGTAGATCCGCAGATAGCGGACAGCATGCGGCAGCAGTTCCGGAGAAGCCTCGCCGCCGAGGATCATGAGGAGCGGCCGGGCAAAGATCTCAAAGACAGCCATGAGGACGGCCGCCGAGCCCAGCAGAAGCATGAATGCCGTATTCATGACCTCCTCCGCGCCCTTCGTGTCGCCGCGCCCGCGGGCCATGCCGCACAGCGGCGAACCGCCCTGACCATACAGGTTTGTGAAAGCGGTTACCATCATGACAAAGGGAAAGCAGAGACCGATGCCTCCGAGAGCCGCGGTGCCCTCCCCCGGCATCCTTCCGATATAGATGCGGTCGACAATGCTGTAGAGCAGAGAGAGGATATCCGCAACCAGCAGCGGGATGACGGCCCGCGCAACGTTGCTCCTCGTGTCTCCGCTGGAAAAATCAATCTGGCGCATGCCGGACTTGCGATCGAATTTCATTTCCGTTTTCCCTTCCTGTCGAAAAGTGAACAGAGGAATTATAGCATAATGCGCCCGTTTCGGAAAGACAAAAAGACGGCCGCCGCAAAGGCAGCCGTCCAATTCTGTTTTGGGGATTACTCGTTGCCCTGTCCGTAGTAGGCGTTCGGGCCATGCTTGCGGAGGAAGTGCTTGTCCAGAACGTGCTTCGGCGCTTCCGGGGTCTCCGGATCGATCGCGATGGTGTAGATCGCCATCTTCGCGACCTCTTCCAGCACCGCCGCGTGATAGACGGCCTGCGCCGGATCCTTGCCCCAGGCAAACGGGCCGTGATTGC
>R14__coassemble_585_pt1 | contig 24034 bp, 18 predicted proteins | sample R14__metabat2_high_PE_020 | metagenome-assembled genome bin R14 | reverse complement strand
GGGTATGCACGCCGAAATGTGTGAGCAGCTGACGGGTCACCCGCGTGTCCTCCGCCGCGATGAGGGAAACGCTGCCGAGGATCTCCACCGCGCGGGGGCTCATGTCCCCCAGGTTGCCGATCGGCGTTGCGACGATATAAAGCTTTGGCATGGTTCCTCCTCACACTTTCAAATCTTCCATTCGGCGGTATCCAGGCGCTCGCATCCGCGGAGCATGGCGCTCCGGGCGCGCGGATTGGCGGCGATCTCCTCCGCGGAGGGCTTTGTGCCGCTGCCGATGAGCGTGACCTGCGGGATTTTTCCGCAGATGCAGACCGGAATCCTCGGCGGGCAGGTGCAGGGACGCGCCAGCCGCCGGAAGGTCTGCTTTACGATGCGATCCTCCAGCGAATGGAAGGTGAGCACCGAAAGCCTGCCGCCGGGCTTCAGGAAATGCGCCATGTCCTCAAGCGCCGCCGTGAGGGGCGCCAGCTCGTCATTGACCTCGATGCGCAGCGCCTGAAAGGTGCGCCTTGAGCTGTGTCCCTCCTCCTGCATGCGGATCTTTTTGGGAATCGCCGCGTCCACGCAGCGCACGAGATCCGCCGTGGTCAGGATGGGGGCCTGCGCCCGGTGCTCCAGAATGATGTCCGCGATGCGGCTCGCCCACTTCTCCTCCGCGTTGTCGCGCAGGATGCGGACGAGCTCCTCCTTCGGATAAGTATTGACGATATCCGCTGCCGTCAAGCTCTGGCTCTGATCCATGCGCATGTCCAGCGGCGCGTCCGCGTGATAGGAAAAGCCGCGCTCCGCCGTGTCCAGCTGATAGGAGCTGACGCCGAGGTCGATGGTCATGCCGTCGATACGATCCACGCCCCGCGCCGCCAGCAGCGCCCGGACATCATGGAAATTGCCCTTCAGTGCGGTGAAATTGCCTTCCCCACCGAGGCGCTCCCCGGCTGCCGCAAGCGCGTCATCGTCCCGGTCGATGCCGTACAGATGCCCCGTGCCGCCGAGGCGCCGCAGGATCTCCCGGCTGTGGCCGCCGCCGCCCAGGGTTCCATCCACATAGATGCCGCCCGGGCGGACATTCAGCATATCGACTGTCTCATTCAGCATGACACTGACATGCGTAAAAGTCATGAAACCCTCTCAATTCAAAATCACAACGCCGGCCCCGCCCCAAAGGAGGACGGGACCGGTTGAAAGTACAGTTAAGCCTTCATGGCCTCCAGCTCAGCGATACGTGCCTGCAGGCTGGCAAGCTTCTCGCGGGAAGCGCCGACCTTGGCGCGCTCCTGCTCCACCAGCTGCGCCGGGGCCTTGTTCACAAAGCCCGGATTGTTCAGCTTCGCTTCGGCGCGCTCGATCTCCTTCGCGGTGTTGTCGGCCTCCTTGCCAAGGCGCGCGATCTCCTTGGCGATATCGACGAGGTCGCCCAGCGGGATGAAGACCTCCGCCGCGTCGCAGACACAGGAGACCGTGCCCGCAGGAGCCGCGGCGTTGATCAGCTCCACGCCGCTCGCCCAAGCGAGCTTCACGAAGAAGCTGCCCGCGTCCGCCATGGCCTTTTCGTGGCCGGCCTTCGGGCGGATCATAAGGTGCGTCCTGCGGCCCACCGCGACGTTCATCTCCGCGCGCAGATTGCGGATGGAGCGGATGACCTCCATCACGTCCTCCATCTCCTGCGCTTCCTCCGGGAAGACAAGCCTGTCATCCGCGGCCGGCCAGGCGGAGAGCATGATGTAGCCCTCGGTACCCGGGATGCTGTGGTACACCTCTTCGGTGACGAACGGCATGAATGGGTGGAGCATCTTCAGCAGGCAGATGAGCGTATGGCGCAGCACCGCCAGGGTCGCCGGACGGCCCTCGCCGTTCAGGCTGACCTTTGCCAGCTCGATGTACCAGTCACAGAACTCGTTCCACGCGAAGTCATAGATCTTCTGCGCGGCGAGTCCGAGGTCGTAATCTTCAAAGTGCGCGGTCACTTCGCGGATGGTCTCATCCAGCCGGGTGAGGATCCACTTGTCCGCTGCGGAGAAGGTCTTTCCTTCCAGCTCCTGCACCTCGCCGTCCATGTTCATGAGCACAAAGCGGCTGGCGTTCCAGATCTTGTTGGCGAAATTGCGGCTGGCTTCCGGCTTCTTGCGGGCCTCGGCCATGGCCATTTCGGCGGCCTGCTCGGTGGAGAGCTTCTTCAGCAGCTTCTCATCGAGGTTGCCATAGCGAACATCCGCGCCGGCGCTGATGCCCATAACGAGGGAGAAGCGCAGCGCGTCCGCGCCGAACTCGTCAATGAGGACGAGCGGGTCGATGCCGTTGCCGAGGGACTTGCTCATCTTGCGGCCGAAAGCGTCGCGCACGAGGCCATGGATGAGGACGGTCCTGAACGGGGTCTCGCCCATCTGCTCACAGCCGGAGAAGATCATGCGGGCGACCCAGAAGAAGATGATGTCATAGCCGGTGACCAGGGTGGTCGTCGGATAGAAGTACTTCAGATCCTCCGTATTGTCCGGCCAGCCCAGCGTGGAGAACGGCCAGAGCGCGGAAGAGAACCAGGTGTCAAGGACATCCTCGTCCTGATGCACGGTGCCGCCGCACTTCGGGCACTTGCAGACGTCTGTGCGGGAGACGATGGTCTCGCCGCAGTTCTCGCACTCCCAGGCCGGGATGCGGTGACCCCACCAGAGGTGGCGGGAGATGCACCAGTCGCGGATGTTCTCCATCCAGTTCATATAGGTCTTGGTGAAGCGCTCCGGCACGAACTCAGTCTTTCCACTGCGGACAGCCTCAATAGCCGGCTCCGCGAGGGGCTTCATCTTGACAAACCACTGCTTGGAGACCATCGGCTCCACGGTGGTGTGGCAGCGATAGCAGGTGCCGACCTCGTGCTCCAGCGGCTCGATGCTCTTCAGGGCACCGATGGCCTTCAGATCCTCGACGATCGCCTTGCGGGCCTCAGCAGTGGTCATTCCGGCGTACTTGCCGCAGTCGATGACCTCCGGCTCGTTGACGGTGGCCTTGCCGGAAGCAAAGAGCTCCTCAGAGGCGGCCTTGTCCGCGGCGCCGGTCATATGTCCGTCATAGGTGAAGGCGCGGACGATCGGCAGATTGTGCCGCAGACCGACCTCATAGTCGTTCGGGTCATGCGCCGGGGTAATCTTCACGACGCCGGTGCCCTTTTCCATATCGGCATGCTCGTCGCAGACGATCGGGATCTCCTTGTTGACGAGCGGCAGAATGACGTGGCAGCCATGCAGATGGGCATAGCGCGGGTCGTTCTCATTGATGGCGACCGCGGTATCGCCCAGCATGGTCTCCGGACGGGTCGTTGCCAGCTCCAGATACTCGCCGGTCTCCTTCACCTGATAGAGCAGATGCCAGAAGAAGCTCTTCTGCGGCTCATACTCAACCTCAGCATCGGACAGGGAGGTGCCGCAGCACGGGCACCAGTTGACGAGGCGGTTTCCGCGATAGATGAGCCCCTTCTCATAGAGGTTCACGAACACTTCGCGGACGGCCCTGGAGCAGCCCTCGTCCATCGTGAAGCGCTCACGGCTCCAGTCACAGGAGGAGCCAAGACGGCGCTGCTGGCGCGTGATGCGTCCGCCGTATTCTTCCTTCCACTTCCAGGCGCGCTCCAGGAAAGCATCGCGGCCCACGTCTTCCTTGGTCAGGCCTTCCTTGCGCATCGCGTCCACGATCTTGACCTCGGTCGCGATGGCGGCGTGATCGGTGCCCGGCAGCCAGAGGGTCGGGTCGCCCTTCATGCGGTGATAGCGGATGATGGAATCCTGCAGGGTGCAGTCCATCGCGTGGCCCATATGCAGCTGGCCGGTGATGTTCGGCGGCGGCATGACGATGGTAAAGGGTTTCTTGCCTTCAACGCGGTGCGCCTCAAAGGCACCGGAGGTCTCCCATTCCTGATAAAGGCGGCCTTCAATCTCCTGCGGATTATAGGTCTTCGCCATCTCAGATGCTTTTCTCGTTTCCATGAAGCTTTGGTTCTCCTTTCAGATAACGGGCCGGGCCCGTTTAAAACCATTCTGCAAAAACACAGTGCCTGCGGGCACACCAGAGGGCTTCGGTTCCGGGCAGTCAGATCAGGGGATAAAGATCATGACAGCGCCCACGACGGCGATCACAACGCCGATCATCTTCACCGTGATAACGTCCTTCTGCTTATGGGTCAGCCTCTCCGCCCCGAAGGTGAGGACCGCGCCCACGAGGAGGGCGCAAACGCCGGGAAGCATCTCCTGTGACCAGTTCATCGGTTCTCCTTTTCACAGAAAAAAGCGCCCCAGTCCTTCGGACGCAGAGCGCTTGCGTGGTACCACCTAAGTTCGCGCCTTTCGGCGCCTTTTCTGCTGTATCGGGCAGCCCCGGACGGCCCCTCGGCCGCGCCTTCGGAAGCGACTTCCCCGCATCTTTTCCCGGACAGCCTTTCAGCCAGGGGCCATCCTCTCTTCGGGCAGCGTGCGGGTACTCCTCTCCGTCATCAGGAATATCAAAACAGCGAAATTATACGCTTTCCCTGTCCCTGTTGTCAAGACAAAGAAGTATCATCCTTTGCGGCTGAGGAGCTCCATCTTCATTTCATAGTAAGCCGGGCTCATATCCACATAATGCGTATGCGGATTTTCGAAGCGCTGCTCCTCCTGCCAGATCTCGTTCGCCAGCTGATCCTTCACGCGGTCGGCGATCGTCCGGATTTCCTCCGGCACATGGGTGCGGCGTCCGTCCTCGATGACCTTCTGCTGCAGCTTCTTCGCCGTGCAGTGTTCAAACGTGTAATGCTTCCAGGGGCGATTCGGATCGACGAAGGCATAGGGATTTTCCAGGTCGACCGGCTCACCCGCCTTTGTGATGAGATCCGCCACCGCCTTGCCGTTCGCGTCGATAATGCGCCACACGTCCTTCAGACCCGGATTGGTCGTCTTCTCAATGGAATCGGAAATCTTGATGCGCGGCACCCAGTTTCCATCCTTGTTGACAGCACAGAGCTTATAAACGCCGCCGAATACCGGTTCGGAGCGCGCCGTAATCATGCGCTCGCCGACGCCGAAGGCGTTCACCTGACCGCCCTGCTTCAGAATGGACATGATCGTATATTCATCCAGACTGTTGGAGATGACGATCTTCGCCTCCGGGAAGCCCGCTTCGTCCAGCATCTTCCTCGTCTTCTTGGTGAGATAGGCAAGGTCACCGCTGTCGATGCGGATACCAAAGCTCTTCGAGGTGATACCCGCGGCCTTCATTTCGGCGAACACCTTTATGGCGTTTGGCACACCGGAATTCAGAACATCATAGGTGTCCACGAGCAGGATGCAGTTGTCCGGATAGCAGGCGGCGAACTTGCGGAAGGCCGTCAGCTCATCGTCAAAGAGCATGACCCAGCTGTGCGCCATTGTGCCGCTGACCGGAATGCCATAGCGCTCGCCGGCGAGAACCGTCGCGGTACCCGCCACGCCGCCGATTGCGCAGGCGCGGGCGCCGTTCACCGCTGCGTCATTGCCGTGGGCACGCCTCGCGCCGAAGTCGGAGACGGCGCGGCCGTCCGCGGCCCGGACAATACGCTGGGCCTTCGTGGCAATCAGGCTCTGATGGTTGAACTGGGCGAGGATCTCCGTCTCGATGATCTGCGCCTCGACGATATCCGCCACAACCGTGATGATCGGCTCGGAAGGATACATGACCGTTCCCTCCGGGAAGGCATAGACATCGCCGTGGAAGCGGAAGCAGCGCAGATAATCGAGGAATTTCGGGTCATACAGATGCAGGCTGGCGAGATAGTCGACATCCTCCTGCGTGAAATGCATATTCGTGAGGTAATCCACGATCTGCTCCAGACCCGCGAAGATGGCGAAGCCGCCCTCGTCCGGGTTCCGGCGATAGAAGACATCGAAGGCGACCTTCGTCCCCCGGCAGGTCTCATCCATAAAATAGCCGTTGGCCATGGTGAGCTCATAGAGATCCATCATCATGGCATCGTTGTCAGCATTCGCGTAAATCTTCATCATTTTTCCCTTTCAAAAAGCGTTTTCAGTCGTGGCGTTCGTCCATGTTGGTGTACATTTCGCAGAAGCGTGCGGAGAAGGACGGTTCCTCGCCATGCACATAAAGGTGGGAAACATCGCCGAAGGCACTCATGCGCAGGGAGGCGATGCCGGGTCTGCGCTCCTCCGTGATGAGGGTCGTGACCGAGGTCGGCGCCGCGGCCGTTCCGTGCCAGAGAACCATCGGGGAGACGCCGAGGAGATGGGAAAGCATGACGCAGGTAACGCCGAAGTGGCAGAAGACCGCGATGGTTTCCATGTTCGGACGGACCGCCCGGTAAACATTGCCCTCCCGCTGATAGCCGTGCCGGGCAATGATGCCGTCGATGCCGTCCCAGACCTCGCGCACATGGGCTTCCATGCTTCCGGCTTCCATGACAGGCACATGCATCCAGGCCTCTTTGTCATAGTATTCCGGGATCTTTGTCCAGTTCCCCGGCAGCATATCCCACGGGATTTTTTTCTCTCCGGTACCGTCCCGGTCAATGGGCGCGTCAAATTCCCGCAGCCATGGGCAGGTCTCTGCCGTGCGCCCCATTTTTTCAAGGGTATAGGAAGCGGTCTTCTGTGCACGGCCGAGCGGTGAGACATAAAAAGCATCGATCTTCATCCCGGACAGACGCTCCGCCAGAAAGGCGGCCTCGCGGCAGCCCTTTTCCGTCAGGCTGTCATGCTCATAGTCCGGGTCTCCGTGGCGGATCAGCAGAATTCTCATCGGAAACTCTCCTTATTTTGGGAAAACCGGTCCGGCTGAGACCGGACCGGCACAGGGTGTTGAATCAATCGATGTGATCGATCAGCTGGAGAGAATGCTCCTTGTTCTGCTTTTTGCAGAGCGCAACGAACTGATCCAGCGGAAGGGTCATCTTCTTGCCGCCGCGGACAGTGACGGCCACGGTGTTCTCCTCCGCCTCGCGGTCGCCGACAACCACGATGTACGGATCGCGGAGATTGTGGAAGGTCTTGATCTTTTCCTTCATGTTCTTGTCGGCATAGTCGGCCTCAACGCGGATGTCTGCCTCCTCGAGCGCCTCCTGGACCTTCTTCGCATAGGCGTTGTGCGCCTCGCGGATCGGGACGATGCCGACCTGATACGGATTCAGCCAGAACGGGAAGTCGCCCTTGAAGTTCTCTGTGATGATGCCGATGAAGCGCTCCAGAGAGCCATAGATCGCGCGGTGGATGACGACCGGCATCGCCTCGGTGCCGTCCGCCTGGGTGTAGGTCAGGCCGAAGTTGTGCGGGAGCTGGAAGTCCAGCTGCACGGTGCCACACTGCCATTCACGGCCGAGCGCATCCTTGATCTGAAGGTCGATCTTCGGGCCATAGAAAGCGCCGTCGCCCTCGTTGATCTCATAGCCGCCCTCGCCGTACTTGTCATTCAGGATCTCCTTCAGGGCAGCCTCGGCACGATTCCAGACCTCAATGTCGCCCATGAAGTCATCCGGACGGGTGGAGAGCTCGGCGCGGTAGGTCACGCCGAAGGTCTTGTAGATCTCGTCCGCAATGGAGATGATGTCCGCGATCTCGTTCTTGATCTGGGACTCCATGACGAAGGTGTGATCGTCATCCTGACGGAACTCCTGAACGCGGAACAGGCCGTTCATCTGGCCGGACTTCTCCTTGCGGTGGAGCACGTCATACTCGCTGAAGCGGATCGGCAGCTCCTTATAGGAGTGCTTGCAGCGCTTGTAGGCGGTCATGGCATTCGGGCAGTTCATCGGCTTCGCCGCCATCGTATCGATGGCCTCGCGGTTATAGACGACGGAGCCCTTCTCGATGGTGACCGTCTTGCCCTCGGCGTCCGGCTCGGACGGATTTTCGATGACGTCCTCAATGTTCACATCGGCGCGGGTATGGCCGGTGACGCCCGGCACGATGAACATGTTGTTCAGATAGTGTGCCCAGTGCCCGCTGACCAGCCAGAGGCGCTTGTTGTTGATGAGCGGCGCGGAGATCTCCTGATACTCGTGGCGGCGCTGCACCTCACGGGAATAGCGGAGAAGCGCCTGATACATCTGCCATCCGCGCGGCAGCCAGTACGGCATGCCCGGAGCGGTCTCGGAGAACATGAACAGATCCAGCGCGGTGCCGATCTTCTTGTGGTCGCGCTCCAGCGCTTCCTTGATCAGCTGGATATGCGCCTTGAGCGCCTGCTTGTCCGTGAAGGCATACACATAGATGCGCTGCAGCTGGTCGCGATGCTCATCGCCGCGCCAGTAGGAGCCGGAGACGGAGCGGATCTGGAAGGCCGCGTTCATCAGCTCCTGAGAGTTGTCGATATGCGGACCGCGGCAGAGATCGACATAGTCATCGCCGGTGTAGTACACCGTGATGGTCTCGCCGTCCGGCAGATCGTTGATGAGCTCGGTCTTGTACTTCTGATCCCGGAAGATCTCCAGCGCCTCCGCCTTGGAGACCTCCTTGCGGGTCCAGGTCTCGCGGCGCTTGATGATCTCGTGCATCTTGTCCTCGATGGTCTTGAAATCATCGTTGACGACGGTGCGCGGCAGCATAAAGTCATAATAGAAGCCGTCGGAAATCTGCGGTCCGATGGCATACTGGACATTTTCCCTGCCGAAGATCTCGATGACGGCCTTCGCGAGGATATGCGAAAGGCTGTGGCGGTAGACGCTCTCGTAGAACGCCTTGTACTCTTCTCTCTCCATGGGGTTCCTTCCTTTCAACTCCTGTGCGGGGTATAAAAAACGCCCCTGCACGATTTCATGCAAGGGACGCAATACTGCGCGGTTCCACCCTTCTTCCCCCAGCAGCGGGGGCGGCTTCATTGCGGCGATAACGGGGCCGCCGTGCCTGTTCACAGGCCGCTCGGAGGCGGTGTTCGCCGGATTCCAGGCAGGACGCTTGCACCGGATGCGTCCCTCTCTTGGCCCTTTGCCCGGGTACTTTCCTCTTCAACGCTTTGCGCCCATTATATGCCGGAAGCGGGAAAAAGTAAAGCACTTTTCGGCTCATAATTCCTTCCCGCAAAAAGCGCTCCGTCCATGTCCCGCCCGCACGGCGCCGTCGGAAGCGATCACTGCATCGCGGTGATCTGGCTGTACAGCTTTTCCTGACCCTTCATGCGGCTGGAGATGACCGGCCGGCAGAGGGCAGAGAGCGCCGCCCTGTCCTCCGCCGGGCATTCAATGATGTTCACGCCCGATGCGCGGAGCGCGGCCAGAGCCTCCTCCTCCCGGCTGCGGCTGTACAGCCTGTTCTGCTCTGCCGCATACCCTGCGGCCTTTGTGACATAGCCCCGCTGTTCCTTTGTGAGCCTCTTCCATGCGCCGTCGGTGATGACGATCTGGATGGCATCGATCGTGTGGCCGTCGAGAAACAGGTTCGGCGCGACCTCCGGAAAGGCGTTTGCCCTGTAGTTGATGACCGACTGCGCCGCCCCGTCGCGGCCGCCGGACTGCAGCGCGATGTATAGCCCGCTGAAAGCGATATTCTGCGGCTCTCCGCCCAGGCATCTGACCATGCCGGTCATGGCGGCGGATTTGGAAACGCGCAGCTTCATGCCGCAGAGGTCTTTATAAGAAGAAATGGCAGACCGGGTGAAAAAATGGCGGAAGCCCTCCTCGCCGTAGGCGAGCCCCCGAATGCCAAGCCCCTTCTTTCTGGGTTCATTCAGGAAATTTTTTGCCAGACTGCTTTTCGCGAATTTCCAGAAATGCTCCCGGGAGACAAAGGTGTACGGCAGGCTCAGCAGGCTCGCCGCGGTACACCCATAGTCGGACAACGCGGCGGCGGAAATGCAGGCCATATCGATGCCGTCGCCCGCCAGCAGGCTGCGCACCACCTGATCCCCGGTGCCGAGGACGCCGCCATACCGGACGTCGACCCTGACCTCGCCGTGGGAGAGCGCCTCCAGCCTTGTTTTGAAGTCGGAAGCCATCTGCCCGGCGATACTGTCGGGCGGATCGGCCTCGGCATAGATGAGCGTCACTTCCGCGGAAGCGGCGCCGCAGCACAGCATCAGGAACACGGCTGCAAAAAGAGCGGCCAGCTTTTTCATGGGATTTTCCTCTGTCTGATTTCGGGAGGGAATGCCTCTTTTCCCGTTATTTGGCTTGTGTTTTCCCGGCTGAAAAGGGGACTTGTAACAGGTTTGCTTTTTTGCCGGAAGAATCTTGTTACAGAGCTTCTGATTATGCACCGCTCCGGGCAGAAGGCATTTGTCAGCCCTTCTGAATCGGCTTCCTGACGATCCTGCCGCCGGCGGTTCCGATCGCTCCGGCAGGGCAGACGAGGCGGCAGAGATGACAGCCGACGCATTTCTTTCCGTTCAGCTTCGGCTTCCTGGTCACCGGGTCAAAGGTGATCGCCTGATGTCCGCCGTCATAGCACGAGATTTCGCAGCGTCCGCAGCCGACACATCTGTCAAGATCAAACTCCGGGAAGAGGATCGTGTCCCTTTCCAGGTCATCCAGGGGAACGATCGAACGGAGGGCGCCGCCCTTGACCTGATACAGATTCCGGATCCCATGCTCGACCATGTAACCCCGGAGGCCGCCCAGCAGATCTTCAATGATCCGATAGCCGTACTGCATCACTGCCGTCGTGATCTGGAGGCTGCCCGCACCCAGCATGATGAATTCCAGCGCGGTGTGCCAGTTCTCGATGCCGCCCATGCCTGAAATGTGGCAGTTCTGCAGCTCCGCCGCACCCGCCAGGTCGGAGATAAACCGCAACGCAATGGGCTTCACCGCCGCGCCGGAATATCCGCCCAGGGAGGACCTTCCGCAGACGTTCGGCTCCGGACTCATGGTGTCCACCTCGACGCCCGTGATGCTCTTGATCGTGTTGATGGCGGCGATTCCGTCCGCGCCGCCCCTTCTCGCGGCGGCCGCCATCGGCACCATGTCCGTGATGTTCGGCGTCATCTTGGCCAGCAGCGGAACCGTGCAGCCCTTCCGGGCGGCCTTCGTATATTTCTCAATCAGTTCTTCGGACTGCCCGATCGTGACGCCCAGCGCGCCGTCTTCCATATTCGGGCAGGAAAAATTGAGCTCGATGACGTCCGCCCCGGCCTCCTGACAGCGCCTGGCAAGGCTCTCCCATTCCGCCTCATCCTTGCCCATGATGGAGGCAATGATGACCTTTTCCGGATACTTTGCCTTCAGCCTGCGGAAAACTTCCATGTTTTCTTCCACGGAATGATCCGAAAGCTGTTCGATATTCTTGAAGCCGTAAAAAGAGCCGGGCGTATTCCGGAGCGCGGAGAATCTCGGAGACGCCTCATGCTGATCAAAGCTGCAGATGGTCTTGTAGCACATGCCCGCCCAGCCCAGATCAAAAGCCTTCGCGATCATCTCGTAATTGCTCGCAACAACGGACGAAGAAAGGAGGAACGGATTTTCCAGCTTCACGCCGCAGATATCCAGAGACAGATCCGGCTCGAATTTTTCAACCGGATAGCTCTCCTTCGCCTGATAGATTCCGGCGGCGGCTTTCATAAGGCGCCGCACATGAACAGCCGTGTCATGCTCCTGCTTCGCCAGAACGCAGGCCTTCTCACAGCCTGCATCGCAATGGAGGCAGGCATCCTCCGGAAGCCCGGTACAGGCGCTGTAAATATTCTGAAAATACATGGAGCGGATCCGTTCATCCGGCCGCAGATGCTGCGGACAGGCCGCCGAGCACGGGCCATCCTTGCAGAGAAGGCATTTATGCACTTCCATCTGAAGATCCCAGTCGAGGGCCTCGTTCTGCCGGTCAATCATGTTTTCCTTTTTCATCGGGTCAGCCTTCTTTCCTTTATGGTGCGGCCATTGCAGCCGGAAAATCATCGTGATTGTCGGGAAGTCTTTTTGTCGATTCAGGTTTCAGTCCGCTGCCGGGGCATAGAAGCCCTCGTTTTTCAGTTCCAGCGCCCGGATCAGATGATGCACCGTCGCGGCGCACGGAACCGCGATGCCCGCCTGTTCCGCCATGCGCATGAGCGTACCGGTGAACATGTCGATCTCCGTCTTCCGCCCGGCGTCCAGATCCTGCAGCGTGGAATAGCGCGAGGCCGGCTGATTCCAGACGCAGGGCGCCTCCGGAAGGTCAATGCCCTTCGTCTGCGCCACGGCCCGCACCTCCCGCCAGAGGGTATTCAGGAGATACAGCCCGTCCTCCGTCTGATAGAGCTTCGCCGGAACCCCCAGAATCGCCTGCGGCAGATTGTTGGCGATGTTGCTGGCATATTTATACCAGATATCCGTCAGGATGTCCTCCTCCGCATGCCAGAAAAGCCGGGTGCGGCCAAAAAATTCCGAAAGGATACCGATGGCCTCCGATGCCGGGGCGTCCTGTCCGGGCAGGATGCCGAAGAAGACGCCCATCTCCGGACTGATCCGATAGCTGACCTGCCCTCCCCGGCGCTCGGAGGCGATGCGCATCAGCGAATAGACCACATGATTCTGCCCGACAGCCGCCGCGACGCGCTCCTCGCTGTCCACGCCGTTCAGGAGACTCATCACCAGCGTCTGCTTCCCCATCATGGCAGGCAGGCAGGCAATCGCCTCCTCCAGCGCCATGGTTTTGGTCGCGATCAGGATCAGATCCTGCTCCCCGGCCTCCTCCGGCGTGCGAACGGGCGGATGCAGCGTCCTGCCGTTCACGCACACGCCTGACTGCTCCAGGCGCGCTCTGCGCTCTCCCGAGGCGATCACGCAGAAGTCCGTTCCTTCCATGTCCATCAGGCAGTCGATCAGATAGCATCCAACAGCGCCGGCGCCGATCAGGGCAGCTTTTCGAATCATATTCTTTCCTCTTTCCCGGTTTCGGGCGGTTATAGCCGCCCACACTTTTCAAAAAAACTATAACATGCCTGCAGAATTCGTCAAGCGGAAAATCACGCCGCCCGATGTAATTTTTACAATCCGTTCCCGGATTTTGCCCGCGACATTTACTTTTCCCTTTTTATTGACTATAATTTGTCCATCACCGGGAAATTCCCGGCAGAAATTCAGGAGGTGTATTGCAATGAGCAAGCTTTCCAGAAGACAGTTCCTTCGCGGCGCCGCGGTCGGCACAGCCGGTGCGGCTCTGGCAGGCAAGGGTCTGCTGCAGTCCGTTCCCGCAATGGCGGACGAACCCGCGTGGGACGCGGAATATGATGTTGTCGTTCTTGGCTACGGCGGAGCCGGCGCCAACGCGGCAGTCGCGGCCTATGAGCAGGGCGCCAAAGTTCTGCTGGCAGAAAAAGCCCCGGAAGGCGGCGAGGGCGGCAACACCGCCGTGTCCGGCCAGTTCGTCATGGCAACCGACGACCCGGACGGCCTCTATGAGTACCTGACCACCCTGATGGGCAAGTTCCAGAACTGGGATCCGGAGGCTGTCCGCGCCTACTGCGAGGGCTGCGCCGAGAACTACAACTGGATGACCAAAACCATGGGCGGCGATCCGGCGGTCATCTCCCCGACCGAGCATCCGTCCGGAGCCTTTGAGGCCAACAATACCGACTGGCGCATGGCAGACGGCAGCGACGGCGGCCTGACCGACCCGTACAAGACCGGCAACACCAATTACTGGTATTACAACTGGGCGGAGTTCCCGGAGATCGAAGCCAGCAAGCATTGCCTCTGCCTGACCGCTTCCGGCACCCGTTTTGACCGCAGCTATTACAACCTCTGCCAGAACGCCGTGAAGGCGCGCGACATCGATGTCTGGTTCTCCGCCCCCGGCAAGAAGCTGATCACCGACGCAAACGGCGCGGTCATCGGCGTCATCATCACAAAGGACGGCACCGACCTGCGCATCAAGGCGAACGGCGGCGTGGTCCTCGCCTGCGGCGGCTTCGAGCACAATCAGGAAATGATCTCCAGCTACCTGCAGATGCCATATGTCCATCAGCAGGGCGGCCTCTATAACGACGGCGACGGCATCAAGATGGCCATGGGCGCCGGTGCGGATCTCTGGCACATGTCCAACTCCGCCGGCTTCACCTGGACCCACAAGCGCCCGAACCTGGACACCGTGTCCCTGTTCTCCGGCCCGAACGCCAATACCGGCATCTATGTCGGTCTCGGCGGCGACCGCTTCATGAACGAAGCCGGCGCAACCCGCCACGGCCGCATCTACATCGGCGGCCGCTGGATCTCCACCCCGATGCCGCTGCCGGCCTACCTCGTGCAGGATGCGGACCAGCTGGCCGCGGGCAACAAGCTCGTCAGCGCCTTCTCCGACGGCTATGCCGATGAGCTGGCCACCGGCGAGGTCCTGATGGGCAACACGCTGGAAGAGCTCGCCGAAGCGATCCGCAATTCCGAGGGCGGCAAGGACGCGCCGGACTTCAGCACCGAGAATTTTGTCGCGGCCGTCGAAGCCTACAACAAGCGCTATGACGCCGGTGAGGACGCCGACTACGGCCGTCCGTTCAGCACCATGGTGCCTGTGAAGAAGGGCCCGTTCTATGCCACCAAGATCGGCCCGACCTACTTCAACACGCAGGGCGGCCCGCGCAAGAACAAGTTTGGTCAGGTCATCGGCACGGACGGCCTGCCGATCGAAGGCCTCTTCGAAGCGGGCGAGATGGGCTCCATCTTCTGCGACATGTACAACGGCTCCGGCAATCTCGGCGAGACCATGGTCTACGGCCGCATCTCCGGCACCAACGCCGCGAAGCGCGCCAAGGGCGAATTCGCCAGCGAGACCACGCCTGTCACCACCTTCGTGGGTGAGGTCTATCTGGACGGCACGACCCGCCCGGCGAGCGAAGTCGTCACGGAATCCTCGAACGTGACCGGCACCTTCAAGGACGGCGAGTATGAGGGCTCCGGCAACGGCATCAACGGCAAGATCGTCGTCAAGGTGACGATCCAGGACGGCAAGATGGCAAACATCGAGGTCGTCAGCCAGGCTGAGACCGAAGGCCTCGGCGGCGCCGCACTGCCCACCTATGTGCAGGAGACGCTCGACAAGCAGAGCCTCGACATCGATGGTGTCGCAGGCGTCACCGTCACGCTGGATGGCTATAAGGAAGCCGTCAACGACGCGCTGGCCAAGGCTGTTCAGTAAGCTTTCCTTTTCAACAGGGGAGTCCCGCTCCGGCGGGGCTCCTTTTTTCAATAGAAGAGGTTCATGAAAACGGGCACCCGTTTGCGCCACTGTGCCTCGTTGTGGTTGGCGCCTTCATAGACGGCAAAGCGCACCCGGTCGCTGTGCTCCTTCCGGGAGAGGGCGTCCAGGATCATCTCCGTATCGTAATTGTAGAGATTGGTCAGAAAGCGGTCGCCGTTTCCCTCGTCCGTCCCGCGATCCAGATACAGCACCTGCAGGGGAGACAGATCCGCGTTTCGAACCAGCTCCAGATACTGGGACGGATAATACCAGAACGCGCAGGAGAGCGCGGCGCATTTCCGGAAGACCTCCGGATAGCGCATCGCCGCATAGAAGGTGATATTGCCGCCCGCCGAGCTGCCGACCAGCGCCGTGTCCCCCGGATCCGTGGGATAGGTGCGGTCGATATAGGGCTTTAGCTCGTCCTTCAGGAAGCGCACATAGGCGTCCCCTTCCCCGCCGAGTCCCTCTCCGGGATATCCGGTCTCCAGGATGGTGATGACGCGGTCCGTCTTCCAGACGCCGTATTCCGATTCCCGCATCCAGGGCTCAAAGTTGCACGGGATCGCGACCATGATGATCTGCAGGCCCGTGCTCTGCACATAGTCCAGAAAGCCCCAGCTGGTGCCGCAGTAGGAATTTCCGTCGTAAAAGGCGTTCTGCCCGTCATGGATATACATCACGGGATACCGCCTGCCGGAGGTCTCATAGCCGTCCGGAAGATAGATCAGGAGCTCCCTGTCCCGGTTCAGCTCCTGCATATGAATCCACTGTTGAATGACCATCGCTTTTCTCCTCCGTCAAGGCAGAAAAAGGGCCGCCCCGTGACCCATGTCTCCGGTGCAGCCCTCTGCCTTTCGTGATCAGCCGACTTCGTATTCGTCGTCGTCCTCGACCGTGTCTCCCCCGTCTCCGGCATAGATGCTCTCCGCCGGGACAAAGCCGCGGGCGCGCTTCCCGTCCACAGTCGTTTCAATATAGGCCCAGGAGCTGTTGTTGAACATATTCGTGAGGAAGGTCACCCGCTCGCCGGCCGAAAGATACCGCATTGTCGTGCCGCGCGCCGCCGGATCGTCCGTCATGGAACAGCCTTCCAGGATCTCCGCCTCCGAATAGTCAAAATTCAGGAATTCCGATGCCGGGACACTGCCCTTGATCTTCCTGCTGTCCACATAGCCGACACGGACGCCGCCGTTGTTCGTTTCATACATCACAAGCAGCCAGCCGTCTTCCATGCCTGCCGCATAAACAGCGCCGTTCGTGCTCATCGTCGCCTTGCCGTTGGCCCCGCGCCAGGAAGAGGAGGACGGCGCGGAATAGACCGGAAGCTTCTGCCCGGTCTTCAGCTGGCAGTAGCTGAAATTGACCAGCGTATCAAAGCCCACGTTGTAATTCGACCAGAGGGATTTTCCGCCCCGGTTGGTCGTGCCCATGGCGCGCATGTCCTGACGCACTTCCTTCACGAGCCGCTCGTTATACCATTCGATCTCGTTCATCCTCGGATAGCAGGCACGGGAGTTGTCGCTGTCCGCGTTCGGCGTATACCAGGGCATGGAGCTGAAATAGGCGTCATAGCGGCCGCCGGCTTCAAAAACATAGCCATGGCGCGCAAAGATCTCGTTCAGGATATAGCCCAGCGATTCGTAATCCCACTGCCACAGCTCGCTCTCCGAGAGCCTGCGCGTGTTGCTGTCCGGGATCAGGTACATCCTGTCCGCCAGCGACAGCATCGGGATCATCAGGGTCAGCACAAGGGCGCACAGCGCCGCCATCCATTTTCTGCTCATTTTGCTTCCTTCTCTCTCTCGAATTACGATTATTATGAACCCATTTCGGGATAGCGTCAAGCCAGCCGGAAAAATGTCCCGCGCACTTTGCCTTCGGCGGGTTCACTCCGCCGGGGAGAGCATCATCTCGTTCCAGGCGGAATTGTCGTGATAGGAAAGGCAGATATGCTCATTGGGGAGCTTCTGGATCTTCAGGATGCCGGGCAGCCGCCTGTCGTCCAGATGAAAGGGCTTCAGATCCGGCTGATCCGCGCGGACGATGCCGATCTTGAGGATCTGCATTTCATGTTCGGTGAGGAGGGTCGCCAGGCCCAGGCTGCCGAAGTATCTGCCGTCGTCGCTCTCCACGGGCGGAATGCGGAGAACGAGCGCATTTCCTGCCCGATCCTCGCTCTGCAGCGTCAGCGTCAGCAGGCCCGGCTTCAGCTCGGCGGTTCCCTTGAAGAGCGCCGTCCGTCTGCGGGAAAGCTCCAGCTTCGCGCGGTATTCCCTGTATTTTTCCAGCGGAATGCTCTTCGCGGAGAAGAGATCCGAAAGCGCCAGGCTGCCGAGATCCTCGTCGTTCACGATGCCGGTGATCATCTGGACGACGGCCGTATCATGATAGCTGTCGATCTTCAGAACCGCGCCGTAAATCTCCGTCCTGTCCGCGACGCCGGCATAATAATAGCCATGGTAAAGCCCACAGTAGGGACGCACATCCGAAGCGGACGCCGCGGTGCGCGAATAGTCGCCGTTTTCAAGCTTTTCATGCAAAAAGGTATAGGCGTCGATCTCCGGCTGGATGTTCGCGTTATAGAACTGGATGATCTTGTTCACGATGTTCATGCTGGGGACAAAGACCGGATTCAGGCACTTCGAAAGATTTGCATAGGACGGCAGCAGCCACTGGCCGCGGATCCACTTCGGCACCTCGCCGGAGCCGGAAACATAATAGGGCGCTGTATTCAGCTTCTTCCACATGTAAGCATAGTTCATGTGGAAATAGCGGGCTTCTTCTTCATCAAGCTTCAGAACGGTTCTGGCCATCTTCTTCCTCACAGCTTCTGTCTTCCCGGACAACACCGGAATTTCTGTTATTTTTCATAAAACCGCCCCGAAGGGCGGCGCTTATGCATATTGGCAGGTCATTGATTGTCCCGTTGAGGTCTTACCGCAGCATCCTGCGGATATAGCCCGTCAGAAGGTCGATGAGGAAGACCGTCACGACGACAGTCAGCAGGATGATGCCGACGCGGGACCATCTGCAGGCCTGGATCGCGAAGATGAGAATCGCACCGATGCCGCCCGCGCCGACAAGGCCGAGCGTCGAGGCGCTGCGCACCGCGATCTCAAAATGATTGAGCGCCAGGGAGCAGTAGATCGGCAGCAGCTGCGGAATGCGGGCATAGAACATCGTCTGCACGCCGTTTGCGCCGACCGCGTGGCAGGCCTCCACGGCCGTTTCGTCCATGCGCTCCATCTCCTCCGTGAAGAGCTTGCCCAGCATGCCGATCTGGTGCACGCCGATCGCAAGCACACCCGCAAACGGGCCGGGGCCGACCACCTTGATGAAGATGATGGCATAGACCAGCTCCGGGAAGGAGCGCAGCACGTTCAGCAGGAACTTGCCCACGCGCGGCACAACCGGGTTTTTCCAGAGGTTCGCGGAGGCCAGCAGCGTAAAGCAGAACGCCAGCACCGTGCCGATCGCCGTGCCGAAAAAGCCGATGCCGATGGTCGTCAGCATGAGATGGAACACGTCTTCGCCCGTTCCGTTCCAGAAATCGCCCCACTCCGGGCGGCAGATATAGCCCATGGTCGCAGCAAAGGAGCCCCAAGAGAAGCGCGCCAGCTTTGTCCAGTCGATGCCCGCCGCGCACCACGCCAGAAGCGCGAGAACCAGCGCCGCGATGCCGAGGCTTTTTGTCCGTTCACTGATCTTCATATCACTTCAGCCTCCTGCGGATCATCCCGGAGATCGCGTCCACAATGGCCACGACCACGAAGATGAAGAGAATGATGATCGAAACGCGCTCATATTTGAAAAGTCCCAGTGCCTCATTCAGCTTGACGCCGATGCCGCCCGCGCCCACATAGCCGAGAACGGTGGAAGCGCGGACATTGACTTCAAAAGCATAGAAGGCAAATCCCGCCACGCTGGCGGAAATCTGCGGCCAAATGGCCCACACCGCGGTCTTCAGCCGGTTCGCGCCCACCGCGCGGGCGGACTCGATCGGGCTCATGTCGATCGTTTCAATCGACTCGAAGATCAGCTGGGAAACCATGCCGAAGGTGAAAATGGCGATCGTGAGGACGCCTGTCGCCTCGCCGATGCCGATCACCGCGACCAGCAGGGACGCCAGCAGCAGATTCGGAATGGTGCGGATGATGTTGAGGAAAAAACGGAAAACGGTGGTGACGACGCGGTTTTCCGTGGCAACCGTCGTCGCAAGGAAGGAAAACGGGATCGCAAGGGCGACGCCTGCCGCCGTGCCCAGCGCGGACATCTTCAGCGTCTTCACCATGGGATCGACGAGCTTTGGCAGGTACTTGAAGGAAGGATTGGCAAGCTTCTTCAGAAAGACGCCGACCTGTCCGATGTTTCCCGCCAGCTGCTGCAGGTCTGCCTCCGTGCTGATGAAGCTGGCATACAGGCAGACGCCGAGAATGAACAGCACAAACAGGTGCTTGTACCAGTCGAAATGGACGGTATCCCTGATCTTCATGCGTCTTTCCTGCTTTCTTTCAGGAAGGAATCTCCCTTGTAGACCATGCGCAGCACATCGTCCGTCAGCTCCGCCGGGGTGCCGTCGAAGACCACCTTGCCGTCCTGCAGGGCGATGATGCGGTCCGAAAACTGCTTTGCCAGGTCGATGGAATGAATGTTGACGATGACCGTCTTGCCCATCGTGCGATTGATGCTTTTCAGTTCGCCCATGATCTCCTGAGAGGTCGCCGGGTCGAGGGAAGCCACCGGTTCATCCGCGAGGATGATGTTCGCCTCCTGAAAGAGGGTGCGCGCGATGGAGACGCGCTGCTGCTGGCCGCCGGAGAGATTGTCGCAGCGGGTATGCAGCTTGTCGGAGAGGCTGACCTTCTCCAGCACCTCATTGCAGAGCGCATAGTCCTCCTTCGAAAAAAGTCCGAGGAGGCTCTTCAGCGTCGAAAAGGAGCCAAGCTTCCCGGAGAGGACATTTTTCTGCACGGTGGAGCGCTTCACGAGGTTGAACTGCTGGGAAATGAGGCCAATCCCGCAGCGGATCTTCTTCAGCTCCGCCTTGCTCGCCTTCGTGACGGACCGGTCATCGATGCGGATCTCGCCCTCGGTGATCTCGTTCAGCCGGTTGACGGAGCGCAGGAGCGTGCTCTTGCCGGCGCCGCTCAGACCGATGATGGAGATGAACTCCCCATCATCGATCGTGAGGTTCACATCGATCAGTCCTTTGACGCCGTTTGAATAGGTCTTTGAAACATGGTCGAAAGTGATCATACCAGCCTCTTACTCAGTGGCGAGGTCGATATAATTTGCGATGGTGTCGTAATCAGCCTCGTTGGCCTCCACATAGCCGTTGTGGTTCCAGGTCTGCATGATGGCAAGGCCGTCCGGATCCGCGGCCATGTCGAGGAAGGCCTGCTTCACGGCTTCGGCGGTCGCGTCGCTGACCTTGGCGCTGACAGCGACGGCGTCGTTCGGGATGTCGCCGTCGGAGAGCTTCGCGACCTTCAGCTCGGTATAGAGGTCATACGGCGTGCCGTCGTCCTTCAGGACGGCGTTCGCAAACACATAGCGGGAGCCTTCAAAGGTAAAGCAGGCATCCACGTCGCCCTTCACGACCGCGAGGATCGCGCTCGGGACGGAGGTGATGTTCACCCAGTTGCAGGACTCGGTGTCGATGCCGGCCATCTTCATCTCCGCGAGCGGATAGATGTAGCCGGAAGCGCTGGAAGCGCCGAGATACGCGATGGTCTTGCCGGCAAGATCCTCATAGCCGTTGATGCCGGAATCGGCGCGGACGAGAACCTCAGCCTTGAAGCTGCCGACCTGGGTGCCCGGAAGCAGCTGCTCGGTCACCTGATCATAGTCGGTCAGGACGGAGGAGAGGATCGCATGGGCAACGCCCATATCGCGGGCCTGGACATAGGTAGCCGGCGGCATGATGCCGACGTCAACCGTGCCGGACTCCATCGCCTCGACGATGGCATTGTAGCTGGTGGCGACGGTCATCTTGACCGGAACGCCGAGAAGGTTCGTCATGTACTCGTTAAAGGCAGCGGTGGTCGCGTCCGCAGTCTCGGTGTTGGTCGGGACGAACTGGATGCGCAGCTCGGTCACATCGAGCTCCGCCACGGCGGCAAAGCTGCACAGCAGCATTGCGAGAAGGGTCACAAGGGCAATCAGCTTCTTCATGGGAAATTCCTCCTTTGTTTTTGGAAAATTCACACCAGATTGATTATACTGTTTTCCGCCTTCAAACACAAGAAAAGTCCTCCGTTTTTGAGCCTCCGCGGGAAACAAAATTTTCAGATTGTTCGCCTTTCAGCCGCGTCCGGTTGACTTCTTTTTCTTCTCATCGTAAACTGACACATAAAGAAAAAAGCGCCCGTTGGCGCCCTGACTTACTCCGGAGGCAGATATGAAGCTTTGTTTTCTCGGCCGCGGGTCGGCCTTCTGTGACAGGATGGGCAATACCTCCGCTTATCTGCGGGAGGGCGGCCGCATGCTGCTGCTCGACTGCGGTGAATCCGTTTTCCATGCGCTGATGACGCGCAGCGCGCTGGACGGCGTCACGGAGCTGTATGTCGCCGTGTCCCATACGCACAGCGACCACTGCGGCTCTCTGGGCACGCTCCTGCAGTACTGTATCTACGGGCTGCACATTCCGCTCACGGTCGTCGTTCCGGAAGATGGGGCCTATATCGCCTCGCTGCGGCAGCTGCTCCTCCTCTTCGGCGCGAAGGAGGATCAGATCCATTTCCTGCCCGCGCGGGAGCTTTCCGGCTTTTCCTCTTTCTCTTCCATGCGGATCGTGCCGACGGAGCACGTGCCGGGGATGCAGGCGTTTTCCTTCGTCTTTGAGACACCCGCGGGCGGCGTCTTCTATTCCGCGGACACGAAAACGCCCGCGCAGCTGCAGGACTTCATCGCGTCCCATCCGGACTTTGAAGCCGCATACATGGACAGCGCCGAGACCACCTATCCCGGCACCGTACATTATTCTGTCGGGGAGCTGGCGGAAATGATCCCGCCGGAACTGCGCAGCCGCGTATTCATCATGCACATGAACAGCGAGGCCTGCATCGCAAAGGGGCAGGCGCTCGGCTTCAGTCCGGTGTCTGTGGATTAATCCGAAAGCAGGACGATATCAAGCGCCTGCCCTTCCTCCGGCTGAATAACGTCATAGAGCCGGTTCTCCGACAGGAGGCTCTCGCCCAGCGTCTCCGGCATGAACACACATTGCAGCTCCGGACACGACGTGATCGCCCCGGAATCCGCTTCAAGGCAGCCCTGCGGAAGGACGATCTTTTTGGCTGCCGTGCCGGTGAGCGCGGAAGCCGCCAGCTTCGTCAGCGAGGTCGGAAGGCGCAGCACCTTCGTGCCGAACTGCGAAAAGGCTTCCCCGCAAACCCCGCATTTCCCATAGAATAGTCCCGCAAAGTCTGCCCTGTGCACGCCCGATGCGTCATAGGACAGACTTTTTTCTTTTGCGAAGCGCAGCCCTGCCGTGCCGCAGATGACCTGTGCCTGACTGAGCGCCGTGCAGCCGTCAAAGGCGTCCTCCGCGATCGTCAGGACGCTTTCCGGGATCGTCACATTCGAGAGATTTTCGCAGTCCCGGAAGGAGGCGCCAACCGAGGTGATGCCGTCCTCAATCACCACGGAGGTGATCCCGTCGGTATACCCGGCCTTCCATGGGGCGCCGCCCGCCGGATAGTCCGGCACCGCACCGGAACCGCTGAGCGTCAGCGTATCGTTCTCAAAGCGCCAGTTCACATCGGCGGCGCAGCTTCCGCTGCATGCCGCCGTGCTGCAAACGATCTCCGCGTGTTGGGTTCCCTCTTCTGTCAACCGGTTATAGGAGCTCGCCTGATGGCTGGCGGTCAGATAGAATTCGTTCCCGCTTCTGTCCTCCCGGATCGTTTCATTCAGCTGCGCGGCGACAAGCTCCGCGGCAATGTCATAGCGATCCGGCCAGCCGCTCATTTTTTCAATCACATCATGGTTATTCACCACAGTCGTTACATCCAGCTCAGCTGTGCCCGGACCCGCTTCCACAGCGGCGGCAATGTCCTCTTCCAGCCAGCCGAGAAGCCTTTCTCCGTCGCCTTCCCGCATAAAATAATTGTCCGCGACGCTGGTACAGCCCCATTTATCACTGTAGGCATAGTGATCATAGGACAGCAGGGACGACGGAAGTGCGAAATAGATATGCCGGCAGGTTTCCGAAGGTATGCCCTCTCCCGCAGGGTGGTATCCGAAGGTATCCCAGGTCACATCCGTCATGTACCACTCCCCATCCAGGCAGATGGCATTCCAGATGTGTCCCATGTTAAGCGCCGGAACCGGTTTGCACGCAATATTCAGCTGCTTCAGGAGAGCCATATAGGCCTCCGCATAGCTGTGACAGACGCCATAGCCATCATACAGGAGGACGCCCGCGTCAAAATTGTACAGCGACGCATCGTAATAGGTATGGGTCGCGAGCCAGTCATGCACCCAGAGCGCGCGGGTATAATCATCGCCTTCCGGGCAGTCCTTCACGATCTCCGCCGCCTTCTGTGCGAGAAGATCCGTGCCCGTCACCTGAAATCTATCTGAACTGATTTCTCCGTCTGTCAGCTCCACCTCAAAGGCATAGAATCCGGGTCTGTAAAATGTGCACACAAATGTCAGCGAGTCCTGTTTCAGAAACGTATAGTCATTCCCGTCCCAGTCGGTGCGGCGCAACAGCTTGACGGTTTTGGCCGTCTTACCCTCCGGAATGCCGATGGTGAAGGTGACGATATGGCCCGTCGTCAGCTCATCCTCTGTGGAAACGGCGACCTGCGCCCCGCGGGACGTCAGCGCTTCCGGATCGATGCCAGCCTCGAATCCGCCGACCGGATGAACCATCTCCGCAAGCGATGGGAAGGCGCAGAGCATAAGACTCATCAGCAAAAGGACGGCCGCAAGCTTCTTTC
>R14__coassemble_581_pt1 | contig 24140 bp, 23 predicted proteins | sample R14__metabat2_high_PE_020 | metagenome-assembled genome bin R14 | reverse complement strand
GAATGGAGGCGACCGTCGGGCCCATGATGGTGACGACCGGCGTGATCGCGTTGCGGAGCACGTGGCGCCGCAGGATCTTGCTCTGGGAGAGGCCCTTCGCCTTCGCGGTCATGATGTAATCCTGGCCGAGGACGTCCAGCGTGCTGGTGCGCATGAGGCGCGACACGGTCGCGAGGCTGCCCAGGCCGAGGGCGAACGCCGGGAGGATGGTCTGGTTGAACTTGCCCCAGCCCTGAATCGGGAAGAGGGCGAAGCCCAGCACCTTGCGCAGCTGCAGCGCCAGGAAATACTGGAACAGCGCGCCCAGAATGAAGCTCGGCACGGAAACGCCGACCATCGCGATGAACATGGAGAAGGTATCCCAGCCCGTTCCGCGCTTCAGCGCCGCGATCATGCCCAGCAGGATGCCGGCGATCGAGGCAAAGATCAGCGCACGGATGCCCAGATCCGCGGACACGAGGAAGGAATCGGAAATGATGCTCATGACGTCGCGGTTATAGACGATCGAGGTGCCGAGATCGAGATGCAGACAGTTGCCCATATACAGCAGATACTGAATGATGAGCGGCTTGTCCAGGCCGTATTTGGCATTCATATTTGCGAGCGTGGTCGCGGAAACGGACTTCTCACCGATGAAGGGATCTCCCGGAAGCATGCGCTCCATGAAAAACACCAGGGTGATCAGCACGAACAGCGTCAGGATCGCATAAATGATGCGCTTCATGATGTAACGGAACAACGTGCTTCCTCCTTTTGCCGGCGCCGTTCCATGCAGGCGCCCATGAATACAGCGAAACGAGGCGGCCGATGCCGTCTCGCTCGCTGCGGTTAAAGCTGTTCTTCAGAAATTGCCGGGAGCAGCCCCGAAGGGCTGCCGCGGAAATCAGTCAGCCAGCTTGGAGTAGATCACGTTGTACGCCTGGAACGGACGGCGGCCGAAGCCGGAGACCATCTTCTCAGAGACGGCGTAGTCCTCGATGCGCCAGTAGACCGGAATGACCATCTGATCTTCCTGAATCATCTTCTCCGCCTCGATGAACAGCTGCTCGCGCTTTGCGGCGTCCAGCTCCGAGTCGGTGGAGGCAATCAGGGCATCATACTCCGGGTTGTTGTAGCCGGTGTGGTTGTTGCCGTTCGTGGACACAAACAGTTCGAGGTCGGTCTTCGGGTCGTTGTAGTCCGGGCCCCAGCCGCCGAAGAACATCTGGAACTGCAGCGCGTTGCGGCGGGCACGGGCTTCGGTGATGGTGGTCACTTCGATGTCGACGGTGATGCCGAGGTTCTTGCGGAGCTGCTCCTGCACAACCTGGCTCTGGAGCTCGTTCTGGGTGCCCTCGGAGGTCAGCAGGGTGACGGTAATGGCAGCAGGATCGGTGACGCCCATCTCAGCCATCGCGGCCTCGAGATACTTCGCGGCGGCTTCCGTATCCGCATTCGCGGCATACATATTGTTTCCGCCGTTGGCGGCCACAACCGCCTCACCGAAGGTCACGGTGTTCACGCCGGAGATGCCATAGGTCGCGCACGGAGAAACGAGGTTGCCGTTCTTGTAGACGGTGTCGATGAGCTGCTGGCGGTCGAGCGCGGCGCTGATCGCCTTGCGGAGGTTCTTGTTGCTCATGGTCGGATCGGTGACATTGACCCAGTACCAGTAGCTGTAGCCGCCCTCATAGGAGATCGTCTGATAGCCCTCGGCGTTCAGCTGCTTGACCTGCTCGCCGGTGATATCAACAACGTCCAGCTCGCCGCCCATGAAGGCGTTGAGCGCAGCGTTCGTGTCGGTGTACTTGTCGAAGTAGATCTTCGAAAGCTCAACCTGATCCGCGTTGTACCAGTAAGGATTCTTCTCGACGGTGACGGAGTTCTCCAGAACCCAGCTGGTCATATAGAACGGGCCGTTGAAGAGAAGGGTCTCCGGGGAAGTGCCGTAGTTCTGGGCGCCGACTTCCTCATAGAAGGGCTGATAGATCGGGGCGAGAACCTCGAACTTCACGGTCTGCAGGAAATACGGCTGATAGTACTCAAGCTCACAGACGAGGGTGTAGTCGTCCGTGGCATGGAAGCCGACCTGATCGATCGTGACTTCCGGAGCGCCCTCGACGCCGGAGGCGTAGTCATAATAGGCCTGGGCGTTCTTGAAGACCAGCGGGAAGGAATAGTACTCAGCGGCATTCGCCGGATTGAGCAGCTCGCTCCAGCCGAAGACGAAGTCCTTCGCGGTGACGTCCGCCACGGCTTCGCCCTTGGAGTTGACCCACTTCATGCCCTGGCGCAGATGGAAGGTCCAGGTCATGCCGTCCTCGGAGGACTCCCAGCTCTCAGCGGCGGCCGGGATGACCTGATTCGTCTCGGCGTCGGCCTTGACGAGGTTGTCCCATACGTGACGACTGATGGAGAACTCGTTGGAGTAGGTCATCAGGATCGGGTTCATCTTGGACATCGTGGTGATGTAGGCGTGGATAGCGCCCTTCTCAGAGGTGCCCGGATAGTAGCCCATGCCGACGTTCGCATTCGTCTCGGCCAGGGCGGAAACGCCAAGGCTCAGAACGAGCGCAGAAGCCAGCGCAGCAAGCATCTTCTTCATTTTCAAACCTCCGTTTTTTGCGGCACGGCGGATCATTGAATTCTCCGCGGTGCTGTGATAAAATGCACTATACCATTTTGTCGGCTTTTTTGCAAGTTATTTTTTTGAAAAATCCATTTTTGAATCGAAATTTCACTTTTCACAGCTAAAATCAACCAATCAGGAGGGCTTTGTAAGATGTCCATGCAATTCAAGGGGTTTGATGAGGCTTACGCCGCCCTTTTTCCGGAGATCTGGCGCGCCGCCCTGCTCACCTCGGCGGACAGGGCTGCGGCAGAGGAGCTGACCTTTCAGGCCTTCCTGCGTCTGGGGGCGGCTTCGCCGGAGACGGACGCGAAGGCCACGGTATACGCGGCCCTCTGCGACCAGATCCGCGCCTTTTATGAGCGGAAGCCGCGCCGCCTGCCCCGGCGGGACAGCTTTGCCGCCGCCCTGCCCTTTCCCGTCACGGACGCGCTCTGGGCCTTCATGCGCCTCCCTCTCTTCCGGCGCATGGCTCTCCTGCTGAAGCTTGCAGGCTTTGACCCCGCGGCCTCCGCGCGCCTCCTGCATCTGCCGGCCTTCGGGATCAGGCTTCTCCTCCGGAAAGAGCAGGACCTCGCCTTTCTCACAGACGTCCTGCCTGAGGAGGGGCTCCCGGAGCGGATCTCCGACCGGATCTATGAGCGCTTTTCGGAGCGCAGCGTCGCCGTGGAGAATGCCATCCATGGCGCACGCTTTGCCTTCGATCGGCTGGCGCCCCTTCTCGCGCTGGCGGTGCTCGCCCTGTTTGCCGCCGCCTGGTTTGTTTCGGAGTCCTTCCGTTAAGGATTTCTCTGGAAAGTCGGTTTTCATCCGTCCGGCTTCATGCTATAATGTTTCATCCCACTTCTCATGCCGAGTCCCCTCTGACGGATGACACCGGGGACTTTCAAAAAAAGAAAGAATCCGGAGGCAAATTATGCTGACATTCCGCAGATCCACAGAAGCCGACGCGGACGCCGCGGCGGCGATCGCGAACGAAGGCCGGGCGCTCCTGAAGAGCCGGGGCGTTGACCAGTGGCAGAAGGGCACCTATCCCTCCCGCGACCTCTTCGTTCAGGACGCAAAAGACGGCATCGGCTATGTCGTCTGTGAAAACGACACCGTCGCTGCCGTATGCGCCGTGACCTTTACGGACGAGGAGTCCTATCGCCATCTGACAGCGGGCGCCTGGCTGACGCCTGACGGTGCCAGGTACGCGACGATCCACCGCAGCGCGGTCGCGAGAGCGATGCAGGGTCGGCACATCGCGGGCTTCCTTTTCGATTCCGTGGCCGAGCTGGCGCGCGCAAACGGCGCCGTCAGCATCCGCATCGACACGCACGAGCAGAACCTCGCCATGCAGGGCGCTCTCCGGCGCTCCGGTTTTCAGAAATGCGGCGATTTCTTCATCATCGGCGGTGACGAAAACGGCGATCCCCGCTGGGGCTATGAAAAGCTCCTTTAATCCGTATCCCCGAAAAGGCCTGCCCCGGAGCGGATCGAGCCGCCCGGGGCAACGCGTTTTGATGGTAAACTCTATCTGTAGAAAAAGCCGCGGAGCCCATGCTTCGCGGCCTTTTTGTTTTTTCCGTGTGTCAGTCGACTTCAAACCCGGCATCGCGCAATGCCTTCAGGATGCGGAGGGCATGCTCGCGATCCTGCGTCTCCATCGTGATCTCCAGGATGGCGTCGCGGATATCAAGGTCGACGCTCGTGCGGTCATGATGCACTGCCATGACGTTCGCGCCGTTGGAGCCGATGATGTGGCTGACCAGCTCCAGCTGACCCGGGCGATCCTGCAGGACGATGCGCAGCTTGCTGACGCGGCCCGCGCGCAGCAGACCCTTTTCAATGATGCGGGAGATCATCGTGACATCGATGTTGCCGCCGGAGACAACCGCCGCCACCTTACCCCTGACATCAAACTTTTTGCAGAGAATCGCAGCCACCGGCGCGGCGCCCGCGCCCTCCGCGACCATCTTGCCCTTTTCCATGAGGAAGAGGATCGCCTGTGCGATCTCGTCGTCATCCACCGTGACGATCTCATCCACATACTGCTGGCAGACCTCAAAGGTGAGCTCGCCCGGCTTCTTTACGGCGATGCCGTCGGCGATCGTCTTCGCGGAATCCAGGCAGACGACATGCCCCGCTTCCCGGGAGGCCTTCATGCCCGCAGCGCCGGCCGCCTGCACGCCGATTACGCGAACCTGCGGGTGAAGCATCTTGATCGCCGCGGAAACGCCGGAGGCAAGTCCGCCGCCGCCGATCGGCACCACCACCGTATTCACATCGGGCAGGTCATCCATGATTTCGAGGCCGATCGTGCCCTGTCCCGCAATGACCATCGGGTCGTCAAAGGGATGAATGAAGGTCGCGCCGGTCTCCTGCTGGATACGGCAGGCTTCCGCGTAGGCGTCATCATACACCGGGCCGTGGAGGACGACCTCCGCGCCAAGCTCACGCGTCGCCTTCACCTTTGAGAGCGGCGCGGTCTCCGGCATGACGATGGTGGCCTTCACGCTAAAGGCACGCGCAGCCAAGGCCACACCCTGCGCATGATTGCCGGCGGAGGAAGCGATGACGCCGCAGGCGCGCTCCTCGGGCGTCAGGCTGGCGATCTTGATATAGGCGCCGCGAACCTTGAAGGAGCCGGTGTTCTGCAGATCCTCGGTCTTCAGCCAGACCTGGCTGTCCTCGCTGCTGAGGGCCTTGAAGGGGACGAGAGCGGTGCGCTGTGCGACGCCCTTCAGGCGTTCGCGTGCCTCCAGAATCATGCCAAGTGTCAATTGTTCCATGGTTTTTCTCCTTCTTCTTTGAGGCCGGACAGGTTCCCGCAAAGGAACTGCCTGCGGCTTTTTTGTTGAAAGTTTTCTTTATTCCGTTCGCGGGGCTTTCAGCCGGATTTTCCTTTGAAAGGATGCGTCATCTGTTTCTCATTCCCGAAGGTCGCTGTTCAAATAAGCATTGTAACGGCTCTGAGCCTCTTCGGACTGCTTATGGCGGATCCAGTTGTCACGATCCTCCAGGATGGCGACCATCTCGTCCGCGATCTCCTCCATAGAGGTCGGATGCGCGTTTTTCAGATAGGATGTCATCCGCCGCAGGGCGCGCTCCGAATGCAGATTGGAGGCAAGCATCTTCCCCACCTCTGCCGGCAGGCCGATCGCCTGCCCGGCCGAAAGCAGAGCGCCATAGGCCTCGCGCCAGGTTTCTCTCGTTCCCATCTTATTTCTTCTCTCCGGCGGCTGCCCTGTGTGCGGCGATGTCCCGGCGGATCAGCGGAATCTCCAGCACGAGCATTCCAGCCCAGCCGGCGAAGTTGCCCCACGGAATCGCGCCGAGAGGCTGTGCGAAGCCGCTCACCAGGATAAAGGCCACCAGCACACGCAGCCCCATGTTGATCATGCTGGCTGCCAGCGTAATGCGCAGGCGGCCGATGCCGCGGAAATACCCCTGCAGGCCGTTCGTCAGAGCCGGCAGAAAGTACATCGGCGCGCTGAGAAGCAGATAGCTGGCGCCGAGACGGATGACCGACTCATCCTTCGAGAAGAAGCCCATCAGTTGTGTCCGGAAGAAGAAGCCGATGGCAAAGACCACGGCGGCATAGATGACCTCCAACCGGATGCCGGCAAAAAAGCCGTTCACCATGCGTCCGCGCTTTCCCGCGCCGCGGTTCTGGGCCATGAAGCTGCTCATCGCGTGGCTGATGTTCTGCTCCGGGGTATAGGCAAAGTCATCGATGCGGTTCACCGCCGTGAAGGCTGCCGCCGCCGCGATGCCCATCGAGTTGGCGAGCGCCTGGATCGCGATCTTTCCGGCCTGCACGGTCGCCTGCTGTGCCGCGGAAGCCCAGCCATAGGCGACGGTCTGCCGGAGCAGCGAACGGTCGAAGAGGAGCCAGCCGCGTCCGAGGCGCAGCAGCTCCACCTTTTTCTGAATATAGAGGATGCACATGAGGCAGCAGATCATCTCGCTGAGAACCGTCGAGATGGCGCAGCCCATGCTGCCAAGCTTCAGGGCGACGACGAAGAACAGGTCACCCGCGATGTTCAGCAGCGAGCTGAGCACGAGGAAATACAGCGGCGTTTTGCTGTCCCCCAGCGCCCGCAGCGTGCAGGCGAATAAGTTATAGAGGAACGTGAAGACGAGACCGGCGAAGATGATGCGCATGTACTCCGCCGTCATGCCGATGATGCTCTCCTCCACACGCAGCAGGCGCAGGATCGGGAACGCGAACACGATGCAGATCAGGCTCAGCATGGCCGAGAAGGCGACGCCCGAGAGCATGGTCGTGGAGATCTGCCGCTTCAGCGTGTCATACTGCTTCGCGCCGAACTGTGTTCCCATGAGGATCCCGGCGCCGATGCACAGGCCATTCAGGAACAGGATCATGAGTGTGGACAGCGGATTGCAGATGCCGACAGCCGCCAGCGCCTCCGGCCCGACCATCCTTCCCACGATGATGCTGTCCGCCGCATTATAGGCCATCTGAAAGACATTGCCCAGCACAAGAGGAACCGTGAACGCCACCAGCTGGGAGGTGATGGGGCCCTGTGTAAGATCCTTTGCCATTTTATTCGCCTCGCTTATCCCCGCAGCGCCTTCGGAACGATGGCAACGGCCTCTCCGGTGCCGGGGGCACCGTCGAAGAAGTCATTCTGCATGTCCACAACGATCAGGATATCCCGCATAATAATTCCTCCTTCAAAAGGTTTCCATGACAATTGTACGCGCCGCGAAAAAGAAGCTTTCAGGGCTTCCGTTGGGATTGATATTCCGGACTTATTTTTCACATGTAAAGGTCAGTTTCTTTCCGTCGCTTTTGCAGACAATGGTTCCGCGCTCATCCGTGCGATAGACCTCGGCGCCCTCATCCCGCAGACGGGAAAGCACGGTCTCCGTGGGATGCCCGTATTTGTTGCCCGCGCCGACGGAAATGACGGCATATTCCGGCATGACCTCCCGAAGAAAAACATAGCCGGTGGAGCTGCTGCTGCCGTGGTGTCCGACCTTCAGGAGGGTGGACTGCAGCGCAGCACCGGAATTCACGAGATCCGTCTCCGCCTCCTGCTCCATGTCGCCCGTAAAAAGGAAAGACGTCCCGCCGAAGGCAATGCGCACGACGATGGAGAGGTTGTTTTCATCCTCATAGTCCGTGCGAAGCGGCCCCAGAAAGGTCACCGTGGCTTCGCCGAGCCTGAAAGTATCGCCGACCCTGGGCACGGTGAGGCCGGGGCTGTATTTCAGGAGATTCCGGAATACCTTGCTGTCGTATTCCGTCACGGGAGAATAGACGACCGACGCCGGGCAGGCGTTCAGCGCACCGGAAAGGCCGCCGATATGATCCTCATGCGGGTGCGTGGCGATCACAACATCGAGGGTCGCCAGCCCCAGCGTGTTTTTTAAATAAGAATAGACAAACCGGCTGTCCGCGGCGTTTCCGCCATCGATCATGAGGCTTTTGCCCCCACAGAGCACGACGGCCGCGTCTGCCTGCCCCACATCCAGAAAATGGATCTCCAGCGTGCCGCTGACAGCATCTCCGCCAGCCTGCCCCGGAAGAGCGGAAGCGATCCTCCGCCCCAGATCTCCCACCGTCTGCAGGACGGAGGAGGCTGTCTTTGCGGCCAGCTCCGCCGCGCCCGAGGTTCCCTTCTCCACCACGCCGGAGGCAAGGCTGAGAAAGGCTTCCGCATCCTGCCGATCCGGCAGAACACGGTCAACAGCCTGAGCGTAAGGCTTCACCTGTGAGGGCCAGGGCACGTCCATGAGTCCGCCCAGCGGCTCCCCCAGCAGGCGGTATCCGAAGAGGAGCGCAAAAAGAATCAGGCACACCGCCAGAACGCCTGTCCAGGTGCCGGTCTTTTTCTTCTTCCGCTGCACGAACACGCGGCGCTTCTGCCGCTGATTCGTCCTTCGCTTTTTAAATTTTGCCATCCGTTCCCCCGTGTCCTTTCATGAGAGATCAGGAGAGCTTTCCGACTGTCCTCCGCCCCTCCCGGCTGCTTCCTTCTCCCCCGGAATCCTCTGGCTTATTTCCAGAGCCAGTTCATGAAGAACGGCACCTGTTTTTCCCAGTCCGCCTCGCAGTGATGCCCGCCCACCTGACAATACAGCTGCGCCGCGGCGCCCTGCTTTTCGAACTTGTTGGCGACGGCCTTGTTCCGGCGGTACGTGCCGCTGTGGCAGTCGATTGCGTTCACATCCTGAACCCCAGGCGCTTCCCCGGTTCCCCAGGACAGGAAGGCGCGCGTATCCGGGCTGACCGGATCATTGTTCATCTCGATCATCACCTTCGGCTGGCAGAAGCCGAGCGCGCTGGAGACGCAGGCGCCCTTCGAGAAGACGTCATTGTAGCGCACAAGCCCGTACAGCGCCATAAGTCCGCCCATGCTGCTGCCCCCGATCCCCGTGCATTCGCGGTTTGGATAGGTTCGGAACTCGCGGTCAATCATCGGCTTCACGTCGTTCACGATCCACTGCATCGTGGCATCCCCCATCGGCTCATGCTCGCTGAACATGCCACGGCTGGCGCGATAAGGCGAATACTCCCAGAGGCGCTCATTCCCGTTGTGCCCGCACTCCATGCCGACGATGATCATCTTTTTGTCCCAGCCGTCCAGAAATTCCTTCAGGCCCCAGCTCTTGCCGTAGGTCGCGTCGGAATCAAAGAAGAGGTTATGCCCGTCAAAAAAATACATGACGGGATAGGTCTCGTCCGTATCGTCATAATCGTCCGGCAGATAAATATGAAGCCGCCGGATGGCGCCGGACGGCGGATACCGGAAATCGTTCTTGATAATCATAGCTTTCTCCTGTTTTGCTTTTATGCGGAGACCCGCAATAACAGCCGTGCCCGCGAAGGCACCGAAAATTTTCCCCTGAGGACCTACGGTGTCCTGCTCCGGCTGTAAATCCGTCTGAATCCAGTCCTGCATTTTACCAGAACCGCCGCTCTCTTTCAAGTGCCGGGCGCCAAAACAAAGCAAGGGACTCCGCGGAGGAGTCCCTTCTTCGCATGCATTCAATCAGAACGAAATATCCTTGTTCTTGGAGAACTTCATGAAGATCAGCATGGAGGTGATCGTCAGGACGTTCAGGATGGTGGCCAGGGCGGCCGCCGGGCCGTCGGAGCCGCGGGTGACCTGCGCATAGATCGCCAGCGTCAGGGTGATCGTGTGGCGGTTGTACAGGATGACGCCCGTAGACAGCTCCGTGATGATCGTCACCCAGCTGAGGATGGCGCCGGACAGGATGCCGTTCTTCATCATCGGGACGGTGGCCTTAAAGAAGGCCTCGAGCTTGGAGCAGCCAAGGCTGATGGCCGCCTCCTCGACCGTGATCGGGATCTGCTGCAGCACCGCGACCGACGAACGGATCGTATACGGGATACGGCGGATGCACAGGGCGACGATCATAATGAAGGCCGTGCCGGTGAGCACGAGCGGCTTCGTGTTAAAGGCGACGACGAGCGCGATGCCGACGACGGAACCCGGAATGATATACGGGATCATGGAAGCCGTGTCGATGACATCGTTCAGCTTGCTGCGGCGGCGCACGACGAGGTAGGCGATGATGATGGCCATGAGCACGACCGCCACAAGGGCGATGAGGCCGATGACAAACGTGTTCCGGATCTCCAGCGGGAGATCCTTCGCAATCTTCTGATAGCTCTGCATGGCAAAGCCCTTCACGAAGATCTTGTCGCTCGTCTTGCGGAAAGAGCAGTACATGACGTACATCTGCGGCATGAACGCGAGGAACACGACCAGGTACGTATACAGGTGGATGAGCACGCCGGTGACACCCTTTGCGGGCTTGCGCTCGATCGGATGCAGCGCGTTCATGTGGAACTCAAACCGGTTCGATGCCCACTTCTGAACGAGGAAGATGATCGCCGTGATGATGATGGCCACGACGGAGACGGCGGCGGCGAAGTTGTGATCCGTGCCGGTCTCGCCAAAGTACTCGTTATAGATGATGACCGGGAAGGTCTGATAGCCGCGGCCGATGAGCAGCGGCGTGCCGTAGTCCGCGAAGGCGCGCATGAAGACCAGCAGCGACGCCGCGAGGATCGTCGGCATGCACAGCGGGATGATGATCTTGAAGAAGCGCTTCACGCCGGTGACACCCATGTTCTGGGCAGCCTCCAGCAGGGAGCTGTCCACGTTCTTGAGCGCGCCGGAGACCAGCATGAACACGAGCGGGAAGAGCTGCAGGGAGAGCACCGTGACAATTCCGCGGAAGCCGTAGATCGTCGGCGGGCGCACACCCGTGATGTTCTTGATCAGAACCGTGATGATGCCGTTGTTTCCGCGCAGCTGCACCCAGGCATAGGCGCCGATGAACGGCGCGGACATACAGCACAGGATGATGATGATCTGGATGAGATCCTTGCCCTTGATATCGTACAGATTATAAAAGTACGCGAGCGGAACGCCGATGATGAGGGACACCGCTGTGGAGCAGATGGACAGCAGGAACGAGTGCAGCAGCGTCTCGCCGTAATACCAGTTGGTAAAGAACTTCACAAAATACTGAAGGGTGAACTGGCCGTCATGGGTAACGGACTCAATGAGAAGCCGGATCAGCGGATAGATGAGAAAGAGTCCGTACACGGCCAGGATCGCGATGGACAAAACCGTCCATACGTCTTTCCTTTTTTTGACCGGCATGGCTTAGGCCTCCGTCTTGTCGTTCTGAACGCCTGTCAGGATGTTCGCGGAGCCGTCCTCCGTCAGGACGTTGATCTTTTCGCGCTTGACCGTGAGGTTGACGGTGAGTCCCTTCGGCAGGATGCTGTCGATCTGGGATTCCTGGACGATCTCCGCCTTCACGCCCGCCTCCGTCGTGACGAAGTAATGCGTGTTCAGGCCCAGGAAGACGCTGTCGTCGATGTGCGCCCTGATGCCCTCGCCCTCCGAAGAGATGACAAACTCCTCCGGGCGGACGGAGACCTTCACCTTCATGTCCTTCTGATACTGCGGCTGGACGTTGTCCATGGGGACGCTGTAGCCGCCCGCAAAGCGGAGCGTCGGCATTCCGTTCACCATCGCAAGCTCCGCCTCCAGAATGTTCGTGCGGCCGATGAAGGAGGCAACAAACAGGTTCGCCGGGCGCTGATAGAGGGCCTTCGGCGTGCCAATCTGCTGGATGACGCCGAGGCTCATGACCGCAATGCGGTCGGAGACCGCCATGGCCTCCTCCTGGTCATGCGTGACATAAACCGTCGTGATGCCGACGGAATTCTGGATCTCCTTGATGACGGTGCGCATCTCGACGCGCAGCTTCGCGTCCAGGTTGGACAGCGGCTCGTCCATCAGCAGGACGTCCGGCTGAATCACCAGGGCGCGCGCAAGGGCGACGCGCTGCTGCTGGCCGCCGGAGAGGCGATCCGGCATGCGGTCGGCATACTCGTCGATATGCATGAGCTTCATGAACTTGTCCGTCTGCTGCGCGATCTGATCCTTGGGCAGTTTGCGCTCCTTCAGGCCGAAGGCGACGTTGTTGCGCACGGAGAGATGCGGGAAAATGGCGTAGTTCTGGAAGACCATGCCGATGTTGCGCTTGGCCGGGTCGAGCTCGTTGATGCGCTTTTCATTGAAGCAGATCTCGCCGCCCTCGATGCTGTTGAAGCCGGCGATCATGCGCAGGAGGGTCGTCTTGCCGCAGCCGGACGGGCCGAGGAGCGTAAAGAACTCGCCCTCGCGGATATCCACATTGAGGTCAGGAATGACGGTATTGTCTCCGTACTTCTTGACCGCATGCTTGACTTTGATGTTGACGCTCATCAGGATAGACTCCTCTCATTTTTGGAATTGAACCCCTGTACTGAAAAACGGGCTGATCCGAGGACCAGCCCGAACTTGGGATGATGGATGACGAACGCCTGCGATCAGCGGTCGCGGATCTCGGCGTAGCGGGCCTGCCATTCCGTCTTGTGCTCTGCGCAGTACGGAATGTCTTCATAGACGACGTTGATCTCGCTGAACGGCTTCATGTACTCGTTGCCCAGCGGGAGGCTGGAGTTGACCGCACGGGTGGTCAGGTTCGCATAGATGCTCTGGCCGGCGTCGGAGAGCTGGAAGTCGATGAAGGCCTTCGCGTTCTCTTCATGCGGGGCGCCCTTCACGATCGCGGTAGCGGCCGGGAGCCAGACAGCGCCCTCTGCCGGATAGACAACCTCGACATCGGCGCCGCTCGCCAGCATGCGGATGCACGGATCCTCATAGGAGATGCCGACGACGTACTCGCCCTCAGCGACTCCCTTGTAAACAGAAGAGGAGGAATCCAGCTGGATGCCGTCCAGGTTCGCGACGAGCTCGGTGACATACTCCCATGCCTTCTCATCATACGGTTCATCGCCCATGACGAGGAGCATGTTGGTCAGTTCCGCCCATGCGGAAGAGGACTTGGTCGGGTCGCCGGAAGCGATCTTGCCCTTCAGGGCCGGATTCAGCAGATCGGCATAGCCCTTGATCTCAACGCCCAGCTCAGCAGCCAGGGTCTTGTTGATGATGAGGCAGCCGGAGCCGGAGAGGTTCGAATTGGAATAGGCCTTCACATCGCCCTGACGATAGCCCTCGTCGATGAGGGACTCGTTCGGAGAGGTGTAATCCTGCCAGAGATCCGGATGCTGGACATAGACGCCGTAGTTCATGCCGCCCCACATCACGTCGGCCTGCGGATTGTCCTTCTCAGAATCGATTCGGGTGACACACTCGCCGGTGCCCATGGAGAGCAGCTCGACTTCGATGCCGGTGGCCTCTTCGAATGCCGGGATGATGTTCTCAACTTCGGTATCGGAGTTCGGGGAATAGATAACGAGGGTCTTGCTGTCATCGGCCATGGCAGAGGCCATGCCGAATGCCATTGCCGCGGCCATGGCGGCGCAAACAAGTTTCTTCATAACAAAAATTCTCCTTTCCTAATATACCGGTTCTCCTGCCGGTACTCTGGAGATATTATACCGCAATCCGTCCGGCATTGCAACGGAAAAGAAAAACAATGCCGCCGCGTTTTTTCCGCCCTGTACATGTCGTCGACTTCCGCCGCTTCAGGCGACCAGCCACTTGTATTTTTCAACGCTGTACAGCGGGACAAACGGCAGCAGGATCGGAACGGAGCGGACATACGCCTGATAGACCGGGTCCGCCCCATACCGTCTGTTCTGCCGGAGTTCCAGGCGCCTCGCCCCGCTGAACATGACGAAGACGATCCCCGCATAGCCCAGAAGGGCGAAGATCCATTGCGCGCCCGCCAGCGCCGCGGCGTTTTATGCCTGTTTTTCTCCGATCAGCTCCGCATCCCCGGCGTATTTCTTCAGCCAGAAGCCCATGGACGCCTCATCGCAGATCACCCTGGCCTCAAAGGTGTCCGCCGTTTCATGCCCGAGCTCCGCCTCCATCCCGAAGGTGTCCAGCACCTCATTCAGCCACTTTTTCTTCACCCGGATCGTATACTTCCGCGTTTCGCCCGCGTACATGAACGGGTGGGACGCCAGATAACGCTGGATGTTTCCCGGGCCGCCACCCTCCAGCCTGGAGACCGGCTTCACGCGGCTCTTCAGCGCCCGGATATCCACGATGCGCTCCACCCGGAAATGGCAGAGGCTGTCATACTTGTCCACATTGCAGATGAGATAATAGCGTCCGTTTGTGACGGCGATCTGATAGGGATTCACCTTATAGGGCTTCGGTCTGCCCTTCTCATTCAGGCGGTAATGCAGCTGCTTGTCCATTCCGTAATCCGTATAATGGAAGGAAACCTGATGCTTTGTATGGATCGCGGCGTGCAGCAGCTCCAGATTGCTGAGGAAATTCCTGTTGGCCAGCCTTCCGTTCTCCACGGCGGCGGAGGCGGCATAGCAGTCGCCGCCCAGCCGGCTCAGCTTCTCCATCATCTCCAGACGCTGCAGCTCCGAGATCTGTCCGGCGCTCAGCACGCTGTCGATCAGCATATTCAGCTCCGCGGGCGTGAACTCATGCGCATAATACCATCCCCTGTCGAACACCAGCGGGACGCCCATCTCCTGCAGCACGCTGATACAGCCGGCGATGCTCTTGCGCGTCGGCGTCAGTCCATAGCGCTCCTCCAGCGCCTGCGAGAGCGCCGCATAGCGCATCGGATGCGCGGCATCCGTCGAGGCGCGAAGGATTTCCTGGATGGCAATGATGACCGGCCGGCGCCTGTCGCTTATCATAGAATTCCCCCTTTTTCAAAACCGCCTTATTTTTTGTTTTTCAGCGGGAACCCGATTCTGAACAGGCCGTAGGGCAGTTCAAAGACCACGATGATCCCCAGCACGATGGCGAAGGCCGCCTTGAGCGCCATGAAGCCGCTGTGCATGGCCGCACCCTGCTGCCCTGTCACAAGATAATAGGATGTCCAGTAGATCCCCGCGCCCGGCACCAGCGGAAAGATGCCCGTGATCTGGAAGACCGTCGCCGGGCACTTTTCCCGCACTGCCGCAAAGCGTGAAAGCAGCACCACAAGCACCGTCGCAAAGAAGGTCGCTTCTGTCACGGTCAGCCCGGCACAGGTCGTCAGAATCTCATAGGCAAACCAGCCTGCTCCTCCGATAAAGCCGCAGTATGCGTCATATTTTTTCGGCACCCCGAACAGCAGGGAAAACGCGACTGTTCCGATGCCGGCCGCCAGCGTCCGTGTCAGAATTTCCGTCACAGGATGCCTCCCATTCTGCCCGCCACCGTAAAGGTGAGGCCAACACCGATCGCAATGCAGAGAAACACGAGGCTCGCATCCAACAGGCGCACCGAGCCGGAAATATAGTCTCCGTCCGCAATGTCACGAATGCCGTTTGTGAAGGGAACGCCGGGCACCAGCGGAATAATCGACCCGATGATCATCGGATTCAGATGTTCTCCAATGCCAAGATTCCGGCATATCAGACAGACGACGGTCACAAGCGCTCCGCCCAGAATGTTGGAAACGATTCTAGACATCCTGGGCGCCGGGCCAAGCAGCATAAAGACATACAGCAAAAAGCCCGCCAGAAAAGCGGCTCCGCTGTCCCGAAGCGATCCTCCGAAGAGATAGCAGAAGGCGGCGCTGCCGATGCCGGAAGCCAGAATCTGCAGAAATGCCGGCTTTCCCGGCAACCCGCGGATGCGCGCCAGTTCCCGCCGAACCTCTTCCGGCGTATAGCGTCCTTCCTCGATCTCTCGCGAGAGCTCGTTGATCGCGATGACCCGGTCCAGCCGCGTTCCCCGAACAGGAATATGCTGCACCTTCGCAAAAGGGCGGCTGATGCGCCCGCCCGTCGTAAAAATGCCGTTGCTGAGCACGAAAAAGCTGCTGTCCGCAACGCCGAAGTGACGACAGATGCGGCTCATCGTCTCCTCGACCCGGAAGATCTCCGCGCCGTTCTCCAGCAGCAGATGCCCGGCCTCCATGGCAGTCTCCAGAATGATCCGCTCATCCTCCGGAACGCCAGCGGGGTCCGGAGCGCAGAGGATCTCCAGCTCTGTCTTTTCCGTTTCCATATTCCTTCCGCCTTCATTTGTCCGGATTGTCGGACCGGCCCGCGGTCTTCAGGAAATCGACAAACGCTTCCCTGGGCAGCGGCTTTGAATAGTAATATCCCTGGACATAATCCCCGCCGTTCATGCGGATCAGCCGCAGCATATCCTCGTCCTCCGCGCCTTCCACAACGATCTTTTTGCCAAGACGCTTGATGAGGCGCATCGTGCTCTCGAAAACCAGCCGGGCGTTGGAATCCTTTGCTGCCTGCCAGAGCAGGGACTTGTCCACCTTCACGATGCTGATCGGAAGGCGATACAGATAATCCGCCGAGGCAAAGCCGGAACCGTAGTCATCCACGGAGAAGGTCACGCCGTACTCGCTGAGGATCCGGAAATTTTCCTGCACCGCCGCGTTTTCCGCCAGCACGGAGGACTCCGTGATCTCCAGATTGATCTGATCCGGCCGGATGCCGTATTCCCGCATCTTGCGGATATAGGCACCGGCGACGCCCTCCTGCATGAAATGGACGACGCTCATGTTCACTTCGATAAAGCGAAGCGAAGTTCCCCGCAGGACACCGGACGCCAGAAAGGAGCAGATCTGTTCAAAGATAGTTTCCTCAATCCGGATGATGCTGCGATTCTGTTCCGCCGCCGAAATGAGCTTCTCAATGTTTCCGGCATAAATGTCCTTCACGCGGAGCAGGGCTTCCGCGGAATGGAATTTGCCCGTTTCATTCTCATAGATCGGCTGATACCAGACCTCAAAGAGATTGTTTTCGATCGCCCGCGCCGCGGCATCCTCCGCCAGCTCCGTCTCATGCTGCTCCAGAAGCAGATCCCGGAAATTCGCCGTTTCAAAAAGAACCTCAATGGAGAAATGCTTCACCGACTCGATAAAGTGCGTCACAAAGTCGTCACTGATCCGGAGGCTGAGAAAGGCCAGACGGCGATCAAGCGCCTGAACGCTGCAGGTTTCGTCCTCCAGCTCCAGCGGCGCGGAAAACAGGCCTGCGATCTCCCGATGTGCCTCCGCCGCCGAAACCGTCTGCGGGAGCACCAGGACAAACTTGCCGCTGTCCACGCAGAAGGTCTTCCTTCCGTAATGGGTGGCCAGGCGCTCCGCCATCCGTTCGTTGATGGCGTCAAACCGGTTGATCTGATCCAGGCTGCGGTTTTCCGGATGATTCGCGATGCCGATCAGGATGACACTGCAGTCCTCATTCCGGGCGGCATACGCCTCCAGTTCATGCTGCAGGCTGTGCCAGTTCAGGCAGCGGGTCCGCCCGAATGTGGCGTACGCCGGATTCTCGAAGACGATATAGATGATGTAAAGCAGGATCGTAAAGGCCGTGATGCCGATCTCCAGACGCGGAATCAGCCGCTGCAGCAGGCAGAAAACGAGCGCCATCAGGAAGGCTGTAATGACCGTCGTAACCTGAAAGCGATTGAATTTGCCCCTGTATTTCAGCAGTGTAACGATCATCCACAGCGCGGCGATGCAGGGGCAGAGATAGGCAAGCACCATCAGGGGCCCGTGATGATAGACCCGGTCCGCGTCAAAATAGATAACAGCATGCGTGAGCGGTGTCGTCACAAGAACGGCCGCTAGAATGGCCGTCAGCCAGAACAACAGCCGCCTTCCGGTCTTCAGGATCTCCGGGCGCCCCAGAAGCGACGTGGCGTAGCGCACAAAGGTCAGCGCCTGAACGCAGAACAGGAGAAGATACACGATATTGGAGGCATACAGGATAAAGCGCGGAAAGCGGTACGGATAGGAAATTGTGAAGAAGGTTCCGATGTCCGCAGCCGCCGTCAGCAGGTTGCAGAACATCAGCTGCGTAAAGATCTTCCGGGATACCGAAGCGTATCCTTTCCGCTGATACGCAAGCACGATCATGACCAGGGTGAGGAAAACAGCTGTCAGCGCATACTGGTAGTCATACAACATGGGCATAACTCCTTCATAAGCTCATTCCGGACATCTCCCAAACCTGTTTCAGTATAACACGAACCGTATATTTTTCAAACTCTGCCGCAGGCAAATCCTTACTTTATTTCTGTACAGCAAAAAGACGGGCCGCTTCAGCCCATCCTCTGTTTCATTTTATTTTCCGGAAGCAATTTCTTCGATCAGCGCCGGAATCTCCGCGAGACTCTCCCCCACGAAATCGCAGGCGTACGCCACCTGCTCCGAATACGGTATCAGATCCGGGATCATGCAGACCACGGCGCCCGCGGCGCGCCCCGCCTTCACGCCGTTCGCCGAATCCTCCAGCACCAGACAGTGCACAGGATCCGTCTCCACCATTTTCGCCGCCGCAAGGAAGAAATCCGGCGCCGGCTTGGAGGGCAGGCTGCATTCGCCCGTCACCCGCTTCTGAAAGCGCTCCGAAAGACCGACGCACTGCAGAGAGAACGCCACACGGTCGTTTTCGGAAGAGGAAGCCAGCACGTAGGGAATTCCTTTTTCATCCAGCCAGTCCAGCAGCAATGCCACGCCCGGCTTCGCCCGCAGCTCCGTCCGGAATAACTCAAGCATCCGCCTTCTGCTGTGCTCCTGATATGCCCGGGCATCAAACCCGGGCACAGCCTCCCGGAAAAGGCGCAGGATCTCCGGGGGTTTGAGCCCCAGCATCTGAAGACCGAAGCCTTCCTCAATTGCATACCCCAGTTCCCCGCAGGCCTCCGCCAGCGCCCTCTGGCAGAGGCGCTCCGAATCGATCAACAGCCCATCCATATCAAAGAGAACCGCGCGGATCTCCGGGACAGCCCGGTTCGTTATCTTTTTCATGTGTGTTTCTCCCGTCAGACATAGCCAAGGCAGCGGAAAAGCCAGATAAACAGGGTCAGGCTGAACGCCGCGAACAGCGTCGTCAGCATGACGGCCGCCTGGCTCAGCACGCCTTCATGCCCCATGTTTTTCGCCATCACATAGCCGGCAAAGGTCGTCGCGCTGCCCAGCATGACGAGAATGGCGATCAGCTTTTCCCGCCGAAAGCCCATCAGAACCGCAAGCGGCGTAAAGATGGCGCAGAAAGCGAACAGCTTCAGGCCGGAGGCCAGCGCCGCCGGAGCAATGCGCCCGCGGATCTTGTCCGGCTCCAGTGCCGCGCCCATCGCCATGAGACCCATCGGCGTCGCCGTCTGGGCGATGTTGCTGCAGGTCTTGCCCAATACCTGCGGCATCGGGATCCTCAGCAGCGACCAGAGGCAGCCGGCAAAGATGGCGATGATCAGCGGATTTTTGAGGATGCCGATCAGGGATTTGCGCAGAACCTCCGCGGAAAGGCGGTTCTTCTCCCCTGTCTGCGTCGGCTTCATCAGGGTCAGGATGACGACCGCGGCGATGTTGTAGAGCGGAACGCTGCCCAGCATCATGAGGCTGCCCATCGCCGCATTCCGGTACATGTTCTGGATAAAGGCCATGCCCAGCAGGGATGCCGAGGAACGATAGGATGCCTGCACGAATTCGCCGCGCAGCTCCGGGGAAATCAGGAGGCGGCCGATGCCGTACGCGATCGCAATGGAGAGCGCCGTCGCGATAAAGCAGAACCCGACAAACGCCGTATCCCAGGCCTCCGAAAAATTCACCGGATACAGCTGCACAAAAAGATTGAACGGCAGGGCAACCCGGAAGACAAAGCTGTTCATCTTTGCGGCAAAATTTTCATCCATCAGGCCCATTCTGCGGAACAGCATGCCCGCCATCATCGTCAGAAAGACCGGCATGGTTGCATTCAGGGCAAAAAGAAGATTTTCCATCCTCGGTTTACGCTTCCTTTCCGGCGTCCGGCCGGGTTTTCATGAGAACCGCCCGGCAGCCCTCCAGCACGTCCGTCCACGTCGCATCAAAATCACCGGTATACCACGGGTCCGCCACGCCGTCCGCGCGCCCCGCCCAGGAGAGGAGCAGGGAACATTTTCCCTCCGGATCCCCACCGAAGATGCGCAGCATCATCCGCAGATTGCTGTCATCCATGCCGATGACATGGTCCCATTTTTCATATTCGTCCCTGCGGATCTTCCGGGCGGCATGCCCTTCGCAGGAAATGCCGAGCGCGGCCAACATCCGCCTCGCCGGGGGATACACCGGATTGCCGGCCTCCTCGCTGCTGACCGCGGCGGAAGCGATTTCATAACAGCTTTCCAGTCCGGCGTCACAAGCCAGCTTTTTCATGACATACTCCGCCATGGGGCTCCGGCAGATGTTCCCCAGGCAGACAAAGAGAATTCTGATTTTCTTCATTTTTTGACAATCCATCGGTATGGAGCGGCATCAGCAGCGCAAAGAAAAGGCTCCCTCCGTGTTTCACAGTGTCTCCACTGTTCTTTCCGGAGGGAGCAATCCAAAGTCAGGGAAATCGGCGGAATCAGGACAGCAGCAGACGGTCGCCGTCCAGCTCCTTGCCGGCAGCCTTTTCGAACAGACCCATCAGATCCGCGCGGGTGAGGCTCTTCTTCTGCTCCCCGGAAACATCGACCACGACCCTGCCCTCATTCATCATGACGAGCCGGTTTCCGATGGTGATGGCATCCTTCATATTATGGGTAACCATCATCGCCGTCAGATGCTGATCGGCGACAATTTTTCCCGTCAGCTCCAGCACCTTCGCGGCGGTCTTGGGATCCAGTGCCGCCGTATGCTCGTCCAGAAGGAGGAGCTTCGGCGTCCTCAGCGTGGCCATCAGCAGGGTGAGCGCCTGGCGCTGGCCGCCGGAAAGCAGGCCGACCTTGCTGGACATCCGTTCCTCCAGCCCAAGCCCCAGCGTTTCCAGCTGTTCCTGATACATCCGGCGCTCCTGACTGGTGATGCCCCAGCGGAGGCCGCGGCTCTGGCCGCGCCGCATCGCAAGCGCCATATTCTCCTCGATGCTCATGGTCGCGGCCGTGCCGAACATCGGATCCTGAAACACGCGGCCCAGATACTTCGCGCGCTTGTATTCCGGCAGGTTGGTGACATCGATTCCGTCGATGACGATGCTTCCCCGGTCGATCGGGAAAACGCCCGCGACCGCGTTCAGCGTGGTGGACTTTCCGGCGCCATTGCCGCCGATGACCGTCACGAAGTCGCCGTCATTCAGCGTCAGGTTGACATCGACCAGGGCCTTTTTCTCCGTGATGGTGCCCGGGTTAAAGGTCTTCGCGATATGATTGATCTCAAGCATGGCTCAGGCCCCCTTTTTCGCGCCGCGGAAGTACTTGCTCTTCCAGTACGGGACCGCCAGGAAGATGCCCACCACGAGAGCGGTCAGCAGCTTCAGGTCATTCGTATTGAGGCCGAGCCACAGGACGACCTGAATGACCATGTAATACAGAATCGCGCCGATGGAGACCGCGATCAGCTTCACGAGGAAGTTCCGCGCGACCTTGCTGAAAATCACTTCGCCGATGATGACAGCTGCGAGACCGATGACGATGGCGCCGCGGCCCATGTTGACGTCGGAGAAGCCCTGATACTGGGTCAGCAGTCCGCCGGAAAGCGAGACGATGCCGTTGGAGAGCATCAGGCCGAGGATCTTGTCCCGATCCGTATTGATGCCCTGCGCACGGGCCATCCGGACATTCGCGCCGGTCGCCCGCAGGGAGCAGCCGCACTCCGTGCCGAAGAACCAGTACAGAACCGCGATCAGAATCGCTGTGATGATGATCAGCTTGAAGATCGGGTTTTCCAGGGTCAGCTGGCGGACATTACGGGAGGTGACGATGAGATTGAAATTGTTCGCGCTGACCGCCACATTGCTCTTGCCGCCCATGATGCGCAGGTTCATGGAATACAGTCCGAGCTGTGTCAGAATGCCGGCAAGGATCGCCGGAATGCCCATGAACGTATGAAACACGCCCGTGACCAGCCCCGCCAGGACACCGACAAGGAAAGCCGCAAGCAAGGCCACCCAGACATTGCATCCGCTGGTGATCAGCACGGCGGCAATCGCACCGCCCGTTGCAATGGAGCCGTCGACAGTCAGGTCGGCGACATCAAGGATTCGGTAGGTAATGTAAACGCCGATTGCCATCAGGCCCCAGATCAGGCCCTGAGCGCCCGCACCCGGCAGAGCGTTCAGCAGTGAGACGATTTTCACCGGAAAACTCCTCCAATTTTGAATTTGGCGATAACACACAATGAAGGAAGGAGGATTTCTCCCCCTTCCTTTTCATTTGAAGACCGGAAAAGGTTTACTCCGCCGCAACGTAGTCGGCCGGAACCGTGAGGCCCAGCGCGGTGCAGTTGGTCGGATTGTATTCCTTGGTGAAATTCGGGGCGGACTTGATGGGCGTGGCCTTCACATCGGCGCCCTTCAGGATCTCGGCCGCCATCTCGCCGGTGGCAACGCCAAGGTCATAGTAGCTGATGGTCAGGGTCGCTACGCCGCAGCCCTTCATGATGCCTTCCTCACCGGCGATGACAGGCTTTCCGGCCGGGATGACAACGTTCGCGATCGTCTCGGTGACGGAGGCAGCGGTGTTGTCGGTCGGGATATACAGGACATCGCAGTTGTCGCAGGCATTCTGCACAACGCTGGCGACGTCGTTGGAGTCCGCAAACGCATAGTCGGTGCAGGTATAGCCATCAGCCTCCAGATAGCCGCGGATCACGGTCACCTGGTAAACGGAATTCGGCTCTGCAGAGCAGTACAGCAGGCCGACGGTTCCCGCATCCGGATAAAGCTCCTTGATCATGGCAGCCTGGCCATCCAGCGGAGCAAGATCCGTCGTGCCGGAAACATTGATGCCGGTCGCAGCGCCCGGTCCGATATCGCTCATGCCGAGAGCAGTGCCGTAGTCTGTGATTGCCGTTCCGAGAACCGGAATGTCAGCCGTGGCGGCAATGGCAGCCTGCAGCGCCGGGGTCGCGTTGCCGAGGATCAGATCGTAGCTGTTGGAAACAAAGCCGTTCACGATGGTCGCGCAGTTGGTGGAATCGCCGGACGCGTTCTGATAATCGAACACGACCTCATCGCCGAATTCCGCCTTGAGGGCATCCATGAAGCCCTGGCTTGCGGCGTCGAGCGCGACGTGCTGAACCAGCTGGCAGATACCGACGTGATACTCGGCACTGGCACCGGCGGCAGCGGTAACAAGGGCAGCAGCCATAACGGCAGAAAGCATTTTCTTCATTTTGATTTCCTCCGATTCATTTTTTCAGCGAATGGCTGTATTATAGGACGGCCTGCAACAGTTGTCAAGCCTCTGCCTTACATTTTCTCCGCTTTTTCTCCGGTTTTTTCCGTTTTTTCTTTTATTTTTTATTTTCTAAAAGTTGACAAACCGTCTCTTGACTTTTTTGTCAATCCGGTTCTTTTTTCACTTCGCGGTTTTCCCGTCCTTCAGCCCAGGGGAAGCTGTGAAACTTTTGACTTTTTATCATTGACTTGGTGACAATCCCGTGATATAGTATAGCATGCCACAATTTCGAATGATTTTGAAGGAGTGATAACAAATGGCTAACGTTGATCTGACCCGGTATGGCATTACCGGAACAACTGAAATCGTGTACAATCCCTCCTACGAGCAGCTGTACAAGGACGAGATGGATCCGTCCCTGACCGGCTATGAGCATGGTGTTGAGACTGAACTTGGCGCGGTGAACGTCATGACCGGCATCTATACCGGCCGTTCTCCGAAGGACAAGTATATCGTCATGGACGAGAATTCCAAGGACACCGTCTGGTGGACCACCGACGGCTATAAGAACGACAACCATCCGATGTCTGAGAAGACCTGGGAAGTCGTCCGTGAGCTTGCGAAGAAGGAGCTCTCCGGCAAGAAGCTTTATGTTGTCGACGCCTTCTGCGGCGCGAACAAGGACACCCGCATGGCGGTTCGCTTCATGATGGAAGTCGCCTGGCAGGCTCACTTCGTCACGAACATGTTCATCCGTCCGACCGAGGAAGAGCTCGCCACCTTCGAGCCCGACTTCGTCGTCTACACCGCTTCCAAGGCGAAGTGCGAGAATTACAAGGAGCTCGGCCTCAATTCTGAGACCGTCGTTGCCTTCAACGTCACCAGCCGCGAGCAGGTCATCCTGAACACCTGGTACGGCGGCGAGATGAAGAAGGGCATGTTCT
>R14__coassemble_579_pt1 | contig 24244 bp, 21 predicted proteins | sample R14__metabat2_high_PE_020 | metagenome-assembled genome bin R14 | reverse complement strand
TGCAGCGCGTGCAGATATTCATAAATATCCCCGATATTTTCCTTGTGATCGATCTCAATATTGACAGACCCGGAATAGCTGTCCGGGCCATAGTCATGCAGCATCATGTCCGCGGCGCTCAGAATTCCCTCGGTCGAACGGATCTCCTGATACAGTTTCTGTGCAAGTTCTTTCTTTCCAGGGCGCCCGATCAGATCTGAGGCCGTTTCTGCCAGCGTCCCAAACCCGCTCTTCAGAATGACGACCGCGAAAAATACGCCCGCCCAGGCATCCAGAGAGATCCGGGTCAGCATATACAGCACAGAGACCGCGATTGTCACAATCGAGAAAAAGGAATCATTCCGCCCCTCATTTCCGACGGCAATCAGCGCCTGAGACTCCGCCTGCTTTCCTTCACGGATAACGTAGGTGCCCAGCAGGTATTTGATGACGGCAGACCCCGCCACGAGGGCGACCGCCATCACAGAGACCTCCATCTCTGCAGGATGCAGAATACTCTGTACGGAGCTGACCAGCAGGCTGACTCCCGTATACAGAATGAGCGTCGAAACAATGAGGCTGGTCAGATATTCAATGCGTCCATAACCAAACGGGTGCTTTGCATCCGGATGCCTGGCGGCCAGCTTTGTGCCGACCAGCGTCAGGAATGAAGACCCTGCATCAGCGGCATTGTTCATGCCTTCGGATAGGATCGCGAGAGAAGATGCCGCAAGGCCAACGAGTATTTTGGCCGCTGCAATACAAAGATTTGCAAGAATACCGATCACAGAGGCACGGACAATGCGTTCCTGCCTTTCCCGATTTTCCAATACAATCCCTTCCTTTTAAAAGCGGTTTTTCTGTTGAGCAGATCACATTCGCTCTGCAAAGCATCCCCGGAAATCGCAAAACTGCTTTTTCACACGAGAGGCCTCACAGCTTTATACACTTCAGCATACCTGCGATAGACTTTCATATAGGCTTCATGCATCTCCGGCCGCGGTTCATAAGTGCATACGGGCTCTACCATGCGCTTTGCGGCGTCCTCCAAATCCCTGAAAAGCCCGATTGCGATGCCCGTCAGCATTGCGCTTCCGACTGTACCGGCGTCGACCGTCCGCAGCGCGGTGATCGGCAGATTCAGGATATCCGCCTTCATCTGCATCCACGCTTTGGAATGTGCCCCGCCGCCGGTAGCATTCAGCCGCCTGAAATGGCTTCCGGAATCTGCAAGCGCGCAGACATTGAGAAGCATTTCATAAGCAACGCCCTCCATGCAGCCGCGGTACAGATCCGCAGCGTCCGTATCGGTCGTCAGCCCCAGAATCGCGCCGCGCGAGCCCGTGTCCATGTAGGGCGTCGCCGCACCGGCAAAATGCGGAAGCACCAGCAGCCCGGAAGGCACCGGCCTTCCCTCTTCCAGATATTTCCTTTCAAGAAAGTCATTGAGTGAAAGCCCTGCGGACGCCGCGGCTGCCTTCTCCATGCCTGCCATTTTCTCGGTGCACCATTGGATCAGCGCGCCGCCGGTATAGGAAAAGGCATACGCCACATATTTTCCCGGAATGACATAGGGAACGATCGCAAAGTAACCGCGGTACATGACCTCTGAATCAGGCTTTTCATCGAAGACAGGCGTAAGGCACTCTACCGTTCCGGCGCCGTCCACCGCCGTGTCGCCGTCAAACGCCCCCGCGCCGACCGCCGCGGCAACCTGATCATGGCTGATCGAGACGATCCGGCATTCTTCCGGAAGGCCCGTCTTTTCCACCATGCTCTTCCTGATCTTTCCGGCAGACGTCCCCGTGGGAACCGGGTCCGCCATCATAGAGAGCGGAATCCCTGCTGCCTCAAACATCGTCCGGCTCCAACAGAGATTCGAGATGTCAAATCCCATCGTCCGCGTTGCCATGGAATAGTCAATCTGTCGCCTGCCCGTCAGATGAAAAACGACATAGTCTTCCATCAACATGCAGAAGCTCGCCTTTTTAAAGATCTCCGGGCGATGATCCCGCACCCACATGAGCTTCGGCAGACTGTACATTTCATGCGGGCGCAGACCCGTAATGGAAGCAATTTTCTTTTCACCCAGTACGCGGCAGAGCTGCCTGCATTCCTCTGCTCCTCTTGGATCGGTATAAAGCATAGCTGGCAGGAGCGGCGTACCCGCCTCATCCGTGAGCACGAAGGTCTCCCCGAAACTGGTCACGCCCATGCCGGCGATATCCGGGTATTTTTTCGCCATCTCCGACACGGCGCCGATGACAGCCTCCATCATGACGCTGACGTCGATTTCATGTCCGGACAGCTTTCGTTTCACCGGGTAGGCTCTGTATGCCTTTGCCAGAAAAGCGCCCTGTTCGTCAAAGACGCTGCATTTGCATCCCGTAGTTCCGATATCCAGCCCCGCAATTTTCATTTTCTCGCCTCACAGTCAGCCGAAACCCGGCTGCTCGTCCGGTTTCAGGCATTCTCCAGAACTTTCCAGCATGAAAGCTTTTTTATCAGTATACCACAGTACAGGCAAAAAGATGTCGCTTGCGCGCCTTTAAACTGATTTTTTCTTCCAAAAACCCAAAGAACACGGCGATTGCCGTGCTCTTCGGGAAGAAGGAGAAAATGATGAAGATCAGTGCTTCACATGAAGCACCGGGGAAAGCGGCTTGTAGATGACAAAAGTCAGAAGGCTGATAAGGATCCACTTCAGCAGATTGAAGGGCAGCGTGGTCGTGAGAAGAATCCCCATCATTCCGGACTGCTGGCAGCCAAGCGCGCCCGCAATCGCAGCAAGATCCATGTGGAAGGCCGTCATATAGAACGGGAAAAGAATGGTACCGTTCACGACCACCGCGACAGCGGAGGCAACCACGGTGCCCACGATCATGCCGATGAGTGCATTTTTGCGGCTCTTGCCAAACTTATAGATGAGAGAAGCCGGCAGGATGAAGGCGGCGGTCATGATGAAGTCCGCGAGATCTCCGATGCCGAGGGTCTGGGTAAAAAGCAGATTGATCAGATCATTGATCAGAAGGGTGAAAATGCCGGGAACCGGGCCCATGGAGAATCCGGCAAGCATGACCGGTACATTCGAGGCATCCAGCTTGTAGATGTTTCCGAAAATCGGAATCTCGAACCGCATCAGCACCGCCGAAATGGCGGCCAGAATGGCAATGTGGGTCATGTACTGCACGGAAAAGTTTCCGCGCGCCGGGGTCGTGTTTTTGTCGCTCATAAAAAGAAGCCTCCTTTAAAAATAGGCAAAGCCCCTGAAAGTTTCTTCTTTCAGGGGCTGAAAAAACCTGTTTTCAGCGCTCTTCTACCATCCAGACTTCGGTCCTAAGACCGTTACTGTCGGCTCCGGAATCGAACCGGATCAGCCGTTTCCGAAAGGAAACGGGTCGCGGGCTGTACCGCCGGTAGGGATTTTCACCCTGCCCCGAAGAAGCTCCTAGAGACTATGCAGTTCCTTGAACTGGCCGTATTATAGCAGGACGGCAACATTCTGTCAACATCTTTTTGCATCGACGTGCGCGATCCTCCTCTTGTTTCATGCCCTTTCAGGCACAAACCGGTTATTCCTTTTTCAGCGCCTCCAGCGCCTTCCGGATTTCTTCCTGCTGTTCAAACAGCCTGTCCTGATTGCGAAGGATCTTTTCCTGCTTGTTCAGGCTTCTGCCCAGACCGATATGCAGCGTTCCCAGCAATGCCGTGAGGAGCAGCCCGAAGATGATTACCCCGAAGTAGCGCGATGTCAGGCGATACCCCTCTTTTCCCATGGCAGCCGCCACGATAAACGTTCCGATCGCGCCCACAACATACCAGTCCACACCGAGAGCAACGCAGATCTGTGCAACAGGATCCTTCCGATTCTCAGGCGTACTCGGTTCAAGGTCATCAAACTCCCCCAGTTCATCGATGATCCTCTGCTTTTTTTCTGCAATTTTCTGCTCAAGCTCTTTGATCACCATGGTCATTCCTCCCATTTTCTCTTATGATCTTCCGAATCCGGCTGCATCGTCCTGATGGACTTTTTCAGTATACCACAGCGTGCCGATAGAAAAAAGTCCCTCTGCCTGCGCAGAGGAACAAAGAGAACCGTCGGAATCCGCCCCATTACTCTCCCGAATTCCGTCCAACGCCGGCAAAATCTGCAGGGTCACAGATTTTTCAGCTGCGGAAAAGCACGGTTCAGGGCAATGACCAGCACCGGGATCAACACAATATGAAGGATGATGCCGGGAACGGCATTCAGGAATGCCCCCGCTACAAAGGCCTGCCAACCGAAGGCGGCGCCGCCCATACCGTACATCACCATACGAACCAGTCCCCAGAGAATGCGCCCGCAAATCATCGCCGAAAGCAGGGCCGCGTAAACGCTCCACCTCTTCTTCGGAAGAAGGCGATACAGCAGACCGGAGACAAAGCCGTAAGCCGCAAGTTCAAAACACATCGCCGCGCCGATCGGATAGAGAGGCGGCATGCCGAAAAGTGCGAAGCGCAAAAGCGGCGCGACGGCGCCGACCACCGCTCCATACAGCGGCCCGCAGAAAAAGCCGCACAGCAGCACCGGGATATGCATCGGGCAAAGCATGTTGCCCACCTGTGGAATACCGCCCGTGATCAAAGGAAGGATCATGCACAGCGCCAGCATCAGCGCCGCCAGAATCAGGGTAAGACTTTTTTTCGATGACATTCTGTTTTCTCCTTTTGAAATGCAGAATTCATCGTCTTGGACGACAGTCGCTGCCTTCATGGCAGCCCTAAATCAAATGTTACAGGATTTTACATCTCTATATTAAAAACACGGTGCCTTCGGGCACACCAAAGTGCTTTCCGAAATCCAGCCCGATCAGAGACCGAACTGAGAGAACTTTTCGGAATCCTTCGGTTCCATGTTTGGAGCTGCAGTTTTCTCAAAGGAGCGCCTTCAGACGCTCCGCTGTTTCCCTCGCCATATCATTCATCGTCATGTCCCGGACACCCACCACCAGATTGCGGCAGTGACTGACCGGCAGGAGAAGCTTCGTTGCCCGGCTCTGACCGACGGCCAGCGCCATGGCGGGCGTCACCTCGCCGTAAAGCGAATCGGCGGCAACGATCGCAATGGGGCCGATAATGACGTCCGCATCCCTGCAGGCGACGATCACCGGATTTTCTCCCGTTGCCCCGTGCTCCGCGCCAGCCTTCAGCATCGCCGCCGTTGCCGCGGAATTCGTTCCAACAGCCAGCAGCTCACAGGAAAGGCGCGCGCGCACGATCTGCTCCACCACGAGCCCGCCGAGCTTTCCGCCCTGCCCGTCCATGACCACAACTTTCATGACATCCTCCGAAAAACCGTCCGTCCTTGGTACGGACAGCCATCATTCTGGTATAGGATACCCTATTTCAAGACAATTGGCAAGCTTTAAGCCGCAAAAAATCCGGCAGTGGTTTATCCGGGTTCTTCCGGAATATCCGTCTTCTGCAGACTTGGCTAAATTTGTAGGCTTGAAGTCCAGGCGTCTGCGTGCTATGATATTTCGGTTTTCAAAAAATTTTCTTTGGAGGCAGGCATGAAGAAGAAACCAGGCGGAGAACCCTCTGTTCAGGTGCATTCCATTCCGCCGGTATGGGATGTGGATTCGCAGGTACTCATTCTGGGCTCCTTTCCGTCCGTGCGTTCCCGGGAAGCGCAGTTTTTCTACGGGCATCCTCAGAATCGTTTCTGGAAGGTTCTGACCGCTGTCCTGGGTTTGGATGCGCTGCCCCTCACGACAGACACCAGGAAAACCGCCCTGCTGCTGAGCCATGTCGCCCTTTGGGACGTCATCGCCTCCTGTGAGGTCACCGGCTCCTCCGACTCCAGCATCCGCAGCGTCGTGCCGAACGACGTCCGTGAGATCCTTTGCGGCGCCCGGATCCGGCAGATCTTCTGCAACGGACATACGGCGTACACCCTTTACACGAGGCATCTGCTCCCCCTGACCGGCAGGGAGGCTGTCTGCCTTCCCTCCACCAGCCCCGCCAACGCCTCTTTTACGCTCGAACGGCTCTGCAGCGAATGGGCGGCCATCCGGAATGTCCTTGGCTCCTGCTGAGGGCGTTCATCCCGCGGGTCGTTATCTTGCTGCGCAGCTGAGTGTTTTAAATGACGCAAGTTCAATTGAGACCTCATGAATGAATACGAAACCCGGAGGAAGCACATGGCTTTCTCCGGGCATTTGTATGATGTCGCGAATACTTTTTGCGCCGCAATCAGAAATCCGCTTCGCCGGCTTCCCCGTCCATGGCAAGCGCGCGTGCATACTTGAAGGACATCACCGCTTCATCATAAAGATAGATCACGCCGTTCTGCGCTTCCACTTTTTTGATCGTTTTGGTTTCTTCGTTCTTTTCGATGACTTTCAGCGCTTCCTTGATTTCTTCCGCCGAATAGAAATAAGGGGTACGCATAAAGTAATAAAGCGGCGTCGGAGAAGGATAAGTTTTGCAATTGAAGGTGACCATGTGCGCGATCGTATGGGCGATATCTTTTTCAAGAACCAGCATGGCGATCATCGCATAGTTGTTTGCCATAATCTCGTCGGAATAGAAATACTCGTCCTTACTGCCCTTGACGGAGCGGATATCCCTGCAGGATTCAAGCGATTTCATTTCTGCAAGAATGGTTTCCATATTTTCGTCCTCAGCCAGAAGAGCCTTATACGGCGTCAGATTAGAGGCGCGGGAGCGCTCCCGGATGAATTCAGCCAGAATCTCGCCCTGCTTCAGGACGGGCGCAGGCTCCGCCTCTTTTTCCGGTTCACTCGGCGGGAAAGGATCATCCACCTCCGGAAGCGTATCCATATACTCGAAAAGGTCCATTTTCCCGTCAGCGGGTTTTTGCTGCCCCGCCGCCGGAGTCACAGAAGCCTGCCCCTGCGCCGCTTCCGGCTTCTCCTCCTCATACAGCGCACCGCCCATGACCTTCTGGGCCTGAGCCGCCATTTCAGCCTTTTCTTCCTTCGGGTTGGAATTCCGGTTCAGAGCCGGATCATTGCGGTCTGAAAATTCGCCGCTCAGATCCAGTTCTGTCAGCTCAACCTCTTTCGAAAAGCCAGGTTTGCGTCTGCCAAACAGAGACATTCGATTTTCTCCTTTCAAAAAGCAGGAGGAGAGACTTTGCAGCCTCTCCTCCGGATCATTTACAGAACGAACCAATTAGATAAGGCCCAGTTCTTCGAGCTTGTCAGCGCAGTCATTCAGGCCGAACTTCTCAAGCGTCTCACGGGTCGGAATGCCGGTCTCACGGTTCCAGCCCATCGCATCATACCACATATCCCAGGTTTTTTCCATATCCTCGCGGTCCAGTTTAACGGTGCCTTCCTCAAACGGCTTGAAATCCGGCTCCTTGTCGAAGACCCACTCGGAAACCTTGTCGTGGTCCTTGCGGAGGTTGGTGCTGCCGAGGTTCAGCTTAAAGGAAACGGCAGTGATGACACGCAGCAGATTGGAGATGCGCTCGCATTCGAACTCGAGGCTCTCACGGGTATAATCCTCGCCGACAACTGCGCTCATGTACTTGGCGTCCAGATCCAGATCGCCGATGTAGTTGCGCTTCTTGGCCGGGGAAACGGTCATCGGATACATCCAGTTGCAGATCGTCGCGGAATCATGCCACTGCTTGCCGTTGAACGCCCACTTCATGACCTTGATCTTGTTCTCGTTGATCGGCGTATAGCACTTCTGCTTGTCAATGCAGCCTTCACCGAACCAGTGCTCCAGGACAGGCTTCGTGACTTCCTCATACGGAGCGCCGCCGCTGGTGAAGTTGATCAGGTGGTGGATCATGCAGTCGCGGTTGTACATAAGGGAGAGGACGGTGCCGGCCTGCCAGCAGTTCTCCGGGCCATGATGACGCGGATAGCCATTGTGGCCGATGTTGAAGTTCTTGCCGTTCACGAAATCATAGAAGTTCTTGCCGGCGACGTTCTTCTCGGCGTCGTCCATGCCCCACTTCTGATACAGGCCGTAGGTTCCAAGGCCGATATCGGAGAAGATGCCGCGCTTCGTCGCAATGGTTTCATACACCCAGCCCATCCAGCGCGGATCGCCGCTCTCCATCAGATCCCACGGAATCGTCTCCCACTCGCCCGGATTCAGGCGATCGATGACGTCCTTCAGAACGCCGGAGGTATAAGCCATGGAGAAGTCTTCATAGAGGTTGCCGTAGTTGCACCACACGCCGAAATCATCGGCATAACGGGAGCCGGCGCCGCCCAGGATCATCTTGGCATCGCCTTCATCGACGAAGTCGTGATAGCTCTTGACGGAGCCGTCAACTTCCTTCGCGATTGCACCCTCGGCATCCTTCTCGACCTCATTGCCGTCCTTATCGAAATACTTTGTCACCTTGCCCGGATGGTTCGGATACCATTCAAGCATCTTGATGATCGGCATGCAGGTGTTGGAGACGTGGGTCGGAAGATCATAATCGGCAAGCGGATCCATCTCGTATTCGGAATAGCAGCGAACCGGGCAGGAAGAGCAGCCGCCCTGCTTCACCGTGTACTTTTCAGCGACATGGCCGAAGTCGAACACGCCCTTGTTGCAGCGCAGAGCCGCGACGCTGATCTCGCCGGTCGGCTGCTCGCCGGTATCCACCGGGCCGTTCGGCGCCTTGCGCCACATGACGCCGGGAGCCCCCTGCCAGCGGTTGCTGGAGGTCGCGGAATACTCCGCCCAGGACTGCGGAACGGTCGGAACCGTGTGGTTGTTGTTGCCGCCGACCAGATCCTTGATCATATAGTTGGAAAGAAGCTTGGTCTCCAGCGGACGGGCAATCTTCACAGCACCGGTGCCGCGGCAGACGACAGCCTTCACCTTCTTGGAACCCAGAACCGCGCCGATTCCGCCGCCGCCGGAGTTGCCGAAGCTGGTGACCATGCAGCTCATCGGAACGAGATTTTCACCGGACTGGCCGATGGAGATCACGTCGAACTCAGGGCCGTTCGCCTTGGAGAGAACGGCATTCGTGTTGAACGTGCCGGTGCCCCAGACCTCGGAGGCATCCTCGATGGAGACGTTCTCGTCTTCGATCCTGATATAGACCGGCTTCTCGCTCACGCCCTCCAGGATCATGGCGTCATAGCCTGCATACTTGAAAGCATGGGCAAAGTGACCGCCCATGTGGGCGTCGACGATGGAGCTGCCCTTGGAGAAGCAGGACAGGGCGGTGACATTCATACGGCCGGAGCACGGAACACCGGAAGCGGTGAGCGGGCCAACGCCGAAGACAACCTTCGCGTTCGGGCCGAGCGGATCGGAATCCAGCGGGACTTCATCCCAGATGACCTTGTAGCCGATACCCATACCGCCGATAAACGGTTTATATTTCGGAAGCGTATCTTCTTTGGAGATCTCACCGGTTGTGAGATTGATGCGCAGGATCGTTCCCGCCCATCCGTTAATGCCGTTCTTCACTGACATAATCCATATCCTCCTTTATTCGTGAATCAGATCGCCTGGGAAGCGGAAACCACCTGGTCCCACGGCACAATCGAGAGCGCACCGGCCGGGCAGCCTTCCACGCAGGCGCCGCACATGATGCACTTGGAAGACTTGTGGGTGACCGGGTTGACCGTCGGCATATGCCAGGGGCAGGCCTGCGTGCAGGTGCCGCAGCCCACGCACTTTTCGGTATCCACGCGGCGGATGCCGGAATCATCGGCATAGATAGCGCCCATCGGGCAGGCATTTCCGCAGGCAGGATCCTTGCACTGGCGGCAGGTGTCCGGGAAATAGGTCCAGTTGTCTTCCGTATACAGGCCCTGATTGTTGCGGCTGGAATACAGATTACGGGTCACCTTGACGCGGCTGATGTAGCTGGAGCAGCAGCCATCGTTCGTCAGGGTACAGTTAATCTCGCAGCGCTGGCAGCCGACGCAGCGGTCGGCATTCACAACCAGCAGGCCCTGCGGCCAGGCCCATACACGGACCTTGTCCTCGGCAAGGGCTTCTGCGGTGACGCCGAGCAGGTTCATCATGCCTGCCGTCATCGTGATGCCGGCGAGGCTCTTGCCGGACAGCTTCAGGAACTGGCGGCGCGTGTAGTCTTTGTCCAGGAAACGCTTCGTATCGGACATGAATAATTCCTCCTCCAATTTACCCGCTGGACGCTGCGGGAGATCATTCGGGAACGGAAATAAAAAACAGGAGTGCTGCAAACAAGCCGCCGTATCAGCGGTTTTTGCAGTACTCCTTCGCAAACAGGGCAGGCAGCACAGTCACCCATGCTACCCAATGGCTGCCGCATCCGCGTGGGACAGGGACAGCTTGGAGCTGTTTAATTGTTTATATTTTATCTAACGAAGACCCGGATGTCAAGACTGTTTCGCGTAATTTTTCACATAGTACGAAAATCTGCCTCTTTCTTTTTCCTTCAGGAGCCTTTAAACAATACTTTACAAAACGGTCAGAGATGCCGTATAATAAAAACACGCTTGAGACGGGAGGTTCGGTTCATTGTTCAATATTGGCGGAACAGAACTGTTTCTGATTCTCATCATCGCATTTGTGGTCGTTGGCCCGAAGGACCTTCCGAAGGTCGCAAGGGCTCTCGGGCGCTTTGTGCGGAAGATCCGGCTCTTCATGAAGGAAATCAAGGAAGAAACCGGATTCGATGAGGTCGAAAAGGAGCTGAAGGGTGTCAGCGCCGAAGTGCGTTCGGTCGGCAAGGATGTCACGAATACCCTGAAGGAAGCGGATATCCGTTCGGACATCAAGAAAGAATTCGACGATATCCACAAGGAAGTCGGAGATGCCGCGAAAATCGCCAGGGATGAATCTGCCGAAGCAGTAAAATCCGAAAGCGGTAAGGCCTCCGCAGAGAAATCCCCTGCCGGATCAGATACCGCACCCGAGAAGTCGAAGAATCCTTTAGGGTTTAAAGAATTTGCAGAAAAAATGGGAGGTTCAGGTAAATGAGACTTGGAACTACAGAACTGATTCTGATTGTCGTGCTCGCACTCGTCATCTTTGGCGGCGGAAAGATTTCCGGCGTCGGCAAGGCCCTCGGCCAGAGCATCCGTGAGTTCAAGAAGGAAGTCAAGGATGATTCCGCAAAGGCAGAAGACAAGAAAGACGAAGAGAAGGAAGAAAAGAAAGACGCCTGAGTGCGTTTTTCGGAAAACTGCACGAAAAAAGCGGACCTGCCGCCAGGCGGCCCGCTTCTTTGATACGGAGAGTTTCTGATGGATAAAAAAGAAGCCAGGGCAGCTGCCGCAAAGCAGCATGACGCCAACGTCGAAGACAGCAAGGAAGGTCTTCTGGAGCATCTGCTGGAGCTGCGCAAGACGGTCGTCCATATTGTTATCGCCGTCCTGATCGGGGTTGTGGCCGCCTTCTATTTTCTCACGACCCCGCTCATGAATTTCATTCTGGAGCCCATCCAGACGCGGGGCATTCAGGTCATTTATACGGCCCTCAGCGAAGCCTTTACGACCCAGATCCGCGTCGCCATCGTGGCGGGTGTCGTGATCGTCAGCCCCTATGTCGTCTGGCAGATCTGGTGCTATATCAAGCCGGCTCTGTACGACCATGAAATCCGGCTCTTCCGCCGCCTCTTTTTCCTCGCGCTGATCCTGTTCCTGCTGGGCATTTTCTTCTGCTACAACTACGTCTATGGACTGGCCATCAACTTCTTCATGGTCTCCGGCGAAGGGCTCGCCACCCCGATGCTCTCCATCGACAAGTATGTCAGCTTCCTCTTCTCTTTTCTTCTGCCCTTCGGGATTGTTTTCGAGCTGCCGATCGCGGTCTTCATGCTCTCAAAGAAAGGGCTCGTCACCTATCGGCAGCTCTGCAGCTGGCGCAAGTACATTTTCTTCGGGATCTTCATTCTGGCCGCTGTCCTGACTCCACCGGACGTGATCTCCCAGGTCATGCTCGGTCTGCCGATGTACGCGCTTTTTGAAATCGGTGTACAGGTTTCCCGCTTTACCAAGCCAAGTTCCGCGGAAACCGCTGATGAAAAGAAGGAAGCCTGATCTGTCCGGCACTTTGCAAATTTCTGCATTCCGTCCCTTCATATTTTCGGTTAGCTGATGCACATAAAAACACCCCTGCCGAGCGTTGCTCAGACAGGGGTGTTCTTTTGCCTCTTCCCGGCCGGTTCCGTATTTTTATCCCCCGAATCCCCGCAATCCCCTTGCCAGGTGACAGTTGCCTGGGATCCGGCTATCAGAAAGATTGAAATTATTGTAACAGGAAAAGGTTTGTTCCGTCAACCCGGACACCCCTGTGTTTTGAGTAACTATTTACCCAAATCAGGGGTTGTATGGATTTTTTGACTCTATCCCCATTCCCCGAGGGGTTCGTTATCCGCCGGATGTTCAACGATAGCCGGATACTATGTACCTGTCAGGACTGCTCTTTTAATCCGGTGGAAGCCGGAAAGCAAAGCCTGCTGGAAATCCAGGCACCAGCGAGACAGAGGAGCGTCAGTGCCGTCGTGATGCCGCAGGCTGCGAAAAGCCCATATTGCAGAGGAAGAGCGATCAAAGGGCTCATGACAGCAAAGTACACACAGGACATGGCTGTGTAACTGACGGAGTAAGTGGAAATGGCCGGCGTTTCGCTATCCGGATCTGCAATGCGAAGCAGGAGAACACCGGTAATGTAAACACCGGTGGCCATGCCGAAAGAGGCAATCATCTGCTCAAACCAGCAGCCTCGCAGAAGCCTTCTGCAAAGCAGCAAAATGGCGAGGGTGACAGCAAGCCCGAGAGCGGACATGAGCAGAATGGGCACAAGATAGCCGGCGATGGCCTGAAGCGGCAGGCTGGCAATCGCAGCGATCACGGCGAAGTCCGTCAGCGGTCCGGTGATGTGGCTGCGAACCCGGTCATCCACCAGAAAATCCAGCTTCAGCGCACACAGCGCCAGCCATAGAATCAGCATGATCAGCATGCCCCAGGCCCAGGCGGAGAGGCTGCCGAGTACGGGGATATTCTTCATGAAGTCGGTGCACAGATAGGCGCCGCCGCACGCAAGCAGGATCAGGCTGATATGAAAGGCAAATGTATCAATGGACGTGGCGGCTGTGGTTTCACGGCCAGCGCTGCCTTGCCGGCTGATATCCGGCTCATAGCCCTTCCTCATGGATTCCGGGATGTTTTCGGGATTGGCCAGGCTGCTGGTATAGCCTTTTCTGGCAGCCCAGTTGATCAGAATGATGCCCAACAGGACGCCGCTGACAATACCGATGGTGGCGGTAGAAGTCGCTACGCCCTGGCTGGTGAGGGCATAATCCAGATTGAGCTCTGTCAGCAGGTTGCCCAGAGTGCCCGCGGTTCCATGGCCGCCCACAAATCCAATGGCCAGTTCTGCGCCGAAAATGTCGTACAGATTCCAGGCATCCTTCAGGAATGCCTGTGTCAGATATCCGATTGCGTATTGTGCCAGTGCTGTACCCAGCATGATAAAAAACAAAGGAAACGTATTCCGGGCAAAACTGCCTGTCTGGCCGGCCTTCTGCCTCAGACGAAGACCCAGAGGAGCGGCTGCCACAACCGGCACGATCAGCACCTGCGGCAGCAGGCTGTAGATGTTGAACCAGCTGTCCGGAACGCCAAGCAAAGCGAACACATTGAGACAATGCGGCCCAAGGAGGAGCAGCAAAAAGCCGCCAATCACATTGGCCGGCAGAAACAGCCGCTGCAGGATCCGGATCTTTGCCCGCAGCAGGGTGCCAATCAGCAGAAAGACACCCAGCAGGGTGAGACTCTTCAGCAGGTCAGTCAGCAGCGCGGATGTCATAGGCATTCCTCTTTCTCGGATTAATGATACGAAATGATAACAGAAGCACCGGGAAGTGTCAACCGGATTCCTTTTCGGCTGCTGTTGTTAATCCGGATAAAGGATACGTCGTCCGGGGGAACCTCTCAGTCGGGCTGACCCGCCCAACAGCCTGGGGCAACGGTCAAAGATCGTGCCGGGCTTCAGAGGAGCCTGCGGCAACATATAAACAATGCTCCCGCCACATGGCAGGAGCATTTGATCATCGAGGGAACGGGCGGCAGGAAAATTTGGATTTAAAGAGAGGTTTTTTCGAAGTAGAATCGGGTACCGCTTTCGTCAGTCAGGATGAGCAGACCGTCGGAGGAAATGGAAATGACGTAGGTCTCCTTCTCAACAGGGTAATAAAGCTTCAGAGCCTGATCCGTATCCTGAAACCAAATGGCGGAAGAGGCAGTTCCGTCAAGAACCTCCTGCATGATGCCGCTTTCATCGAAGGTGAGAATGTAGTTTGTCCCCTGGTTTGCGGAGACCAGCCGTTGGTTTCATACTTCACATAAGACCAGCTGCCAGTCAAACGACCGCTGTCCATAGCTTGATTGGCAGAATTGAAGACGGTTTTGGTGAAGAGTGTATCGGCAATTCCGTTTACATCTCCGGCAAAGGTGTAGCAAAGCATGTTCCCGTCCCGCAGGACCAGAAGGGAACGGGTGTCCAGGCCGTACAGGGTATAGGAAACGATTGAGGCGGTGCCATCAGAGAGCGTGACAGACTGCAGATCGTAGTCTGAGGAGCCGTCATTTTTGGATTCTGCGATAGAGCGCGCCAGGGCCTGATACTGATACTCATCGGAAATGGCCTGAACAGAGCTCATGTCCAGCTCAGTGGCGCCGATATATCCGCCTTCCGTACTCCCGAATTGTTTTGCATACCAATACTGCCAATCGCCTGAATCCTGATGGATCCATCCGGAAGGAACGGCGATGGTGAAATGTCCGACAGAGGCCGTTTCCTCGGCGGAAACAAATTCGAAGGATAGGCCATCATCCAGGGCTGCCGCCAGCGTGTCCTGGATGACTGTCCCATCTGCCAGCCTCATTGCGCCCTTTGAGGACAAGTTGACAGTGGGTAAACCGAGAACCGTAGAGTAACCGAGATACTCGGCGTAGACATCCACGTTTTGTCCTTCCAGATTCTTGAAGGCATCGCTGATATAGCAGACGACCCAGTCTTTTCCGTCGGATTGTGAAACGGCGAAGCAGGGCATTCCTACATTGAAGTATTTTGTAATGGTTCCCGATATGTGAAGGAGATCGCCTCCCCTTCCGTTTTCGGAGGCCGGACAGTTATAAACTTCGTAATCCGGCCTGAGATAGACCTCGTCTGCATGCTGTGCCGCTGCTGACGCGCAAAGCATCAGCAGGACAGCCAGCAGGAAAAGATAAAAATGGTTTTTCATAAACTGTGCTCTGTTCTTTCAGTTTTGCGAAAATAGGCTTGATTATTCTTCCTTATTCCAGATATATACACCCTCCAGCGTCTCAAAGTCAACCTCACCGGAAGCATATCTGGCAACCATATCGCGCAATTCATCTTCTCTGTCTGCCGTCACGCCGTCAGTTGTATGGCAGCGGGTTACGATAAGATATGCTTTAGCCATCCATCCGTCCGCTGTGTTGAGCTTTGAAAAGCCTTTCCATTTCATATTTTTCCTCCATTTCCTCCTTTTCCTTCATTTTTCCACAATTATACATCGTTTCGTTTTTTCTTTGTCAATATCGCCTTGAATATTTTGATAAGGCAACAACGCAGAATAACTTGAAGGCAGCGCCGCGGATTGAATGAAAAACAAGTGCAGACAAAAAAGAGCCTGCCAAAGCAAGCTCTTCCGTTTTAGACGACCCCATCAGACTGCCGGCAAAAGGGCGGGCTGTACTTTGGAAATTGCCTTTTTCACGCTTTGTTCTCATCCCTTTTCTTTACACGATACCACATTGCAAACACCAGCAATCCCAGGCAGAGCAGATTGCCGACCGAAAACGTCGTTTTAAAGACAGCCTGCATCGTCAGCTGCGGCTTTGAGGAAGAGAGAAACAGCTGACGCAGCAGACAATACAGGGCATTTTCAAAGACCAGGGCAAGCTCGAAGAGCAGCAGACGTCCTTTTTTCAGCCCTGGGCAGAGGACCCCCTCCAGCAGAACCGTTATCAGGAAGGCTATCCCATGAAAGAGAACGCCCATATATCCCTTCGCCGCAAACCAGAGAACCTCCGCCGCGGTATTGGGCAGGCAGCAAAAGACGCCGGGTCCCAGCCCGAAGATCAACGGCGTCACCAGAATCAGGGCGTCAAAGATGCTCCAGAACCATTCCGGAAGCGCACTGTAATAAACCGCTCCGATCACCTGGGACAGAATCTGCGCCAGAAAAATAAGCGCTATCCAGAGTTTCTTCCTGTCCATACCGTTCCTCCCGCCGAATTCTTATTTCCAGAGAATATCCTCTGCGGCAAAGGTGCCGAGGGCAGCGGTATAATCGGCAAGCGCCTGCTGCGCGCTGATCTGCACGATCGTTTCCGCGTCCTCATGTCCCGGAATCGTCCCGGTCGGATACGCGAGCCGATAGGTTTCTTCGTCCGCCAGCGCTGCGCCGTTCTTCGTGACCAGCACGCAGGGATAGGGCTTTCCGTTCCCGTCGGTATCCACCCCCGCCTCCGCGAGCGCCCGGATTTCCTTTCCGGTCAGCTCCAGCACGGAAAGGGTCGACACATTCGGGGCGACCATGTTGATCCGCGCCATATCGATGTCCGCGGCGTACAGATACCAGCCGACACCCAGCTTGTTGGAAAGACCGTCCCCGTGATATTCATTGAGGCTTACGAGCGCGCAGTCCGCGCCGGCCGCGATGCCTTCCGCGATGGCGTTCAGCTCCGCCGTTTTTTGCAGCGTGAGGGTTTCCGTCAGAACGCCGTAATCGTCGGTCGTCCCTGCGGCGACCTCCCTGTATGTCTCGTCGAAGGCGGCGATGAGCTCCTCGTCGGAGAGGTTTCCCGCGATAAACTGCCGGATGTCCTGCGCAATCGGGATGATCAGATCCTCCCAGCCCACATAGACCATCTGCACGGTATGGCCGGAGCGGATCGTTTCTTCGACCTCGTGATACGGATGCTCCTCGCCCATCTTCGTGCCGTTCAGAGGGCTCATCCAGATATTGCCCGCGCCGAGGATTGCGTTCTGTCCGGCCGGGCTCGCGATGAAGCGCATGAGGTCGAGCGCGTCCTGAAGCTTCTGCTCGTTTCCGGGTGCTTCGAGCGCCTTGCTGATGCCGAAATAGCGGCTCACATTCCGCGTCAGCATGTTGTTGCTGCCGTCCGGCGAGAGCCAGGGCATGATGCCGAATTCATACGTCTTGCCCGACGCATCCTGACAGGTATAGCTGCTGATGCCGATGTTGAGATCGAAAACGGTATCCCCGCACACAAAATAGTCCTCGTTGGACATATGCTCCGCCGAGATGATGCCGTCGTCCAGATAGCGCCGGAAGAGGGCGATGACGTCCCGGAGCCCCTGCGCGGAAGCGGCGTCCGCCTCTCCTTTCGGGAAGGCCTCCTTCCACTGCACGCCCTCCTGGCTGCCAAACCAGACGGTATTGCCGAGGCTGAAGAAATAGTTGAACGGGAAGCCGTCCAGCTCGATCGCGTTCGCGAAGGGGCGAAGGCCGGCCGCCTGAATCTCGGGGATGAGCGCCTCCAGCTCCTCAAGCGACGTCGGAACCGCCCAGCCGTGCTCCGTCATGAGCGTCTTGTTGTACGTGATGCCCGCGACGGTATAGCCGGAGGGAAGCAGATAAATCGCGCCGCCCCGGTCCAGCGAATTCAGCATGGCCGTCGAATACTCATTGATGAAATCATAGTTCGACAGATCGATCAGGTATTCCGCCTGCTTCTCCGGCGCAAAGGGCAGGGTGCTCACGTAAATATCCGGAATGTCCCCCTCCTCGAGGGAGAACTGGGCATAGCCGCTGCCGTTCTTTCCGGCATAGCTGATGATGTCAAAGCGGATGTCCGGATAGGCCTCACGGACCGCACCGGCAAATTCCTCCGTCACGATATTGTTGAACGAGGTGATCGTCAGCGGCGCATGCTCGTCCTTCGTCTGCTCCGCTGCAGAGGCCGCCGCGGTCTCCGCCTTCCTGTTTTCCGTGCCGCAGCCGCTGCACAGATACAGAGTCAGCACGAGCAGGAGCGCCAGTGCGGCGCGTTTAACGATTGTCTTTTTCATCGTTCTTCTCTCCTTTCAGGGTTTGTAAAGAGGCATGGGCCTGAACCCATTTCCCAAGCGCCTCGATGCGCAGCGGCTTCATGAGGAAGCCGTTCATGCCGGCGGATTCCGCTTCCTTCCCCGCCTCCTCGGCTGTGTTGGCCGTCAGGGCAAGAATCGGGATGGTCTTCGCGTCCGCGCGGTTCATCTGACGGATGGCACGGGCGGCCGTGACACCGTCCATCACGGGCATCTGCATGTCCATGAGAATGAGCGCCAGCTCGCCCGGCTGCGAGGCCGCAAAGGCCTCCTCCGCCGCCTTTCCGTCGGCGGCCAGTCGAACCTTCACGCCGTTCTCCTCCAGCGTATCCAGCATGATCTCGGCGTTCAGTTCGTTGTCCTCCGCAACGAGCACGGTCAGGCCGGTCAGCGCCTGCCCCGGCTTATTCGCCGCCCCGGAGGCGTAATGCAGCAGCTCCTTGTAGACTGCGGCGGGATTGACCGGCTTGGACAGATGGGCATTCATGCCGGCCTCCCTCGTCTTGCGGATGTCCTCGTCATAGGCGTTCGCGGAGAGCGCGATGATCGGGACGACAGCAGCGTCCGCGCGCGGGAGCTGCCGGATCGCCCGGGTCGCCTCAAAGCCGTTCATTTCCGGCATCATGATGTCCATCAGAATGGCCGCATATTCGCCAGGCTGCGAGGCTTCGAACAGCCGCAGCGCCTCCCGCCCGTTGACCGCCAGCCGGACGTCGATGCCGACCTCCTGCAGGATTTCCTCCGCGATTTCCGCGTTCAGCTCGTTGTCCTCCGCGAGCAGGATCCGCAGATCCTTCAGCGCACTGTAGTCCTCGCCCTGCGCCGCGTTTTCCTGCGGCAGCTCCGCGGTCGGCATGGGGATCTTCAGCAGGAAGGTTGTCCCGTGATTGAGCTCGCTCTCGACCTCGATGCTGCCGCCCATGAGATCCACAAAGCGCTTCGTGATGGCCATGCCGAGCCCCGTGCCCTTGTAGGTTGTCCGCGAACCGCCGTCCTCCTGCGAGAACGCATCAAACAGCTTCGGGAGGAATTCCTTCGACATCCCGATGCCGGTATCGCTGAGCGCAAAGACGAAGACCGTCTTTCCGTCCTCCGCAGCCTCCTCCCAGGCGCGGAAGGTGATGCTGCCGCCGTCCGGCGTGAACTTGACGGAATTTCCGAGAATATTGATGAAGACCTGCCGCAGATGGAGCTCATCGCCAACGACGGCGTGCGCCCGGATCCGCTCGAAGTCCCGGATCAGCGTCACATCCCGGTTCACAAGCTGGCCGGAGATGATGGAGGCGCAGTTGTTTAGGCACTCCCGCAGGCTGAAGACCTCGTGACTGATGACCGTCTTGCCGGATTCAATCCGGCTCATGTCGAGGACATCGTTGACGAGGCTCAGCAGGTGCTGCGATGCGCCGTCGATCTTCTTCAGGCAATCCCGAAGCTTTTCCTCCCTGCCGATGTTCTTCATGGCGATGCCGGTCATGCCCATGATGGCGTTGATCGGCGTCCGGATGTCATGGGACATATGTGAAAGAAACTCGGTCTTCGCGCGGCTGGCGGCCTCCGCCTTCTCCGCCGCCTCCCGAAGGAGCCGGTTGGCCTCCTGCTGCTTGGCAAAGAGGACCCGGTCCGACCGTTCATGCATGAGGGTTACAAAGACGACCATAAAGACCGCGATCAGCGCCGCGGCAATCATCGCAAAGAAGCCTGCCGTATCCGCAGGGAGGTTGGCCGTGCCTTCACCGAGCACGGCGGCCGGCACGAGCAGCAGCACAACCCAGTCCGCCGCGTCGATCGTGGAGACGCCCACAAACCAGTTGACCTTCTCCCCCGTTCTTTCATCCGTATAGACAAATTCATACGCGTCGGAGGCATGCGCCTGCACCGCGGCGCTGAGGCTCTCATACCGTCCCGCGTTCAAAACCTCGCAGGTCTCCACGGCGCGGATCACATTGTAGCCGCCGAGAAACGTATTATTGTTATTATATGCGTACTGGTAAAGCCGCCGGCCGCTGTGGTTGGTCAGATAGGTGCAGCCGTTCTCGGCATAGCCCGTGACGGAAAGTTCCTCCCGGAAGCGGTCACTCCGGATCGCGATGGCCACATGGGTCAGGACGCGTCCGCTTTCAGCAATCGGGATCTCTCTTTCGAGCCGCTTCGCGTAGATCATCCGGGGCTCACCGTCCTCATGCGGGCAGGCCATGACCCCGATGCTGACCGCGCCGTCCGTGCCCTGCAGGAAACTGCTCTCCTCCCAGTAGCCGCCCGCGCCGTCGGAGGCGATGTAATCGCCCTTCTGATCAAAGAGCAGGACGAGCGTATCGTCATCCCCAACGAAGTGACGCAGATACAAAAGGCAGTCCTGCAGCGCCGTCTCCGTCTGCACGGGCGCCGCCGAAAGTCCGTACACGCATGCATTCAGCTGATTGAGCGCGTTTTCATTCGATTTTTCGATCAGCTGTGCGGTCTTCTCCGTGAATTCGATCAGGTGTTCCTGCCGCTCCTCAAAGAGCTGCCGGTTCAGATTGACATAATACCGGTGAACGAGCAGCCCAAGCCCGATCAGCACGATCACAGCCAGGAGGACCGATACGCCAAAGAGCGATTTTCTCGGCCGGATCGCGGGCTGCATCCCGGCGGTTTGCTTTTCCATGAAATGCTTCTCCTCAGCCTTACAGACTTGCAAAACGGAAAAATCCGGAATTCATGTTCCAGAAAAGAATGCTCTGCGCTAATTTCTTGTATTATACCACGCTTTATCGGAAAGAGAAAGATTTTCGGCTTCGTACTTCGCGGGAAGCTCCCCGCGCCCCCGGAGCTATTCATTTTCACAATTTTCAGCTCAAAACTCATCATTCCGGGAAAAAAGCTTGAACTCAGCCGATTTTTGCGTTATCATACAGAGGATACTTTCGCAAAATCAATTTGGAGGTGTTTTTTGTTGAAAAGCAATGGCTTGCGGCTGATGGCTGCAGCGCTGCTGCTCATCTGCGGATCCGCATCTGCGCTCGCCGATGATGTCTCCTATGTGCTGCTTCCACAGGCGAATCCTTCTTCCACGAAGATCACGATGGACGTCCCTGCCGAAAATCCTGCCGAGGACGGTGTTAACCCGATCACCGGCGAAGAGTGGCACGGCGCGTATCATCCTATCATGGTTCAGATCGACGCGGATCACGCCGCTCTTCCGCACTGGGGCGTTTCTTCCGCCGACCTGATCTATGAGATGCCGCTGCATTCCGGCGGCAATACCCGTCAGACTGCCCTGTTCATGGGCACCATCCCGAGCTATGCCGGCCCTGTCCGTTCCGGCCGTGTTCCGATGGCCTCCCTGCGCGAAATGTGGGGCGGCGCCTGGGTCTTCTATGGAATTCAGGAGTATTAACTGAATGAAGAGACGACCGTTGACGTCCACGATTTCGTCACCTCTTTCCACCCGGATGCCGTTCAGGCCGGCCGCAACATCTTCCCTTTCCTGGACGGCACCCAGATGCAGTATTATGATCTGTTCGGCCGCCAGAGCGACAGCGAGCATGTCGCACCGCATAACGCAACGATCAACACGGTCGGCGTTGAAGCCCTCTTCAATGCCGAGCCGATCAAGCATCCGTTCAAGTTCACGGATACCGGTCTTGATCACGGCACGGACGTAACCGGCATCACCATCGTTTACAAGGAAAAGAACCCGGTCTTCAAGTCTTCCTATATTTATAACGAGAACACGCATCTTTACACCCGCTATCGTGAGGACGAGGTTTATTACGACGGCATCAATGGCCGTACCTGCGAATACGCAAACGTCATCGTGGTCTACACGAACGTGACCTGGTTCAACGGAAACGCCAGCCGTCCTGTCATCCGCCTCCTTGGTCAGGGTGAGTGCGACATCTTCCAGAACGGCAAGTGGGTTCGCGGCACCTGGCTGCGCGGCGCCAAGAAGGGCGAAACCGACACCAGCAATGCAGCGGATCAGGCGAGCCGCATGGTGTTCCTTGACGACAACGGCAACGAGCTTGAGATGATGCGCGGAAAGACCTTCATCCAGATCGTTCCGGAGACCCAGCAGATCGTCAGCGTCACCACGACCGAGCAGATCGCCGGCGGCAAGGCACAGGCCACGCCGAAGCCAACTGCAACCCCGAAGCCGACCCGTACCCCGCCTCCGACCCGTCCGCCGCGCAACAGCTCCGCAACAGCTGCCCCGGTGAACAATACGGAGAGCAGTGAAGGCGAAGCTGCTTTCGGCGGCTGATTTCACGCTTTGCGGGCGCCCAAGCGAAGGTTTGGGCGCTCTTTTAGTATCAGACTTTCCGACAGAGACAGAATAAGGTGATTATCTTGCTGAAAAAGAATTTGCTGACTGCCCTGCTGCTCCTGGTCTTCGCGGCCGCCTCCGCCCAGGCGGACAACGTGGTTCTGCCCTATGCCGAGCCGTCCTCCACTGTCATCACGGAAGACGTTCCTTCCGAGAATCCCGTTGAAGTCGGCGTCAATCCGCTGACCGGCGAACCCTGGTCCGGAAAATACCGCCCGATCATGGTTCAGATCGACGCGGATCCAAACGCACTTCCTCACTGGGGCGTTTCTTCGGCGGACATCATGTATGAGCTGCCGCTGCACAGCGCGGGCAACACCCGTTCCGTCGCCCTTTTCATGAGCGAAATTCCTTCGATCGCCGGCCCTGTCCGGTCCGCGCGCGTTCCGATGGCCTCCCTTCGCGAAATGTGGGGCGCTGCCTGGGTTTTCGCCGGCACACAGGAGGACTGGGTGCGCGAGAATCCGCTGATTGACGTATTCGACTTCACGTTCACGTTCAACGATGGCGTGCGCTCCGGCGGCCGTTATCGCTTCCCGTTCATGAACGGGCTCGATATGGGCTACAGCGATCTCTTTGAGCGCCGCTCCGACGGAAACCATGTTGCGCCGCACAATCTCGCGGTGCATACATCCGGGATTCCTTCCCTCTTTGACTACTACCCGGCGATGCATTCCTTCCGCTTTACGGATGAACCGCAGACCCGCGGCGTCGATGTTTCCGGGATGACGCTCACCTTCAAGGAGACAAGCCCCGCTTTCATTTCTTCCTATCAGTATAACCCGAGCACCGGGCTCTATACCCGCTACCGCGAAGGCGCCCCCTATGTGGACGGCCTGAACGGGGAGACCTGCACCTACGCGAACGTCATCGTCGTCCATACCAAGGTGGAATGGTACAACGGAAACGGCAGCCGCCCGGTTGTCCGCCTGCTGGGGCAGGGTACGGCCGACATCTTCCAGAACGGCAAATGGATCCGCGGCACCTGGCTGCGCGGCGCCCAGAAGGGCGAAACCGAATTCTTGAACGCCGCTGATCAGGACAGCCGTATGGTCTTCCTCGATGACGAAGGAAATGAGCTGGAGATGCAGCGCGGCAAGACCTTCATTCAGATCGTCGACGAGGGCATCCTTTCCCTGTCCGTGCAGACCAGCGCGCACATCGAGGGCGCGAACCCCGTTCCGACGCAGGCTCCCTCGCCCACTCCGGCCCCGACCCGCACGCCGAGGCCCACGCGTACGCCGCAGGCCACCCGCGTGCCGGAACATGTCGCGGAAGGCACCCAGACTTACGTGATTGTCACCGGTGACCTCGCCAAGCTTCGTGATGCCCCGAAGACCAGCGGAATCCTTGTCAGCTACGCCAGCAAGGGCGAAACCTTCGTCTTCCTGGGACGTGCAAGCCAGAAATGGCTGAAAATCCAGATGGCAGACGGAACCATCGCCTATGTTTCCGATGGTCTCGCGGATGTCGTCGGTGAGCAGTATTACACCGGCAACTGAGTTCCCGGCTGTCCGACCCGTGCAGGCTTCTGCACGGGTCTTTCTTTTTCCGGCGGAAACCCGCGGCCGCCGGATGTACGGAACACATCAAAAGAAGCCGAAGATTCGCTCTCCGGCTTCTTCTTTTAGGTTAAACGGTTTTTCGTCTGGAAGTCCGTATTACTTCGTCTTGTAGATCTCGGTTGGGAAATACATGAAGTAATCCCAGGGGCGGATCGCACGGCGATAATGGTCATAGCGGATATCATCACCGGACTCCACGCTGATGCCGGACTTGCGCTTCTTCGCACAGCGGCGGCCAATTTTTTCATTGGAAGTCACTTCTCCGTAAATCCAGAGGCGTCCGTCCTCGTCATAGGCATAATTGCGGATCTTGATGGAAGTCGTCACATTGTCAAAATGCTTT
>R14__coassemble_551_pt1 | contig 25108 bp, 19 predicted proteins | sample R14__metabat2_high_PE_020 | metagenome-assembled genome bin R14 | reverse complement strand
GTTCAGCGATGGATCTCCTTCCGGTATGATCAACATGACCGGGGCTGAATTGCATCCGTAACACGCCGGCCTCCTCTCACCTTTCTTCGTTCTTTCTTCGTCCTTTATTCCTACTTTATTATATTTTTATATATTTTATTCGTCAGAACACTTTTTGTTTCACGGAGAACACGGTTGAATGCCTGTTACGCATGTTACGCTGTAACAGGCTTCTTTTTATGCTCGGAAACACGTAACACAATCCAAATAACGGAAATCAGAAAAAGAGGCTGCTCCCCGGGGAATTGACGCAAAATGAGGATTGCAAAAAAGGCGCTTGGATGCTATGCTTTTGAACAGAAAACAAGCGAGGAAGCCCTTCATGAAAAAAATCATTCTTCTGCTGATGATGCTGACGTTCGCCGCGGGGGCCTCGGCCCAGAGCCAGAACGACGGCACCTTCTCCTTTATCGTGCAGCACGACGGCACCCTTTGCATCACCCGCTATCAGGAATCCAGCTCAACGACGGTCAATGTCCCGGAGACGCTGGACGGGAAGATGGTGACAAAGATCGGCACGGGCGCCTTTTCCGGCTGCCGTGCACAGAAGATCGTTCTGCCGGATACCGTCGCGGAGATCGGCAATTCCGCCTTCGCCGGCTGCCCCCGTCTTAAGGAGGCGCCCATCCCGGAATTCGCCGTCTCCATCGGCAGCTACGCCTTCGAGAACTGCACCGCTATGCAGACTGCCGTCATCCCGGACTCCGTCACGGAAATCGGCGATTTCGCCTTCAGTGGCTGCACGGTGCTCACCGCCGTCACCCTGCCGGAGGAGATCACGGAGATCGGCAGCTATGCCTTCCGGAACTGCATTGCCCTGTCGGAGATCAGCCTGCCGGAGACCCTGACCGCCGTCAGCGAGGGCATGCTGCAGCACTGCAAGTCCCTCCAAACGGTCAGCCTGCCGGATTCCGTGACGGAGATCGGGGCATATGCCTTCGCGGAATGCGTCTCCCTGAGCAGCGTCTCCATGTCCCAGACGGTGGAGTCCATCGGCGCCTCCGTCTTTGCGAAATGCTATGCGCTGACGAATATCAGCCTGCCCTTCCAGATCCCGGAGATCCCCGATTCCGCCTTTGAGGACTGCGTCGCCCTGGAGGCGATCGACATCCCGAACCTCGTGACCTCGATCGGAAACCACGCCTTCACCGGCTGCCGCTCGCTCACAAAGGTCATCTTGCCGGATTCCGTGACCCGGATCGGAAACAGCGCCTTCTCTTACTGCGACCGTCTGCGTACCATCGAGATCCCCGCCTCTGTGACGGAGATCGGGAAATCCATCCTGTACAGGTGCCCCATGCCGGTCATCCGCGGCGAGGACGGCTCCGCGATCCACCGCTACGCGACGAAAAACAAGATTCATTTTGAGGCGAAATAAGCCGTGTATGCAAAGAGAACCCCGCAGCGGGTTCTCTTTTTGAATGCTTTTCCTTTTTTGACAATTGAAAAAACAGTCCTGCGATGCTATGCTAATTCCGTTAACGGAGGAAATGCCTGATGAAAAAGATGACTGCGCTGCTCATCGCGCTTCTGCTCACGCTGGCGGCCGTCTGCGCGCTCGCGAAGACCGACGGGGACTATGAATACGCGCTGCGCCGCGACGGCACGGCAAAGATCACGTCCTATAAAGGAACGGATACGATTCTGGTGATTCCGGACACGCTGGGCGGCAGAACGGTGACCGGTATCGAGCGCGACGCCTTCCGGGACTGCGCCATGCTCACGGAGGTGACCCTCCCGGGGACGGTCGTCTATATGGGCTCCAACCCCTTCCGGGGCTGTCTCTCGCTCAAGGCCATCCGCATCGCCGGAAAAAGCCGGAACTACAGCGTGCAGGACGGCGTCCTCTTCACGAGCGACGGGCACCAGCTGATCAGCTATCCCCTCGGAATGGAGGGCACAGCCTATGCCGTCCCCGCGGGCACGCGGAACATCGGCCCGGGCGCCTTCTGCGGCAGCCAGCTGAAGAGCGTTACCCTCCCGGATTCGACCGCCTTCATCGGCACGGACGCCTTCCGGGACTGCGCCATGCTCACGGAAATTGCGCTGCCGGAGACGGTAACCGAGATCGGCGCCGGCGCCTTCCGCGGCTGCCTCAGCCTCACGCGGCTGAATCTTCCGTCCGGCATGACCCAGATCGGCGCAAATGCCTTCCGGAGCTGCAGCGCGCTCACGGAGATGCGCGTCCCGGAGACGGTGACCTCCATCGGTTCGAAAGCCTTTTACGGCTGCGGTGTCCTCACCCTCACGGTGAAGACCGGCTCCCGTGCGGCGCGGTATGCGAAGGCAAACGGGATTTCCTGCAGGGAAGAGTAAAATACAGCAAGGACCCCCGGAAAACCGGAGGTCCTTTTTATACGGTTATTCAGTTTCCCAGCGGCGTCAGGGCGTCGTTGTCCAGCACATAGCTGCTGCCGTCCACGCGGAGGCGCAGCACCGCCTGCCCATAGGAATCGCCCGTCTCGCTGTCGAAGACACTGAGAGTCAGCAGCGGATCCTCCGCATTTTGAGCGGGCGCCGGCGCCGTCCAGACGAGCGTCTCGCCCTCCGTGACCGCCTGCGTCCCGACCGCCTGATACCCATCCAGGAGCACATCCCAGCGGGAAAAATAGCCCGCCGTGGAATCCAGCTGCACCGTGCAGGAGAGCGGCATGGCCGTCTCCGCGTCCTTCTCCGAGAAGCTCAGCAGCAGACCGCTGGACGTGCTGTCCCCCGGGGAATAGCGCCGCATCGTGGAGAGCGTCAGCTCGCAGTTTGCGACCCTGCAGGAGAGCGTCTCCGCCATCTCCTCCTCGCGCACATAGTCCAGCGCATCCGGCTGGTAGGTGATGAGGATGGAGCCGTAGGCACCGTTTGAAAAGAAATCCCCGATCTGTGCCGAAAGCCAGGTCTCCCGGTCGTCCTCATTCAGCAGGCCGCGGGTGATCAGCGTATCCGCCAGCGCATTCAGAAAAGGCTCATAGGTCTCCCGCAGGCCGTTCATGTCATCCGGGGAGAGGAGCGCATCCCCCTCCGCCGCCTGCGCCGCGCCCGGAATCAGGAGCGCAGCCGCCAGAAGCCATGCCGGAAGCCGTCTCATCCCCGCCCTCACGGCGCGAAATAGATGATGTCGCTGACCTCGCGTTCGCGGGAGCCGCTCAGCTTGTTGACGCGCGCGCCGTTCAGAATCATGGTCGCGCTTCCGCCGCCGTCCAGATTATAGGCCACGCGGCAGTCCTTGTCCTTGAAGACCTGCTGCATCTCCTGCAGGGCCATGCCCTTGTCGCTCCAGCCTTCGCGCCGGCCGTCCGCCACGATGAAGACGTAATGGCCATCCTGAGCCTGACCGATCGCCGTACGCGGCTCGCGGATCGTGTCCGCGGTGTTGATGACATAATGATTCGGCTCGGGCAGCTCGCAGATCTCGCCGTCGTTCACCAGCAGCGGGCCAAAGCAGAAGCTCTGCACGATGCCGTCCGCGATGTACTGCTCCCCCTTGCCCTCTTTGTAATCGTCGCGCGGGATACCGATGAAGGTGCCGTCCGCCTTCACCAGCAGGATATCGCGATGGGAGTTCGTCTTGTCGCGATAGAGCACGCCGTTGCGAATGACCAGGCCGATGCTGTCCTTATAGTTATAGAAGTCGCCGTTGACGGCCAGAACCGCGTCATGGCGCGCCGCGATCTCGCTCGTCGCCTCGGCATTCTTTTTGGAATACTCCTCGCCCGCGAAGGCCGTCATGAGCTGCGCCGGGTTCTTCGGCCAGATGCTCGCCACGAAGAAGCGGAGATCGGATTTGCGGAACTTATAGCACCACTGCTCGATCTCGATGCGGATGGTGTCGGACTCGAAGGAGGTGGTCTCCTCGAGGGTCTTCTCCTGCGGCACGGCAAGCTCAGCGGAAGCGGTGCAGAGCATCAGCACGCCCGAAAGAAGGGCAGCGGCCAGAACAGCAATTTTTTTCATGTGCTTTCTCCTGTATCATGAATCATTCAGATTTAAAAAATGGGTTATAAAGACTTCATCCATGTCTGTTCTTCTATTGAAGCTTATTTGTTCTCCGATACGCCGGGGCTTTCCGATCGCCCCGGCCTCCCTTCGGAGCTTCCTCAGATGCTTTTACTTACACATCGAAGGCTCCCTTTTTATTCCGCGGAAACCACGGGGTTCGGCATGAACATGATGACGTCGCTGACGGAGCGCTCCTTGCCGCCGGAGGGCATGTTGATGACGTCCCCCAGGAAATAGAGCGTCGTGCTGCCGCCGCCGTCCAGATTGAAGGCGAACTGCGCGCCCTCTTCCAGAAAGAGCTCCTGCAGCTGCGGAATGCTGCAGCCCACGGAGTAGCCCGTGCGCCGTCCGTCCACGACGATCACGATATAGTGCAGCGGGCCGAGCTGCCCGATCCCCGTGCGCGGCTCCAGATAGCCGTCGTGGCAGTTGACATAGAAGTTGTTCGGCAGGGTGGCCGCCTGTCCGTTTTCGACCAGCACCGGGCCGAATTCAAAGGTCTGCCAGGTATTGGCTGCCGCCAGCTTCTCCGCGACAAGCCCCTGCTTTCCGCTGCGATCCGTCAGGGCGGACATGTCACCGTTCTGATCGACGATCATGAGGTGATGCTTCGTGATGTTCTGCTTGCGCAGCAGGCTGCCGTTGCGGATGATGACGCCGTTGCGGTGATAGCGGCAGAAGTCCGCGTTGATGGCGATCACGGGGCTGTAGCGGCTCGCGATGTCGCTGACGGACTCATAAATGCCGCTGCGGAAATCGTCGCCCGCAAACGCGGTGCGCAGCTGGCTGGCGTCGGTCAACCGGATGTCACAGACAAAATAGGTGAAGCTGCCCTTTTGCTTCTGCTCGATCGTCACGTCCATCCTGTCCGTGTGATAGGCGAGCTGTCCGGGTTCATAATGCTTGAAGGAGGACGCATCCCCCTGGGCGGTCTCCTCCGCGTTCTCCGGGGCAGCCTCACTCTGCTGCGCGCTCTCCGGCGTCTCCTCTTCCTGCTGCTCCAGGGCGCTCAGCTTCTCGGCAAGCTCCGAGCCGGGCTCCGGTGTCGGCCCGGGAAGGCTCTCGACCGTCTTTTCATTCTCCTTTGCGGCCCACTCCCGGAAGCGGCTGCCCGCATCCGGCACCTCGCCGAGGGGTGCACTGCCGCGGCAGCAGACGATCAGGAGAACGGCGCAGACAAAGGCCCGGGCGCTCCGGCGCAGGGCAATCTTTCCGCCGAGATCCGGAATCTCAAAATAATGCTTTGAAAAGCGGGGCCCGCTGTCATCGCGCTTTTGCTCTTCCCAGCGCGCTTTCTGCGGCGGAAGGTCATAGCGGCGAAGGGGAGTCCGCCGGAACTGGTCAATGGGTTTCATGCCGAAGGGGATCCTCTTTTCTCCTCTTTTGGTTCAGGAAACATCCGGAAAGCCGGATCGAAAATTTATTATACTTCCTTTATTATGCGCTGTCAAACTGTTCGGGGCTCTCTTCCCCTTGCGAAACCCGCGCTTTGCGTGTAAAATAGAAAAGGAATTTTTTGCGTTGAAAGAGAGGCAGGGCTATGGCTGGAAGGCTGGAAACCATTTCTTCTGTTCTGGATCAGGCATTCGGCCCGGGTCTTCGCCAGGCCGCCCCGGAGCTCATCTACGGCATCAACCGCATCCTCACCCGGTGGGGACGCACGTCCGATGCGCCCGCGGCCCTCTGGGATCAGACCGACTCCCTGCTCTTCAACACGATCTACAATGTCACGGGAAAGACGATGACCGTTTCGCGGGACGGGAAGACCGTCCGCATCCATGCCCGGGAGATCCGGGAGACCGCGGATCGCCTTCTCAGCCTCGCCTACACCGGAAAAGAGCCAGATCCCATCCGGAAGGACGCCCTGTTCGATCTCTCCCGCGCCGGCTCCTATGCCGCCATGCGGGAGCTTGCCGCCCGCTATCCCCTGGACGACGACGAGCGCTCCTTTATTCTGGAGATTCTGGGCGAAAACGGGGAATTAAGATAAACCTGCAGAGGAAAAACATGAAAATCATCGCTGTAACCAATCAGAAGGGCGGCGTCGGCAAGACGACCACGAGCGTCAACCTCGCCGCCTGCGTTGCTGCCCTCGGCAAGCGCGTGCTGCTCATCGACTCCGACCCGCAGGGGAACGCCACAAGCGGCCTCGGCGTCCGCGTGGAGGATAAAACGCCCACTGTTTATGAAGTCATGGCGGGCGAAGCGGAGCTTGCGGACGCCCTGCAGAAGACGCCCGTAAAAGAGCTGATGCTTCTGCCCTGCGACCTGCGCCTCGCCGGTGCCGAGATCGAGCTCGCCACCATGGACGCCCGGGAGCGTGTCCTCGCGAACGCCATCGCGCCGGCGAAGGGTCAATTTGATTATATCTTCATCGACTGCCCGCCGTCCCTGGGGCTCATCACCCTGAACGCCCTCTGCGCAGCCGACAGCGTGCTCATCCCGATCCAGTGCGAATACTATGCCCTGGAGGGGGTCAGCGCCCTCATGGGCACCATTCAGAAGGTGCAGAAGATCAATCCGTCCCTCTCCATCGAGGGCATCGTGCTCACGATGCTGGACGCCCGGACAAACCTGGGCGTGCAGGTCGCGCGCGAGGTGCGGCGCGTCTTCCGCGGAAAGGTCTATGAGACCGTCATTCCGCGCAACGTCCGCCTCAGCGAGGCGCCCAGCCACGGGCTGCCCATCCATCTGTACGATCCGCGCTCCCTCGGGGCGCAAAGCTATCAGAAGCTGGCTGAGGAGTTCGTCTCCCAGACCGGAAAACGGAGGTAAGCCATGTTGAAGAAAGGCGGACTCGGCCGCGGACTCAGCGCCATCCTTCCGGATGTCGAGGAGGCTGCCGAGCGCATTGACAATACAGCGTCCCAGACGCCGGAGGACGTCGTGACGCAGATCCCGGTCAGCAAGATCGACCCGAATCTCGCCCAGCCGCGGAAGAACTTCGATCAGGAGGCGCTGTCCGCCCTCGCGGAGTCCATCCGTCACAGCGGTATCCTCCAGCCCCTGCTCCTCGCCCGGGACGGCGGCCGCTATACCATCATCGCCGGAGAACGCCGCTGGCGCGCCGCAAGGCTCGCGAACCTCGCGACCGTCCCCGCCGTCATCCGCGACTGGGATGAGGTTCGCCGTCAGGAAGCCGCGCTCGTGGAGAACATCCAGCGCGAGGATCTGAACCCCATCGAGGAGGCGCAGGGCATGCGCAGCCTCATGGACGAATGCGGCCTGACGCAGGAAGCCGTCGCCGAGCGCCTCGGGCGCAGCCGCCCCGCCGTTGCGAACCTGCTCCGCCTTCTGTCCCTTCCGCAGGCCATCCGCGCCGCGGTGGAGGACGGGCGCATCAGCGCGGGTCACGCCCGCGTGCTGGCGGGTGTCTCCGATGCGCCGCGCCGGGACCTCCTCTTCCAGAAGACGCTGGAAATGGACTGGTCCGTCCGCCAGCTGGAGGCAGCGGCCAGAAAGGCCGAAGAGCCCCCGCAGGAAAAGCCGAAAAAGGTCGCCCTGCCGCCGGAATACGGTCAGCTCTGCGAGCGCATGCGCGGCGCCACGGGCATGAAGACCACCATCGAGGGCAATGAGCAGAAGGGGCGCGTCATCCTGAGCTACGGCAGCCAGGAAGAGCTGCAGCGCCTCTGGGACATCCTCGGGCCGTCCGCGGACTGAGTCCGGAAAGGATCATCATGTTCGGATCTTCATACGGGCTCTTTCCCATGCCGGAGCTGACGACGGATCGCCTTCTGCTCCGGAAGATCACCATGAAGGACGCCCCGGACATCTTCGACTACAGCCGTGACCCGGAGGTCGCCAGGTACGTCCTCTGGAGCGCCCAGAAGAACCTGCGGGAGGCAAAGGAATTCTGCCGCTATGAGCAGCACCGCTACCGGGCGGACGAGCCCTCCAGCTGGGGCATCATCCTGCGCGCGACCGGGCGCCTCATGGGCACCATCGGCTATATGCAATACGATGAAGACAACGCGACTGTGGAGGTCGGCTATTCCCTCGCCCGCAGCCTCTGGGGGCAGGGACTCATGACCGAGGCCCTCGGCCGCGTCATCGGCTACACCTTTGAGACCATGGATGTGAACCGCATCGAGGCGCAGCACGAGCTTAAAAATCCGGCCTCCGGGCGCGTCATGGAGAAATGCGGCATGAAACGGGAGGGCATCCTCCGCCAGCGTCTCTACAACAAGGGCACCTACCGGGATGTTGCCCTGTATGCCATCCTCGCGGGCGATCCCCGTCCGCAGGGCGCAGCGCAGCCTGAACCGCCGGGAGGTGCATCATGAAAAAGAAACATCTTCTGTCGCTTCTCTTTTCGGCGGCCGCGGCCATCTGCTTCGCCCTATTTTTCTATACGGTCAATACGCCGCTCGGCGCCTCGATCGGCAGCGACAACGCCATGTACCTCACGATGGGCACGGCGCTCTCGCATGGCTTTCTCCCCTACAGGAACATCTTCGATCATAAGGGGCCGCTGCTCTTCTTCCTGCAATGGCTGCCGCAGGCCTTCACGGGCGGATACAGCACGATCGCCGTCTTCTGTCAGGAGGTGCTCGTGCTCTTCGCCGCGCTCCGCCTTCTCGCCGCCATTGCCAGGGAGACCGACGCGCCCGAGATCCCGGCGCAGCTGATCTACCTCGCCCTTTTCTGCGCCCTGCCGGACGGCGGAAACCTCAGTGAGGAATACACCGCGGTTCCGACCCTCCTCGGCCTGCTGGCGGCGCTGCGCTGCTTCCGTTCCGGTGTTCCGGAAAAAGGCCTCCGCGGGAACGCCTTTGTGCTGGGGCTCTGCACCTGTGCCGCCTTCCTGACGCGCGCCAACAACATGCTGCCCCTTGCCGGGCTGACGGCGGCGCTCACGCTGGGGCTCCTGATGATGCGGCGCTTTCCCGCGCTGCTCGCCTGTGCCATGGGCTTTGCGGGCGGCTTTCTGATCCTGCTCGTACCCGTATGCCTCTGGTTTTTCGCGAACGGCATTCTGGGCGACGCCTTTTACGGCAGCATCATTCACAACATGCTGTATGCCGCCGGATCGGGCAACGGAAGCGGCCGTATCTATCATCTGCTGCACGAGGACTACGGTCACATTGCCCTCTTCTTCGGCTTTCTCGCCGCGGCGGGAGCGCTCGTCCTGCTGCGCAGGAAAAACGGGCTGCTGGCCCTCGGCCTTCTCGGCGCCGCCCTGTGCGGAGGCTACGCCGCCTTTATTTCCCAGAAATTTTATATCCACTATCTGACGATCAGCCTCCCCGCGGCCGCCGTGGGCAGCTGCCTCGTCTGCGGCGCCCTTCCGAAGGGAAAGCCGCGCACGGGCGTGACCGCCCTGGCCGCCGTATTTTGCCTCATCTGGCTGGGCGTCAGCGGCGTTTCGGCAAACCGTCAGCGCCTCGCGGACAGTGCCGATCTCCCGCAGTTCACGGAGGACGCAAACAGCCTCTACAGCCTTGTCCCGGAGGAGGATCGCAGCCGCTTCATGGCCTACCGGGTTGAGCCCCGGTGGTATGTCGTGACGAAGGCGCTTCCCTGCATGCGCTTTTACTTCCTGCAGGAGATCCTGGCGGATGCCGATCCCGCCGTCATGGACGAGATCGTGGAGACCCTTCAGACGGATCCCCCGCTCTGGCTGGTCATTTTCCATGACCGCCCCTTCAGCCCGCCCTATGACAGCCGGGTGCAGAAAATTTTCGAGGAGCGCTATGCCTTTGTGGCGGCCGCAGGCGATTATCAGCTGCTGAAGCTCCAGGAATGAAACCAAAGGAGGAATGCTCTTTGCAGAACATCAAAAAGCGCTCCGCGCTGCGGGTCCTCCTCCTGCTCGGCATGGCGCTGCTGCTGCCCTGCTTTCTGTTCACCGTGGGGAATGTGCTGCTCTCCTCCTGGCCGCTGTACGGCCGGAGCCGGCTTGCGCTCTGCCTGCTGACGCCCTTCTGCCTGCTTTTGATCCTTCTGCTCTTCCGGCTGAGCGGGCCGCTTGCCCGCCTGCTGCAGGGGCATGAGCGCGCCGCGCTGATTGGCTTTGCGGCGCTTTATTTCGTCCTCCAGACAGCCCTCGGCCTCTGTCTGCGCCATGTCCCGATCACGGACGCGGAGCAGTGCGTCACCGCCGCGGAGCTCCTCTGCGACGCGGGCACCTTCAGCACCTCGGAGCGCGCCTGCATTTACTTCTCCCGCTATCCATTCAATCTCGGCTACGTCTATCTGCTCTCCTTTCTTTTCCGTTTTTGCGGCATTTTCGGGCTGACCGACCGCTATGCGCAGATGGTGGTCGCCGCCGCGCTGCTCTTTTCCGCCGGGCTTGCCGCCTCCGCAAAGCTTGCCCGCCGGCTGGCGGGGCCTGCCGGAGAGGCGCGCCTGCTCCTCCTGTTCGCGCTCTGTCTGCCGTTCTATACCTGCGCCGCGGAGTGCTATACGGATGTCTTTGCGCTCGCTTTTCCGCCGCTCATCCTGCTTGCCTACGCAAAGGCCGCAGAAGCGGAGAACCGGAAACAGCGCGTCCTTCACGCCGTGCTCTTTGGCCTTCTGACCTTTCTCGGCATGCAGCTGCGCATGACAGCCGCCATCGCCTCGCTGGCCTGCGGACTGCAGGCGCTCTTTGAAAAACGCTTCCGGGCGCTCCTGTGCTGCCTTGCCGCCGTGATGCTCTTCTGCATTCCGGGCAACGCGCTGGTCAACGCCGAAAATGAGCGCCATCTCGGCGCCGAACAGCTGGAAAAAAACCGCCTTCCCATCTGGCACTGGGTCGCGATGGGTCTCCCCGTGCAGGAGGATCAGGGCTATGGTCAGTACGGCGACGGCGGCTGGCTGCTCTTTTCCACCTCCTTTGAAGATCCCTCGGCGCGCAGCGCGGCGCTCCTCTCCGAGATCAGGGATCGCGTCTATTATCTGCGTTATCCCGATCGCTTCCTGAACCTGCTTTCCCGGAAAAACCTCGCCTCCTTCGGCGACGGCACCTTCGGCCTGCAGGCGGCCGTGGAAGCGGACGAAAAGACGCCGGATAATCCCGTCAAGCAGTTCTTCTTCACGGAGGGTCGGCTCCACACCGCATACCAGCACCTGTGCACGGCGCTCCTGATGAGCGGGATTCTCCTCTGCTGTCTGGCGCTCCTTCAGGCGCTGCGCAGGGAGGATACGAGGCCATCCGCCCTGTTCATCACCCTCCTCGGCGTCTTCCTGTATCTGTGCATGTGGGAGACGCTGGCTCGCTATTTCTTCATGTTCCAGATGGTGCTGCTCATTGGCGGGGCGCGCTTTTCACCCGAGGCCCCCAGGGCAGCCTGATTCGGGCCGAACCCCTTCCGGAGGACTTCTTTACTGGCCTTTTTACGCGGATCCGACGGCTTTCTTCCGCCTGCATAACCCTCTGATTTTGTAAAATTTCTCAAAAATGCTGCCGCTTCAGACTTCTTTTCCTTGTGCACCTTTCCCGCATTTGCATCAGTTCGTGAATTATTCTTGTAATACGGCGCAAAAATATGCTATAATTGTTTTTGACTTTCGCAAATTCCGCGGTGCGCTCGCGCCCGTTCAGGAAACCAATAGATTATCAGGAGGTTTTCCCCATGCCGATCATGAATGAGTACAATAAGGACGCGATCAAAGAATCGATCCTGAACAAACTCCTTCGTTACTATGGCTGCACCATCGAAGAAGCAACCCCGAAGCAGGTCTACGCCGCTGTGGCCTCCACCGTCCGCGACCAGATCATGCTGAAGTGGCGCTTCGAAAAAGAGCAGCGCCGCGCCACCAAGGCAAAGCGCCTCTATTACCTTTCCATCGAATTCCTCACCGGCCGCTGGCTGCACAACAACCTGCTGAACCTCTGCTCCACCAAGGAGTATGAAGAGGCATTTGAAGAGCTGGGTCTGAACCTGCGCGGTGTCCTGCATGAAGAACCGGAACCGGCCCTCGGCAACGGCGGCCTCGGCCGTCTCGCCGCCTGCTTCCTGGACTCCATGGCGACCCTCGATCTGCCTGCCATGGGCAGCACCATCCGCTATGAATACGGCCTGTTCCGCCAGCGCATCGTCGACGGCCAGCAGGTGGAGGTTCCGGATGAGTGGCTGACCTACGGCAACGCCTGGGAAATCCCGACCCCGCGCGACGCTGTCACCGTCCATTTCGGCGGCCAGCTGGTCGAGCACTGGGTCGATGACCACAACTATGTCACCGTGCAGAACACGGAGGACGTCATCGCCGTTCCGTATGATCTGCCGATCGTCGGCTACAACAGCAAGGTCGTGGATCGCCTCCGCACCTGGAGCGCTGTCCTGCCGCAGGACTTCAATCCGGATTCCTTCATCGAAAACGGCGGCATCCGTCAGGACGAGAACTCCATCGCGGCCCGCATCGACAAGGTTCTTTATCCGGAAGACAACACCTATGAAGGCAAGAAGCTGCGTTTGATGCAGGAATATTTCCTCGTCAGCGCCACCCTCCAGTATGCCATGAAGGACTTCCGCCGCCTGTACGGCCGCAACATGGCCCTGCTGCCGGAGAAGGTCGCCTTCCACATCAACGATACCCATCCGGCCATGGTCATTCCGGAGCTCATGCGCATCCTCGTCGATGAGGAGCGCCTGCCCTGGGAAGAGGCGGAGCGCATCACCGAAGCGACCGTCGCCTATACGAACCACACCATCATGGCGGAAGCGCTGGAAAAGTGGCCGGAAAAGATGCTCCAGGAGACCCTCCCACGCATCTATTCCATCATGCAGGAGCTGAACCGCCGCCTCTGCCAGAAGCTGTTTGACCGCTTCCCGGGCGAGTGGGACCGCATCGGCCACATGGCGATCCTTGCCTATGATCAGGCGCACATGGCCAACATGTGCATCGCGTACTCCCATGCCATCAACGGTGTCTCCCAGCTGCACGGCGATATCCTGAAGCACACCACCTTCAAGGATTACTACAGTGTCATGCCGGAGAAGTTCCTCGCCATCACGAACGGCATCACCCCGCGCCGCTGGCTCATGCTGGCGAACCCGGGTCTGTCCAGCCTGCTGGATGAGTCCATCGGCCAGGGCTGGCATACGGACCTCATGGAGCTGGAGAAGCTCATGCCGCTCGCGGACGACGCCGCCTTCCTCGACAAGTTCGCCGCCGTGAAGCGCGAGAACAAGGAGAAGTTCTGCCGCTGGATCAACCGCCATCAGAACCTCGTCCTCGATCCGGACACCATGTTCGATGTCCAGGTGAAGCGTCTGCATGAGTACAAGCGCCAGCTGCTGAACGCGCTGCATATCCTCGTGCTGTACAACCGCATCTGCGACGATCCGAACTTCACGATGCCGCCGCGCACCTTCATCTTCGGCGCCAAGGCAGCCCCGGGCTATCGCCGCGCGAAGGAGATCATCCACTTCATCAACGTGCTCGCCGACAAGATCGCCAAGGACGAGCGTGCCAGCAAGATGCTGAAGGTCGCCTTCCTGACCAACTACAATGTCTCCACCGCTGAGGTGCTGATCCCGGCCTCCGAAGTTTCCGAGCAGCTGTCCACCGCTTCCAAGGAAGCGAGCGGCACCGGCAACATGAAGTTCATGATGAACGGCGCGGTCACCATCGGCACGCTGGACGGCGCGAATGTCGAGATTGCGGATCTGGTCGGACCGGAAAACTGCTATATCTTCGGCATGCGTTCCAAGGAAGTCGAGGCGCTGTACGCCACCGGCGGCTATCGCTCCCTCGACATCTATGAGAACAACGCGGAGATCCGCCGCGCGCTCAACTCCCTCTTCGACGGCTCCTTCACGCCGGATCACCCGAAGATGTTCGAGAGCCTGTACCGCGCGCTGGTCTTCAGCGACAACGGCGGCATGGCCGATCCGTATCTCGTCCTGAAGGACTTCGGTTCCTATCAGGGTGCGCAGACCCGCCTGATCAACGATTACAAGGATCAGCGTGCCTGGACCCGCAAGGAGATCATCAACGTCGCGAAATCCGGCGTCTTCTCCTCCGATCGCACGATCTGCGAATACAACGATAACATCTGGCATCTCTCCCCGCTCGTCGAGAAGTAATTCCATGCATCAAACCCCCTTCTGCTTTCCGCAGGAGGGGGTTTTTCTTGTGCGAATTTCCGGATACTCCGCCAAAAAACGATTGACGCCGGCTTCTTTTTCCTGTATATTGGACAGGTCGCAGATAAGGAATGAAAAGGAGTCATTCCGGGTAAAGACATGACCCATCCGGAAACGGATCAAAGGCCGAACGGACAGCCGGGGTCAAATGCCGATGCGGGGTATAAACTCGCACGCAGCTTTCGCTGTATCTTCTTGATTTGGTTAAAAGCCAGGTTTCACAACCCAAGTGAAATGGTCAATAAGAGTAGTAAAAGTAAGTCTTTACTGTATAGACTCTGACAACCTATCCTTGTCTCGATCTCTATCTTCAGAGAATCGGGTGATGCTTGTCATCACTTTTTCTTTACCCATTCAGCCTGCGGCAGAAAGGCTGGTTTCTCTATGAAGAAACTGTTCTCCCTCCTCCTGGCGGTGCTGCTGCTCACAGCCGCCTCCGCCCTTGCGGATCCCGCGGATACTGTGATCCTGGGACGCATCTACACCTCCGACGAAGCCCAGCCCTGGGCAGAAGCCGCCGCAATCAAGGACGGCCTGTTTGTCTATGTGGGCGACGCTGCCGGAGCCGAGGCGTACATCGGCGAAGGCACCGATGTGCAGACCTATGAGAGCGGCATCATCACCGCGAGCCTCATCGATGCCCACACGCATCCCGCCACGGTCGGCATGACGGACTGGCATACGCGCATCGGCGTTCCGGACACCTATGAAGAGCTGATGAGCATCCTCAGCGCCTTCCTCGCCGAGCATTCCGCGGAAGAAATGCCCTTTGTCTATTTCGAGTATTATCCGTCCAACATGTTCGACACGAACGGCCCGAAGAAGGAATGGCTGGATGAAATCGCTCCGGATCGCCCGATCCTGGTTCGGGATTTCTCCGACCATGCCAGCTGGGTCAACAGCAAGTTTCTGGAGCTCTGCGGGGTGTATGCCCTTCCGGAAGGCGATCCCGCGCTGGAGAGCTTCGTCCGTGACGAAAGCGGCGATTTTACCGGCTGGATCAAGGAATTCAGCTATCAGTCCCTGCTCCCCAACATGTGGGAAAAGCTGAACTGGAAACCGAATGAGGATCCGACGGAAGAGGTCATGAGCATCGTGACGAATGACCTCAAGTCCTGGGGCGTCACCGGCGTGTTCGACGCCTATCTGGAGGACGAGCTTCAGATCCAGTCGATCCACAGCATGGATGTTGAAGGGCGGCTGAATATGTACTATGACATGTCCGTCGTTCTGGGTGACTTTGCCGATCTGGAGAGCACACTCGCCTATATCAACCAGCTGAACGAGACCTATGGCACCGATCATGTGAAGATGGACACCATGAAGATCTTCTATGACGGCACAAACGAGCTGGGCGACAGCGCCCTGATCGACGGAACCGTGGAGGATCCCGACAATCACGGCTACATGATCTTCGACCGTGAGCAAACGAAGCAGGTCATCCGCCGCGCCAACGAAGAAGGCGTGGATGTGCATTTCCATCTGGTCGGTGACCTGGCCTTCAGAACCATCTGCGACGTGACCGAAGAGCTGATCCAGGAAAACGGCCCGCTGAGCATTCAGGTTGAGATGTGCCACTGCGAATATGTGGACGAGGCGGACATGGTTCGCCCGGCTCAGCTCGGCATCATCGTCAACTGGACGCCTCACTGGTCCGGCGGATACTTCGGAGATGCCGCCCTGCAATATCTCGGCGAAGAACGCTACAACAAAATGTATCAGTTCAACACCATGATCGACAGCGGAGCCGTCGTGACCTTCGGCAGCGATGTGTATTCCATGTTCGAGGAAAACCGCGCCAATCCGTATTTCGGCATGCAGACGGCCATGACCCGCATCGACATCGAGTGGCCGCTGGATGTGGGCATGCGTCCCAGCGAAAACGCAAAGCTCTCCATGGAGAGGCTGCTGAAGGGCTACACGATCAACGCCGCCATTCAGCTGCGGATCGACGACAAAACCGGTTCCATCACCACAGGCAAGCGCGCCAACTACAATGTCTATGCGGTGAACCTGTTCGAGGTTCCGGAGACTGAAGTCAAGGACATCCTGCCCGCCAAAGTCATCTTTGAGGGCAATGTGATCGCGGAAAACTGACAACATAGCCGAACAAAAGAGACAGCCGGAAACGGCTGCCTCTCTTTTCTTTATTACAAGGCTCTGAACCAAAAAACGATCCTGAGACTGTTTTTCGACTTCCTATTACATCTCGTGTGTCAATATCCATTCTAGCAGTTCTTCATAATTAAATTCGTCATTCGCAACCTTCAGAATTACAGTTGACAATTCTTCCTGACTATAATTCATCGCAATACCATTCAATGCCAACATAACAAGCATCACGTGAGCACCAATTCGCTTATTACCATCAACAAATGGGTGATTCTTTACAAGTCCAAAGCAAAGCCGTGCTGACTTTTGCTGTACTGATGGATATGCTTTAAAGGAGCCAAATTCTTGAAACGGTGCTGCCAATGCTGATTCAAGCAACCCTTCATCCCTTAATCCTTCAGCGCCTCCTGTTGCCTCGATCAGTTGCTTATGCAGCATGAGAATTTGTTCCTTGCTGAGAATTCTCATGTTGCCAGCACCTCATAAGCCTGCTTATTCCGCTTGATAAGAGCAGAAGACACCGCCAACACATCCGCATCTGCGGCCGCCTGCATTTCTTCAACCTGCTGAAAGTCTATGACAAGATAGCGCGGAACATTATTTTTCAGAATAACAGCAGAACCCCGTTCATCTACTAAACGCGCTACACGTGAAAAGTTTTGGTTTGCTTCTGTCATAGAAACCATGGTATTGGTATTGATCATCATAAAAGTCACCTCTCCTGTATTTTATATAAATATTAGGAGAAAATCAACCTATTTTGATCAACTTCTACGTCTCACCCTTCCAATGAAGAAAAGAAAACAGCTCCCCTCCCGAAGGAGAGGAGCCGCAAAGGGATCGGATTACTGAGCGAGGGCAGCCGCGTTCTGTCCGGCGATACGGCCGAAGACGACGATGTCCGCAACAGCGTTGCCGCCGAGGCGGTTCGCGCCATGCACACCGCCGGTGACTTCGCCGGCAGCCAGCAGGCCTTCGATCACATTGCCGTTGGCGTCAAGCACCTGAGCCTCGGTATTGATCACAATACCGCCCATGCAGTGATGGATGCCCGGAGCAACCTTGATGGCATAGTACGGAGCGGTATCCAGCGGAGAAGCGAAACTCGTGCGGCCGAACGCCTCATCCACCTGCGCAGTGCAGGCCGCGTTCCAGGTGTTCATGGTCTCCGTAAAGGTGGCTGCGTCCATGCCGGTGGCAGCGGCGAGCTCTTCATAGCTGTTCGCCTGAACGGCGTAGCCCTTCGTGAAGTAGCCGTTGTAGGTGGCAGAGGCGTCCATCATCTTCTGGTCGAGGATAATGTAGGCGTAGCCGCCCTCCTGCTCCAGCTCAGCCGCGGACACGACGTCGCGGGTCTCCAGCTCGTTGATGAAGCGCTTTGCACCCTGATTGACCAGGATGGCGCCGTCGCCGCGGATGCCTTCGGTGATGAGGGCAGCGGTCTCCGTGTAGACGGACGGATGGATCTGGATCTGATCAAGATCGACGGTAGCGGCGCCGATCGCGGTCGCCATGTCGAGGCCGTCGCCGGTCGCACCGGCGGAATTCGTGGTGACGAAGCCCTTGAGATTCGGGCAATAGAATGCAACGCGATCCAGGTCATAGCCAAAGCCGCCGGTCGCAAGGACGACAGCCTTCGCAGTGACGGTGTAGTCGCCGTTCTCGGTGGAGACCTTCACGCCGGTGACCTTGCCGCCGTCCATGACAAGCTCGGTCGCGCGGGTGTTCAGGCGAAGATCGATCTTGCCCTCCGCCTCGACATCCTCGGTCAGCTTCTTGACGAGGTAGGCACCGACCGGAGTGGTCTTGCCTTCATCGTTGACCGGGCGATGGATACGGTTCACGCTGGCGCCGCCGAAGGAGCCGACGTTGTGCAGGACAGCGTTCTTGGTCTCCAGCCAGGCGATCGCATCAGCGGAATTGCCGGCGAGCGTCTTGACCAGATCGAGGTTGTTCAGGCACTTGCCGCCGACCATCGTGTCCAGCATGAACAGCTCGACAGAATCGAAGTAACCGGTCGGATTCGCCTTATAGGCTTCAAACTGGGCTTCAACGGTCGCGATGAGGTCGCCGACCTTGTCGCCGTACTTTTCCTTCGCGCTGGAAAGGGTGGCCTCAACAGCCGTGGTCTTCGCGTCGGACCACTCGTTCATGTCCTGCCATTCGGTCTTGGCCGCGTTCATGCCGCCGGTCGCGCGGCTGGAGTTGCCGCCGGTCGCGCCGGTCTTCTCAACCAGGATGACGCTGTTCGCGCCGCTGTCAACCGCCTGCAGCGCCGCGGTCATGCCGGCGCCGCCGGCACCGATAATGACAACATCGCATTCGGCATCGGAAACCTGGACGGTCTCCGCTTCCTTCATGCCGGCCTCGGTCATCGCCTTGTCGAGCGCCGCCTGAACGGCAGCGGTGGTCATGGTCGCGCCGGAAATATTGTCGAGCACGCCGTCGTCATCGCCGACGATCATGTTCGCGTAGGTGCCGTCCTCGATCGGGGTCAGGCCGATGCCCGGGGTCTCGGTATCGCCGGCAACCTCGGCAGCCGTGATCTTGCCGTCCTCGACGGTGATGGTGACGGAAACCTCACCGGAACCGATGTTGCTCGACACGGTGCCGGTATAGCTCTCGGCGGAAGCGCCCAGCATAACGCAGGCAAGCGCCGCGGAGAGAGCCAGAGAAGCAAATTTCTTCATCTTGAGTCCTCCTGTTAAATTTTTGTTGAACCGTATGCTATTGTATCGGAATACCGTTTGTTTGTCAATTCACAAAAGGTGTTTTTCAGCCCAGCGGCTTTTTGTTGGGCGTGCCTGCCCGGCGTGGATAGGCCTTCGGGGTCGGGCGCTCCTTATCCGTTACGAGGAGCATATGTCCCCACTCCGGACGCCCCGGCACCGGCGCGGGCATCAGCTCCCGCAGGGAGCCGCCCAGAAGATAAGCTGCGCGCTTCGCCTGCTGCCACTCCTCCGCGGCGCCGGGACCCTTCCAGGCCACCGCCATACCGCCCACCGCGACAAAGGGCAGCGTCAGCTCCTGCAGGACGGGGGAGGCCGCCACGGCGCGGCTAACGGCGCGGTCATACTGTTCCCGGTGCTCCGGGAGACGTGCCGCGTCCTCCGCGCGGGCGTGAACGATCTTCGCCGTAAGCCCAAGCTGCCTGAGCGTGTCCTCAATGAAGAGCAGGCGCTTGTTCTGCGCATCCAGGAAGGTCATGCGCAGATCCGGACGCAGAATCAGCAGCGGAATGCCGGGGAATCCGGCGCCCGTGCCGACATCAATGACCTTTGCGCCCTGCGGAAGAAGCCCCTGTGCAAGCGGCGCCGCGCTGTCCAGATCATGACGATCCACACGCTCATCCTCATCCAGCACGGCGGTGAGATCCATATGCCGGTTGCCTTCATCCAGAAGGGCGTGGAAGCGTTCAAAGCGCTCCAGCGCCGTCTCATCCGCCGGAATACCGAGGGCATCCAGACCCTGCTTTAATCTGTCTCTGTTCATGCTTTTTCCTCTGAAATCCGAAGCCTGTTTTCAGGCTGCCTTCAAACTTTTCTTTTCAATTCAAGCGCTGTTATGGCCTGATTGACCGGGGCTTTCAGGCCCGGCGGGGTTTACTGTTTTCCCATCGCTGTCTCCAAAAGAAACTTGACCCAGCTGAGTCCCTCCTGAATATGGTTTTTCAGGAAATATTCCGGCTTGCTGGGAGAGCCGCGGCCGACGGCATCAAGCCCGATCTGCTTCGCCAGCGCAAGGGCGCGGGCGACATGATAATCGGAGGTCACGAGCAGCGGCTTCACAAGGCCGTGTTCTTCCATGATTTTCTTCGCGTTCAGCAGGTTCTGGCGCGTATTGACGGACTCCGTCTCCGCAATGACATCGCTCTCCGGGACGCCGTTCGCGATCATCCAGCTGCGCATCACGGTGCCCTCCGCTTCCGGCTCATTGCCGCCCCGTGCGCCGCAGCAGAGGATGAGGCGCGGCTTTTCCTGATAGGCCCTGAGGGCGACCGTCATGCGGCGCTCCAGTGCCACGCTGGGCGAGCCGTCCGGCTTCACCTGGGCGCCGAGGACGACGATGACATCCGCGTCACCGTCCGGAGGCAGGTGTGTCTCCATCCACCAGACCGGCAGGATGAGGGCGCAGAGGCCCAGCACCGCCAGAATCAACAGAACAATCAAGATACGGATCAGTCCTTTTAACATGCATTGCACCTGTATTTCTTTTCAAGATAAAAATTGGTTTCCTGCGGATGACCAAAGGGCTTTCCGGAATTGGGCCTAAGGTCAGGCAGCCTAATAGGTTCTCCGGGGGCTTTTCTCAAAGGTTTCTTTTCTATTGTTTTTTTCTATTCAATGATCATCCTGCGGATGACCAAAGGGCTTTCCGATCGCCCTTTGGAAACCTTCGGTCGATCGCCCCTGAACCCCTTCGATGTTCGCCCTTCAGAGCGATTTGGACCAGCCGAGATCCTCCAGCTTTTCCTGCCTCGCGGCCTCGCTTCCGGCATGCAGGCTGCCAGACCCCGGAAGGGCGGCCTCCGTCATGCCGCCGCGGGCCATGGACCAGGCGCCAAAGCCGCTGACGACCACATGATCCACCACGCGGATATTCACCGTTGCGAGCGCCGCGATCACCTTCCGGGTCGAATCGACATCAGCCTGAGAGGGATAGGGCGTCCCGCCAGGATGATTGTGCGCGAGGAGCACGGAATAGGCCTTGCTGCGCAGTGCCTCCTCGACCACCCGCCGCGGATACAGCGCCACCTCGTCCAGCGTGCCGCGCCCAAGGAGCACGGCGGCATTCACCCTGCCCGAAAGATCCATGCAGACCAGATAGACGCGCTCCTCCTGTGCCCCGGAAAAAAGGGAAACCGCATAGTGCGCCGCGGAAGCGGGATCGGTGATCCGCGGGCGCTCCCCCATACGGCTCTGCTGATAGCGCCCCAGCAGCTGAGGAATCAGGGACAGCAGCGTTGCCGCACCGGCGCCAACCCCCTCCGTATCCAGCAGCGCGTCCCTGTCCGCCTCCAGCACGCCGGCCAGCGAACCGAAGCGATCCAGCAGACGCTGCGCAAGCGGGCTCGTATCCTGGCGAGGAATGGCGTACATGAGCAGCAGCTCCAGCGTCTCCCGCTCCGTCATGGAGGAGAGGCCGTCGCGCAGGAAACGCTCCCGCAGGCGCTCCCGGTGACCCGCATGCACATTTTGCGCATCCGTTCCGTTCATCTGGCTTCTCCCTCCTCAAACAGGCCGCGGATTTCCTCGTCCGACAGCTGCGTCGGGAAGGTCTCGCCAGCCTCAATCATGCGGTCAAAGATTTCCCGTTTCCGGCCGGAGAGCTTCATGACCTGCTCCTCCACCGTTCCGTGGGTGATGAGGCGCGTCACTGTCACCGGCCTGCTCTGGCCGATGCGGTGTGCGCGGTCGGTCGCCTGATCCTCCGCCGCCGGATTCCACCAGGGATCATAATGGATGACCCAGTCCGCACCGGTGAGGTTCAGGCCGGATCCGCCCGCCTTCAGGGAAATGAGGAAGACCTGCGCCGTGCCGGCGTTGAAGCGGTTCACCATGTCCATGCGGGTGCGGGCAGGCGTCTCCCCGTCCAGATAAAAGCAGCTCACACCGGAGGCGATGAGGCGCCGCTCCAGGATGCGCAGCATGCGCGTGAACTGGGAGAACAACAGGACGCGGCGGCCGGAGGCAAGCGCTCCCGGCAGGATATCCATGAGGAGCTCCATCTTGCCGCTGCTCCCGGCGTAGTCCGGCAGGATCAGCGACGGATGGTCGCAGCATTCGCGCAGCTCGGTCAGCGCCGACAGTACGCGGAAGCGCGCCGCACCGGAGAGCTGACGTTCCTCCGGGCGCAGGCGGCTGAGCGCCGCACGATAGACGCGATCCTGCTCCGGCGTCATGTCCGCCATCAGCACGGTCTCCGTCTTCTCCGGAAGCTCGGTCAGCACCTCCTCCTTCAGACGGCGCAGCAGGAACGGCCGGATCCGCTCACGCAGACGTTCCGCATTCCCGCCCAGTCCATACCGCTGCATGAAGGAGGAAAACGTCCCCAGATAGCCCGGAAGGACAAAATCGAAGATGGACCAGAGCTCACCGGGATGATTTTCCATCGGCGTACCCGTCAGCGCGAAACGCGTCTCCGCCGTGAGCGATTTTGCCGCGCCTGCGCCCGCGCTGGCGGCGTTCTTGATGTACTGCGCTTCGTCCAGGATGGCAAAGCGGAAGGGCACGGAGCGCAGCAGCGGAATATCCCGCCGCATCAGCGGATAGCTCGTCAGATAGACGTCCGGCATTTTCGCCCCGTCGGTCAGGGTGCTGATCTGTTCCCCGCGCGCCGGCTGTCCGCCGTCCGCAATCAGGACGGAGAGCACCGGCGCAAAGCGCTCCAGCTCCGTAGCCCAGTTGTACAGAAGGGAGGTCGGCGCCACGATGACGGAAGGCTTCTTCGGCTTCTCCTCCGCGCCCCAGAGCAGCAGTGCGATGATCTGGATCGTCTTGCCAAGGCCCATATCGTCCGCCAGAATGCCGCCCAGGTGCATGCGGTGCAGGGTTCGCAGCCAGGCATAGCCGCGCGCCTGATACGGGCGCAGGCGGTCGTCCAGCCCGGATGCAGCCTGCTCCGGCTTCATGGCATACAGCCGGGTGACCTGCTGATCCACCTCCACCTCGGCATGGTTCTCCGAAAGAAGGCTCAGCAGATAAGCGGCACGATAGGAGCAGATCTCCAGGATGCCCCGCTCCTTCGGGCCTTCCACCGGCGGTTCCGGCGCCTGTTCCAGCGCTGCGTCCGCAAAATCCTCCCATTCCTCCATGCCGGAGAGATCGAGGAACGCGCCGTCCGCCAGACGGAACCAGTGCCGCTTCTCACGCAGTGCCTTCAGGATCTCCTCGGTATCCTCCGCCGGCTCTCCGTCGACGTTCAGCTCCAGCCGCAGCCCGGAGCCCTGTGCCGTCAGCCGACCCGCCAGATGCGGCCGCCGCGGCTTCATGGTCTTAAAGGCCTCCGAGAACCAGAGCGTGCTCACCTCCTGCAGCTTTCCAAGTCCCTCCGTCAGGAAGGCCCAGATGCGCTCGCCGCCGGTCAGCTCCGCCCGGTTCCGGTTCATGCGGAAGCCGCTGTCCGCCAGCGCCTTCAGTACGCGGTGCTCGCCCTCCGCATCGCGGACGAGCAGCAGGCCGTCCTCCCGAATGCTGCCATGCTCCATGCCGGAAAAGGGGCTCGTCACCGTTTCGCCGTAATGGAAATCCACCTCGCAGGTGACCGCCAAACCCTCCCGGTCCAGGCGCACCTCGGAGGTCAGCGGCTGGTTCACCAGGCGATCCTTCAAGCGGCCTTCCAGCACGACATGGCCCGCCCGGCGCATCTGCGGAAGCAGCTCGCAAAGCGCCCACATGGACTCCTCCGGCGAGAAACAGTACAGACAGCGACGCTCCTGCATGGCGGAAAGGATGAGGCGCTGCTCCTCCGGCAGGCGCAGCACCGTGCCGTCGCAGAAGACATAGGCCGCGTCCCTTCCGATCTTCCGCAGACCCTCGGGCGCTTCGGCGCGCATCTCGATCTCGCGCCCGTGCAGCGTCATGGCAAAGAGAAGATCCACACGTCCCTCCGGGATGCCGTTCAGAAAGGCTTCCTTTCCGGATACGCGAATCCGGAACCTCCGGCTGGAAAGAAGGCCCATCAGCCGGAGGATGAACCGCTCCGGAACGGGCAGCAGGCGCGCCGCGGCGCCCGTCCTCGCCATCTGGCCGGACAGGCTCATCACGGTCACGATATCCCACAGGAAACTGAGGAGCTCACGATCCTGTTCCGAATAGCTGCGCCAGGAGGGATTCAGCGTGCAGCTCTTGCTGAAGATGACCTCCGCCCCGGATTCCAGGCCGGAGAAAAACTGGGCAACGCTCCGCACGGCATACAGCTTGTCCTGACCGGTGCGCAGCGCGAGCGCCATGCTCTTTCCGCCTTCCTCCGGCAGGAAAAGGGTCACCTCCAGCTGCAGCGGCTGCTCCATGGGCAGGGTAATCCTGCTCGCCTCCCGCAGGCGGCGGGTATTCTCCTCCGCGCAGTGGCGGCAGGCCAGCGTCATCCTGCCGGACTGCAGCGCGTCCACCATGGCGGCCGCCGTATGCCGGCAGAAGCCTTCCCCGGCATAGCCGCATCTGCAGACGCCGGCGGGGAGCTCCCCCGCGGAAAGGCGCACCGCCAGGCTCTCTTCCTTTCCCACAGCATACAGAAGATGCGCGTCCTCTTCCCGGATGAAACGCACAGCGCCCTGACGCAGCAGCGCCTGCGCCGCCTCATATTCCTCCGGCTGCGTCATTCTGCGAAGCGTATCGATCTCTTCCAACTGACTTTCCCTCTCGTTTTCGCAATGGTCAACTTATTTTATTTCGCCGCGAAAAAGTGGTTTTCCTGCCTCCCGATCAAATAAATATCCGGAAAACAAACGGCACCGGACCGCAGCATACGGACCGGCGCCTGTCTCTCTTTTACACTATATCCTGTGTTTCACAATCTTTTCAATCCACAACATTCCACAATTTTGTGGATAACTTGTGGAAAACTATTTTTCATATTTTTCCGCGAACCGCTCCGAGACCTCCCGCAGGATCCGGCTGCCTGCCTCCATGTCCTCCACGGAGGTCACCCGGTTTTCACCGGCCGCCATTGCCCGGATCAGGGCGTCGCTCACCGCCGTGCAGTGATGGGAATAATCAAAATAATTATTCAGATTTTCGACCCATTCCAGCCGGGAGGAAAAGTCATAGATCTCCACGTTCGGATAGGATAGCAGCAGCTCGCAGACCCGCCTGCGGGAGCGATACTGCTGCTCCGCGAGACCGCCGCGGGTCACCTGATACCAGTAGGCCGCGGAATACGGCGGCATATAG
>R14__coassemble_482_pt1 | contig 27574 bp, 24 predicted proteins | sample R14__metabat2_high_PE_020 | metagenome-assembled genome bin R14 | reverse complement strand
CTTCTGATCCTCTGGGGTCTCTTCAAGAAGATGGTTGTCGCGGACCGGGCGGCCGGTGCCGTGAGCGCTGTCTTTGATGCGGCGGTGCCCTTTGGCGGCGCCGTGAACATCACGGGTGTCCTGCTGTACTCCCTGCAGCAGTACTGCGATTTTTCCGGCGGCATCGATCTCATCATGGGCATTGCGCTGCTGTGCGGCATCCGCCTTGCGCCGAACTTCAAACGGCCATACTTTGCCGTGAATCTGGGCGACTTCTGGCGCCGCTGGCATATTACTCTGGGCTCCTTTATGCGCGACTACGTCTTTTATCCGTTTGCCCTGACGAAGCCGATGAGCAGCCTCTCGAAGGCCGTGAAGGCGAAGCTGGGGCCGGAGGCGGCGCGTGCGCTGCCGGCAGCCCTCGGCAATCTGGTCGTCTTTTTCCTCGTCGGCCTGTGGCACGGCGCAACGGGCAGCTACATCGCCTGGGGGCTGTACAACGGCATTATCCTCGCCATCGCGGCGCTGCTGGAGCACCGCTTCAAGCTCTGGAACCAGAATCATGAAAAGCTCAGCAGATCCGCCGGCTGGCACGTCTTCCGCGTATTGCGGACCTTCGTCATCGTGAACATCGGCTGGTTCTTTGACCGCTGCGCGACGGCTGGCGGTGCCCTCCGCATGATCGGGGGACTCTTCACGGATTTCCGCGGCGGTGAGCTGACGATGGAATGCCTCGCCAATCTCGGCCTTTCCTCGCCGGATCTGATCATCCTGCTGCTTTCAACGGCGCTGATTTTCGTCGTCTCGCTGATTTCCGAGCGGGGTACGGATGTGCGCGGATCGCTCGTGCGCCTGCCGCTGCCGCTGCGCTGGGCGCTGATGCTTGCCGCTGTCGTCGTCATTGTGCTGATGGGCGAGTGGGGCTCCGGCTATTCCGCCTCCGCGTTCATCTACAACATGTTCTGAGGCCGGGCATGAAGCAATTATCTGCCGCGGCGCGCATAGGCGGCTTTCTTCTTTTGCTGGCGCTGCTTCTGACAGGCATATCGAAGGTCGTGGAGCGCAAGGACAGCCACACGCGCATGGATCTCTTTTTCACCCGGGCGCCGCAGACGGACGTCCTCCTGCTGGGGGACAGCATGGTGCTGAACGGCGTTTATCCGCAGGAGCTCTGGAACCGGTTTGGCATCACCGCCTACAACATGGCGTGCTTCAATGACACGCTTCCTGTTGAATACTGGACGCTGATGAACTGCCTCGACTATGGCACGCCGAAGGTCGTTGTGATCGGTGTCAAGGACGTGAACGACGACAAGCGGGTTTCCCGCATGAGCGGAAACGTTCACGACGCTTTCGATGCGTTTCCGCTGACGCTGACAAAGGCGCGCGCGCTGTTCGACCTGATGGCCAATTCTGATGAAGCGGATCACGACGGCGTGCGCTACAGCGACCAGCTTATAGAGTTTCTCTTCCCGCTGGCCAAGTATCACGGGCGCTGGAGCGAACTCACGGATGCGGATCTGCATCCCGCCCAAGGCGTCCAGCTGGGCGCGGAGCAGGTGGTGCGCGTCTTCAATCCGGACGATTATACGATTCTGGAGGATGTGGAGCCGTCCCCCGAAGAGGGCAGGGGCTATTTCTATCTCCGGAAGATGATCGAGGAATGCCAAAACCGCGGCATTCAGGTCATCCTGATGGAAATGCCGCATCCATCGGATGAGGAGACGCAGGCATACGATGCGCGTGTGCAGCTGATTGCGGAAGAATACAACATAACTTTCTGTGATTTTGTACGGATGGACGCTGTCGTGGAATATAAAATCGACTGTCAGGATCCGAAAACGCACCTCAATCCCTCCGGCGGCAGGAAGGTGACCGCCTATCTGGGCGACATGCTTGCAAACGACGGTCTGCAGGATCATCGCGCAGATCCGGCCTATGCGGCCTGGAATGCGGGGTATGAGGCGTATCTGAATTACAAAGCGGATCTTTTCGCGCAGCAGGAGGATTACAAGGCGGCACTGATGCTGCTGCATGACCCGGACTTTGACTGCGTCATCTCCGTGAAGAAGGGCGTGCGCCTGAACAAGAACAAGCTCTATGAGCTCCTGCAGAACGTCTGTCGGCGCGACCTGACGGAGGCGGACATCGGCAGCACGTCATCCGCGGAGGAGTGTCCCCTCTCCGAGATTGACTACGCCCTGGAGAATCAGGAGGCCTATCTGCTGGTCACCGACCGCGCGCAGGACGGCTTTTATGAGCAGAGCTGCGGCGGCTGGGCGGAGGTGCAGCAGAGCTGGGGCACCGTGCAATACTGGAGGGACGACGCCGAGCTGGAGATCACCCTCGTGCAGGACGGACAGAGCACGACTTATTTTACGACGGAAGAAGAGCAGGAGGCCGACCTCTGTGTTCTTGCAGTCGACCGCAGAACAGGGAAGCCCTGTGCCGGACTGCATTTCGATATTGAGAAGAAGTGAGCCGACGGCTTCCAAAGAGCGAAGCCTGTTCCGGTCTCCTGCCGGACTGTCCGCAGAGCATGTGAACCGCAGCACAGTGGAAAAGGGCAATCGGGTTTGTGGAAAAGGATATAGACGTCTGCCGGAAAAATGCTAGAATATATACAGGAGAGTTTATCTTTTATTTGAAAACGGAGGAATTGATTATGAAGAAGAGCTTCATTAGTCTGCTTGCACTGGCTATGGCGCTCACCTGCACCGCCTTCTGCGCGTCTGCTGAGGATTTCACCATCAGCGAGACCAAGGCAGGGGAAAAGGCTGCGAAGCTGCCGGGCTATTACAGCAACGCGCCGAAGAACGAAGCTGCCGCAGAGGCCAACGCGCCCCGTGTTCGGACGATGGCCAACGGTGTCAAGGTTCAGGACGTGCCGGCCGATGACCGTGGCTGGAACAACCTGTACATGGACGCGGACAACCGCGGCTGCAACAGCTGCCACAGCCTCGAGGATCTCGTCACCAACATGAAGACCTATCACGGCGTCGTCTATTACGGTTATCCGTCCGAGATGACCGTCGCGCAGTGCCTCATGTGCCATTCGTTCTATGAGACGCCGCTCCGGGATACCATTCACGCCATTCACATGGGTTCCAAGGCCTTCCAGGGCATGAGCGGCTCCTGCGACTCCTGCCACTATATCGACGGCGACGGCAACTATCAGCGCTGGGATTATGTCAAGTATGACCACCTGAAGGGCCTCACCCTGCTGAGCGCCGACGAGGCGGACGTGAAGATCTCCTATGATCAGGACGTCATCACGCCGACCAGCCAAATGTATTATAAGTCCCCGAAGGTCGTCAATCAGGAGCCGACCGACTGGCTCACCGATGACAGCCAGATCATCCCCGAGATCTTCGATCAGTGGACCATCACCGTGAACGGCGATGTCGACAACCCCTTCACCATGACCCTTCCGGAAATGCTCGACACCTTCGAGCTCACGAGCGAGGTCATGTCCTCCCAGTGCTGCATCAACGGCACGGGCAACGCCATGATCTTCCAGTGCAAGGTCACCGGCATCCTGCTGAAGGACATCTTTGAGTATGCGGCTGTGCATGACGATGTTACGACCTTCAACGCGGCCTGCTCCGATACCTATGGAACCGATCACAACTGCTATCCGATGGACTGGAGCTATGTCGTGGACAACGGCGGTATGCTCGTCCTCTATGTGAACGATGAGCCGCTCCCGGCCGGTCAGGGCTATCCCTGCGCGACGTGGGTTGCCCGGACGTCCTCCGGCAACTGCTATAAGTACGTCAAGGAGCTGACCGTCACAAAGGAAGAGAATCCGGCGCATTGGGCGCTGACCGGCTACTTTGTCGATCCGTCCACCGGAGAGACCTTTGCGAAGCCGAACATGGGCGTGCTCTCCACCTACAGCGGCACGATCTTCCCGGCAGGCGAGCCGATCCATCTGGAAGGCTTTGCGGATGCCTGGGACGAGCCGATTGCCTATCTGGAGTACTCTCTGGATCGCGGCAATACCTGGATCAAGGTCGAGACGCCGGACAACGATTCCTGGAAGTGGACCTATTGGTATCTGGACTTCACGCCGAAGACGACCGGCTCCTATCTGCTCCGCATGCGTGCGACCAGCACGATGGCAGACGGTACGCTCCGCACCGCGAACATCAACACGGACTTCCTTATCAACGTCCAGTAAAAGGAGGGCAAACTCATGAAGAACAGAAAGATCCGCACCGCGGGCGCCCTCACCGGCGCTGCCGCCATGCTCTCTGGCTACGCACAGCAGGCTGTTGCCGATACCGCTGAGGTCAAGGTTGAATCTGCCAATGCGACGGTTTCCGTCCGCGAGGCTGCGGAATACGCCAGGATCGCCAATGTTTCCGGCGAATTTACCTTTGATCAGGATGTCATCTGCCCCTCTGACGAGGTCTTCAACCTCTTTGGAACGGTCGCGACCGGCATGTGTGCCCGTCCCGGCTTTGCCTTTGACGCTGTAAAGGAAGAGGATTACTTCATCAACTTCGGCGGCTCCGTTCTGAAGACGCAGAGCATTTCCCTCAGCGACCTCAAGAATATGCCTTCGGAGGAGCGCACGATGAAGTGCTCCTGTGCGACCGGCCCGGCCATCGCCAACGCGCAGATCGTCGGCGTTCCGCTCTCCAACATCATCCAGATGGTCGATCTTGAAGAGGGCGCGAACACGGTCACCTTTAAGGCGGCGGACGGCTATGGTGTCTCTATGCCGCTGTCCTATGCACTTGAAAAGGACGCCATTCTCGTCTATCAGGTTGGCGGCAGCCCGGTTCCGACCGGAACCCAGATCTGGGTGCCGAAGTCTGTCGCCCGCTATTTCGCCCGGAACGTCGTTGATATCGAGTTCTCCGTTGAAGCCGCAGAACCTGCCGTTCTGGAAGCGGATGCCGCACAGCGCGCGAAGATCAGCGTCCTCAATCATTTTGACGATGCGACCTTTGCTGTCGGAGACCAGATCACCTTCGAAGGCTATGCCGATGACTTCGACAAGGCCATCACCGCCGTGGAGTTCTCCATGGATGGAGGAGAAACCTGGACAACCTGCGCGACCGATGGCGCGACGGCCGAAAAGTGGGTCTATTGGTCCTTCTCCTATGTGACGGAGGCAGCCGGCACCTACAAGCTGGATGTCCGGGCCCGTGCGGAGGACGGAACGGTCTCTCCCATGGCGTCGAGCATCGTGTTCACCGTGCAGTAAGCGCATCACCGAATACAGGAGGAGCCGGGCTTGCCCGGCTCCTTTTTGACGCGGCGATACAAAAAGAGGACTGCCCTGCGGCAGCCCTCTTTGGTATGCTTGTCTGAATTACATCTGGCAGGCGGTGATGAGGCTCATCTTGTAGACCTCGTCGGCGTTGCAGCCGCGGGAGAGGTCGTTGATCGGGGCATTCAGACCCTGCAGGATCGGGCCGTAGGCAGCATAGCCGCCCAGGCGCTGTGCGATCTTGTAGCCGATGTTGCCGGCTTCGATGCACGGGAAGATGAAGGTGTTGGCATAGCCGGCGACCTTGCTGCCCTTGCACTTGACACTTGCGACTTCCGGAGCGACGGCGGCGTCGAACTGGAGCTCGCCATCGATCGCCAGCTCAGGAGCCTTCTCCTGCGCGATGGCGGTGGCGTCATGGCTCAGCTTCACCGTGCCGCCCTTGCCGGAGCCCTTCGTGGAGAAGGAGAGAACGGCAACCTTCGGATCGATGCCGAAGATCTTCGCGGTCTCAGCGGTGGAAACGACAACCTCGGCCAGCTTCTGCGCGGCGCTCTGCTTCACTTCGCCGGTCACCTTGTCGACGGTGTCCTGATAGTCGATGTTGATGGCGCAGTCGCCCATTGCGATGCGGCGCAGGCCTTCGTCGCCGAAGTCACGGTCAAGGATGAAGCAGGAGCTCACGAGGGAAGCACCCTTCTTCGTCTTGATCAGCTGCAGCGCCGGACGGACAGTGTCCGCGGTGGAATAGGTGGCGCCGCCCAGCAGGCAGTCCGCCTTGCCGATCTTCACCAGCATGGTGCCGAAATAATTGCTCTTCTTCAGGGCAGCGGCGCAATCCTCAGCGGACATCTTGCCCTTGCGGAGCTCAACCATCTTGTTGACCATGTCGTCAAAGCCTTCATAGGTCTCCGGATCGATGATCTCGGCACCGGTGATGTCGAACTTGCCGGCGGCGGCAGCGGCCTCAACGGCCTCCTTATTGCCGACCATGACGACCTTCAGAACCTTCTCGGCGAGGAGGCGGGAAGCAGCCTCCAGAATGCGGGGATCGCTGCCCTCGGTGAACACGATGGTCTTCGGATCGGCTTTCAGGCGCTCGATCATCGGCTGGAACATATCAGACATAATCTTTTCCTCCGTAAATTCTTTTTGAACCCGCAATACGGGTATCTTATCCTTATTCTATCACACACGGGGCAAAATGCAAGCGCCGCCGCCTGAAAAGAAAGGAATAAATCCTTTTTTGACGCAGAGCCTGTGCGGAAAATGCCGGGTTTTGAAAGAATAGCCGCACGCTATTTATAAATTGCAATTGACAGAAGGACGCCCTATAGTATAAATTAACTGAGTCCATTTACTTTGAGGGATCTGCGGGAACCCGGGGAAGGAGAGCGTGCCATGAATACCTATTATTCCACAATCATCCTGTTCTCGCTTGCAAACCTGCTGCTGCTTGCCGTGCTGGTCCGGCAAGACGGGCGGATCAGGGAGGCCGAAAAGCGCAGATTTTACGCGACCTATCTGTGTATCGCGATTTCCACCGCGGCGGAGTGGGCTGCCGTCATGCTGAACGGCGCACCGGACTGGACATACGGCCTGCATGTTTTTGCCAAATTTGCGGATTACGCGGTGACCCCGTTTGCCGGCGTGCTTTTCGTGCGGCAGATGGGTGTGCAATCCCGGTTTGAGCGCGCAGTCAACGGCGTCATTCTGATGAATGTCGGGCTGGAGGCACTGTCCTGTTTCCTGGGGATTATTTTTACGGTGGATCCAGTGACAAACATTCATAGCCACGGGCCGCTGAATTTTCTGTATATCCTCATCTTTGTGCTGTCTTTCTTCTATGCCCTCCATGGCTTTATCCTGTACGGAAGGCAGTTCCAGCGGAAAAATCAGGTCTCAATTGGTGCCATTTTTGCGCTTGTTACCCTTGGCATCCTGATTCAGGAGGCTGTCTCTGATGAGCTGCGCGTCATCAACCTGGGGCTGTCCATGGCGTGCACGCTTGCCTTCATCCATTACACTGCGTTCTCCCAGCAGCGCATTGACGCAGAATTTTTAAGGCAGAAGCGGCTGCTGGATACCGATGTCCTCACCGGTATGTTCAGCCGCTATGCCTATTCGGAGAATCTGAACCGATATCAGGAGGAGAAGACCCTTCCGGAGGACCTCGCCGTGTTCGCCATCGACGTAAACGGGCTGAAGGAGGTCAACGATACGCTGGGCCATGCGGCGGGCGACGAGCTGATCCACGGCGCTGCGCAGTGCATTCTTCAGGTCATGAGTCCGCACGGCAAGTGCTTCCGCACAGGCGGAGATGAGTTTGTCGCGCTGCTGTGCCTCCCGGCGGATCGGGTGCAGGCAATTATGGAGGAGCTGCAGGGGACGGTGGAAGCCTGGCGCGGAACCGTTGTGCAGAAGCTGAGCGTTTCAGTGGGCTATGCCATCCGGTCGGACAGCCCGAATGCTTCTGTAGAGATGCTTGCCGGCATCGCGGACAGCCGTATGTATGAGAACAAGGCGGCGTACTATAAACAGATTGGTGTAGACAGGCGCAGGTCGCCCAGGTGATCCCGGGATGCCCATCCATCGTGAAGGAAGAACAGAAAGCCCCGGGAGAAGCTTCCCGGGCGCAGGACAGAGAGGCAGTATGACGCTTCATCAGGACAGTGAACGGCTCCTCAGCGAAGTGAGCCGTTTTTTATGTGATCACCCTCATGCCATTACCGGGGAGGATCTGCGTTCGCTCGGCCTGCCGGATGATGAGGAGGCCTACCGCGTGCTGCTTGCCGCATGGCTTGGCTTTGACACCGAGCAGCAGGGGGACGCGGCGCTCTGCCGCGCCGTCATGCCGGAAATGGTGCGGAAGCTGGATCCGTCACCCTTCCGGAACGATCCCTATGCCGCGGCTTTGGGCAGTGTCTCCGGTTCGGCGGGCGCCTTCCGCCTCGGACGGGACTGTATACGGGCCTATGAGCTCTTCGTGCGGGATGATATGATCCGTCTGCCGGACGGGCACGTCATTCCCCGGCTCGGCTTTTTCCAGGAGGATTATTCCTTTCCGGCGCTCTGGGAAAATGGACGCCTGTGGATGACTGTCACGCCCAATGAGGTGAACACCATCCGCCCCGCCGCGGAGCAGTCCCACGGGCAGGTGCTCTGCCTGGGGCTGGGGCTGGGTTATTACGCTTTCCATGCGCTTCGCAATCCAGCCGTAAGCCGCCTCACGGTTGTGGAGCGGGACGCGGGGCTCATCGGCCTGTTCCGGCGCCTGATTCTGCCGCATATGCCGTATCCGGATAAGCTGACCCTCGTCTGCGGGGATGGCTTCGAGGCGGTGCGAAAGATGCAGGCGGGGGAATATGACACGGTCTTTGCGGATCTCTGGCATGACGCGGGGGATGGCCTGCCGATGTATGAGCGCCTCAGGGGCATGGAAAAGCCGGGCGCGGACTATCTGTACTGGATCGAACCGACGATGAAGCTGTATCTGGAGGGATGACGTTCCCCTGTTTACAAACAGGGTGTATCGTGCTATACTGCGCCGTGCAGAGATCTTCAGGGCGGGGCGAAATTCCCCACCGGCGGTATAGCCCGCGAGCCTCCTTTGGAGGCAGATCCGGTGTGACTCCGGGGCCGACAGTACAGTCTGGATGAAAGAAGAAAAATACGAAAGCTGTCCCTGATGCTTTTTGGCGTCAGGGATTTTTTCGGTTCTGTGGGTTTCTGACAAAATCTTTTTGGAGGAATCTTTATGTCTGAAACCCGCACCCGCTGCATGGTCGGCACCGCCGTCATGGCAGCCGTCTCCATCGTCCTCTCCTACATGGAATTTCCGATGCTCTTTGCGCCAGCCTTCGCGAAGATGGACTTCTCCGATCTGTCGGCGCTCATCACCGGCTTCGCCTACGGCCCGGTATACGGCGTCGCGGTGGAACTCATCAAGAACCTTCTCGGGCTGTTGAAGACCCAGACGGGCGGCATCGGCGAGCTCGCCAATTTTGCGATGGGCGCTAGCTATGTTCTGCCGGCGGCCGTCATCTATCAGCTGAACAGGACGAGGAAGGGCGCCGTGATCGCCATGATTGTCGGGAGCTTCGCCATGGGCGTCGTCGCCGCCGTGCTGAATTATGCTGTCCTCCTGCCGCTCTATACGATGTTCATGCCGATGGATCAGATCATCGCCATGTTCACGGAGATCCTTCCGTTTATCCACAATTCGTTTGACGCCTGCCTCTACAGCGCACTGCCGACGAACATCCTGAAGGGCTTCGCGATCTCCGTTCTGGTGTTCCTTCTCTATAAGCATATCAGTCCGATTCTGAAAGGAAGCAAGTGAATCCCTTTGGAAAGGAGAATGGAAAATGACGCTACCCGATTATTTTGCCTTCATCGTCAATGAAGTGCATACGACCATCCTCGCGACCGTGGACGAGGCAGGCTGCCCGTATACGGCGGCTGTCGATATGATGGACTGTGACGAAACGGGCCTGTATTTCCTGACAGCCAAGGGGAAGAGCCTTTACACCCGCCTGAAGCAAAATCCGCATGTCGCGCTGACGGCGCTTGCGGGCGAAACGACGATGACGAGCCGTGCCTGCTCCGTCCGGGGTGAAGTGACCGAGCTTGGGCCGGAGCGCCTGCCGCATCTCTTTGAAAAGAACCCTTACATGGCGGACATCTATCCCACGGAGGCAAGCCGGAAGGTGCTGACCGTCTTCAAAATCGCGAAGGGAACGGGCGAATGGTTTGACCTCTCCCGTCTGCCGATTGAGCGTGCGGACTTTGCCTTCGGCATGGCGGTAAGACACGAAGGATACCGCGTGACGGACGCCTGTCGGGGCTGCGAAGCCTGCGCGGAGATCTGTCCGCAGGGATGCATCAGCATGGACGGAGGAAAAGCGGTCATCCATGCGGAAAGCTGCATCCACTGCGGCGGCTGCTTCTCCGAGTGCGTATACAGCGCGATTGTGAGGATCTGACACGGAACCCGGATCAAAATGCGCCGGTGTTCCGCAGAACCGAGGGCTTTGCGGAGCTTATGGATGAACGCCGTGAACGATGAAACAGGCTGAACCTTTGAGTCTCTCTTCGGAGAGGCTCTTTTTGATTTCAAAGGCAAGTTGAAAACAACCGTCAAATCGGGTACAATAGGCACATCAAATGCGAAGGCGGCAGAAACAGATGGAGAAAATGAGCACTCTTTTCAGAAAGAGCATCCTTGCCTTTCTTGTGGCTCTTTTTGCCGTGCTGTCCGGCGTTTCCCTTTTTGTGACCTGCCGCGTGGATACGCTGTATAACGCGGAGACGGTTCGCCTCCTCTCGGCGATGCCCTTTGCGGAGATCCCCGCGGCGCTGCTCCTTGGCGCCGGGCTTCTTCTGCTTTGCCGGAAAAAGAGAAGATCTTCATTTGTTCCCGTGATCCCGGGCGCGGCCGCAGTCCTCTTTTCCATTGCCTTTGTTTTAGCCCTTGGCACCCGCCAGCGTTATGACTTTGAGGCCGTGGCGGAGGCGGCGCGCACCTTTGCACAGGGCAATTATAAGATGCTGCATGCCCCGTACCTGAACGCGGTCTCCTATCAGCTGGGCGTCATCTTCCCGATGGAAGTCTTCGCGCGGCTCTTTCCGTTCCTGGATCTGCAGATGAGCATGCAGGTGCTGAACGTATTCTTTTCCGCCGGGATCGTGTGGCTTCTCTTCCGCACGCTCCGCCTGCTCTTTCCGGAGGATGGCGCCAGCGGCACCGCTGCCTTTGCGGCGCTTCTTTTCCTGCCGATGCTGCTGAACTGTGTCTTTGTCTATGGCACGCTGCCGATGCTCCTGCTGATCCTTGTCTCCGCGGACTGCTTCGTCCTGCTTTCACGGGAAAATACGGGGCTTTCGGGAAACAGCCGCATTCTTCATGCCCTTGTCTGCATCTGCGCGGCGGGTCTTGCCTGCATGCTGAAGCCGAACGCCTATATCTATCTTGTGGCGCTCTTTCTCTGTTCCGCGATTGCGTGCATCCGGGAAAAATCGCTGAAGAAGCTGCTTTTGCCCGCCGCTTCCCTGGCACTGGCGCTGCTGCTGAGCCGGGGAGTCATCTTCCAGTATGAACTGCGCAGCGGCGTCACGCTGAAGGCAAACGTCGGCACAAAGGCGCGCCTCGTGATGGGCATGCAGGACGGTCCGGCGGCCGGATGGTACAACCTGTATGTCGAGCGGTATTTTCCGCTGGACGTGACGAAGGCGCAGGAGGAGGAGCAGACTTCCGCGGATCTGCGGGCGGAGATCGCCAAAAAGCTGGAGAACCCCGGGCAGGCGCTGCGATTCTATGCGGAGAAGCTGCTGACGCAGTGGCTGGATCCGACTTATGGCACCGTTCGCTATGGCCAGGTTTCGGAGCATGGAAACCAGCAGCTGGCGGACGCGGTATACGCAGACAGCTCGCCGCTGCAGAAGGCGCTGTCCTTCTGGATGAAATGCAGCCAGCTGCTCTTCTATGTCCTTGCGTTCATCGGACTTGTGGCGATGCTGCGCGCCGGAACCCGGGCAGAGGTTTTTCTGCTGCCGCTGACCGTTTTCGGCGGCGCCTGCTATCACATGATCTTAGAGGCGAAGTCGCACTATATTCTGGTGTATGTGCTCCTGCTGGCGCCCGTCGCCATGCACGGAATGATTGCGGTGAAGCAATTTTTCCTCCGGCGGTTGGAAAACAGACAATCGGCTTGACAATCTCTCCTTCAGGGTCTACAATAATATGCGTCCCGGGGTGTCGAAAGACTGAGAATCACCCGTTGAACCTGATCCGGATCATGCCGGCGTAGGGAGAGACTGCGATCGATGACGAGCCTCCCGGGAATATTTTCCGGGAGGTTTCTTTTATGGCAGAGAAAAAAGAATATGTAACCTACGGCCAGTCGTCCGGGTGTGGCTGCGGATGCGGCTGTGCCGCGACCGGCGCCAGCCTCGCCATTACGGGCTGCCGCTTCTCCCTGAGCGTCATGAGTGACAAATTCATCGACGTCATCCTGGGGGCGCTGAAGAAGGTCGATACGGGCAAGGTCTGGCAGATGACCGACAAGCTCTCGACGGTGTACCGCGGCAAGCAGGCGCATGTGGAGGACGCCGTCATGGCGTGCTTCGTCCATGCCTTCACGCCCGGCGTGCACATGACCATGGAGGCAACCTTCTCGAAGGGCTGCCCGGGCGATGTGGAGGCGGACGTGATGATGGCGGCGGACGACGTGCTCGCCAACGCCGAGGGGATGAAGGACATCCATTTTCCGGTCAACTGCAAGATTTCCCTGTATCCGATGGGGATCCCGAACTACATGGAGTACATCGCGAACGTGGTCAATCATGCGATCGACCTCGGCCTCTATGAGAAGTCCTCGCACTACTGCACGATCCTCTCCGGCGATGTGCACGACCTGTTTGACTATTTCCACTGGGTGAATGCATACTGCGGGGAAAATCTGAAGCACTATATTTTTGAAGTCACCCTGTCCGTAAACAGCCCGACGGCTGACTGAAAGGAGAATCATGATGAAAAATACCTGGAAACTGAAGGACGTCCTTCTCGTCGCGATCTGTGCCGTGCTCTTCGGCATCGTTTATCTTGGCTGCACCTATGCGGGTGGCATTCTGTACGGCATGCTGACCCCGGCCGGCATGGGTTCCCTGGGCTATGAGCCATTCTATGGCATTTACTTCATGGCGGGCGCCTTCGCTGTGTTTGTCATGCGCAAGCCGGGCACCGGCCTCATCGCCGAGATGCTCGCCGCGATCATCGAGTGCCTGCTCGGCAACTACTTCGGGCCGAAGATCATCCTCTCCGGCTTTGTGCAGGGTATCGGCTTCGAGCTGTTCATCTTCCTGACCCGGTACAAGAAGTTCGACTTTGCGACGATGAGCATCAGCGCTGTGATCTGCTCCTGCATCACGCTCGTCTACAATCTCATCATCTCCGGTTACAGCGCGATCGCGGTTCCGGTTCTCCTGCTCATGCTGGTGGTTCGCATCATCAGCGCGGTCATCTTCGACGGCATCATCACGCCCATCCTCGGCAACGGCCTCGCGAAGGCCGGTGTCCTGAAGGGATACGCGGTGGCCGCGGGCACCTCGAAGGATCTGGACGACTGATTTTAAGGTGAAAGGGGCGGCGCAGGCCGCCTCTTTTGATAAGGAGCGACAAGCTATGACACCGGCAATCTGTATGGAAGATGTCACCTTCCGCTTCTGGCAGGAGGGAAAGCGCAATATCCTCGACCATGTCAGCCTCAGCCTGAAAGAAGGCGGCGTGACCGTCCTCATGGGCGCCAGCGGCTGCGGAAAAAGCACGCTGGCCGCCGTGGCGGCCGGGCTCTATCCGGAGAACGGCGGTTTCCTTGAGAGCGGAAGGATCGAGATCTTCGGGCGGGATCTGAAGCAGATGGGTCCCGCGCAGCGCGCACCGCTGCTGTCCGTCATGTTTCAGAACCCCGATCTGCAGTTCTGCATGGACACGCTTCGCCGGGAGATGGTCTTCTGCCTTGAAAACCTCTGTGTACCTCCGGAGCAGATGGACGCAAAAGTCAGCGCCGCCGCGGAACGCCTGCACCTTACCGCCATGCTGGACAGACCCATGACGAGCCTTTCCGGCGGGGAAAAGCAGAAGGCGATGCTCTGCTGTCTCGCGGTCATGGAGAGCCGCTGCCTTCTGCTCGATGAGCCGTTTGCCAACATCGATCCGGACGCTGTCAGCGAGATCGTCGACCTGCTTTTACAACTGAAGGCGGAGGGCAGAACGATCATCGCCATCGACCACCGGCTGGATTCCTGGCTGCGCGCGGCGGATGAGGTCGTTCTCCTTGGCGAAGGGGGAAAGACCATCGCCCGGATGACGCCGGAGGAACTGCCGCAGTACCGGGATGTCTTCCATGAGCAGGGTGTCTTCTATCCGGGTGAAAACGACGGCCAGCCCCGGGAACGGGTCAAAGGGCCTGCAGCACTTTCGTTTGAAGGCGTCAGCATTCCGCAGACCGCCCCGGAGAAGCGTCTCTTCCATAAGGCGCCGGAGCCCGTCTGGCTGCTGCAGAAGGCGGACGCGGCCTTTCCGAAGGGGCGTATGACCGCCATTCTGGGACACAGCGGCTGCGGAAAGACGACGACCTTTCTGTCCATCCTGAAAAAACACCCCTACACCGGCACAATCCGGCTGGGGGAGAAAGATATCGCGCAGATGAAGCCGAGGGAGCTGTACAGCCAGATCGGCATCGTCTTTCAGAACCCGGCGAACCAGTTTATTACGCAGAACGTGGAGGAGGAGGTGCTCTCCAGCCTGCGCGTATCCCGGCCCGGGATCTCCGACGAGGACTGCAAAGCGGCTGCGGAGGAGCTCCTGCGCGGCTACGGCCTCTGGGAGCGGCGGCGCTATTCGCCCTATATGCTGAGTCAGGGGCAGCAGCGCCGGCTTGCCGTGCTGTCCGTCCTCAGCGGGAAGCAGGAGCTGCTCTTTCTGGATGAGCCAACCTACGGCCAGGATGACCGCTCCACGAAGGCCATCATGGCACAGCTGCGGGAGCGCACGCGCAGGGAAGGACTGACCGTCGTCTTTATCACGCACGACCGGCAGCTGGCCTATGCGGAGGCGGATCAAATCCTGCTCTTTGAAGACAAAACGCTGAAGGAGGTGCGGGCATGAAACTGGAAAAGCTGAATCCTTCCGTGAAGATGGGCACGATGCTCATCGCCGTCATCCTGCTTTCTTTTCAGTACATCGTCCCGCTGAACCTGACGGTCTTCTTCGGTTCCCTTCTTCTGCTCCTGTTCTTTTCCGATGCGAACCCGAAGCGGATACTGGCGCTGCTCATTCCGGCCTGCATCGCGGCATTCGGTCTCTTCATGATGGGCCTGTATTATGCCCGCGGCAGCAGCATTACGGCGGAGGAGCTGAGCAATCTCTCCGCAATGCCTTTTGCGGTGCGCATGGCGGCGAGCCGGAATCTCTCAACCGCGCTGCAGCTCTCCACGCGGCTGCTGGCCTATGCCGGCTTTGGCATCCTTTTCGCGCTGACTACGAACGGAGAGGCCTTCGTTTCGAGCCTCATGCATCAGTGCAGGCTGCCGCCGAAGTTCGCCTATGGTGTTCTGGCGGCGTTCCATCTCATGCCGGGCATGGCACGGGAATATCAGGCGGTGAAGACGGCCTTTGCCGTGCGCGGCATCCGCACGGGCATGTTCTCCATGAAGGTCGTCTTCACGATGCTGGTGAACTGCGTCCGCTGGTCGGAAAGCGTCGCCATGGCGATGGAATCGAAGGGCTTTGACGGTGAAGCAAAGCGCACCTATTACGAAGTTCCGCGGATACACGGGTATGACTGGGCATGCAGCGCCCTCTGTCTGGGCGGCATCATCGCCTTTATGATCCTGGGACGCTGAACAGACGGCCTGAAAAGCGCGTGATTTGTCGCTTTTCAGGCGACCGGACCTTCTTTTCACCCTGCTATACTGTGTTCATCACAGAGCACAGAAGTGCAGGAGGAAAGAAAGATGAAAAAAGGACTTACAGAGCTGGTTTTTGTGCTGGATCGCAGCGGATCCATGTATGACCTTGAGGCGGACACGATCGGTGGATTCAATGCCATGCTGGAGAAGCAGAAAAAGGAGGAGGGCGAGGCGTTTGTCTCAACGGTACTCTTCAATCAGGGGACGAAGGTCATTCATGACCGCGTGAAGCTGAAGGAAGTGGCGCCGATGACGGAGGCGGACTATGATGCCTCCGGCAGCACGGCGCTGCTGGATGCGCTCGGCGGCGCGATCCGTCATATTGTGAACATCCATCGGTATGCGCGGGAAGAAGACAGGCCGGAGCACACGATGTTCGTCATCATGACGGACGGGCTGGAGAATGCCAGCCGCAGCTATTCGGCGGATGAGGTGCGCACCATGATCCGGCATGAGCAGGAAAAATATGGCTGGGAATTCATCTTCATGGGCGCCAATATCGACGCCGTGGAGACCGCGGAACGCTATGGCATCCGGGAGGAGCGCGCCGTGAACTGGCGCAGTGATTCCATCGGGACCAGGGTGGGGTATGAGACCATGAGCGACGTGGTCACCGCGGTGCGCACCTCAAGACTCATGGGATCCAAATGGAAGCAGAAGCTGGAAGAGGACGCAAAGCGTTGAGAAACCGGAAAAACGGGCTGCTTTCGACGGACAAAAGAAGCTTCGTGCAATACAAAAGGCTCTGCACTTCTGTGCAGGGCCCTTTATTCTGTTGTGTTATCGGATATAGCCTCTGCGCTGCAGATCGGCGAAGATCAGGCGGTCGACCGGGGAGATGATGTCCATGTCATCCGTCGTCATGAAGCGGATCTCCTCCACCTCGGAGGAGGCTGACAGCGTCCCGGTAAAATCCGCCGTGTAGCAGGTCATCCGGATCTTGACGCCGGACGCCTTGCCATGCGCATCCGACATGAAGACGCCGAAGAGCTTTTCCGTCCCCGGAATGACATCCACGGCCAGCTCTTCCCTGACCTCCCGGATCAGCGTGTCGAGATCCGTTTCACCGGGCTCCCGCTTGCCGCCGGGAATGTACCAGACGTCCTTTCCTTCGTTGCGTGAACTGAGGATCATCCCGTCTTTGGGATACAGGAACGCAATCTTGTCGATCATGTGAGCCTCTTTCCAGCCTGACGGCCGTCGCCCGGTGAAATCAACACAAACAGTATATCATGTTTTTGCCTGTTTGTCCCGTCAAATAAATAATAACATATCATATATTAAAAACTTCGTGCGTTGCGCCATTTTTCGGGATGGAATCGCCTCGAAAGTGCAAATGAACCGAAAAGAGGAGGCGAACCGACTGAAAATGTGATATACTGAAAAGCAAGCGGAGGAGCCGCTGAAAATGAATCGCGGGAGGCGGTTTTGATATGCTGATCCGAAACGGAACGGTCTTTGCGGAAGACCGGTTTATAAAGGAAGACGTTCGCCTGCAGAACGGCAGGATCACGGAAGTCGGGCAGCTTTCCCCGCTGCCGGATGAGGAAGTCCGGGACGCGGAAGGACTCTATGTGCTGCCGGGCTTTGTGGATATCCATATCCACGGCTATGGCGGCGCGGACTGCATGCGGGGGGAAGAGGATGTGCGGCGAATGAGCCGCGGCCTGCTGCAGACAGGCGTCGCGGCGTTCTGTCCGACGACCATGAGCGCCTGGCCATCGGAGACGCGCAGCGCCCTCACGAGCATCCGGAAGGTCATGCAGGCGCCGGAAGCGGAAGGCGCCTGTGTGCTGGGCGCGCATATGGAGGCACCCTTCCTGAATGTCAAATACAAAGGTGCGCAGCTGGGCGAGTGCCTGCAGATGCCCTCGGAGGAAGCCTATGAGGCGATGGCGGGCGGTTTGGGCTGCGTGAAGCTGATGACGCTGGCGCCGGAGCTCCCGGGTGCCCTGGCGCTGATCCGTTATCTGAAGGAAAGGGGCGTGGTCACCTGCGCGGCGCACACGGCCGCGACAGCGGAGGATATCCATGCCGCGGCGGACGCGGGTCTCAGCCAGATTACGCATCTCTTCAATGCCCAGACACCGCTGCATCACCGGGCACCCGGCGTGCCGGGCGCGGGTCTTGCGGATGACCGCATCCTGGTGCAGGTCATCGCGGACGGCATTCATCTGCATCCGGATGTTCTGCGAATCGCGGCGCTCGTGAAGGGGGCCCGGGGAATGGCGCTCATTTCCGATTCCATGGAGGCCGCCGGTCTGCCGGACGGCGAATACGATCTGGGCGGGCAGAAGGTTTATGTGAAGAACGGAGCCGCGAGGCTGTCGGACGGCACACTTGCAGGCTCAACGCTGACGCTGGACCGCGCGGTGCACAACATGATCACGCTGGCGCACATCGCGCCGGAGACGGTCATCCCGATGGCGACAAGCACCCCGGCGGATTCAGTCGGCGCGGCGGACTTTGGACGCGTCGCCCCCGGCAAGGCGGGCGTGCTGGTGCTCATGGACAGGGAATGGAACCGCGCGGGCGTTCTTCACGCCTGAACGATGAAAGGAGACGCTTATGGAATATCATATTTATGAGAATGCCCGGTCTGCCTGCGAGGCGGCGGGCGTGCTGATTGCGGCGCAGATCACGCGCAAGGGCGACAGTATCCTGGGTCTTGCGACGGGCTCGACCCCGATCCCGGCCTATGAGATGCTCGTACAATGGTACAACCGCGGCGTCATCGATTTCGGCAGGATCCGAACCTTCAATCTGGATGAATATGTCGGCATCGACTATGCCAACCCGCTGAGCTATCATGCTTTCATGAACGAGCATCTGTTCAGCAAGGTGAACCTGCGTCCGGAGAACATCCACCTGCCCAGCGGCTGTACGGCGGCGGACGGTGAGGCCTATGACCGGGCTATCCACGAGGCGGGCGGCATTGACATTCAGCTGCTGGGCATCGGCCGCAACGGGCACATCGGCTTCAACGAGCCGGCGGACAGCTTTACCTACGGCACGCACGTGGTGACCCTGACGGAGAACACGATCGAGGCGAATGCGCGCTTCTTTAAGAGCGCGGACGAGGTTCCGCGCCAGGCCATCTCGATGGGCATCGGCAACATCATGGCGGCGAAGTGCGTCGTCCTCGTGGCGACCGGCGCCGCAAAGGCGGAGGCTGTCTTCAAAACCATCCGCGGCCCGATCACGCCGAAGGTTCCCGCCTCCATCCTGCAGCTGCATCCCTGCTGCGTCATCCTCACGGACCGCGAGGCCGGCGCCTTACTTTCCTGATGTTTTATAATTGACAATCAAATGTCATATGTTAAAATAATCCTTGCAAGTTCTGTTGACGCAATGAAGGAGAGAACGATGATGAACAGATTTTCTGCAGGAATCCTTTCTCTTGTGCTCGCGACTTCCATGACGGCGGCCGCAGGCGCGGAGACTGCCGTTTCCGGTACCTTTGAGGGCACCGGCTCCGGCAAGGGCGGCGAAATTAAGGTCAGCGTGACCCTCGATAACGGCAAACTGAGCCAGATCGACGTCCTGGAAAACAATGAATCCGATATCATCTGCGAGGCCATGAACATCCTGACCAGCAAGATGATCGCCGCCAACAGCGCGGACGTTGACTCCGTCGCGGGTGCGACCCTGACTTCCGCCGGCTTCAAGATGGCTGTCCGCAATGCCCTGAAGGAAGCGGGCCTCACCTCCGCGGACCTCACGGCCAACGAAGTGACCCATACCCCGGAAGCGATCGACAAGACGTATGATGTGGTCATCATCGGCGCCGGCGGCGCGGGTATGGCCGCTGCCATCACCGCCAAAGAGGCGGGCGCCAGCGTCGCGGTCGTAGAGAAGCTGCAGCTGGCTGCGGGCTCCACGCTGCTGTCCGGCGCCGAAATGGCTGCCCCGGGCAACTGGCTGCAGGAAGCCGGCTCCGACAGCCCCGCGCAGCTTGTGGAGGATATGCTGAAGGGCGGCGGAAACATCGCGAATGTTGACCTGGTCAACACCCTCGCGGACAACGCCCTCGGCGCCGCCGAATGGCTCCGCGATGACGTCGGCGTCGCCTGGGAGGACGAGCTGATGCACTTTGGCGGCCACTCTGTGACCCGCTCCCTCGTGCCGGTCGGCGCCACCGGCGAGGAACTCATGACCAAGCTCCGCGCAAAGGCGGAGGAACTTGGCGTGGATTTCTACTATGACACCAGGGCTGAAGCCCTGACCACCGAGAACGGCAGGGTCACTGGCGTCACCGGCAGCAACACCGAGGGCAACGGCGACACGCTGACGCTCCACGCGAACAACGGCGTCATCCTGGCGACCGGCGGCTTCGGCTCCAGCGTCGAGATGCGTGAAAAGTACAATCCGGCATACGGCAAGGGCTATAAGTCGACGGACTCCGTCGGCTCCACCGGCGACGGTATCGTCCTGGCTGAGTCTGCCGGTGCGAACCTGGTCGACATGCAGTACATCCAGACCTATCCGTACTGCGATCCGATTTCCGGCGGCCTCCTTTATATCGATGATGCCCGCCTGTATGGCGACTCCATTATCGTCAACAAGGAAGGCAAGCGCTTCGTCTCCGAGCTGGATACCCGCGACGTCATGAGCAACGCCATTCTGGCGCAGACCGGCGCCGTCTGCTATGAGCTGATCGACAGCAATGCCTGGGAGAAGGACGGCATCGAGGCCAATCACGGCGGTGAGGTTGCCTATATGTTTGCCATGAAGGAGCTCGTGAAGGCCGATACGCTTGAGGAAGCGGCTGCTTTCTTCGGCATCGACGCGGACGCCCTGAAGGCGACCGTCGACGAGTACAATACCTTCGTTGACAACGGCAAGGACGAGGCCTTTGGCCGCGGTTCCCTGAATTCCCGCATTGAGACCGCTCCGTACTACATCGTGGTTGCTTCCCCGGCTGTCCATCACACGATGGGCGGCGTGCAGATCAACACCGATGCACAGGTCATCGACACCAACGGCAATGCGATTCCGGGCCTCTATGCGGCCGGCGAAGTGACCGGCAGCATCCATGGCACGAATCGCCTCGGTTCCTGCGCCATCGCCGATATCACGGTCTTTGGCCGCATCGCCGGAACGAACGCAGCTGCTGCGAAGTAAGCTGAATCAGGTCAACAGAATTGCAAAGGATGGTCCATGGTTTCTCTGTCTATGCAGAATGATTTCTGAAAAACGGGAGCCAGCGCCGGAAAACTTCAAACACTTGCAGGGAGCTGCCGCGAAAGCGGCAGCTTCTTTTGCACCCCTTCAGACATAAAATTACAGATGTATTACGCAACTTAACGAAATTTTGTAAAAATCGATCTGTCAAGAAAAAAAGACCCGGTTCGGCAGACTGTCTATTCGGGAGGCTGCTTCCACAGGAAAACTTGCCATGAATCCTGTGAAGGAAAAGTGACAAAAAAGTGAGTATTGTCAGATTGCACCAAACTTTGAGAAGACCTATTTACAAACTGCACAATCCGTGATAAGATACGGACCATCGATTGAGGGAAGCACCTCCGGAAGACATTCCGAAGGACGCAAACCGGGATCGAAGTTCCCGCCCCGGCAATGCCTGAATGCCGGATGGAGAACGGCAAATTTCCAGTCAGGAGGTATAAAACAAGAATGGAAAATGTTACGAAAAACCGCAAATTTGCGGGAATCAAAAATGAACTGAAGGACGTGTGGACCGTGGTCAGCCCGATGCTGACAATCATGTGCGTGCTCGCCGTGTCGCTGAGCGCGCTGCAGACCATGGCCCGGATCGCCTGAATTATAGGAGGTAAATCAACATGAACTGGATTCTGATTCGTATTGCGATTTTGACGATCTCCTGTGCTCTTTCGAGCCTCGTGGATCTCGCTGTCGATCACTTTGTTTTCAAGCGTCAGGCTGCCTGATCGGGCACCTGACTCCGCCGGTCCTCAAGGCACGGACCGGCATTTCTGTTTTTTCCCGCGGGTTTCTGCGTCTCTCGTTCCCGACATTTTTTCGGGAAGATTGACGGAAAAGGATTCCCGCGTTACAATAAAATAAAGCGAAAGCAATGAAGCAGACGCCGGTCGGCGCCTGCTTTTGTTTTTGAAAATGCATGAGACCGGCGGCGTGATCCATCATGATCCGCGGCCGACGGAGGAGCCATGGAGAACATTGTTATCCGGGACGCAGCGCCCGGGGATGTGCCCGCAATCCTCGACATCTATCGCTGGTATGTGGAGCATACCGCCATCACCTTCGAGACGCATGTGCCCAGCACGGCGGAATTTGAGGGACGGATGCGCAGCGTCATGGCGCGGTATCCATATCTCGTGCTGGAGCGGGACGGCGTGATCGAGGGTTATGCCTATGCCGGGCCGTTGAATCCACGCGAGGCCTATAACTGGACCTGCGAGCTGACGATCTACCTGCGTCATGACGCCCGGAAATGCGGCTTCGGCAGGAAGCTTTACACGGCGCTGGAGCAGGCGCTCATCCGGATGGGCATCCTGACGACGTATGCCTGTATCGGCTCGCCGATTGCAGAGGATGAATATCTCACCCACAATTCGGAGCAGTTCCACGCACACCTTGGCTTCAGGCGCTGCGGAACTTTTTCCCGGTCGGGCTATAAGTTCGGAAGATGGTACAATATGATCTGGATGGAGAAGAACGTGGGCGAACATCTGGAAAATCAGCCGCCGGTTGTCTGGTATCCCGATTTGTAACGGATTGGGTTCGGCTTGTTTTGAGACCATGCGGTTCGGGCACAGAATGACCCGCGTGGAAGTGCTTTTAGCAGAGCAGGGTGCGAAATGTTCCTGCCCTGACGATGTCCGGTCGATGTTACGGAGGGCTTCATATGCGCAGATTTTCGATTTTATTTCTGGCGGTTCTCCAGCTTTTTGTGTGCTGCACTGCGCTTGCTGCGCAGCCGGCGCCGGTCTATCCGGATCGGGCATGGAGGCAGGACGCGCAGACAGGAGGCGCCGGGGTGCTGCCGTCTCTGTATCGCACGATGCTGGACGCGTTCCCGGAAAAGGCGGAGGAGCCGCTTCCGTCCCGCGAAGGGATGGACACGCTTTCCATTTCCGGCAGCGGCGAGTTCAGCGCGAACCAGTTCGAGACGATGGTCGGGGACATTCGGAGCAAAACGGACGCGGTCATCTGCGACTTCGATCTCAGGCAGGAGACCCACGGCTTCGTGAACGGAGAGGCGGTCAGCCTCTATGCCGAGGGCAACGCGGGGAATGCGGGTCTCGGCACGGCTGAGGTGCTGGCGCTCGAGAAGAGGCAGCTGGGGGAGCTTCTGGATACGGAACTGACCGTTGAGGTGCATCGATCCGGCGGCCCAAAGGAACCCGGAAAGAAAGAGAAGCCCGGCAATGGACCGGATCCTGCCCGGAGTGCGTCCCGGAAGGTGACGATGACGGTTGCGGAGGTCATGACGGAGGCGGAGCTCTGCGCATCGCAGGGCGTGCGCTATGTCCGCATAGCCTGCACGGATCATCTCTGCCCGACGGATGAAGAGGTGGACGAGTTCCTGGCGGCTTATCAGTCGCTTCCGGAAGGCGCGTGGCTGCATTTCCACTGTGCCGCGGGCGTGGGGCGTACGGGTCTCTTTATGATGATGACCGACATGCTGCGCAATCCGCAGGTGTCGCTGGAGGATGTCATCCACAGGCAGGTGCTGTTGGGCGCACAGAACCCGGAAAGCAGCAAGGGTCCGGACGGAAAGGACAACATCCAGAAGCTGGATCTGCTGCGGAGATTCCATGCGTATGTCGCTGCATGCGCGGCGGAAGGGTACAGGGTTACCTTCTCCGAATGGTGTTCAGAGAATCCATAATGAAAGCCCCTGCTGACCGGCAGGGGCTTTCTGATGAAAAAAGGAGGGGAGAGGAAGAAAAAATCTATCTGAAACAGCGTTTCTCTTGCTGATGAGAACAGTATACAAAAAGAATGTGGCGGGAATATGAGCAAAACCTGAAGAAAAGATGAACATTCGGATTAGTCGTCCGGGCACGGACGGACGCAGCAGATCGAGCCCACCTCGACCTCAAACGGAAGCCGGTCCAGAATGTCCTTCACGGGATCGATGCCGGGATAGACCTCCGCGAGACGCAGGCCGTGATCCGTCAGCTCGAAGACGCAGCGCTCCGTGATGTAGAGCACGCGCTGTCCATTGGCGACGGCCCGCTTTGCAGAGAAAGAAATGCTGCGCACCTCGTTCACAAACTTCGGGACGCTGCCCTCCTGATTGATCGTCACGATGCCTTTTTTCCGCGTGACGTCCAGTCCCTTGGTGTCAAAGGTGAGGCAGAAGACCACGGTCGGGGTCTTTGCGGTGATGTTCGCGAATCCACCGATACCCGCAAAGGCGCCGGGACCGCGGTGCGAGTTCACGTTGCCGAAACGATCCACCTCGAGCGCGCCCATGAAGCAGATGTTCAGGCCGCCGTTGTCGTAAAGGTCGAACTGGTTTGCCATATCATAGACGGAGGCAGCGCCGATCATGGCGCCGAAGACTGTGCCGGAGGCCGGGAAACCGCCGATGCCGCCGGATTCGACCGTCAGCGTGATATGATCCATCTTTCCGTTCTTGCGGGCAAAACGGGAGACCGTCTCCGGAATGCCGATGCCGATGTTCACGATGTCGTTCGGCTGCAGCTCCTTTGCGGCACGGCGGCCGATGACGTTTGCCGCTTCGTTAACCTTCTGTTTTGTGCAGGTCATCGGTTCCAGCATCTCGTACCAGTCATGCCAGTCCTCATAGGGGATATCAAAGCTGCCCGTCAGGGATTTGAAGGCTGCGTTGCGGCGTTCCTGCGCCACGACGACGATCGCGTCCACGAGGCAGCCCGGAATAATCGCGTTGCGCGGACGGGTCGGCGTGTTCACGAGGCGATCCACCTGCACGATGACCTTGCCGTGGTTGGCGCGCACGGCCTGGCAGATGGACAGCGCATCGCCGGACATGTACATGTCATCGAAGGAGATGTTGCCCTTGTAATCCGCCGCGGTGCCCTTGATGATGGCGACGTTGATTTTCGGCAGCTTGTAATAGAGAAATTCCTCGCCGTCCACTTCCACAAGCTTAATCAGGGAGGTGTCTTTCGACAGGTTGTTGATGCCCGGGCCTTCGCGGCGCGGGTCGACGAAAATGTCCAGACCCACCTTTGACAGGGCGCCCGGAAGGCCGCTGGCCTGCGCGCGGATGGCATGGGAAATGCAGCCGAGCGGCAGATTATAGGCCTCGAACCGATCCTGCAGTACGAGCATCTTCGTGCTTGGCATGGCGCCGAAGTGACCGCAGATGAGCTTGTCCACCGCACCCTCGCGGATATAGCCCTCGGCACTGCGGTTCTCATCCCAGACGCCGAACCCGGCGCTGGAGACCATCGTGAGGTGACCCGGATGGCCTGTCTCATGATAGCGCTTGCCGATGGCCTCGTGAAGCTCTGCCGGATTTTCAATGCCCACAAAAGAGTTGACGCAGATGCAGTCTCCATCGTGGATGAGGCTGACCGCGTCTTCCATGCTCATGATCTCGAACATTCTTTTTCCTTCCTCTATATAAGCCGCTGCACGTCTTTGTGCGCGGCGTCTTTTACAAAAGCACAGTTCCTGTATCATACAGGAAAGCGGAAGGTTTTTCAAGAACAAATCATGAATAAAATTGTTTTTAAGGATGAATATTTTGCAACATACTGTCGAAAAACCGGAATTTTATTCCACCTGTGGAATCATTTCCGGCAGACAGGCCGCGAATTGCAGCCGGGGCAAACCGAACCGGAAGGGGGAAAATCCTGCAAAACAGCGGCCGCAAAAGACTTTTCGGAAAGGGAACTTTGCGGCATTTTGCATTCCGGCGCATTTATGGTATACTGAACATAGAAAAGTTCACGGAGGATGCATATGAAGAAGATCTACCTGGTCGGCGCCTGCCGGACGCCAATCGGCAAAATGGGCGGTGCGCTCGCGGGCGTGCCTGCGGCGGAACTGGGCGCCGCTGTCCTGCGGGAGAGCATCCGCCGCGCCGGGCTTGCGCCGGAGCAGGTGGAGCATGCCGTGATGGGCTGTGTCCTTCAGGGAGCACTGGGTCAGAATCCGGCCCGGCAGGCGGCGCTGAAGGCCGGTATGCCGGAGAGCACCACGGCCGTGACGCTGAATGCGGTCTGCGGCTCCGGGCTGGAGGCTGTCAATACAGCGGCGCGCCTCATCGCCTGTGGGGAGGCGGAAATCGTCGCGGCGGGCGGCATGGAGAGCATGTCCCGCGCACCCTTCGCGCTCACGGATGCGCGCTTTGGCTATCGGATGGGCAGCCCCATGCTGAATACGCCCCTCGTGGATACGATGGTGAAGGACGCGCTCTGGGATGCCTTTGAGGATGTTCATATGGGCATCACGGCGGAGCACGTCGCGCAGCGGTTCGGCATCACCCGGCAGGAAATGGATGATTTCGCGGCTGAATCACAGAAAAAAGCCTGCGCGGCGCAGGCGGCAGGCGTGTTTGATGCGGAGATCGTCCCGGTGACGGTGCACGGGAAAAAGAGCGATATGGTCATCAGCGCCGACGAGGGTCCGCGTCCCGGCACGACCGCGGAGAGTCTGGCAAAGCTCAAACCGGCATTCAGGCAGGACGGCCTTGTGACCGCGGGCAATGCCTCCGGCATCAATGACGGCGCCGCGGCAGTCGTGCTTGCGGGGGAGGACGCCGTGGCGCGTCTGGGGCTCACGCCGATGGCGGAGTGGCTGGGCGGTACGATGGCGGGCGTCGATCCCGCTGTGATGGGCATCGGTCCGGTCGCATCCACCCGGAAGCTCTTTGGCAGGCTCGGCCTTGCGATGGAGGACATGGATCTCATCGAAGCAAACGAGGCCTTTGCCGCGCAGTCCATCGCGGTGGCGCGTGAGCTGAACATCCCGGCGGAAAAGCTGAATGTACACGGCGGAGCGATTGCGCTGGGGCATCCGGTCGGCGCCTCCGGCTGCCGGATCCTTGTGACGCTGCTGTATGAGCTGCAGCGCCGCGGCAGAGGCACCGGCCTCGCGACGCTGTGCATCGGCGGAGGAATGGGCTGCTCGACCATTGTGCGCCGGGCGTAACCGAAGGATTTCGACAGGGAAAATTTCTTCGGCCGGCGCTTCCAGACAGGCGTCAGCCAACCTTCAGCAGCCTCGCATAAATCTCCCGGTCGCTGTCCTTAAAGACGTTGAAGAGGACGCGCTGTACGCTGCAGCCCTGATCCAGACATTCCCGGACGGTCTGCACGGCAATTTCAGCGGCGCGCTCCGCCGGAAAGCAGAAGACGCCGGTGGAGATGCAGCAAAAGGCGACTGACCGGAGGCCCTTGCGGTTTGCCATGGAGAGGCAGCTGCGATAGCAGCTGGCGAGCAGCGCTTCGTGCTCCGGTGTCAGGTCGCCGTCCACGATCGGCCCGACCGTGTGCAGCACGTACCGGGCAGGAAGGTTAAAGCCGGGCGTCAGCTTTGCCTGACCGGCCGGCTCCTCATAGCCCTGATCGTTCATCAGCTCCGCGCAGGCGAGGCGCAGCTGTACACCGCTCATCGTGTGGATGATGTTGTCAATGCAGCTGTGACAGGGCGAAAAGCAGCCCAGCATCTGGCTGTTGGCGGCGTTCACGATGGCATCGCAGCGGAGCGTCGTGATGTCCCCCTGCCAGAGGCAGAGACGGCTGTCCAGCGGGGAGGGAGCGATATCTCCGGCGTCGGTGACGCCTTTTTCTTTTGTCATGTTCTGCAGGAGCTCGTCCTGAATGCGCAGGAACTCCGCATCCGCCGGCATCGGCGGGCGCACATTGAGGAGCCCCCGCAGAAGCTGCCATTGTCGCTGTGCGGATACGGGCATCTGCAGGTTGTCATACTGGGGCATTTCGCGCTGCAGTGTGCGGA
>R14__coassemble_443_pt1 | contig 29528 bp, 29 predicted proteins | sample R14__metabat2_high_PE_020 | metagenome-assembled genome bin R14 | reverse complement strand
GCCAAGGCGATGTGGATCAAGTATGAATATCCGGAGTGCACCTTTGAGGACATGTGCAAGGTCTTCGGCATTCCGGAGCTCCGCAAGAAGGCTCACTTCTGCGCCATCTCCTCTACCTCCGGCACCGCGACCGAGGTCACCGCTTTCTCCATCATCACCGACTACAGCAAGGGCATCAAGTTCCCGATCGCGGACTTCGAGATCACCCCGGATGTCGCCATCGTCGATCCGGAGCTCGCGGAGACCATGCCGAAGAAGCTGGTCGCTCACACCGGTATGGATGCCATGACCCACGCGGTCGAGGCCTATGTCTCCACCGCCAACTGCGACTACACCGATCCGCTCGCCATCCACGCGATCGAGATGATCATGAAGGATCTCGTTCCGTCCTACAACGGCGATATGGAAGCCCGTGACCGCATGCACAACGCCCAGTGCCTCGCCGGCATGGCGTTCTCCAACGCGCTGCTCGGCATCGTTCACTCCATGGCCCACAAGACCGGCGCCATCTTCGCGGATTACGGCGCGCACATCATCCACGGTGCCGCGAACGCCATGTATCTGCCGAAGGTCATCGCCTTCAACGCGAAGGATCCGACCGCGAAGAAGCGCTATGGCGTCATCGCGGACTACATGCATCTGGGCGGAGCCAATGACGACGAGAAGGTTGCGCTCCTCATCGCTTACCTGCGCAAGATGAACGACGACCTGAACATCCCGCACTGCATCAAGAACTACGGCGCCGACAGCTATCCCTGCGAGCAGGGCTTCGTTCCGGAGAATGTCTTCCTGGAGCGCCTGCCGGAGATCGCGAAGAACGCCCTTCTGGATGCCTGCACCGGCTCCAATCCGCGCCAGCCGAGCCAGGAGGAGATGGAGAAGCTCCTCAAGTGCTGCTACTACGATACGGAAGTCGATTTCTGATTCCTTTCCTGCACTGTCGCCCCGTATTCTGCGGGGCGATTTTTTCTGATTTTGCAGGAAAACGCAAATTCGTATAGAATTATATAATGTTATCCCTTCGCAAGACTCAGGAAAGTTTCACTTTTGGGAGGAATATTCATGTTCAAGATTCTGGAAAAGGAACATCTCAATCCCACGGTCACCCGCATGGTGATTGATGCGCCCTTCATCGCCAAAAAGGCGGAGCCGGGCCAGTTCATCATCTATCGTGCCCACGAGGACAGCGAACGCGTCCCGCTGACCATCGCAGGCTATGACCGTGAAAAGGGAACCGTCACCATCATCTATCAGATCGTCGGCGGCTCCACCATGGAGCTGGATGCCATGAATGTGGGCGAATGTCTGCACGACTTTGTCGGCCCGCTTGGCGTCGCGACCCACACCGACGGCCTGAAGAAGGTCTGCGTGGTCGGCGGCGGCGTGGGCTGCGCCATCGCCTATCCGGTCACCAAGAAGCTGCATGACATGGGCTGCGAGGTCCACGCTGTCGTCGGCTTCCGCAACAAGGACCTGGTCATCCTGGAGGATGAATTCAAGGCGGCCAGCGACAAGTTCGTCATGATGACGGACGACGGCAGCTACGGCACGAAGGGCCTTGTCACGAACGCGCTCGAAGCGCTCATCAATGAAGGCAATCAGTATGACGAGGTCATCGCTATCGGACCGGTCATCATGATGAAGTTCGTCTGCGCCGTCACGAAGAAGTACAACATCAAGACCGTCATCTCCATGAACCCGATCATGATCGACGGCACCGGCATGTGCGGCGGCTGCCGCCTCACCGTCGGCGGCGAAACAAAGTTCGCCTGCGTCGACGGCCCGGATTTCGACGGACATCTCGTCGACTTCGACGAAGCCATGAAGCGCGGCGCTACCTACCGCGAATTCGAAGCACATGCCCGCGAAGCTGCCTGCAACCTGCTGAAGAAGGAGGTCCAGTAAGATGGCCATCAAGCGTAATATGGACCCGAAGAAGTGCCCGATGCCTTCCCAGGATCCTCAGGTCCGCAACAAGAATTTCAAGGAAGTCGCTCTCGGCTATACCTATGAGATGGCCGTGAACGAGGCGAAGCGCTGCCTCAACTGCCCGCAGAAGCCCTGCCGCAGCGCCTGCCCGGTCGCCATCGACATCCCGTCCTTCATCAAGTGCGTTGCCGAGGAAGACCTCGAAGGCGCCTACAAGGTTCTGACCGCCAGCTCCGCGCTGCCGGCCGTCTGCGGCCGTGTCTGCCCGCAGGAGAGCCAGTGCGAGGGCAAGTGCGTCCGCGGCATCAAGGGCGAGTCCGTCGGCATCGGCCGTCTGGAGCGCTTTGTCGCCGACTGGCATCGTGAGCACAGCACCGAAGTCCCGGCTGTCCCGGCCCCGAACGGCCACAAGGTCGCCATCATCGGCGCCGGCCCGACCGGCCTGACCGCCGCAGGCGACCTCGCCAAGCTCGGCTACAAGGTCACCATTTTCGAAGCCCTGCACAAGGCAGGCGGCGTGCTGGTTTACGGCATTCCGGAGTTCCGTCTGCCGAAGAGCATCGTGCAGAAGGAAATCGACAACCTCATCGCGATGGGCGTTGACATCGAGACCAACATGGTCGTCGGCAAGGTGCTGACCATCGATGAGATCTTCGACATGGGCTATGAAGCCGTCTATATCGGCTCCGGCGCCGGCCTGCCGCGCTTCATGGGCATCCCGGGCGAGAGCCTGAAGGGCGTCTACTCCGCAAACGAGTTCCTGACCCGTATCAACCTCATGAAGGCCTATCTGCCGGACAGCAAGACCCCGATCCGCCGCGGCAAGAAGGTCGCCGTTGTCGGCGGCGGCAATGTCGCCATGGATGCGGCCCGTTCCGCCCTGCGCCTCGGCGCCGAGAAGGTCTACATCGTCTACCGCCGCGGCATGGAAGAACTTCCTGCCCGTAAGGAGGAAGTCGAGCATGCCATCGAGGAAGGCGTCATCTTCAAGACGCTGACCAACCCGGTGGAAGTCCTGGGCTACAACAATCCTGACGATCCGCGTGACCCGCGCAACGGCGAGGTCTGCGGCATGCGCTGCGTGGAGATGGAGCTGGGCGAGCCGGATGCTTCCGGACGCCGCCGCCCGATCGTGAAGGAAGGCAGCGAATTCGTTCTGGACATCGATACGATGATCATGTCCATCGGCACGAGCCCGAACCCGCTGATCCGCTCCACCACCCCCGGCCTGGAGACGAACAAGCATGGCTGCATCGTGACGAACGGCGACGACGGACTCACGAGCCGCGAGGCCGTGTATGCCGGCGGCGATGCCGTGACCGGCGCTGCGACCGTCATTCTCGCGATGGGCGCCGGCAAGAGCGCCGCGAAGGCCATCGACGAGTACATCAGAAGCAAGAACGCGTAAGCGATTCAAAATAACAGAGCCCGGTGCAATTGCACCGGGCTTTGTTGTATGGTTTTGTAAATTGATCAGGATATTGCCTGCTCTTCAATCCACTCTCTCACCACTTTTTCCGTATAACCCGTCATTTTCGAAATGAGATCGATATTCATGCCGGCATTATGCATATTGAGAGCAGTCGTCCTCGCCTGTTCTGTTTTTCCCTCTGTATACATTTCCTTTCCGTATGCCTTTTGAACATATTCTTCACTGAATAATGCCATCATAATATTGACTGCCTCCTTTTCATGCTCATTCAAATAGGACACCAGCACATTTTCATCCCTGCAAATCCGTATTGTCTCCAGTACGGCTTCTTTTGACGCACCATATTCTTTCAACATCAGATTATAAACCTTGCTGAACCGTACATACTGACCTATTATGTTTTGCGTATTTTCCCCATAAAGGACTTTAACAGAAATTTCCAAAGCGGACATTTGTCCCCCGAAAAACTGGTCTGAAAGTTTCAGTTCGTCCGGGCGGCCCGATCTTTCTCCTGTATAAATCACATACAATTCCGGTTTCGGGAGATTAATTTTTTTCGAAGCATAAAGGTTCATCTCATTCGACTCAAAATACTCCTGATAGCTCTGTGCCAGATACATAAATGCGCGAATGAGAATATTCACGCTCCAGGTACTCTGAGCTTCCACCAGAATCAGGAGCCTGTCCCGTACCATGAACCCAAGATCGTTGTAGATCCGGTCAGTGAGTATATTCTCAATGGTGACATTCGAAAGCATCTCCGGTAAAACATCCTTATCTTCCGGATGCAGGGTCTGATATAACTGAATCAGATATTCCGGGCGCCCAAAGAGATCACGAAATACGGTATCCTTTGCATTTCGCTTTGCCTGAACAGGCATGGTACTCACTTCCTTTATTTCTATTTTACATCTTCCTTTACAGGTTTGCAATAAAACTGTTTTGCACCAAAACATAAAACCGCCCGGCCGGGCGGTTCTGATGAGGTTTGCTTCAGTCTTCAACGGATGCCTTCAGGCCCTTGCCGGGCTTGAAGACGACGGTGCGGCGCTGACCGATCTGGATCGATTCGCCGGTCTTCGGATTACGCGCCCTGCGGGCAGGACGGTGCTTCGCTTCAAAAGCGCCGAAATTCACAATCTGCACTTTCTCGTCATCGCGAAGCTGATCGCAGATGATTTCCGCCATCGCTTCGATCGCCTGCTCGGCGTCTTTCCGGGAGATGGTGGTGCGGCGTGCAATTTCAGCACACAGTTCATTTTTGTTCATTTAGAACCTCCTTGCCCTAATTGCCGGATTTTTGGCAGTGCAATGCAATTTCAGTTCGTATTTTAGCATGAAACAAAAATTTTATGCAATAGGTAAATGTTATAAAGCCAAATATTGAATTGTGTATATTTTCACATCTGGCTTTCGATCCGACGGCCTACGGCACCCCGGAGTGCCGTCTCCGCATCCAGTCCGGCCTCCTCCGCAAGATTGCACAGATGCTCCAGCGCGGCGCCCAGGCTTTCCTCCGTCAGCGGCCCGGAAAGCAGCTCTGAAAGCGCCTGCCTCTCCTTGCCGGCATCCAGCGGCTGCCCAAGTGCCCGGCGCTGCCGTTTCTGCACCTTCTGCGCACGCATGAGCGCCGGCAGCTCCGCGGATACCTCTTCCATCTGCTGCCGTGCCGTCAGTTCGCCGTTTTCCTGCTTTTTCGCCTGCTCCCAGACGGAGTTGACCGCTTCCGCGCCGCTGACATGAACATCCCCGAACACATGCGGATGACGGCGGATCATCTTCCGCACGACGGCGCTGGTCACATCCCGATCCGTAAAGGCCCGGTGCTCCGCGCCGATGCGGCTGTTCAGCGCCACCTGCAGCAGCACATCACCCAGCTCGTCCGCCATCTTTTCCGGATCTTCTCCGTTCAGCGCATCCGCCGCCTCACAGGCTTCCTCAATGAGGTAGCGGCGCAGCGTCTGATGCGTCTGCTGACGGTCCCAGGGACATCCGCCGGGATCGCGGAGACGGTTCACGACCTGCATCAGGTCGTCAAAGTCCGCGCGCCGGCGGTTCATATACGAAACTTCCGGCACCAGAACAGCGGTTCTGTGATCATAAAACGGCTGGCGATCCAGCTCAAAGAGCGGGATCAGCTTTCCCTGACAGCCGGCGTCCGCGGCATTTTCGAGGAAGCAGATCTCCTGCTCGTCATCAAACAGGTCGGACAGCCAGAGCTTGACCTCCGAGGCCAGCGTCCGGTCGTTCAGCTCCGTGATGACCATCGGCACATCCGCGTGCGGCCGCAGCTCATTCAGCGACAGCGCGGTCACCGTCCGCAGATTCTCCGTATCAATGCCGAGCGCCAGCGCCGAACAGGCGGCATTCACGCCGAGGCTCACACCGCCCAGCACGCGCATCGATGTCCCCTCCGGAAGCGCCCTTGCCAGCGCCCGGACGGTTGCGTCGCTCGCCGGCTCAGAAACGGCATAGCAAAGCCGCGCCTCCCCGGCTGCGCGGATCAGCCTCCGGCAGGCCAGGGAGACCAGCTCCTCAAAGTCCTCACTGCGGTCATACAGCGAATCGAGGGTTTCATAGGCAATGCCTTCCTGCCGCAGGATGTCCGTGACCGCATGACGCCCCGTCCGCAGGATCAGCCTTCCGGCGCCGCGCATGGCCTCCAGCGAGGCCCGCGTCAGCAGACCGCCGTCATCCGGTCCAAGGGAAACGACGAGGATCTCGTGCTCCATCGCCTCAGTCCTTCTTCGGAGACTGATTCAGAACGCTCTCGATGATGAAGCGCGGACGGCGCTTCGTCTCGTTGTAGATCTTGCCGATATATTCGCCGACAACACCGAGGCCCAGCAGCTGAATGCCGCCCAGCATCCAGATGGACGCCATGAGGCTCGCCCAGCCGGTCGTGGGGTTGCCGGTCAGCTTCACGATGAGCGCATACAGGAACATGATGAGGCTCACAACGAAGATGATCACGCCGGCCGTGAAGACCATCCGGATCGGCTTCACGGAGAAGGAGGTGATACCGTCTGCCGCAAAGGCGAGCATCTTCTTCAGCGGATACTTGCTCTCGCCCGCAAAGCGCTCCGCACGCTCATAAGTGACGGTCGTCCAGCGGTAGCCGATCTGCGGGACGATGCCGCGCAGGAAGAGGTTAACCTCCGTGAACTGAGAAAGCCCTTCCACGGCGCGGCGGCTCATCAGGCGGTAATCCGCATGGTTGAACACGATATCGACGCCCAGCGCCTTCATGACCTTATAGAAGCCCTCGGCGGTGAAGCGCTTGAAGAAGGTATCCTTCTCGCGCTTGCTGCGCACACCGTAGACGACCTCAAAGCCCTGATGATAGGCATCCACCATCGCGTCGACCGCATTGATGTCATCCTGCAGGTCGGCGTCCATGGAGACGATCATGTCAGCATAGTTGACCGCCGTCAGGAGACCCGCCAGAAGGGCGTTCTGATGGCCGCGGTTGCGGGACAGGTTGACGCCGGAGAACATTTCCGGCTCTTCCTCATGCAGCTTGCTGATGATCGGCCAGGTCTGATCCTGGGATCCGTCGTTTACGAACATGACGCGGCTGTCCCTGCTGATCTTGCCCGCCTGCTGCAGAGCCTGCATTTTCTCACGGAGGCGCTTGCTGGTCTCGGGAAGAACGGCCTCTTCCTTATAGCACGGAACCACAATATAAAGGGTATCATTATTCATAGCTGTCTCTCCTCTTAGTTCGTTTTAAAAAGCAGGCGCCTTTCGGCACCTGCCGGTATTGTGCTTCAGCCCTGATTGTCCTGCTGGCCGGCATTGCCGGACAGGAGCGTATCGCGGAGCTTCGCGAGTTCATTCGCGCTGCGGGACAGGGATCCGACAGCGCCGCTCAGCATGAGGTCCGTCTGCTTGCGCGCGGCTTCATACATGGCATCCGCCTGACTCTTTGCGGAATCCTGCAGCTCCATCGCATAGGCCTTCGCGCGGCGGGTGATTTCATTATCTTCCACGAGGCCGGCAGCCTGCTGGTTTGCGCTGTCCAGGATCTGCTTTGCACGGGTCTCCGCGTCCGCCTGCATGGCCTTCGCATCCTCCTGTGCGCGGTTCATCAGCTGCATCCGGAAGGACTCCGCGTCGGAGCGGGTCTGCTTGTCATAGCTGTCCGCCGCATCGCGGTGCTCACGATCATAGCGATCCGCCTCGTCCTTCTTCGCCTGTGCTTCCGCGCGGGCGGAATCCAGAATCTCCTGCTGGCGCGCCAGGACATCCGCAGCCTCGCGAACCATGTCCGGCATGGACATGCGCAGCTGACCGATCGCATCCTGAAACGCGCTCTCCGAAATCAGGCGCGTTTTGGTCATCGGGATCTGCTTTGCATCCTGGAAGAGCGCTTCCAGGGCATCCAGCAGCGCTTTTCCGCGCGCAATCGCGCCGTCCACACGGGATACTGTCTGACGCGGCTCCGCAGGCGCAGTGTCCTGCTCGGAATTCTGCACCGTTCCGCGGCGGGCCACCCTCACCTGCTGACGTTCATTCTCTTCCATATGGTCCTCCTCATTCTCCCCTGCGGGCAAGCGCCTCGCTGATTTTCCCGGCCATGCCTTCCGGCACCAGCCTGCTGATATCGCCGCCGAAAGCGGCAACCTGGCGGACGACGCTGGAGCTGGTTCCCACGTTCTCCGGCGAAGTGATCAGCATAATCGTCTCCACCCCGCCCAGCATCCGGTTGACGCTGGCCATCTGATATTCCGAATCAAAATCTCCCGTAGGACGAAGCCCGCGAACCACGGTATCCACGCCATTCTCCCGGGCACAGTCGACAAGCAGCCCGGAATGGGTCACGACCTCCACATTCGGCAAACCGGCGCAGGCCTCCTTCAGGAGGCTGACCCGCATTTCCCGCGGGATCGCGCCGCGCTTCTCCGGGTTGATCATGACCGCCACGACGAGCCTGTCACACAGCGCCGAGGCCCGGGTAATGATATCCATATGCCCGCGCGTCACCGGATCAAAGCTTCCCGCATACAAGAGGTTCTTCATGCCTTCTCCTCCGACGGCTGCACAAGCCGCACAAAGCTGATCTCCGTGTCGCCGTAATGCCGGCAGTCACAGATCTCAAAGCGGGCATCCGGCTTCGGCGCCGAACCCCTCCTGTGCTCCACCACGATCCGGAAGCCGTCCGCCAGCAGCCCACCGTCCAGCATGGCCGCGCACATTTCGCCGGTATTCTCCATGCGATAGGGCGGATCCAGGAACACGAGATCAAACTGCTCCCCGCGAAGGCTCCGCAGGCAGGCATTCCATTCCCCCGGGAATACCCGCACCCTGTCCTCGCAGCGCACCGCGGCGATGTTCTTTTTGATACAGGCAAGCGCCGCGTGATCCCGGTCGCAGAGCACCGCCCGCGCCGCGCCGCGGCTGATGGACTCAAGCGCCAGCGCGCCCGTCCCCGCAAACAGATCCAGGACGCGGGCATTCCCCAGCCGGGGCGTCAGAATATTGAACAGGGACTCCCGGACATAGTCCTGCGTGGGCCGCGTTCCGCTGCCTGCAGGTGCTACGAGCGTTCTGCCCCTTGCCTCGCCGCCGATGATCCGCATAAAAATCCATCCTCTCCTGATTATAACAGACCGGCATTCCCTTTTCAAGGCACAGCCGTCCTCCGGGAACCCTCCCCGGGGCAAAAAACGGCTGCTTTTTAGCCATCAGATCAGCCGCTTGTGTTCTTCCCTGCCGATATTGCTGCGCTGACCGTAATGGACGTCTCCGCCGCCGCGGGTCAGCTCCTCCGCCAGGCTGTGCTTTTCCGCCTTCCGGACCGCCGCGCGCATGGAGCGGCGCTCCCGGGCCGCGATCTTCGAGGCTGCCTTCGGGCCGACCAGATAGCCGATGAAAAACACACAGGGATACAACAGGATGCACACCGGCGCTAGCCTGTCGATTGTAAGCGCACTGCGCAGCGGATCCGCGAAGAACCCGATGAATACCATCTCCATGAACCGAACGACGATGCGGATCACGATGCGCGCGCTCATGCCCGTCGTCTCCTGATAAGCCGCAAGCGGTGCCATGATGTCCTCACGGGCACCATAATTGGAGGTCAGCCATGTCGGCAGATCCTGCAGCGTATAGGTATAGGGCTGAGCCGTCAGGGCGATATAGCCCGCCAACGCCAACGGGATGACAAAGACGACCGCCAGCGCCGCCGCGGCCTTCGCCGGATGCCAGCAGCCCGCCTCTTCTTTCTCGGTGGGGATGTATCCTTCCTTCTCCATCCTGCGCACCCGGCGGCTCGTGACAGCGTCCCCTGTGCCCGCGCGCAGTCCCTCCTGCAGAAAGAGCAGCAGAATCAGCGCCAGCACAATGACCGTCAGAGCCGTGCGCATCAGGGAGGCCTCCGAGCTCACCACGCCGCTCAGAAGCATGCCCAGCAGCACCGCCGCCAGCAGCATGACAGCCGCACGCCCGGCAAGCGGGAGCACGCCGCGGCCCCATGCCTTTGAAAGCCGGATCGGCTTCCCCTTCTTCCGCTTTTCAGACTTTGTGTTTTCCGCTTCAGCCATCAGGCTCCTCCTTCCGACGCCGCAGCGCGTCCTCTGTCAGAATCCAGTCCATCCTTGCATCCCATGGAGCACGGGGCACCTCCCGGATCTCCCGGGCATAGCATACGCCCACGCACACCGCCCTCGTCTCCGGAAGAAAACGATCATAATAGCCGGCGCCCTGACCCAGCCGGTACCCTTCCGGGCTGAAGGCCAGCCCCGGCACGAGGATCAGATCCGCCGCTTCCGGTTCGGCCTCCGGGCAGGCTTCGCCCGGCTCCGGGATGCCCCAGGTTCCGGGGATCAGATCCCTCAGGTTCGTGATCCGTCGGACTGACAGCCTCTTTCCCTCGCAGCGCGGCATCAGCAGCATTTTTCCCTGCACAAGCGCCGCGGAAAGGAGCGGCGTCAGATCCGGCTCCCCGCGGATGGCGGCATAGGCCATAACAGCCTCCGCCCGCTTCCAGAGTTCCGTTTGCAGGAGATGCTCCGCCATGCAGGTTCCAAGGCAAAGCGTCTCCTCCTCAGGCAGAGCCCTGCGGGCCGCCCGAATCTCCCGGCGCAGCAGCGCCTTTTGTTCCTGAATTGCCAATTACTTTTTCCCAAGGTAGACGCGCGGCACGCGGGCGCTCGGGGAGCAGAGGATCTCGTAGTCGATCGTTCCGACCCAGCCCGCGATTTCCTGTGCAGAGATGCACGCATCGCCCTGACCGCCCATCAGCACGACCTCATCCCCTTCCCTGACATCCGGAATGTCGGTCACGTCCGCCATCAGCTGATCCATGCAGATGCGTCCCAGAATCGGCGCACGCTTTCCATGGACGAGCACACAGCCCTTGCCGGTGATTGCACGACGGTAGCCGTCCGCATAGCCGACCGGAACCGTCATGACCCTCGTGTCCTTCTTCGCCTCGAAGGTTCCGCCATAGCTGACGCGGTCGCCGGCGTGGATCGTCTTCACAAACACGGCCTCGGTGATCCAGCGCATCGTCGGCCTCAGATCGGTGATCTCCGGGACCGGGGAACAGCCATAGGTCGCAATGCCGCCGCGAACCATGTCCGCATGCAGCTGCGGATAACGGAAAATGGACGCCGTATTCGCGCCGTGGCAGATGATCGGCTCCGCGTGCACTGCCTTGATGCCGGTGCAGAGGGCATTGAAGCGCTCAATCTGGCGAAGCGTGCCCTCGGACTGATCTTCATCGGCGGTCGCCATATGGGTAAAGCAGCCGGTCAGCCTGATGCCCGGCAGGCTGTCGATCAGCCGGGTCAGCGCCTGCACCTCTTCCACGGTGCGCACACCGATGCGGCTCATGCCGGTGTCGAGGGCGATATGAACCTCCGCCGGCATGCCCGTTGCCGTGCCCGCGTCGCTCAGCAGGCGGATACGCTCCTCATCAAAGACGACCTGTGTCAGACGCAGCCGGCAGTCCGCCTCGGCAGCCTCCCGGCTCACAATCCCGCCCAGCACGAGGATCGGCGTCTGAATGCCCGCGTTCCGAAGCTCCTCGCCTTCCTCCGGGATGGCGACCGCCATATAGTCCGCGCCGCACTCCTCAGCCACCCTGGCGACCTCCACAGCGCCGTGGCCATAGGCATCCGCCTTCACCACCGCAAGGAACTTCGCGCCGGGAGCCATATATCTGCGCATCACGCCATAGTTATAGCGCACAGCGTCAAGATCGATTTCAAGATAATTCTTCCGATACATGTCCTTCACCTTCCGTGCGGCGTTCCTCCGGTCTGCCGGCAGCCGCTTAACTGTGCTATTATAACGCCGCCGCGGAAAAAATGGTAGTCCTTCCGGAAAATCAGCGTCTTTCTTTGCCCCCTTGACAAAGACCCGCTTCGGGGGTATCTTTACCGCGTAACGAAAATTATTTTCCGAATCAGACAAGGAGGAATTTGTTTATGCGTATTGCCCTGATCAATGAAAACAGCCAGGCTGCGAAGAATCCGCAGATTGAAAAGGCGCTTCGCTCCGTCGTGGAGCCGATGGGCCACACCGTTGACAACTACGGCATGTACGGCGAAGCCGGCGAGCCGAGCCTCACCTATGTCCAGAACGGCATCCTTGCCGCCATCCTGCTGAATTCCGGCGCCGCCGACTATGTCGTCACGGGCTGCGGCACCGGCGAGGGCGCCATGCTGGCGCTCAACAGCTTCCCGGGCGTCATCTGCGGCCATGTCGTTGATCCGTCCGACGGCTTCATGTTTGCCCAGATCAACGACGGAAACGCCGTTGCGATGCCCTTCGCAAAGGGCTACGGCTGGGGCGGCGACCTCAACCTGCAATACGTCTTTGAGAAGCTCTTCGGATTCGGACACGGCAACGGCTATCCGGCGGACCGCGTCGTCCCGGAGCAGCGCAACAAGAAGATTCTGGATGCTGTCCGCGCAAACAACTTCAAGGATCTCATCACCTGCCTGAAGGGCATCGATCCGGAGCTCGTCCGCGGTGCCGTCGCCGGCCCGAAATTCCAGGAGCTCTTCTTTGCAAACGCAAAGGATGAAAAGATCATCGCCTATGTGAAGTCCATCCTCTGATCGGACTGTTTCCGGCCTCCCGCCTTCCAGCGGGAGTTTTTTTGCATCAAAAAACAGGCTGCCGCATGACAGCCTGTTTTACTTCATTGCTTTATTTTTATTCGATGACGGTGCAGTAGTTGTCCTTGATGTAGTTGCCGTTCTTCAGCTGATACCAGCCGTTCTCATGCGCCGTATAGTAGAAGGTGTCGCCGGTGTTCGCCGTGCCGACCTTCGCGGAAGAGGTGCTCGGCCCTTCGCGGATCGCGATGATGTCGCTCGTCACCTTGATGATGCCCAGCGAGGAAGAATTGTCGCTGCCCGTTGCCTTCTTGTATTCCGAATAGGTGATCAGGGTCAGGACGGTGCTGCTGATCCATCCGGAATAGCGGTATCCGTTCATGGACACGCTGCCATAGTACCATACTTCTCCGTTTCCGGCGTACTTCTTCGTGATCTTCACCGGCATATCCTTTTCCATGCTCACCTTGGAGGAGCTGGACGTGCTGTGACCGGTGCGCATGTTCGCGTTGTTCTTGGAGACCAGCGCATAGAGAGAGACCGTCGTCGTACCGGAAGTCGTGGAAGAACCGGTGACCGCGTTGCTGATGGCCTTCTGGGTGGCGGAATCCGCTTCGCCGGTCTGCGTCAGGCCCTTCGCTTTCTGGAATTTCTTCACGGCCGCCGCGGTCATGCTGCCGTAGTAGCCGGTAATGTCGCCGCTGTAATAGCCGAGCGCCGTCAGATTCTCCTGCAGCGTCGTGACCGAGGAGCCGGAGGAACCGTTCTTCAGCGTGCTGCCGGAGGTAGAGGTGGAAGAAGAACTGCTGTACACGGTGTTCAGCTTCGAGAGCGTGTTCGTCCCCGGGATGCCGTCCGCCGTCAGGCCATATTTCTTCTGGAAAGCCTTGATTGCGGCGACCGTCTTCTCACCGGCATTGCCCGTCACTTCACCCGTATAGTAGCCGAGCGCCTTCAGCTTGGTCTGCACTTCCTTGATGGTGGCCGCAGAGGTGCTGCTGGTCGTTCCGGCGCTTCCGCCGGCAGCCGTGCGCTGCGCAGTTGTCCAGGTGCCGACGCGTTTATTCGGCAGATTGCCCCCGCTGACCTTGAAGGTGGTCTGAGCCTGTGAAGAGCTGAGGATCTTCACATAGGTGGTGCTGCCGTCGGTCTGGCAGAGCCAGCCGGTCAGGACATAGCCCTCATAGCCCCGGTACTTGACCTGCAGATAGACATTGCTTCCGCTCGTCTTGGAGGAGACAACGTAGACCGCAGCGCCCTTCTGGATGCCATCGATCACCGTTGCACTCGTGGAAGCGCTTTTGCGGACGCGCAGCTTATCCTGCGTCTGTCCGTAAACCTTGCTGTAGCTGGCAGCACTCGCCGCTGCGGCGATACAGAGAAGCGCCACAGTCAGCAGGATCGCGGTGATTTTTCTCATCTTCATATACAACACTCCTGTTGATTACCCGGGAACCCCGGATGTCTTTACCATATTCCATCAACCTTTTCAGGTATCCGCATACAGTATAACACAAAAATCGGAAAAAAGTTAAAAAATTTCATAAATTCGCAAAAAATATTTTAAAAATGTTTTATCTCGTGTGTTATAAAAAAGAGACGGAGGTCCGTCTCTTTGAGATATCCGAATCATATGCCGCGAAATTCCGCCCGGCGAAGCGTTCAGAGGGCTTTTCCGTACCCGGCCCGATTTTCGACCGGGTCGTGAGCTCCCCGAACCTCTTCTGCGTTCAGTCCGATGTCTGACGCAGGAGCGCCAGAAATTCCGGGCACTGCCAGGCACCGCAGCCGACCAGCGTGCCGCCGTCCGCCGTCATCTGCAGCTGCAAACCGTCCGCAAGGACGAAGGTGACGGTTTCCGTGCCGGGCTCCGCATCGTCCGCGATACATACGGCGCTGTCAAGCAGGAGCTCCAGCGCCTGCTCAGCCACATCCCCGGAAAGCGTGCCGCCGGAGGACATGCTGATCTCACTCACTTGCCCCCGGATCCCCAGAAGATCGGCAAGGGCTGCATTTTCCGTTCCATATCCTGCATAGCTGATCCGCTGGAAGAGGCGCATTTTCCCATCCACCTCTGCCGCGACCGCCGTCGTTTCCGGCAGCGAGGCGACGCGGTAAATGTTCGCGCCGTTTTCCGTGCAGTCCGAAACGGTTTCGCCCGATCCGACTTCCAGAGAAGGCGTTTCCGTCACGAGACTCACCGTTCCGACCGCGCCGCCCACGAGAGAACTGTCCAGCTCCGCGGGTTCCTTCAGCAGCTGATAGGCCGCCCCATTCATGCAGATCACCGGAATCTCGCGCCCATAGGTTTCAAAGAGCGTATTTTCATTTTCAACGCCTTCTGAGACGACGGCAGAAATGCCGGCGCCGCGGGCACCTGCCTTCTCATTTTTGGCCTCGCCCGCACGGATGGACTGCAGGGAAGAAACCGACGCCCCTTCCTGACCGCCGTTATCCGACAGGAGCAGCGTGCCCTCCTCGCTTTCCAATCCGTTTACCGAGACCGTGCTGACCTCTCCGGCCGGCACATTTGCGCCCGTCAGCTGCCTTCCGCGGAGAACAGCCGCACCGCCGACTGTCAGGATCAGCAGCCCGCAGGCCACGGGCATCAGCCCGGCAGGGCTCAGCCAGCGGAGGCGCTGCTCCGCTTTTCCTTCTCTTGCCGCCCGGAGGATCCGCAGCCGCATGGCTTCATCCGCATGCAGCCCGGAGAAGGCAGCGTCAGCCGTCGTCCGGAGCCCGTCCAGACGCTCTGTTTTTTCAGCCATCATAGCCTTCCTCCTTCAGCAGCTTTTTGACCTTGTCCCGTCCGCGTGCCAGCCGGCTCGCAGCGGTTCCCTTGGAAATTCCCATCGAATCCGCGATCTGCTCGATCGTCAGGTTCTGATAATAAAACAGAAGCACGACCTCCCGGAAATCCGGCGGAAGCTTATGCACCGCCCGCAGAACAGCTTCCTTCTCCTCGCGGTTTTCGAGGCTGTCATCCGCCTCTGCCGGAATGGAGAGCAGAACCTCGTCCCCGTGGACGACGCGCTTCACCCAGGCAGAGCGCCAGAGGTCGCGGCAGCGGTTCACCGCGGTGACCATGAGCCAGGCCTTTTCCTTGCCGGGCTGGATTTCGCCGCCCCGGGTCAGGTAGCGCACAAAGACGTCCTGGGTGACATCCTCCGCCTTCTGGCGGTCCGCCAGATAAAAATAGGAAAGCCGGAGAACGTCATCGCCATACGCCGAATAGATCTCATTGAATTTTGCGGCAGACACCGCAGCCCCCTGCAAGGCGCTCACTTCCTGTCCACCGTCCATAAGACGGATTGTTTTTGGAGATTTATCCCGTTTTTCAGGAAAAACTGTTTTTGAAAAGAACGACGTTTTCCGGGCCCGGAATCCCTCTCCGGATTTTCCCGGGCTTCAGGCCGCCCATAAGGCAAAAGGCGGGCTCCCGAAGGAACACCGCCCGAAAGGAATCTCAGAACCTGCGTCCCGCGCCGGAGCCTCTGGAGCCGCCGCTGCGGCCAAAGCTGCCGGAGGAGCTGTGCGAGCTGCTGTGCCCGGAGCCGGAGCTTCTGGAAGAAGAGCCGCCGAACAGGCCGCCAAAGCCACCGAAGGACCTGCCGCTGCTTCCGGACGAGGAAGAACGGGAAGCGGGAGAGGACGGCCGGCTGCTGCTCACCGGGCGGGAGGCGGAAGGCTGATCAAAGAGGCCGCCCTGATGTCCCCTGGGCTGCTGCGGTGCGGAGGGGCGGGAACCATACGGCTGACCGGAGCCGCCTCTGTTCCATCCACGGGGCTGACGCATTCCGCCCATCCCGGGGTCATACGGGGGTTCATCGTAAAAGCCTCTTCTGCGCCGCGGAGACGTACGGCCCATGAAGCGCATCGCACCGGAAAGGAACACGATCACAAAAATCACAAAAACAGCAAAGACCAGAATCGTTCCGAAATCCATCGTATCATCTCCGTCATCAAAGTCCGCGGACGCGGTCGTACCCGCAGCCGTTTCATTTTCCTGTTCAACAGAGAGCGTTTTGCCGCGAACAGAGGCATCCCTTTCCACGACATCCTTATACAGGGCAACCATGCCCCCGGCAAAGTCACCGTCCGCAAAATAATCAAGGTTCTTGTCGATCAGCTCGCCGCGGGCGGCAGCACTCACAAGGCGATCCAGTCCTTTGCCTGCGCCGATCTCCACCGCGCGGTCGCCCGTCGCAAGCAGGATCAGCATGCTGTTATCGCCAAGACCCCAGTCGTTGATGACCTGCGTGACATAATCGACCGGCTCCATGCCGTCCAGGAATTCCACGACCAGGGCGACGACCTCATCACCGTCCGTCTTTCCGCCGGTCGCCTGAAGGAGCGCCTCGCCGTAGGTATTGATCGTCTCCTTGTCCGTGTCCGAGAGCGTGTCCGTCTCGTCGAACACATAGGAGAACGTGGACGGCTGCTTCGGGATCCCCGCCAGCGCCGTCGCCGCCGCCAGCACCATCGCCAGCATCAGGAGAAGTACACATCTTTTTTTCATGGCTGATCCTCCTTCTCATTTTCAGGAAGCCGATTCATTTTCGCGGCTTCTTCCTCTTCCCGGCGGGCATCTTCTTCCTCCTGCCGGACATTTGCGAAGAAACCGCCGACCTTTCCGGTGACATAAAGCCCCACAAGGCCAAGCACCAGCAAAACAAGGAGCCCGAACCCGGCCAGCACGAGGAGCCCGCCCGCCGAACCCGTCGCCGTGTTCCACAGCAGGGACAGATCCTCCCGGGTCCAGCCGGAGAAAATGCTCATCAAACGCCCTCGTAGTAATCCGGCTGGCCAAACAGGAATTTGAAGGGCAGGCCTTCATAGACCTTTTTCGCCTTCTCCGCCTTTTTGTTATAGTCCTGTGCCTCATAGCGGAGCATATTGCCGGCATCATTAAACGTATCCATCGCGTTCGTGAGGTGGGTATTGCCCGTCAGGACGGAGGACGCGGCGCCGGTCATGTTTCCGACCGCCGTCATGAGCGCCTGATCCGCAGCGCTGACCTCGCGCGCGGTCTTCGCCTTCTTCAGGCTGTCCGCAGCCGTCTCCACCTCGGTATAGTACGTCGCCTCCAGGTTCGCCTGCTTTGCGACGCTCTCCGCGTTTTTGGCAGAGGTGATCCGCTCATCCACAAGGGATGCAACGGAGCCCTGACGCAGGAAGGATGTGGGCGTCGCCTTCTGCAGGGCGCGGCCATTGCCGACCACGAGGGCCGCGCAGAGCAGCACGACGCCGACGGCGATGCCGGCCGGGCGGTTCAAAAGGGGCTTTTTCACCGCCGGTTCCGCTGCTTTCCGGGTCTTCTGCTGATTGTTGTTTGTTTCCGGCGCCATCTGCGCCGCCTGTGCTGAAGCCATCTGAATGCCTCCTGTCACATCATTTTGGGATTTCGCTCTGCGGAGTGACTTACGGGCTTTCCGGTCGCCCTTAAGAATCCTTCAGACCTATTCCCAGGCTATTTTGCAATGATGACGTATTTCCGCTTTACATTCCGGAGGAGCCGCGGAGTTCCGCCTGCTCCTTCAGGGAGCTCTCAATCTCATCCAGTTCGCGGAGCAGCTGCTCGGCCGTCGCTTCCGCCTGTTCCTTCGGGCTGCCCGCCGCGGCTTTCTCATAGGCCTTCGTCTGGGAAGCCAGCTCCGCCGCGCCGGCGCGGATGCCGCGTGCAGCCTCACCGGAGACGCGCTTTTCCGCTGTCAGGGAATCCGTCGCGCGGGCAAGGCCGAGGGCCGTCGCCATCTGGCTCTTCCACAGCGGGATCGTGACCTCCAGCGCCGCCTGCAGCCGTTCACAGGTCAGTCTGTCATTCTCCTGCACAAGGCGGATCTGCGCCGCCATCTGCGTGCTGGCCGTCTTCGTGATGCGCAGATCCTGCAGGCGCCGATCCAGGCGCGCAAGATCCGTTTCGGAATATGCGCCGCTTTCCGTCGCCTGACGCTGCGCTTCATCGCCGATGACGAGGAGGGAACAGAGCTCGCGGTACAGTGCCTCGTTGCGCTCATACAGCCGATCCAGCAGTGCGCTGTCCCGCATGAGGGCAACACGCCGGTCGATCATCTGATTCGCGCAGTCGCTGATGTGCGGCTCCGCCTTTTCATAGGCAGCCTTCACCTCCGCAAGGCTCGCGGTGCCGCCCATCATCCGCCGGAGGAAGCCCTGCGCTCCTGCCTTGAAGGAACAGGCGCGGATCTGGTCGCCCAGCGTCTTCATCATGTTTTCCAGCGGGCCGATATCCCCGGACATCATCTGCGAAACCGCGATATCGGAGAAGGCTGCCATGTCCTTCTGCGCCTTTGCGCCGAAGGCGGACACCGCCGCGGCATCATTCACCCGCAGGCGCTTTGCCGTCGTCCGGATCGTCTCCTGCATCTCTGCCGGAAGCTGATCCATCTGCGGCTGCACGCCCTGCTCCGGAATCAGAGCAAAATCCGAAAACGCGCCCATTATTTGCCTCCCTGGCTGAACAGGCCGCTGAATTCATCTTCCGCGTCATCCTTCGCCTCAGCCGGCTTCTCCTCTGCCTTTTCCTCCGTCAGGCCGTCGCTCGCCATCATCTGGCGGAGCGCGTCCATTTCGCTCTCCAGATTGATGAAGCGGAACTCATCCAGGGCGGAAAGCTGCTTTGCAAATGCCTCCTGCACCGTGGCGGCAGCACTGTCGATGTTCTTCGCGATCTCCTGGCTCTCGCCGCCGGTGACCTCGCCTTCCAGCTTTGCGCGGGCGGCGAGGATCTTCTTCGTGGTCGGAAGATAATAACGCAGGAAGGTCCGCAGCTGGGACAGCATGTTCGGCTGATCCTCCAGACGGGTCAGGATCTTTGTGCAGGTCGCCGAAATATCATCGATGCGGGCGGAGAGTGCCTCATCCTTGATGATGTCGTTCGCCGCCTCGATCTCCTTCAGCTGGGCACGGGCCTCCGTGATGAGGGCATCGACCTCCGGATTGCCGGACTTCGGCGCCGCATCCACTTCAATCGTCACATCCGGGAAGAGCTTCCTTCCGATCAAATAGCCTGCAGCGCCGAAAACAGCGCCGAACAGATAGCCGATGATGGAGCCCATCCCGAAGATGAGGGCAAACAGAAGGATCGCGGCGCCTGCCGTTACAAACGGCATGCCCGAATAAAGCGTCTTTTTTTCTTTCATAAAGATTGCTTCCTTTCCTGTCGGAGCAGCTTACTGAACCGCATAGCTCCGCTTGCCGGTCTCGCTCACGATCATGACCGGGTCATCCTCGCCGCCCAGGCAGAGCTGCTGCTTCGGCTCCAGGCTGAGGGCGCTGCGGAGCGCGTAAAGTTCCTCGACCGTATAGGTATTCTGCAGATAAAAGTCCTTGTCTGCGACATAGATCTCGCGGATACCGTAATTCTTCAGGATGTCCAGCGCATGTTCGTCCATCTGCAGCATCAGGCCGCCTTCGTCCGTCTGGGAGAGCATATAGAGGCGCAGATCGCTCGTCGCGGGATCCATCTCCTCCAGCTGCTCCTGGAACATTCTTCCGGAGCCGTCCGGCGCAAAGAGCCGGAGATTCAGCAGATAACCGTTGATGCGCGCCTGACGCAGCCATTTCTGGCTGGCGCTGACGTGCGCCGTGCCGCGCTGCCAGCTGAACCGCGGGATCCTGCCCAGGTCTTCCCTGCGCGTCTTTGTCCCTTCCGTCAGGGACCAGGGGGATGTCTCCGCGGCATGGGCGGCCGGCGCCGCAGCCAGCGCGAGAAGCAGAATGACGGCAAACAGTTTCTTCATGGCCTGTTTCCTCCTCATGAGCAGAACATTTTACTGAGCGGTTTCTCTCGGAACAATGCCTCTGTAGAAGACGGGTGCGACAGCCTTATAGGTATCCGTGTATGCAAGCTCGCGGGAAACCTCCAGCCCCTTCGCGTTCATCGTGACCAGATAGACATCCACGATATAGCCCTCTTCGCCTTTGCTGATCTGGTAGGTCTGGTCGTCATAGACGACATAGGTCATTTCCTTGTCCTTCTTGTATACCGGTTCGGGCAGCGGAATCGTCTCCCGAACCTGAGAATCCAGCTTGTAGCTGTTCCCGTTCGGATCCGGACGCCCGTAGATGGTGAACTGGGTATACCAGTAATTCTTTTTCTTATAATACTGTGTTTCGATAAAGATGGAAGCGTTCGTATTGTTCCGGAAGACAAAATCCAGACGGTCATTGCTGACCGTAGCGTCCTGTCCCATCGGAACGTAACTGGAGGCGAGCGAATGCTGCGTGCGCTTCGTAACCTCCAGTCCGGCATTCACCACGCAGTTGTACAGCGTGCTGGAAACCTGGCAGATGCCGCCGCCGACGCCCATGACGTATTCTCCGTAAGCAATCTCCGGCGCCTCCACGAAGCCGTTTGCCTCCGTTCGCTTGCCGGTCACCTTGTTGAAGCTGCAGCTCTCGCCGGACTTTACAATCAGGTGATTGAACTTCTCCGTGCCGACCTGGATGTTGGTAAAGCGTCCCTCGTGGGAGGTCGCGCCGATCGCCGTCTCATAGGTGGCGAGCTTCACGATCTGACCCTCCAGATCGCTGCGGGTCACCTTCGCCTCCACCCTGGTCGGCGTCAGCTCCACCGTTCCGGAGCTGAGGGACTCGACCATGCCGGTGATCCGCTCGTTCAGGCCGGAGATGTCCAGCGTCTGCCCCGGAACGTCATCCGTATAGGAGTACGGCGGCCACTTTGTATCGTCATCCACGCGCGTCGCGTTGACCGCCGGAACATCGACCTCGTCCTTGATGGATGTCAGAATCTGGTTGACGGTCGACAGATCATAGGACAGCGTCGTGTAAAAGGATTTCGGATTGTCCTCCAGCGCCTTCACCTGTTCATAGCGCTCGCGGGAGTTTCCCGTGTGACCGATGGCCCACAGCTGATCCAGCTGGTTTGCCGCGCTGTACTGCATATGCAGGTCTTCGGCTCTGATGTTCCAGGTTCGCCCGTCCTGCGTGTGCAGCGTGATGCAGAAGGTATTCACCTGATCCGCAACCTGCTGGTTCACGACCTGCTGCGCCTGGTCGAGCGTCATCCCCTCCAGCGGAATCCCGTTCATATAGAGGTTTCCATAAAAGGTGTTCTCGCCCTTGTCGAGCGTCTTCTTCACATCGATGAGATGCGTTCCGGCGTTCACCGCATACACCAGTCCGGCACAGATGCCGACGGCCAGCAGGGCCAGCACCGCAATCTTTACCCAGGGCAGCCGCCTGCTCTTTTTCCTGCGGACGGGCTTCCGCTTTGCCGGATCCGCCACGGTGATGGTGAAGCCGGATTCCCGACCCGTATGCGCCGGCCGGCTTTGGGCTTTATGGTCTGCCGCAGGTCTCTGCGGCCTTGCTCTTTTCTCTGTTCTGGCTTCAGGCATCCTGCCTGCCCGTCTTTCGGCTGCGCCGGACACACTGCCGGCGGAGCGCATCCAGGAGGGTTCATCATCCCCGCTGGATGAAATGCGCACCGTTGCAGGGCGCGCCGTTTCCTCCGGCATCGCCCCGGGTGCGGACGGAGAGACCGCCGGCTGCCTTCTGCGCCGAAGCTGATCCTGATCCTCCGACATCTCCCCACCTGCCTTTCCGTATAGTTTCCGCATATTAAATCAATGTATATGATACCTCTTTTTGCATTCACTTGCAAGCCTCATTTCCTTCCCTCAGAGAAACCCGGGAACTGCGGTTCGCTTCGCCGGGGCATCGTTTTCGGCCTCTCCCGCTCACTTTCTGTTTGCATTTCTGCCCCGGTTGGTGTAATGTATAGACTGTATAATTATTTCTGAAAATCCGGCATTCAACATGCAATGTAAAAAACGGAGGAAGCCTATGCCGACTATCGATATCCCCGCGGTCTACGGAAGCGCCGTCTTCGGCGACAAGGAGATGCGCAAGCGTCTTCCCAAGGAAACCTATACCCGCCTCCAGCGCTGCATCCAGAACGGACTGGAGCTGGACATGGATCTTGCGAACACCGTTGCCTCTGCCATGAAGGAATGGGCGGTCGCAAACGGCTCCACCCATTACACCCACTGGTTCCAGCCGCTGACCGGCACGACCGCCGAGAAGCACGACGCCTTCCTCAGCCCGCTGGCGGACGGCGACGTCATCATGGAGCTCCGCGGCAAGGAGCTGACCCGCGGCGAACCGGATGCCTCCTCCTTCCCGTCCGGCGGCATCCGCGCGACCTTCGAGGCCCGCGGCTATACGATGTGGGACGTCACGAGCCCCGCGTTCCTTTCTGACAACGGCGAGACCCGCACGCTCTGCATCCCGACCGCCTTCTGCTCTTATACCGGCGAGGCGCTGGATGAAAAGACGCCGCTGCTGCGCTCCATGGAAGCCGTCAGTCATCAGGCTGTCCGGATGCTGCACCTTCTCGGCGACAAGGAGGTAAACCATGTCACCGCCTCCGTCGGCGCGGAGCAGGAATACTTCATCGTGGACGAAGCGACCTGGAAGCGCCGCAAGGATCTTATCTTTGCAAACCGCACCCTGTTCGGCGCCATGCCGCCGAAGGGCCAGGAGATGGAGGATCATTACTTCGGCTCCATCAAGGAGCGCATCGCCGACTTCATGCGTGAGGTCGATCTGGAGCTCTGGCGCCTCGGCATCCCCGCCAAGACGGAGCACAATGAGGCAGCGCCTGCCCAGCATGAGCTGGCGCCCATCCACACGACCGCCAATGTCGCCGTCGACCAGAACATGATCATGATGAACGTCATGAAGAAGGTCGCAAAGCACCACGGCCTCGTCTGCATCCTGCATGAAAAGCCCTTCGCTGGCGTGAACGGAAGCGGCAAGCACGACAACTGGTCCCTGCAGACCGACACCGGTCACAACCTGCTGAATCCCGGAAAGCATCCGGAGGACAATCTGGAGTTTCTCGTCTTCCTCACGGCCATCCTGAAGGCCGTCGACGATCATGCCGGGCTGCTGCGCCTCTCCGCCTCCACGCCGGGCAACGACCACCGTCTGGGCGGAAACGAAGCCCCGCCGGCTATCCTCTCCGTCTTCCTTGGCGACCAGCTGACGGCCATCGTGGAGAGCATCATTCGCGGCGGCGGCACCGATATCCCGTCCTCCGCGCCCATGTATGTCGGCGTCAGCACGCTGCCGCACATCCAGCGCGACGCAACGGATCGCAACCGCACCTCCCCCTTCGCCTTCACCGGCAACAAATTTGAATTCCGCATGGTGCCGTCTTCCGCCTGCATTGCGGATGCCAACACCGTGCTGAACACCATCACCGCCGACGCGCTCGCCGATTTCTCCGATGAGATCGAGATGGCGGAGAACAAGGAGGCCGCCGTCCGGGCGCTCATCCGCCGCGAGCTCTCCGCGCATCAGCGCATCATCTTCAACGGAAACGGCTACACCGACGAGTGGGTTGCCGAGGCCGCCCGCCGCGGGCTGCCGAACATCCGCTCCATGGTGGACGCGATCCCGGAATACACGAAGCCGGATGCCATCCGCCTCTTCAGCCGCCACGGCGTCTACACCGAGAAGGAACTCATCGCCCGCGCGGACATCGCCTGGGAGCTGTATGCAAAGACCGAGAACATCGAGGCGCTGACCATGATCGACATGGCCGGCAAGGACATCCTCCCCGCCGTCGTCCGCTATGCGGGCAGTCTCGCGGAAACCGTCAATGCCCTCACCGCTGCTGAAGTGGATGCCGCCGTGCCCAGGGAAATGCTGGAGCGCGTGAACATCCTTCTGAAGCAGGCCTATCGCGCCCTGAATACGCTCCGCGAACGCCAGGAGGAGACCGCAAGGCTGAGTGGAGTTGAGCGCGCACTCGCCTGCCGCGAGCAGCTCGTTCCGGCAATGGCGGTTCTCCGTGCGCCGATCGACCATCTGGAAATGATCTGTGACAGCGACGTCTGGCCGATTCCGGGCTACGGTGAGCTCCTCTTCAACGTCTGATGAAAGGGGTCCCATGAAAGACCGCACCAAAGCAGCCGCTTTCCTGCTGCTCGCTGCCTTTATCGTCAGCATGGCCTTTTACTTCAAAAACGGCCTCCATTATATGGACGCCGATCTGGCGAGCGAGATGATCCTTGCCAATCTTCAGAACAGGGAAGGCACCCTGCTGACCGGCAGCTGGTTCTATTCCAGTGAGCTCCGGCTGATCTCGCCCGTTCCGGCGTATCAGCTGGGGCTCGCCCTTTTCGGCAGCTGGCATCTGGCCCGGACCTTCGCCGTCGGGCTCATGCTCCTGCTGATGATCCTCTGCTTTCTCTATATGGCAAAGCCCTGCCGGATGCATGCGGGCGGGCTGCTGACCGCCGTCGTCCTCGCGCTGCCCTTCAGCGCGGAATATGCGGACTTCGTCGCCTACGGCAGCTACTACACCATGCACCTGTGCCTGTTCTTCCTGCAGATGGGGCTTCTCTTCCGCATGGACAGGAAGAAGGGGCGCCTGCTCCGCTTCCTGCTCATCCTTCTGCTTGGCTTCTGGAGCGGCCTCGGCGGCATCCGCCTGCTCATGATGTTCGCGGCGCCGCTGGCGCTTGCGCTGTTTGCGGACGCCCTGCTTTCCATACGCGGAAAAGACACCCTGAAGAGCTGTCTGCCGGCGCTTCCCCTGCCCATGCTTGCCGCTGCCGGCGCCATGATGCTCTTCATGGTCATCGGCTTCCTTGCCAATGTAAAGCTTCTCGCCCCCCTTCTTTCCTATGACAGCCACATGGAGACGCCGGTCATCATCCCGGAGGCGGAGATCGCCTTCTATCAGGTCACGGAGGCCGCTTCTTTCTTTGGCCTGCGCTCTGCTACACAGTTCATGTCCCTGCGCGGGCTGCTCAGCCTCGCGGCCATCTTCCTGACGGGGCTCTGTTTTGCGGCGCCCGTGCTCCGGCTCCGCCGCTGGAGCGCCCTTGCCCTGCCGGAGCGGATCACCGCGCTCTTTGCGCTGTGCGCCATCCTGCTGGGCATCATCGTCAACATGATCACCGGCAATTATGTCTCGCACTATTACATGGCCGGCCTCATCATGTCCCTTGTCTGTACGGATCAGCTGCTCTATGACGCGAATCTTCCGAAAATCCTGCGCAGCGGTTTTGCCGTCCTGCTGGTAGGCGTCTTCGCCCTGCAGGCCGGCATCTTCGTGCGCGAGGACATGCCCTCGGAGCGGAACAATGAGGAAAAAGCCGCCGCCTGGCTGCAGAAGGAAGGCTATACCCAGGGGTATGCCACCTTCTGGCACGGCGCAACGCTTACCAATGCCAGCAGCGGCGCCATCGAGGTTTGGGTGCTGGATGAAGCCACCTACACCGATGACTGGAAGCAGCTGAACCTGAACCAGTTCCTGCAGGAAAAGCGCCATCTGACGGAGGATCCCGCCGGCGCCGTCTTCGTCTATCTCTCTCCGGAGGAGGAGACAGACCCGCCTGCCTGGGCCGATCAGGCTCATCTTGCAAAGCGGGCCTCCTGGGGCGCCGTCTATGTCTGGGAAAGCGCCGCGAGCCTCCGCGCTTCGGCAGGCGTCTGATCTCAGAACTTTAAACCGTGGAAAAACAGCTGTTTTCCGCGGCTTTTTTTCTGACAATCCGGCGAATCTGGCCGCTGAGGTTGTCAATCCGCGTTTTTCCGTGTATAATATGGTGTTACACAGGGATGTTATGCTCAAGAAGGAGGGATGATCATGGCACAGGAACGAATGCTGATCAGCGGCGGGCGTCAGCTCACCGGTGAAGTCCATGTCAGCGGCGGCAAGAACACCGCGGTCGCGATCATCCCGGCAACGCTTCTCAGCGAAGTCCCCTGCATCATCGAAAATCTGCCGGATATTGAGGACGTTCACGTTTCCATCGAGACGCTGCGCTATCTGGGCGCAAAGGTCGACTGGGATCCGTCTCAGGGCGTCATGGTGGTTGACGCCGCGCACATCACCCGCACGGAGGTTCCAATGGATCTCTGTCGGCGTATGCGCGCTTCCTATTATTACATCGGCGCGCTGCTGGCGCGCTTCGGCGAGGCCGTCGTTCCGCTTCCGGGCGGCTGCGACATCGGCCGCAGGCCGATCGACCAGCACCTCAAGGGCTTCCGCACGCTGGGCGCTGAGGTTGACTCCATCGGCGGTGTCGTCCGTGCCCGGACAACCGGGCTCCGCGGGACGGACGTCTTCATGGACGTCGTCACCGTCGGCGGAACCGTCAACGTCATGCTTGCTGCCTCCCGCGCGGAGGGCGTCACGACGATCTACAACGCCGCAAAAGAGCCGCATATCGTCGACCTCGCAAACTTTCTGGGCTCCATGGGCTGCCGCGTCAAGGGCGCCGGAACCGACGTCATCCGCATCTACGGCACGAGCCGCCTGGCCGCGCGCCGTTCTTACGCCGTCATCCCGGATCAGATTGAGACCGGAACGCTGATGATCGCCGCCGCCGCGACGCACGGCGATGTCACCATCACGGGCTGCATTCCGACCCATATGGAAGCCCTCAGCGCCAAACTGCTGGAGATGGGCGCCCGCATCGATGAGCGGGATGACTCCATCCGCGTTCGCTCCCTGGGTGCGCACCGCAGCCTTTCCTTCAAGACGCAGGTTTATCCCGGATTCCCGACGGATCTGCAGCAGCCGATGAGCGCGCTGCTCTGCACGGCAAAGGGAACCTCCACCATCGTGGAGAACATCTTTGAAAACCGTTTCCGGCATCTGGCCGAGATGGAGCGTATGGGCGCAAATGTGCGCATCTTTGAGCAGACCGCCATTATCGAGGGAGTTCCGCAGCTGCATGCCGCCGCCGTGGAAGCCTCCGATCTCCGTGCCGGCGCTGCCCTTGTGGTGGCAGGACTCATGGCGCAGGGAACGACCGAAATCTACAACACGCACTTCATCGACCGCGGATACGAGCACCTGGAAGATAAGCTGAATTCACTCGGTGCCGAGATCCGGAGGATCAGCGAGTAACTGCATTTTATGCCGTCGGCCTTGCCGGCGGTTGTTTTATTTGAAGATCGGTTTTCAAAAATCAGAGCCGCCCGGATGGACGGCTCTGTCGTTTTTTCTTGTGAAAAGCTTATGCTTTTCCGTCGAACTTTTCTCCGCACTTGCGGCAGGTGATGGTCACCTTGCCCTTGCCGCGGGGAACGCGATAGCGCTCCCTGCACTTCGGGCAGGTAAAATACTTGTACTGCTTGCGGTTGCGCCAGCGCGCCATGAATTCGCTTATCGCCTTGCGCAGCGCATAGGTCTTTGTCAGGTATTTGGAGTTCTCCGCCGCGCGCGCCGTGCGGTTTTTGCTGAGCATGCGGAAAACCGTGAGGATCAGCAGCGCGTCGGACGCCATGACCAGCAGATTCATGCCGGTCACGGAGCCGATCACCATGACGATGATTGCGCCCCAGAGGAGCACGAAATTCAGCTGATCCGTTCCGTAGCGGCCCTGCATGAACTGATAATACTTTGCCCGCAGATTATTCAGGAAATTGTTCATCGGTTGTCTCCTTTATTTTGTCCGGAATCCCCGGAGTACCGGCATTTCCGTGCGCCGGATGCCTAGCACGTCCAGTTCCTTTTCTGCTTTGTCCCAGAGGGTACCGTCTGAAAGCTCTTCCGGCGCATGCGCATCCAGACCCGTCACCACCGGGATCCCCTCCTGCTGTACGATCTCAAAGAATGCGCCGCAGGGATAACCCGCCGCCTCTTTCGTCCCGAATTCATACCGCATATGCATATTATATTCCATGGGAATCCCCTGATCCCTGCATACCTGGCAAAGATCCTTTGCCGCGGCGCGGAAATCCGCCCCGTATCCGCCCTTCCAGCTCCGCATGAAGAGATCCGGATGAGCCAGATAGGTAAACAGCCCCGTCCGCACTCCGCGAGCCGTCTGCTCCACATAACGGGAGAGCATCTCCGGCGTCGTCAGCTGCCCGAAGTAGATCCCATTCTCATCTGACCGGTCGTAATGGTTTCCCAGGATCAGATAATCCAGCCCGTTTTCAGCCGCCATGTCAGAAAGCCAGGAGATGTAATCCGGAAAATACTCCGCCTCGAAGCCCGCCAGAATCCGAATCTTTCCGGCATACCGTTCCCGGAGTCCGCGCACCGACTGCAGATAATCCGCGATCTGGGTGACGTCCATGCGGACGTTTGGATGCCGGAATCCGGATCGGTACGGCCATGGCACATGATCTGAAAAGCCGAGGACATCAAATCCGGCCTGTACAGCCGCCTGAACGTATTCCTCATCCGCTCCGGATGCGTGTCCGCAGCGGGCAGTATGGGTGTGAAGATTTGCTTTCATGGGTGCCTCACTCAATACCGATGCGCGTGCAGGGGACACGCCCCTCCACAAGGTCGGAGATGCGATGGCGCCCGTGTCCGATGATCACCGTCGTGCCGCGCATCGCCGGCTCCAAGGCAAACTGCAGCTTCGCATAGGCGCCGTTTGCGCCCGCGCGGCTGGCGCCGATGCAGTTCTTCTGCAGCGCCCGCACCTTTTGCTCCAGACGTTCCGCGTCCGGGGCAAGCACATCCCGCACCAGCGTGTCCGGGTCCGCCGGATCCGCATAAATGCCCTCCGTGGAGGTCATGATCAGCAGGATCTTCGTGCTGACCAGCCCGGAGATGACCGCCGCCGTTTCGTCGTTGTCCACGCACTCGTGAACAACGCGGTTCTCCCGGCGCAGCTCGGACAGTTCCCACTTGCGGTTCTCCTCATCGGAAACCGGGTCGTTGTAGTTGACGATCGGGATCGCACCCTGTTCGCGTGCCCTCAGGAAAAGACGGCGGATATGCTCACGCTTTTCCATATCATTGAAATGCTGATGCTCCACCAGCACCTGGCGCACAGAGTATTCCTGCCGGATATAGCGGCGGTACTGCTCCATCAGGATCGTCTGACCCTGCGCGGCATAGTCCGTCTTCGCGTCGACGGAGGAGACGCCCTGCAGCTCATGTCCGGTGCGCCTGATATAGTCGAGGCGCCCGATCTCCGCCGCGCCGCTCGTGACCCAGATCATCCCCGGCGAGAGCTCGCGCCCGAGGCGGGAAAAAATATTGTAATCAATGTCGGCATCTTCCTTGCGGATGAGCGCCATGGAACCAATCTTGCCGACCAGCTCAAAATCGTACTGCATGAAAC
>R14__coassemble_416_pt1 | contig 31115 bp, 44 predicted proteins | sample R14__metabat2_high_PE_020 | metagenome-assembled genome bin R14 | reverse complement strand
CGTCCAGGCTGGGCTCATCGGAATCCTGATAGGTCTGCTTGACGGCCACATCCAAACCGACCAGCGTCTTGCCCGCGCCGGGGACCCCGGTCACAAAGCAGATGCTCTTTTCGCCCCTTGCCTTGCTCCGCCGGATCACGTCCAGAATATAGGAAATCGTGCGGTCCGTCGTCACTTCGTCGGCCTCATGCCGGGTGATGTCCGTGACCGAATGACTTTCATACAGCGTCCTTGCCGCTTCAATGATCGTCGGCGTAGGCGCATAGGGGCTGATGACCCATTTGTCGTTCACAGGCGTTTCATGGGGATAAGCCTTTATGACTTCTTCTATCAGCGCCGCGATGCCCTTTTCATCGGTGAACAGCGGATTGACGACCCGATCATCGTAAACGGATTTCCGGACAAAGGACGACTTTTTCCCGCATCGGGTCGCGATCAGAATCGGCACAATGACGCGGTCGCGGCTGAATCGATGGAAGTTCTTCAGGTCGAGCGCATAATCCAGCACCTGATCCACATCATTCTCCAGAATCTGTGTTTCGCCCACCTTGAACTCCAGGCAGAACACGATGCCCCTCAGCAGGAGAACGACATCCAGCCTTTTTCCAAGACGGGGAATATCGTATTCAAAAATAACGCGCCCGTCTTCATTCTGCCATGGCATCAGGGCGTTTTTCAGGATATCGATTTCCTGTCGCCATGCTTCCCTTGTGGTCGTCAGCGTGTCCCCGTGATATCCGTTACACAATATGCCGAATACAGCGTCCCTGTCCGCCTCCAGAAACGCCGCGATCCGATCCTCATACAGACAGCGCGGGCTTTTCTCCTTCATCGCTTTCCCCTCATTTCGCACAGGCTATTCGTTCATCCTCCATGTTATATCACTTCTTCCCGGAAAAAGAAACTGTCCTTTGATTCCGTCATGGGAACTTTTATCGCTTCACGTTTTCCTCGGGAATTTCATCAATGAAAGCAGATTAAATATAATAAAAAAGGATGCGTCCCTCCGGGGGAACCTCTCAGGCGCCTAACCCGGCTAACGCATCGCTCGGAAGGGTCGATGCCAGAGGTGCCCCCCTTAAAGGGCCGGAGAGGTTCCCTAAAGGACGATCGTATCCCTAACTTTCCGTGAGGAACCAAAATTTTTGAGCGGTTGATTTATGACCCGGAATATGTTATTCTTCTTTCGTAATCAAGAGTGCTTACACGGTGATCACCAGCTTTCGCGAAAAACGAAAGTGGGGTGAAGACATATGTCGAATGTAGAACTTCTCTGCATTCTTCTATCTGTCGCGTCTTTGGTCATCGCGGTTTATTCTATCCGCAGATAAAGCAAAGGCCGCCGTGTAGTTGCAGCTACATCGGCGGCAAGTTGCTGTTGTGATTTTCTCCGCGAAAGCGAAGTTCATCGTGAAGGCGACCAACCTCTTGATTACATTTTAGAATATTACGCCCTGTCTGTCAAGACGGAGCGTTTTCTTTTTCGCTCGTCTCTCTTATTCCAGAAAAGCTTTGGGCAGGCTCAGTCATCCACGCCGACCATGACGCTGGTGGCCTTGATGACGGCATAGGCCGTCTTGCCCACTTCCAGCCCAAGTTCCCTGATGGAAGTCATGGAAATCGTGGAACTGATGACGTTTCCGCCGCCGATATCGATCTTCACAATGCCATTCACGGCACCTTCCTGAATGGAAACAATGGTGCCCTTGAACTGGTTCCGTGCACTCAGCTTCATTGGGGTTTCCCTTTCTTACTTCTCGAAGTACCGCTTCAGCATGCCCTGCAGCGCCTTACCGTGGCGGGCTTCGTCGCGGGCCATTTCGTGCACGGTGTCGTGGATGGCATCGAGGCCGTTCTTCTTCGCGCACTTGGCCAGATCGACCTTGCCCGCGGTCGCGCCGAACTCGCAGTCCACGCGCCAGGCGAGGTTCTTCTTCGTGGAGGCCGTCATGTTCGGCTCCAGCTCGCTGCCGAGCATCTCCGCAAACTTCGCGGCATGCTCCGCCTCTTCATAGGCGGCCTTCTCCCAGTACAGGCCGATCTCCGGATAGCCCTCGCGATGCGCGACACGGGCCATGCACAGATACATGCCGACCTCAGAGCACTCGCCGGTGAAGTTCGCCTTCAGCTGCTCCAGGATGAACGCCTTGTCTTCCGCGGAGATCTTGTCGTTGTTCTTGACGGTGGTCGCATAGACGCCGAACTCATGCTCAGCCGCGAGGGTATTCTCCTCCATCAGCTTGAACTTGCTGCCGGGAACCTTGCAGACCGGGCAATTGAAATCTTCCGGAATGGTGTCGCCTTCATAAACATACCCGCAAACCGGGCAAACCCACTTTTTCATGATGATATCCCTCCCAAATTGTTTTTGACCCCGCTCACGCGGAAATAAACCGTTGCGGCATCCGGAGCCTGAACGCGGACCCCGGATACGTCCTTATTATACCGCTTTGCCGCCCGCTTTACAAGCCTTCCCGGGATGCCCGTCCCGAAGCACATCCCCTGCCGTCTGAAAATTATGCCCCGTTTTTCCTGCAATAAATCCTTTTGAGTGTTTGCCTTTTGGCGTGTTCCGTTGTACAATGATATCTTGGTATGAACAATGTGGGAGGAATCTGAAACACATGCTGAAACTCGAAAATATTTCCTTCGATGTGCCCGGCGAGGCCGGCGCAAACAAGGAAATCATCAAGGATATTTCCCTGACCCTGGAGGACGGAAAGTTCATCGTCATCACCGGGCCGAACGGCGGCGGCAAATCGACGCTCGCGAAGCTCATCGCCGGCATCCTCACGCCGACAGCCGGCCGCATCCTGCTGAACGGCGAGGATATCACCGGTATGTCCATCACCGACCGCGCCCGCGCGGGCATCGGCTATGCCTTCCAGCAGCCGGTTCGCTTCAAGGGCATCCAGGTGCTGGATCTCATCCGCATCGCGGCAGGCCGTCAGCTGAGTGCGTCCGCCAGCTGCGAATACCTCTCCGAGGTAGGCCTCTGCGCCAGGGACTACATCAACCGTGAGGTGAACGCCAGCCTCTCCGGCGGCGAACTGAAGCGCATCGAGATCGCGACCGTCCTCGCCCGCGGGGCGAAGCTGGCCGTCTTCGATGAGCCGGAGGCCGGCATCGACCTCTGGAGCTTCCAGAACCTCATTCACGTCTTCGAACGCATGCAGGAGAAGGATCGCGAGGGCTCCATCCTCGTCATTTCCCATCAGGAACGCATCCTGAGCATTGCAGACGAGATCGTCGTCATCGCGGACGGAAAGATCCGCGAACAGGGGCCGAAGGAACAGATCCTGCCCGGTCTGCTGGGCACCAGCTCCGCCGTGGCCGCCTGCGCCAGAATCAACCCGGAAGAGGAGGCGCATTTCCATGCTTGACGCCATTCAGAAGCAGATTCTGGCAGAGGTTGCCGACCTTCACACCGTTCCGGAAGGCGCCTATAACATCCGCGTCAACGGCCAGAAGGCCGCCCGCGCGGTGACCGCGAACATCGACATCACCTCGAAGGAAGACGGCAGCGGCATCGATATCCGCATCAAACCGGGCACGAAGAACGAAAGCGTGCACATTCCGGTCGTCCTCAGCCAGAGCGGCCTGAAGGAAGTTGTCTACAACGACTTTTATGTTGGAGAGGACTGCGACGTCGTCATCGTCGCGGGCTGCGGCATCGACAACTGCGGCGCCGGAGACAGCCAGCACGACGGCGTGCACCGCTTCTTTGTCGGCAAGGGTGCCCACGTCAAATACGTCGAGAAGCATTACGGCCAGGGCACCGGCACGGGCAAGCGCATCCTGAACCCGGTGACCGAGGTTCACATGGACGAGAACAGTTCCATGGAGATGGAGATGGTTCAGATCCGCGGCGTGGATTCCACGAACCGCCAGACGGTCGCCGACCTCGCTGCCGGCGCGCGCCTCGTCGTCCGTGAACGCCTCATGACCCACGGAGACCAGAGCGCCATCAGCGGCTATCAGGTCCGCCTGAACGGCGAAGGCGCCAGCGCGGACGTCGTCAGCCGCTCCGTCGCCCGGGACAGCAGCTATCAGAAGTTCGACAGCCGCATCACCGGCAACGCGCCCTGCACCGGCCACACCGAGTGCGACGCCATCATCATGGACAAAGCGAAGATCCTCGCCATCCCGCAGCTGGAAGCAAACGATCTGGACGCCTCCCTCATCCACGAAGCCGCGATCGGCAAGATCGCCGGCGAACAGATCATCAAGCTCATGACGCTCGGCCTCACCGAGGCGGAGGCGGAGGAACAGATCATCAACGGCTTCCTGAAATAAAATCCAACAACCTGACGCACAGAAGAAGGAGCAAAATATGTCTGCACCTGTTTTTTCTGATTCCATCCGCTATATCGGTGTTGACGATCAGACGATCCGCGTTTTTGAGGGTCAGTATCCCGTCCCGAACGGCATCAGCTACAACAGCTATGTGATCCTGGACGAGAAGGTCGCCGTGATGGACACCGTTGACGCGCGCACCACCCAGCCCTGGCTGGACAATCTCGCCCGCGAGCTTGCGGGGCGCACCCCGGATTACCTCGTCGTCCAGCACATGGAGCCGGATCACGCCGCCAACGTCGCGAATCTGATGGCGCTGTATCCGGAGATGAAGATCGTCTCCAACGCGAAGGTCTTCCCGATGATCACCGCTTTCTTCGGCAATGCCGTTCCGGCGGATCGCCAGATCATCGTGAAGGAGGGCGATACCCTCTCCCTCGGCGCGCACACGCTGACCTTTGTCATGGCCCCGATGGTGCACTGGCCGGAGGTCATGATGAGCTATGAGTCCGCGGAGAAGATCCTCTTCAGCGCCGACGGCTTCGGCAAGTTCGGCACGCTGGATACGGACGAGCCCTGGCTGGACGAGAGCCGCCGCTATTTCCTGAACATCGTCGGCAAATACGGCGCACAGGTGCAGGCTGTCCTGAAGAAGGCCGCCGGCCTGGACATCCGCACCATCTGCCCGCTGCACGGCCCGGTTCTGACGGAGAATCTGGGTTATTACATCGGCCTTTACGACACCTGGTCCCGCTATGTTCCGGAAGAGCGGGGCACGGCGATCTTCGTTGCCAGCGCCCACGGGAACACCCTGCGCGCCGCGCAGAAGCTCTTTGAGCTGCTGGAAAACAAGGGCCGCCGCGTGACGCTCGTTGATCTCTCCCAGACAGACGTTTCGGAGGCGGTCGCGCAGGCCTTCCGTTATGACACCTGCGTTTTCGCCTCCATCACCTACGACGGCATGCTCTTCCCGACCATGGAGAGCCTGATCAGCCACCTCGCCATGAAGACCTGGCGCGGACGCCGCGTCGCCCTCATGGAGAACGGCTCCTGGGCGCCGATGGCCGCAAAGCTCATGCGTGCAAAGCTGGAGACCCTGAAGGACATCACCTTCTGTGAGAACCAGGTTTCGATCAAATCCGCACTGAACGCCGCAAGCCTGGCGCAGCTGGAAGCGCTCGCCGCGGAGCTTGCCTGATGCCAAAAGGAGCGCCTCCGGGCGCTCTTTCCATGTCCGGTTCACAGAAAGGAGCCGCCATGATCTCCCTCAATGATTACCTCTATTCCGGCAGCACGGTGCTGCGCATCCTGCGCAATTATGAGCGGGATCTGCGTCGGAGCGCTGCCGGAAGCCACAGCCATGTGGACGAGGCACACTGCAATTTTCTTCTGCAGATCTACGGCATTCTGGAGCACAACGAATTCCTGACCTCGCAGTCCATGCGCATCCGGGAATTCTATCAGTACATGGCGCGGAACTACCCGCAGCTGGCCTTTACGCTGACGGGGCGCATCAAGTCCCTGATCCGCTCCGAAGCGAAGTTCAACGGCTATGTGATGGAGTGCATCTACAACTACTATGTGAAGAACGGCACCTATCCGGACTTCGCCGTGCTGCAGAAGCGCCTGTCGACCTTCCGGGATCTGATTGCCTACCGCATCGTCATCTCCCTGCCAAAGTGCCACCTGAAGCCCGGCCTCGATCTGGAGACGGAGGAGAGCCGCATTCTCTATGAACTGGCAAACGTTCTTCCGGATTTTCTGGAAGCGCGCGGCTTCTCGCTGGTGCTCTCCGGTGTCCCCGACAACGCCATCCCCTCCCAGCTGGAGAGCAGGCTGCGCCCCTATTACCGGGACTATGTCGCGGCGCCAAAGCCGTTCGGCTATCGTTCGCTGCACATTACGCTTTATGACAACGTCGCCCGATGCTTCACGGAATTCCAGCTGCGCACGAAGACCATGGACGACAACGCAAAGATCGGCTCCGCGAACCATCTGGGCTATGAGGACCGTCAGAGGGACGCCCGCAGCAGCCGGAATGCCATCCCGGAGGGCGAGTGCGTCGCTTTTGATGAAGCCTGGCAGCGCGGCATGCTCCTGCAGAATCTGGACTTTTCAAAGCTGGATGTGAACATGTTCAAGGCCTACAGCAACACGCTCATCAATGACAGCTGCGGCCTGTATCAGGGGCGCCTCATCACGCCCTATGAACATCTGTCCATCTTCCAGAATGACACGATGGGCTGATGCGGGCATGCCTGCTTTGAATCCCTTATGCCGTCCTTCGGGACGGTTTTTTAATTTTTACTCGCTTTTTTCTTCCTTTTGGTGTATGATAGGTTTAGTTTTGTTTAAAGTTCAATCTGAGGAACAGGGGGTTTACTTTGCTTCAAAAACTGAAAAAGCTGGTCGGCCTCCCGCTGATCATTCTGATATTTGTCATCGTCATTCTCGTCGGGATCAGCAGCGGCGAGCTCGGCTCCGCCTATCATGTTCTGCTGACGCTGAAGCCCGGCTGTATTCTGGGCTGCTGCCTGTGCTTTCTCCTTTATCTGCTCATCGACGCCGTCGGCATCCATTCCGCGCTGCGGGGGCTTGGTTACAGGGTGCCGTTCCTGAAGACGCTGATGGTTACGGTTCGCGGGCAGTATTATTACTACATCACGCCCAGTTCTTCCGGCGGGCAGCCGATGCAGATCTATTACCTCCATGAGATGGGCGTCCCGACCGGCGTAGGCACCTCCGTTCTGGTGTGCCACTTTGCCGCCTTCCAGTCGATGCTGGCCGTCCTCATGACGTTGTTCGCCATTCCGTATTTCAAGTATATCAACGATTCCATCGCCCCGCACCAGATCCTCCTGGTTGTGGGCTATCTCATCAATGCGGGCATCGTCTTCATGCTGCTGCTCTTCTCCTTCTGCCGCAGGGCCGTCCGTGTGCTCATTGCTTTTGTGGTCGGCTTCATCCGCAAATTTCATCTTTCCCGCCATCCGGAAGCCATCGAGAAGAAGATCACCGAAACGGCTGATCTGTTCCATGACAGTATGGAGCAGATGCGCAGCCATCCCTGGCAGATCGTCAATCAGCTGATTCTGGGCGGCCTCCAGCAGCTTTCCCTGATGTCCGTTCTGTATGTCATCTACAAGGGGCTCGGCCAGTCCGGCGCAACCCTGCCGCATCTCATCGCGATGGGTCTTGCGCAGTACATCTCCGCCGCCTATGTTCCGATCCCGGGCGCAAGCGGCGCGCAGGAAGGCGTCTTCTCCCTCTTCTTCCGCCAGATCTTCCCGGAAGGCGAATGCTTTGCCGCCATGATCATCTGGCGCACGACCACCTTCTATCTGCCGCTGATCATCAGCGCACTGTCCATCGTCCTGTACAGCTTCCATCCCGGAAGAAAGGACAAGGTCGCGGAGCATATCGGCGAAAAGTAAAAAATATTCCGCTGCTTTCAGAAATGAAGGCAGCGGATTTTTCTGTATTGACGCTTTTTCGGTTTTATCAGAGGTTCCCCCGCAGGGTCGGCGTTTCATCCAGCATGACCCTGGAAACCGTCGGATAATCCATCAGGATGCGGTTCACGGTGCGCTCCACCACGTCATAGGGCAGGCGGGCCGGAACGAGCTTTCCGCCGGAAAGGGCATGCGCGGTCAGCAGAACCTGACGGCCGCCGCCGAAAGCGCCCTTTTCAGACAGCTGCGGATAAAAATCATACAGCTTCGGCAGGAGGCCTCCGGCTTTCAGCTCCTGGCGGAAGATCACGTCCACACCGCGCAGGATGCGCAGCTTATCTTCCCGCACTTCGCCCATCGCCAGCGCGCCAAGGCCAAGCGGCGGAAACGGCTTGCGGTCGCGGATGGAATCCGGAATCCCCAGCAGCAGCGCCATTTCGCTGATCTCACTCCGGAAAAACGCGGAAAGCGGTTCCTGAAGGTCGACGCTGCTGCCCGCCTCCGGGACGGGCTGACGATCGAACAGCCGGTCGCTGTAATCCGTGCCAAAGAGGTAGCATACGTTCTCCGTTCCCGCGTCTTCAAGCAGGGTATTCAGAAGAAACGCCTGCAGTTTTTTCTGCTTTTCCTGCATTTTCCGGGTGCCAGCGAGTTCCTCCAGCATCTGCGTGTGACGGTCGATCGTCAGCAGCGGGATGTCCAGCTGGTCGAACATATCCTGCACGGTATCCACTTCGGAGGCGCGCATCAGGCCCGTCTCGACATAGACAGCCGTCATTCTGTCCCCAAAGGCTTCCTTTGAAAGCACGGAAAGCACAGCGGAATCCAGGCCGCCGGAAACCGCGCACACGGCATGCAGCCCCGCATCCGCCTTTGCCTTCAGCTCCGCGCGAACCCTGCTGATTGCCGCCTCTGTCGTGAACCAGGGCTCACATCCGCAGATTCCCCGCAGGAAGTTTTTCAGGATATCCGTCGCCGTCGGGTCATTCCGCTCCAGTTCGAACTGAATCGCAAACAGCTTCCGCTCCGCGTCCTCATAGGCGGCGGTGCATCCGCCGATGCTCGCCGTCATCCGGAGATTGCCGGGCAGCATCATGGTCTGCAGCTCATGGATATAGCGCTCGTCATCCGCGATTCCGCGGAAGAGCGCGCTTTCTTCGTAATGTACCTCCGCACGGCGCTGGAACACACCCGTACCGGCGCAGGCTCCGCCCAGTGCGGTCAGCATCATGTGCGCCGTATGCCCGACGGCGAGCACAGGAATCCCCAGACCGAGAACCCCTGCATCCAACACACCGGAGCCCACTTCCTCGCCGCTCAGGATGATTCCCTTCGGGGATAGTTCGCGGATCTGGGCTGCCGTCGTGGAGCCGGGCAGAATCAGGGAAAATACGCGTTCTCCGCGGATTCTGCGTGTCAGATCAAGGGCTGTCCTGTCAGAAAAGCTGAGGACAAGAATACAATCATCCATGTGGACGCCTCCGGGACTGAAAGTTTTTGATACTCTATTATATCAGGAATCGCTTTTCTGTCAATCAACAGAAAAGCTCGCTTCCCTGTTCTTAACCATAAAAAAGCTGTTCCGGAATCCGGAACAGCTTTTAGGAATGATCAGAATCAGATCAGCTCGAGAATGACCATCTCGGCGCCGTCGCCGCGGCGCGGACCCTTCTTGAGGATACGGGTGTAGCCGCCGGCGCAGTTCTTCTCAGCGTTGCGGGCCTTGTACTTCGGGCCGTACTCGCGGAAAAGCTTCTCGACGCAGGGATACTTGGCATCCTTGGTGCGGGTGGTGTACTCACGCTTGGTCTCGTCGGCCTTCTTCTCCTCATGCACGGTATACAGCACGCGCATGATCTGACGACGGGCAGCGAGCTTGCTCGGGGCATCGTTCTGCACCTTGATGGTGACCGCCTGGCCCTTGTCGTTGTTGAAAGTCTTTTCGACCTCAACATTGTTATCGCACTCGGCAATGGCGAGCGTCACAAGATGCTCCGCAATGGAGCGCACTTCCTTGGCGCGGTCCAGAGTCGTTTCGATGCGGCCATACCAAATGAGATTGGTGACCTGGTTGCGAAGCAGCGCCTTGCGCTGCGCGGCCGTACGGCCAAGTTTACGCTGTGTAGCCATTGTACTTACTCCTTTTTTAGCCCGCCTCCTGCAAACAGAGAAATCTCTTTACCGGGATCCCCCTCCTGCAAAGGAGGAGGATCAGGGTCCCTGTTTCCCTTAGGCGCGGCTTTGGTAGGGCATTATGCCCGGTTTTTATTCTTCGGTGACCCGCAGGGACATGCCCAGAACGGCGAGCTTCTGCTCAACCTCTTCGAGGCTCTTCTTGCCCAGATTGCGGACCTTCATCATGTCTTCCTGATTCTTTGTCACAAGCTCTGCAACCGTGTTGATGCCGGCGCGCTTCAGGCAGTTGAACGCACGGACAGACAGATCCAGTTCCTCGATGGTCATCTCAAGAACCTTCTCATGGGTGTCATTTGCGGCCTCGCTGAAGCCAACCTGCACGACCTGATCCGTCAGGCTCGTGAAGATCTTCAAATGCTTCAAGAAAACTTCTGCTGCAGACGCGATCGCCTCATCCGGCTTCACGCTGCCATCCGTCCAGACTTCCAGGGTCAGCTGATCGTAATCGGTCTCTTTGCCGACGCGGGTATTCTGCACGGTGTAGTTAACCTTGCGAATCGGAGTGAAGATGGAGTCGGTCGGGATGACGCCAATGGGCGTTTCCGCAGTTTTGTTGCGGTCAGCGCTCACATAGCCGAGTCCCTTCTCCACAGTCACATACATCGTAAAGTCAGCGTCCTCGTTCAGGGTCGCGATATGCAGATCGGGGTTGATAACCTCGATCTGGTCGTCGACCTCCAGATCCACAGCCGTGATCTCGTACGGACCCTTCTTATGGATCTGGATGGTCTTCTTCCCTTCACAGAACAGCTTTGCGGAAAGCTCCTTGAGATTGAGGATGATCTCTGCGACGTCTTCTTTCACGCCAGGAACGGCGGAGAATTCGTGCTGAATGCCCTCGATGCGGATGCTGGAGACGGCAACGCCGGGAAGGGAACTGAGAAGCACACGGCGAAGGGCATTGCCCATCGTCTGGCCAAAGCCATGCTCCAGCGGTTCCACGACGAATTTGCCGTAGCTTTCGCCGACCTCCACGCGCTTGATCTGGGGCTTTTCGAGTTCGATCATTTGGCAGATTCCTCCTCACGTATCCCGTGATCAGCCATGGATTAACGGGAGTACAGCTCGACGATGAGGTGCTCGGACACCGGATAGTCGATGTCTGCACGGGACGGCAGAGCATTGACGGTGCCGGTCAGGGTCGGCGCGTCAAAGGTCAGCCACTTCGGCGTCACAGAGCCGGTGCCTTCACGCAGCGGCTTGAAGATCGCCTGCTCACGGGAACGCTCACGCAGGGTGATAACGTCGCCGACCTTCACGAGGGCGGACGGGATATCAACCTTCTTGCCGTTCACCAGGATATGGCCATGAACGACGATCTGGCGGCCCATGCGGCGGGTCTTCGCGAGGCCGAGGCGATAAACAACGTTATCCAGACGGCGCTCGAGGAGCTGCAGCAGGTTTTCACCGGTGATGCCCTTCATGTTGGCGGCCTTCAGGTAGTAGTGATGGAACTGCTTCTCCAGCACGCCATACACAAACTTGACCTTCTGCTTTTCCTTCAGCTGGGTACCGTACTCAGAAACCTTCTTGCGGCGGTTTCCGCCCGGATTGCGAATGGACTTCTTGTTGCCATAACCAAGGGCAGCAGCGGAGACATCCAGGCTCCGGCACTTCTTGGCGATAGGCTCCTTATTGTTAGCCATTGTAATGAATCCTCCTTACCTTACACGCGGCGGCGCTTAGGCGGACGGCATCCGTTGTGCGGAATCGGCGTCACGTCCTTGATCATGTTGACCTCCAGGCCGGCAGCCTGAAGGGAGCGGATTGCAGCCTCACGTCCGGAACCCGGACCCTTGACATACACTTCAACCGTCTTGAGGCCATATTCCATGGCCGCCTTGGCGGCAGTCTCCGCAGCGCTCTGCGCAGCGAAAGGAGTAGACTTCTTGCTGCCGCGGAATCCGAGTCCGCCGGCGCTGGCCCAGCTCAGAGCATTGCCCTGAAGGTCAGTCAGCGTGACGATCGTGTTGTTGAAGGAAGAGCTGATATGCGCAGCGCCGCGCTCAACAACCTTGCGCTCACGACGCTTACGGGTAACCTTCTTAGCGGAATTAGTCTTTGGTGCCATTGTTGCTCACTCTCCCCTTACTTGGTGGCCTTCTTCTTGCCGGCAATGGTCTTCTTGGGACCCTTGCGGGTACGCGCGTTCTGCTTCGTGTTCTGACCCCGGACGGGCAGGCCCTTGCGATGACGGACGCCGCGATAGCAGCCGATTTCCTTCATGCGCTTGATATCCAGGGAAATATCACGGCGGAGATCGCCTTCAACCTTCAGGTTGCGTTCAATGTAGTCACGGATCGCATTGACGTCCTGCTCGGCGAGGTCCTTCACGCGGGTGTCTGGATTGACGCCCGTCGCGGCCAGGATGTCCTTAGCAGTCTTAAGGCCGATGCCAAAGATATACGTCAATCCGATCTCGACCCGCTTCTCACGAGGCAGGTCAACGCCAGAAATACGTGCCATTACTTTACCTCCGAAATGATTTACATCAAATCTAAACTTGGCTTCAATCTATGAAAAATTCACCCGGATCACAGGCAAGCCTGTGCAGCCGCCCGGACAAATCTTTCTGTGTGTGCTGCGCTCCGAAGAGCGTTAAGTCAGCCCTGCCTCTGCTTGTGCTTCGGATTCTCGCAGATGACCATGATGCGGCCCTTGCGCTTGATAATCTTGCACTTTTCGCAGATCGGCTTTACAGACGGTCTAACCTTCATTGTTTTGTTCCTCCTGCAATTGCTGTTCAGCCCTTGCTGCGCCAGGTGATGCGTCCCCTGGTCAGATCATAGGGAGAAATCTCAACTTTCACCTTGTCACCGGGATAGATCCGGATGAAGTTCATGCGGATCTTGCCGGAGATCTGGGCGATGATCGTGTGGCTGTGTCCTGCCTGGCCGACTTCCACGCGGAAGTTTGCGTTCGGCAGGGCTTCGACGACGACGCCTTCGACTTCAATGTTGTCGCTCTTAGGCATCTGATTTATACCCTCCTTATTACACTTTGAGGGCGCTCAGGATGGCCGCAAAGCAGTCGTCCATGGGCTGTGATCCGTCAACCACGCGCAGGAGTCCCTTATCGGTATACCACTCAATGAGGGGCGCAGTCTGTGCATGATAGACCTTCAGACGGCTGAGAACCGTCTCCGGCTTGTCGTCGTTCCGCTGGATCAGCTCACCACCGCAGCGCTCGCAGATATTGCTCCCTGCCAGTCTGGAAACGTGATATGTTCCGCCGCAAGCGGGACAAACACGACGGCCGGACAGCCGTTCAATGAGCTTTTCGTCGCTGACATCGATATCGATGACCGCGTCGATCGTCGCGAAGCCGGCAAGCGCCTCCGCCTGCTGGACCGTACGCGGGAAACCATCCAGAAGATAACCGTTTTTGCAGTCATCCTCGGTCAGGCGTTCACGTACGATGTCGATTACAACCTCATCCGGCACGAGTGCGCCGGCGTCAATGTAACGCTTTGCTGCGAGTCCGGTAGGCGTTCCATCCTTCATGGCTTTGCGGAGGATGTCACCGGTAGAGATCTGCGGGATGCCCAGGCGTTCGCAAACGCGGACAGCCTGGGTTCCCTTACCCGCGCCTGGCGGGCCCAGAAAGATAATGTTCATATTCTACCTCTGCGCTCAGCCAAGGAAGCCCTGGTGATGACGCATGATCATCTGCGCTTCGATCTGACGGATCGTCTCAATGCCAACCGACACAGCGATCAGCACGGAGCTAGCGGAGAACGGAGTGTAGCTGACGCCCAGCGGCCGAACAAGCTGCATGAGCAGAGTCGGGACAACGGCGAGAGCTGCCAGGAAAACTGCGCTGAACAGGGTCAGACGGTTCGAAGTCCTGCGGAGATAATCTCCGGTTGCCTTGCCCTGGCGGATGCCCGGGACGATGCCGCCGTTCTCCTGCATGTTCTTGCTGATCTCGACCGGATCAAAGGTAATGCTGGAATAGAAGTAGGTGAAGGCGATAACCAGCACCGCCAGCAGGATCTGGTACCCAAATCCGTTCTGGAAGCTCGTCCACCAGAGGTTGACGCCAGAAGTCGGGAAGAAGGCAAAGAGCGTAGCCGGGAACTGGAGAATCGCGTAGCCGAAGATCAGCGGCATAACGCCGTTGGCGTTCAGCTTCATCGGGATGTGGCTGGACTGGCCGCCGTACATCTTGCGGCCCATCATGCGCTTTGCATACTGAACCGGGATGCGGCGCTCGCCCATGTCAACATAGGTGACCACAACGATCATCGCGACCAGGATGGCAAGAACGATAATCACGCCAAAGATGTTGGTGGTGCCGCCAACCACGCCGGTGATCATCGCAGCAAACCAGTTGAACAGGTTGGAGACGATGCCGGCCATGATCAGGAGGGACACGCCGTTGCCGACGCCGTTTTCGGTAATGCGCTCACCGATCCACATCGCAAGGGCGGAACCGGCTGCCATACAGATACCGATGATAACAAGCCACCACCAGCCGCTGCGGGAGGTCGCCCTCATGGCAACCACAAGGCCGACAGCCTGGATGAAAGCAAGTCCGATGGTCAGATAACGGGTGTACTCGTTGATCTTCTTGCGGCCCTCCGGTCCTTCCTTCGCCAGTTTTTCAAGGGAAGGAATCGCGACCGTGAGAAGCTGCAGGATAATGCTGGAGTTGATGTACGGGGTGATACCCATGGCCATGACGGTCATGCGCTCGAAGGAGCCGCCGGTCATCATACTCATAAAGTTGAGAATCGAGAACTCGCTGACGACCTTGGAGACCTGAGAAAGGTCCATGCCCGGAACCGGGATGACACTCAGCAAGCGGTAAACCAGCAACATGCCGAGCGTATACAGGATCTTTTTGCGGAGCTCAGGGATCCGCCAAGCATTCTGCAACTTTTCAAGCATGTCAGATCACCTCAGCAGTTCCGCCGACGGCCTCGATCTTCTCCTTTGCAGAGGCGGTATACTTGGCTGCCTTGACGGTCAGCTTCTTGGTGAGATCGCCGTCGCCGAGAACCTTCAGGCTGACCTTGGCGTCGCGGATGAGACCCTTGGCAGCGAGGAGTTCAGCGGTGATCTCGGTGTCAGCATCAAAGCACTCCAGATCGGAAACATTGATGATGGCATACTCCTTGGAAAACGGATTGTGGAAGCCGCGCTTCGGGAGCTGACGGACCAGAGGCATCTGGCCGCCTTCAAATCCCGGACGCTTGCCGCCGCCGCTGCGGGCCTTGGCGCCCTTGTGGCCCTTGCCGGAGGTCTTGCCCAGTCCGGAGCCGGTGCCGCGGCCAAGACGGCGCGGGGAAGTCGTAGAGCCCAGAGCGGGCTTCAGTTCATTAAGCTTCATGGTGAGTCCTCCTTAGTCGGCAACTTCCACAACCGACACAAGGTGCTTGACCTTGAAGATCATGCCGCGGATAGACGGCTGATCCTCAAAGACCTTGGTCTGGTGGAGTTTGTGCAGGCCCAGCGCCTCCACAACCTTGATCTGGTTCGGGATGCTGGAGATCGGAGACTTCACGAGTGTAACCTGAAGTTTCATTGTGTCCTCCTCCTTCTCAGCCAAGCAGCTCTTCAACGGTCTTGCCGCGGAGAGCAGCAACTTCCTCAGCATTGCGGAGAGAAGCCAGACCTTCGATGGTGGCCTTCACAATGTTGATCGGGTTGTTGGAGCCATACCGCTTGGTGCGGATGTCCTTCACGCCTGCAAGCTCCAGAACCGCACGGGCCGGGCCGCCGGCGATGACGCCGGTACCTTCCGGAGCCGGGAGCATGACAACCTTGCCGGTGCCATAGTTGCCGGTCGTCTCATGCGGGATGGAAGTTCCCTTGAGGCTCACATGGATGAGATGCTTCTTGGCATTCTCGGCAGCCTTCTTGGCGGCTTCCGGAATTTCGGTCGCCTTGCCGATGCCGCAGCCGACGCGGCCCTTGCCGTCGCCGATGACGACCAGCGCAGCAAAGCGCATGTTGCGGCCGCCCTTAACGGTCTTGGAAACACGGTTGATGGAAACCATCTTCTCCGTGAATTCGCTCTCCGGACGACGATCGCGGCGCGGTCCACGGCCGCGGCCTTCGCGCTCCGGGCGTCCCTCGCGACCCTGCTGGTTTTTCTCAAATTCCTGAGGCATTTCTATATCCTCCTTGATCAGAAGTCGAGGCCCGCTTCACGGGCGCCTGCGGCAACCTCAGCCACACGGCCGGTGTAAAGATAACCGCCGCGGTCGAAGACGACCGTCTTGACGCCGGCAGCCATCGCGCGCTCGGCAACAGTTTTGCCCACGAGCTTGCTGGCACCCTTCTTATCGAGGTCAGCGAGCTGGCTCTTGATCTGCGGATCAAGGGTGGAGCAGGAAACCAGAGTCTTGCCGACGGTATCGTCGATGACCTGGGCATAGATGTTATTGAGGCTGCGATAGACGCACAGACGCGGCATTTCGGGCGTGCCGCTGATCTTCTTACGTACGCGCTCATGACGGATCACGCGGATCTCGTTGCGATCACGTTTCGTGAACATAAACGATCACTCCCTTCCTTACTTCTTACCGGTCTTGCCTTCCTTACGGCGGACCACTTCAGTTTCGTACTTGATGCCCTTGCCCTTATACGGCTCCGGCGGACGGACCGCGCGGATGTCGGCGGCAAGATTGCCAACCTGCTGCTTGTCAATACCGGAAATCTCAATCGTGGTCTGGTTCGGCGTCGTATACTGGATGTTCTGCGGCGCTTCCATGATGACCGGATGAGAGTAGCCGACGTTGATGGTCAGCTTGTTGCCCTTCGCTTCGGCACGATAACCGGTACCGACCATGTTCAGGGTCTTCTTGAAGCCCGTGGTCACGCCGGTCACCATGTTGGCGATCAGAGCGCGATACAGGCCGTGCATCGCACGGGTTTCTTTTTCGTCGTCCGGACGGGTGCAATGGATGTGGCCGTCCTTGACTTCGATCGTAATCTTCTTATTGACTGCCTGCTCCAGCTGGCCCTTGGGACCCTTGACGACGACCTTGTTGTCGTCATCGACGGTGACCGTGACGCCCGCCGGAACTGCAATCGGAGCTCTTCCGATTCGAGACATTATCTTATCCTCCGTTTAGCGTCGCTATTACCAGACATAGGCCAGAACTTCGCCGCCGATCTTGGCAGCGCGAGCCTGCTTGTCGGTCATCACGCCCTTGGACGTGGAGACGATGGCGATTCCGAGACCGCCGAGCACCTTCGGCAGCTCCTCACACTGCGCGTAGACACGCAGGCCGGGCTTGCTGATGCGCTTGAGGCCGACGATAACCGCCTGCTTCTTCTCGGTGTACTTGAGGCCGATCTTGATCTGGCCGGAAAGGCCGTCGTCGATGAAGTCAGCGCTCTTGATGTAGCCTTCATCAAGCAGGATCTTGGCGATGGCCTTCTTCATATTGGAAGCCGGAACCACCACACTGTCATGCTTGGCAACCTGAGCATTGCGAATGCGGGTCAGCATATCTGCAATGGGATCGTTTACGAGCATTTCTGTTCCTCCTTACCAGCTGGCCTTGCGGACGCCGGGGATCTGTCCCTTGTACGCCAGTTCGCGGAAACAAATACGGCAGATGCCGTACTTGCGAAGCACGGAGTGCGGGCGGCCGCAAACGCGGCAGCGCGTGTAAGCGCGAGTGGAGAACTTCGGCTCCCTCTGCTGCTTATTGATCATACTGGTCTTAGCCATGATTCTCCTCCTCCTTACTTCGTGAACGGCATTCCGAGAAGGCGCAGCATCTCTCTGCACTCCTCGTCCGTCTTGGCGGTCGTCACGAAGATCATCTCCATGCCGCGGACCTTCTCCACCTTATCGTACTCGATTTCGGGGAAGAGGAGCTGCTCACGGATGCCCAGGGCATAGTTGCCGCGGCCGTCGAAGGCCTTGTCGCTGACGCCGTGGAAGTCACGGACGCGCGGAAGGGCAATGTTCATGAGCTTATCGGCAAACTCGTACATACGCTCGCCGCGGAGGGTAACCTTCGCGCCGACATTCATGCCCTCACGAACCTTGAAGTTTGCGATGGACTTCTTGGCCTTGGTCACCAGAGCCTTCTGGCCGGTGATGGTCTCGATTTCCTTCACAGCAACTTCGAAGGACTTCGGGTTATCCTTGCAATCGCCGAGGCCGACGTTGATGACGATCTTGTCGAGCTTCGGGATCTGGTTCACGTTCTTGTAACCGAACTTCTGCTGCAGGGCAGGAACGACTTCGGTCACGTACTTGTCAAAAAGACGCGCTTCCATTGCTTATTCCTCCTGCATTACTCGTCGATCGCGGTGCCGCACTTGACGCACACGCGAACCTTGGTGCCATTGTCGAGCACCTTATGTGCAACACGGACACCCTTCTTGCACTTCGGGCACACGAGCATGACATTGCTGGCGTCGATGGCAGCTTCCTGCTTCACGATGCCGCCGGGCACGCCCTGCTGACGCGGCTTCTGGTGCTTGGTAGCGATTGCAACGCCCTCAACAACAACCTTGCCGGTCTTCGGGAAGGCGGTGAGCACCTTGCCCTGCTTGCCCTTATCCTTGCCGGTGATCACAACCACCGTATCCTTGGAACGGATCTGCATAATTTTTTCCCGCCTCCTTACAGAACTTCGGGGGCCAGAGACACGATCTTCATGAAGTCGTGCTCACGCAGCTCACGCGCGACAGGCCCAAAGATACGGGTTCCGCGGGGCTGCTTGTCAGCGCCGATGATAACTGCTGCATTGTCGTCGAAGCAAATGTAGGAGCCATCAGGACGGCGATAGTTCTTGTGCACGCGGACGATAACAGCCTTCACGACTTCGCCCTTCTTCACAACGCCGCCGGGCGTTGCGCTCTTGACAGAAGCCATGATGATGTCGCCCACGGTGCCGGTCTGGCGGAAAGAACCGCCCATGACGCGGAAGCACATAATTTCCTTGGCGCCGGTATTGTCGGCGACCTTAAGACGCGTTTGCGGCTGAATCATTGAGTGTATTCCTCCTTATCCACAAGCGGCTTACTTCGCCTTTTCGATGATCTCGACCAGACGCCAACGCTTGTCCTTGCTCAGCGGGCGGGTCTCCATGACTCGCACGGTATCGCCGATGCCGCAAGCGTTGTTCTCATCGTGAGCCTTCAGCTTCGTGGTGCGGTTGATGATCTTACCATAGAGGGGATGACGAACGCGATACTTGACCGCCACGGTGATGGTCTTGTCCATCTTATCGCTGACAACGATACCAACGCGGGTCTTGCGCATTCCTCTTTCTTCAGACATTTTTTGTGTCTCCTTTCAAGGTCAGGCCTGAGCCTTGAGCTCAAGGCTGCGCAGCGCGGTCTTGGCACGCGCGATGTCGCGCTTGGTCTTGGTGATCGCCGTGGTATCCTGCAGCTGGCCGACTGCGAGCTGGAAGCGGAGATCGAAGAGCTGCTTCTTCAGTTCAGCGACCTTGTCGTTCAGCTCAGTGGCGGACAGATCGGTGTAGGTGTTCTTCTTCATTAGGCTTCAACCTCCTCGGTGGCTGCCGCGGCGGTCTCGCGGACGATGACTTTGGTCTTCATCGGCAGCTTGTGTCCGGCAAGACGCAGAGCCTCACGGGCATCCGCTTCCGCGACTCCCTTGATCTCGAAGAGCACGCGGCCCGGCTTGACAACGGCAACCCAGAACTCCGGGGAGCCCTTGCCGGAGCCCATTCGGGTCTCAGCCGGCTTCTGCGTGATCGGCTTGTCCGGGAAGATGTCGATCCAGACCTGGCCGCCACGCTTGGTGTAACGAGTCAGTGCAACACGGGCAGCCTCGATCTGGCGGGCAGTCACCCAGCTCGGCTCAGTGGCCACCAGGCCAAGATCGCCGTATGCCAGGAAGTTTCCGCGCTGGGCCTTGCCCTTCATGCGGCCGCGGAAGACGCGGCGGCGCTTCACTCTCTTGGGCATCAACATGGTTTATTTGCCTCCTTCGGTCTTGGCCGGAGCTTTCTTGGCAGTGGGAAGAATCTGGCCCTTGTAGATCCAGACCTTCACGCCCAGACGGCCGTAAGCGGTCTTCGCCTCAGCGAAACCGTAGTCGATATCCGCACGCAGGGTCTGCAGCGGAATGGAACCTTCGTGGTAGCCTTCGGAACGGGCGATGTCCGCGCCGCCGAGACGGCCGCCGACGCTGGTCTTGATTCCCTTGGCACCGGCACGCATAGAGCTCTGCAGGCACTTCTTCATCGCGCGGCGGAAGGACACACGGTTCTCCAGCTGGGACGCGATGTTCTCGGCAACCAGCTGCGCATCCAGATCCGGGTTCTTGATCTCCTGAACGTTCAGGGTCAGGGTCGCGTTCTTGCCGATCTGGGCAGCGATGGCAGCCTTGATCTTCTCGATGTTGGCGCCGTTTGCACCGATCACGATGCCCGGCTTCGCAACGTTGAGGGTCACGGTGACATTCTGCTTGTCATTATCGAAGCGGCGCTCGATCTCAATGTCGGAGATGCCGGCATCATAGAGGGCAACCTTCTTCTTGCTCTTGTCATCCTCAAAAGTGAGGTCCTTGATCATTTTGCGGAGCTTCACGTCCGACACAAGGTTGTCGGCGAAGTCCTTCTTGTCCGCATACCAGCGGGTGCTCCAATCCTTGATGACGCCAACGCGGGCGCCATGCGGATTTACTTTCTGACCCATCCGAAAACCTCCTTATTTCTGGTCAAGCACGATCGTGATGTGGCTCGTGCGCCTGAGCATCGGGGAAGCGCTGCCGCGGCTGCGGGCAACGAAACGCTTCAGCGTCGGGCCCGGGTTCGCGTACACTTCTGCGACATACAGAGAACCGCGATCCATGCTCAGATTGTTTTCGGCATTGGCGATCGCAGAGAGGAGCAGCTTCTCCATGACAGGAGCAGCAGCCTTCGGCGTGTACATCAGGATGGCGAGGGCGTCATCAGCCTTCTTGCCGCGGATCAGGTCCGCGACGATTCCGCACTTGCTGGAAGAGATGCGCACGTAACGGGCAGTTGCATGCGGACGCTTGTCAGCATTCTCGCGGCGGAGTTTCGCTTTTTCACGAGTTCTGGTAGCCATACGTATTCACCCCTTAATTAGCGGTCGAGGCCTTGTCGCCGGAATGGCCCTTGAAGGTACGCGTGGGAGCGAACTCACCAAGCTTGTGGCCGACCATTTCTTCAGTGATATAAACCGGAACGTGCTTGCGTCCGTCATGGACCGCGATCGTGTGTCCGACCATCTGCGGGAAGATAGTGGAAGCACGGGACCAGGTCTTGAGAACGCTCTTCTTTCCGGATGCGTTCATTTCTTCGACCCGCTTCAGCAGCTTAACAGCTACATAGGGGCCCTTCTTGACCGATCTGCTCATTATGAGTCCTCCTATTACTTGTCGCTCGCACGCTTGACAATCTTCTTGTCAGAGTACTTGCTGTGCTTGCGGGTCTTCAGGCCGAGCGCCGGCTTACCCCACGGAGTGACAGGCGCCGGAAGTCCGACAGGGCTCTTGCCTTCGCCGCCGCCATGCGGGTGATCGCACGGGTTCATAACCACACCGCGGACGGACGGGCGGATACCCAGATGACGGGTCTTGCCGGCCTTGCCGATGCGGACGTTGCTGTGCTCAACATTGGAAACGACACCGATGGTCGCCTTGGCTTCGACGGAAACGAGGCGAACCTCACCGGAAGGAAGACGAACCTGAGCCATGGAACCTTCCTTAGCCATCAGCTGCGCGGACGCACCGGCAGTGCGGACCATCTGGCCGCCGCGGCCCGGGATGATCTCAACATTGTGGATCATGGTGCCCAGCGGGATGTTCTTCAGCGGAAGGGCATTGCCCGGCTTGATGTCGGCGGTCTCGCCGCTCACGACGGTGTCGCCGACCTTCAGGTCGACCGGCGCCAGGATGTAGCGCTTCTCGCCGTCGGCGTAGTTCAGCAGAGCAATGAAAGCAGAGCGGTTCGGATCGTACTCGATCGCGGCAACCTTCGCCGGGATGTTGTCCTTGTTGCGGCGGAAGTCGATCACGCGGTACTTGACCTTGTTGCCGCCGCCCTGATGGCGAACGGTGATCTTGCCCTGATTATTGCGGCCTGCGTTCTTCTTCTTGACTTCGACCAGGCTCTTCTCAGGCTTCGTCTTGGTGACCTCTTCATAGGTCAGCACAGACATAAAGCGCCTTGCCGGGGAAGTCGGCTTATAAACACGAATAGCCATTTTTCATAACCTCCCTGTTACTGCGCCATGCCGTCGAAGAACTCGATGGTCTTGGAGTCCTTCTTCAGCGTCACATAGGCCTTCTTGATCTCCGGGGTGCGGCCGGCATAGCGGCCCTGACGCTTGATCTTGCCAAGCGTGCGCATGGTGTTGACGCTGTCGACCTTGACGCCGAACACAGCCTCAACAGCCTGCTTGATCTCGATTTTGTTGGCATCCAGCGCAACCTCGAAGACGTAGCGCTTGTCTGCCAGGCCGTCATAGGCCTTCTCCGTCAGCACCGGGCGGAGGATGATGTCATGAGGATTCTTCATTAGGCGTAAACCTCCTCCACGAGCTTTACCGCTTCCTCGGTGATGATGAACTTCTCATTTCCAAGGATGTCGAGCACGTTGATCGTGTTCACATAGGCGGTCTTGAGGCCCGCGATGTTCGCGGACGCGCGGGTGATGGTCTCGTCCGGACCAGCCAGAACGAGCAGAGCCTTGTTCTTGACACCGAGGTTCGCAAGGATCTTGGCGACCTCGCGGGTCTTCGGCGCGGTGAGGCTGATCTTGTCCAGAACGATCATCTCATTCTCAACAACCTTGGAGGTCAGCGCGCTCTTCAGAGCGAGGCGGCGAACCTTCTTCGGAACAGCCACAACGTAATCACGGGGCTTCGGAGCAAAGACCACACCGCCGTGGGTGAACTGCGGCGCACGGTTGCCATGATGACGCGCGTTGCCGGTGCCCTTCTGACGATAGATCTTGCGGCCGCCTCCGCGGACTTCGCCGCGGGTCTTGGCGGACTGGGTGCCCTGGCGCTTTGCGGCCAGCTGGCTGCGCACCACCAGATGGAGGGCGCTCTCGTTGATCTCGGAGGCAAAAACCGCGTCGGAGAGTTCGATCTCGCCGACCTTGGCGCCTTCCTGATTCAGCATTGCAATCTTAGGCATTGTGTCGGTTCCTCCTTATCAGGCCTTGACGGAGTCGCGGACCACGACGGTTCCGCCGTTCGGGCCCGGCACCGCACCCCTGACGAGCAGGAGGTTGCGCTCCGCGTCCACGCGGGCAACGGTGAGGTTCAGCGTCGTTACGCGCTCAACGCCATAGTGGCCGGACATCTTCTTGTTCTTGAAAACACGGGACGGGCTGGAGTTCGCGCTCAGGGAGCCGACGCCGCGATGGTACTTGGAACCATGGGCCATCGGGCCGGTGTGCTGATTCCAGCGCTGGATGGCGCCGACGAAACCGTGGCCCTTGGAGGTGCCGGTGACGTCGATCTTGTCGCCAGCGGCGAACACATCAACCTTGATCTCATCGCCCACATTCAGGCTGCTGCAGTCATCCAGACGGAGCTCACGCAGCTGACGGGTCGGGGCAATGCCCGCTTTCTTGAAGTGGCCCTTGAGGGGCTTGTTCACGAGCTTCTCAGCGCGATTCTCGGCATAAGTGTCGAAACCGACCTGAACCGCCTCGTAGCCGTCATTCTCGACCGTCTTCTTCTGAACGACCGGGCAGGGACCTGCCTCAATGACGGTGACCGGGATCAGGCGGCCGTCTTCGGTAAAGATCTGCGTCATGCCGATCTTCTTGCCGACGATACCTTTCTTCATGTCAAATTACCTCCTGATCACAGCTTGATCTCGATCTCCACGCCTGCCGGGAGGTCGAGCTTCTCCATCGCGTCGAAAGTGGCGCGGGTAGGATTCTGAACGTCGATCAGACGCTTGTGGGTGCGCTGCTCGAACTGTTCGCGGCTATCCTTGTACTTGTGCGGGGAGCGCAGGATCGTCACGACTTCCTTTTCGGTCGGAAGCGGGATCGGGCCGGACACCTTGGAACCGGTGCGGCGGGCCGTCTCGACGATGCGCGCTGCAGCCTGGTCCACGAGGCTGTGCTCGTAAGCCCAGAGCTTAATGCGGATTTTCTTGCTGGCCATTTCTTTTCCTCCTTGTTCGTACTCAAGTACGACTGATGGCTTATGCCCTGCAGACGGATCTTGAGCCGTCGTCCGATTGTCGGACATGGTCCGTGACAGTTCCCTCACAGGCCAGTGAGCAATCTGTCATTTCATCCCTTTTGCAGACATCCGATTTATTTTATTCCTTTTTTTCTGCTCTGTCAATAGGATTTTCGCGTTTTTTTCAGATTTTTTTGAAACTTTTTCGGGATGTTTCGAAACGGGAAACGGGCGGATTCGGCGGATTTTGTGCCTTTTTTCAGCCGATCTTTCCGCAATTTGTGTCAACGCTTCCGGGCGTTCCTTATTTTCTTTGCGTTGTCCACGATTCCGGGTGTTTCTCTGTTTGGGGGCCTCCGCTCCCTGCTTGAAATTTTTTACATCAAAGCCGGCCCTGCATGAAAAAATGCGAATCCGGATACCGGAAAGCGCAGGAAGGGATTAGAAGCCGACGGATCGGGTTGTCCTGCGGGCATGCTTGCCTGCGCCGCGCTTTTCGTGTACAATAGGGGCATCAAACAGAAAGAAGGCTTTTTTATGACCAAGATCACCGGGGAAATGTCCATCGCGGAAATCCTGCGCCTCGATCCGGAGGTCGCGCCGGTATTCCTGTCCTACGGCATGCATTGCCTGCATTGCCCGGTCTCCTCTGCGGAGCCGCTGAAGGACGCCTGCATGGTGCACGGCGTGGACGCCGACGAGCTCCTCACGGCGCTCAACGAGTATTTCAGCGAGAAGGAAAAGTAATGTCCGCATGAAGAGGCGGCGGTTCTGCAAAGGGCCGCCGCTTTTCTGCGGCCCTTCCTCCTGTTCTGTCTTTCCTCTTTCCCGGCGGCGCTGTTCAAACGCGCCGCTTTATGCTATAATGAAAGCGTTCGAAAACGAAATCAAACCATGGAAGGAAGAAAACAATATGTCTGAAAACAACGAAATCACCCGCAGCGAGCACGCCGCTCTCGTCTTCCGCATGAACCGGAAGGAGGCCGCGAAGGTCGCGCGTTATCTGAAGGAGCACAGCAGCTCCCCGGAGGCCATCTTTGCCGTCGACATCGACAGCAAGGAGCTGATCCTCCAGGCCAAGACCGCGCCGGAAGACGATATCATCATTCTGGACGGCGAGGACGACGTGTTTGACGTCGAAGAGGAGGTCATCGAGGAAGAGGAAGAGGTCCTCGTCCCCGAGGAAGAAGAGACCGAAGAGACCGAAGCCGCCGAAGAGACGGAAAAGTAATCCGCCCCTGCCTGGATTCCCTTTCCGCAGGCTTTTCATTTCCGACAGAAACGCCGCACAGCCTGATATGGCCGTGCGGCGTTTTCTCATTATGGCTGCATCATTGGCGGCTCGACGGAGAGCGCTTCCGCGATCCCGCATAGCTCCCGCCAGGTTTCCCGCTCCACCGGGATGCCGTGCGCCAGACGATCCGCCTGTGCGGCAAAGGCCTTTTCCCCCGGTGTATAGATGCGTGTCTGTCCGGGCTGCTTCGCGCTGTCGCGCAGCGCCTGAAGGTAGCCGCTCATCCGTGTGCGGATCGCTGCCGCATCCCCGAACATCGCCGGGTCGAACGCAAGGAAGAAGTGGCTCGTGTGATCCCCGTGCGCGCCCTGCATCTCCGGGCAGATGAGCCCCTGGGCGAGAATTCCGGTCAGCGCCTCCACCATGAGGCCGAGGCCATAGCCCTTGTGCCCGCCGTGCAGCTCGCCCGCTCCGCCGAGGGGCAGGATGCCGCCGTTTCCTCCGGAAAGTATCGTCTCATTCATTTCCGCCGCGTCGCTGCCCGGGGCTCCGTCCGCCTTCAGCGTCCAGCCTTCCGGCAGCGGCTTCCCGCGCTTTCCGTAAACCTCCACCCGGCCGAGCGTCACGACGGTCGTGGAGGCGTCAAACCAGAAGGGAACCGGATCCGCGGGCATGGAGAAGGCAATCGGGTTCGTCCCCAGCATCTTTTCGATGCCGAAGGTCGGGGTCATGATGGGGCCGGTGTTGGTCATGGAGAAGGCGGCGAGTCCCGCCCGCTCCGCCATCAGCGTATAGTAGCCGGCGATGCCGAAATGCGAAGAATTGCGCACGGCGACCATGCCGATGCCGTTCTCCCTCGCCTTCCGGATGGCGAGCCCCATGCCAAATTGCCCCGAAAGCTGGCCCATGGCAAAATGCGCGTCGATCAGCGCCGAGACCGGCGTCTCCCGAACGATCTCCGGCTTCGCCGCCCGGTTCACGCTGCCGGAAGCGATATTCTGATGATAGTACATCATCCGCTGCGCGCCGTGGCTCTCGATGCCGAAAAGATCCGCCTGCATCAGGACGTCCGCGATTTTCGCCGCGTCCCCGCCGGAGAAGCCCTCCGCCCGAAAAACGCGTTCCATATACTGCCGGAGCTCCGGTTCTGGGATCAGAATATCCGCCATAATTCCTCCCGCGCGATTTCTCTTGCGCCTTTCCTCGTCCTGACAGAAAGCTGCCCCCGTGACAAGCACGGAGGCAGTCGTTTTTGATCAGGCCGCTCCGGCGGATTCGCCTTCCGGCTCCTCCTCCGTTTCCTCTTCCGGCGCCTCTTCCGCCGCATCCTCAGCGGCCTCTTCGGACGCCAGCTGCCGTTTTTCCTCGGCTGCCAGCCGTTCCTGCTCGAGGCGCGCGTCCATCTCGGCCTTCGTCTCCTTCAGGCCGCAGTGCTTGCAGAGATGGTAATTCTCGCCGGACTTCTCCTGCTTCCAGTTGCCGAACGCATGGCCGACCGCCGGAATGGTCTCATAGTCCTTTTCCTTGCAGTGGCTGCAGGTGCGCACACGCAGGCCGTCCGTCGTGCAGGTTTCCTTCTGCTCGACCTTCCATTTTCCATAGTGGTGACCGGCCGCTTCAACGGTGTCATATTCCTTCAGCTTGCAGCGCATGCAGGTATGGGCGCGGACGCCGGTCTCCGTGCAGGTTGGCTTCTCCGTCACCGTCCACTTGCCGAAGCGATGCCCCAGCGCCGGGACGGACTCCGTGACCTTTTCCTTGCAGCGGCTGCAGGTCGTGGTCTTCACGCCCTCCTCCGTGCAGGTGGCCTTCACGGTGACCGCGGCGCGGCCCCACTTGTGGCCGAGTGCCGGGATCGCCTGCGTCTCCTCGCTCTTGCAGCGGCTGCAGACGCGGGTCTTCACGCCCTCCTCCAGACAGGTCGCCTTGGTCGTCGTACGCCAGCTGCCCCATTTGTGCTTCAGCTTTTCGATCTGCTGCTTTTCCTGATAGCCGCAGCGCTGGCAGAAGCGGTCACGTTCGCCCTCTTCGAGGCAGGTGGCCTTCTTCACCACATTCCACTTTGACCAGTTGTGGCCGAGTGCCTGAATCGTCACCGTCGCGGAATAGCCGCACACCTGGCAGGTATGCTCCTTCCATCCGGCTTCCGTGCAGGTCGCCGCGAGGCCGACATACCAGCTGCCCCACTCATGGCTGGCGCGGATGGTCTCGTCCTCTTCATGGCCACAGCGCTGGCAGGTCCTCCAGCGCCAGCCGTCGGTCGTGCAGGTCTTGTAGCGGCCGATATGCCAGTCGCCCCACTTGTGGCCGAGCGCCTTGATGGTCTCGGTCTTGTCCTGATAGCATCTGCTGCAGTAATAATACTTTGTTCCCTTTTTGGTGCAGGTCGCCTCGTCCACGCCGGCGCTGACCCACTTGTGCCCCAGCTTCTTGATCTTGATATCGTAGGCACCGCAGTTCACGCAGCGGTAGGTCGCCCAGCCGGCCTTGGTGCAGGTCGGCTCCTCGCCCTCCAGCAGCCGCCCTTCAAATCCGCAGTCCGGACAGACATGCGTTGAAGGCAGACTGCTTTTCGCAAAGGCGGCCGCCGGCAGCAGCAATGCGCCAAGGATCAGAAGCGAAAAGATCCTTCTGATGTTCATGTTTTCTTTTCCCTCCGTTTTTGCGTCTTTCCGGCAGAAGCTTATTCTTCAACGATCCACATGTCAGAGGCGATCTGTCCCGCCAGCTCCATGTCCTCGTCTGTGATCTGCGTCTTTTTCTGCAGGGAAATGTCGATCAGGTAACCATTCCAGACGGTCACGAGATCCGCATAATCGGTCTGGGCATCGTTTTCGGAAACGCAGATGAGCTTCGTTCCGTACTCGGTCTCGCTGATCGTGACGGCCGGGTCGTTATAGCACTGCGTGAGGATCGAATCCACGTTCGCAATCTGCTCCTCCGTCAGTTCGCCCTTCAGCGTATAGCCCTCAAATTCGTCGGCATAGGCGACAGAGACATACACGATCAGGGCTTCCGGGTCGTCCTTCTTCATAAAGGTGGCATACAGGCTTCCGCCGTTCTCTTCCACCTCATAGGTATAGCCTTCCGGGACCTTGTCCATCTTGATGTCAAAATCGATGAAGGGCTTCTCCGCGTTTTCGGCGGTCTCTTCCACAGTCTCCTCGGCAGCGGGAGCCGTCTCCTCAGCCGCAGCCCCGCAGGAAGCCACCAGCAGGGCGGCCAGCAGCATCACAAAAAACTTTTTCATTTTTTATTCCTCCTGTCTCAGGGCGCAACGGCTTCCGATGCCTGCGGCACAACAAACTGCTTCTGCAGGAATCCGACGTAGCCGGTTTCGTCATCCATGACCTGATCCCACTCGTCGCCCTCGGCGAGCACGACGATTTCACCGCCGTCGTTGATGCGGTGCTGCACGGCTGCCACCTTGCTGGGCGCCCAGCGGAGATTCACAAAGCCGCCGGTATATCCCGCCTGAACATGGGTGTAATACGGGTCGGCAAGCACAAAGGAGCTGTAATCCAGATCCAGCAGGCTCTCCTCATCCTGTTCCGCCGCGGTTTCCGCTGCCTCCTCGGGCTCTTTGTCACTCAGGTAGCGGGTGCGGATCCAGCCCGTCTCGCTGCCGGCCTGCACCTTTGCCCAGATCCCGTTGTTCTCCAGCACCTCAACCGCCGTCCCGTCCGGGATGGACGCCGTTTCCTCCGCTTCCGTGTTCGGCTCACTGCGAAGGCTTGCGTCCCTGGCTGCCGTATCCACATACCTTGTCTCCGCGCCGACAGCTGCCGGAACAGCCAGCGCAAGAAGCAGCAGAATCGCTGCCGTCATGTTTCTTTTCATCTTTTCCTCCTGAAATCGGTTCTGAATTTTCACGCGAACAGGTTGGGTTTTATTGTAACACATCCCGCGTTCTCCTGACAATCGGGAAGCACAGAAAAAGGACACGGCCTTCACCGTGTCCCTTCCGGAAATGGTTTTGGATTATTTTGCCGCCAGCTCTTCGATCACGCTGTTCGCAGCGATGAAGCCGCTGGTGATGGCCCAGCCCTGGGTCAGCGCGTTGGTGTGCGTCGTCTGATAGTACAGCGGACCCCAGACGCCGCCGGCGTCATAGCCGCCCATGTACAGGCCCGGGATCGCCTTGTAATCGGTGTCCAGCGCCTGGCACTTGGAGTTGCAGGCAACGCCGTTCAGGGTGCCGTCCATGGCCGGGATGATGCGAACCGCATAGAACGGGCCCTCGTCGAGTGGGAAGAGGAGCTCCGGATTCTTGCCGAACTGCTCATCCACGCCGGTCTCGATATAGTGCTTGTAATTGGTGATCGTGGTCTCCCACTTTTCCGTCTCAAAGCCGATCTGCGCGCCGAGGTCTTCGAGGGTATCGGCCTTCCAGCCTTCGCCCGCGTCGATGGCGTTCTGCATTTCGGTCTTGATGGTGTAATACGGCACGCAGGCGCGGGCACGATAGTTGATGCAGGAATCACGGAACTCCTGGCTGAGGAGGCCCGGGGCGCCTTCCGCCTCCAGCTTATCCAGCTCGCTCTGGGTGAAGATCGCATAGGCATAGCCCACAGCGCCGAGGGCGGAAGTGCCCTTGGCCAGCGGGTCAACAGCGCCCTTCTCTTCATTGTAGAAGCGGTTGCCCTCCGGATCCACCTGAAGTACGCCGACATAGTTGATGAACTTCATGTAGCCGGCATAGAAGTCGACCACATTGTTGGAGCAGAACTCCGCGAAATGCGGGCTCATCTGGAGGTTCAGGCCGGCGCCCGCGTCAACCGCCATGCGCAGACCGTCGCCGGTGTTGGTGGACAGACCGTACAGATAGAAGTTGTCGGAATGCAGATACTGCTTCAGCATCTCCTGGTTTCCGCCGTAGCCGCCGGTCGCAAGAAGAACCGCCTTGGCATGGACGATCACTTCCGTGCCGTCCTGCTTATGAGCCTTCACGCCGGTGACCCTGCCGTCTTCCACGATCAGCTCTTCCGCGGTGGTCTCCAGCATGGTCTTGACGCCGCCTGGGGTCAGGAAGGTGTCATACAGGACGTTGTACTTGTCCGTGCCCTTGCCGGTGTCCATGCCGTTCTTCGCGGCAGCCATCTTCGTGAAGCCCGGATTCGTGGTCTGCGCCCAGTGTTCCGCCAGGAAGTCCGCGGCGGAGCCGTTGTTCGTCAGGTAAGCCATGAGGACGGAGGCGTTGCACTTGTAGTTGGCGTACTCCATCATCTCATCGAACACCTCGGAAACAGGGGTGCAGGTGATGCCCGCGTTCTGCTCCAGAGTCTTGGAACCGAGGGTCATCATGCCGGTGGAACAGGTGGACTCGCCGCCGACCTTGCCGCACTTTTCAAGGATGATGACATTCAGGCCGGCTTCCATGGCCTTGAGGGCAGCGGTCGTGCCGGATCCGCCTGCGCCGACGACGCAGAAGTCCGTCGTGTATTCTTCGGTCGCGTCAACCTTCGCGGTCGGCTTGTTGAAGCCGGCGAGGTTTGCGCCCGCCTGCGTCAGCGCCTGCTGAACGCCGGAGAGGATCGCCTGGGAAGTCATCGTGCATCCGGTCACAACATCGACCGAGATGGACTGCTGATCCACAACGGCGGCCGGGATGCGCTCAATGCAGGGCTCCGTAAAGCCGGGGGTGTCGGAGGTCTCCAGCGCCTCGACCTTCAGAATGCTCTTTTCATCGACGGTCACGGCGACCTTCGTGGGCGCGATGGTCTTCGGGGAGCCGAAGCGCTCGCCCTCAATGGTGCCCTCTTTCCACTTGCCATAGGCTTCGCCATAATAGGTGCCCGGGGTCATGCTCTGCTC
>R14__coassemble_377_pt1 | contig 33545 bp, 24 predicted proteins | sample R14__metabat2_high_PE_020 | metagenome-assembled genome bin R14 | reverse complement strand
CATGGACAGGGGGAACGCGGGCGGCTGCCCGCACCTGCCCGGGGACAATGTCCCCGGACCCCTTTCTTTCCGCTGCGCGGGGAATCACGCCTTGCGCGAAAGCCTGTTCCGGAGTGCCGCGAAGCCTTTTTTGATCAGGGGGATATTGCCGGCGATCACGAGCACGACGCAGACGGTCAGCAGGATGGTCACCGGGCGGCCGGCATACAGATATTTGAGCGGGTTCTTCTTGATGAGCGCCAGCTTCATGGCCTTGCGGAAGTTGCTGTCCATGGTCTTGCCCAGCACGAGGCCGAGAACCATGGGGGCAGCCGGGAAGCCGCGGCGGCGCATGGCATAGCCGAGGAGGCCGAACAGGAACATGAGCGCCACATCGAAAAGACGGTTATTGCAGGCGAACGCGCCGACGACGCACAGCACCGTCACAACCGGCAGCAGGATGTTCTTCGGGATGGAGATCACCCGGCTGAGCTTCGGCGCGACCAGCAGGCCGAGCAGCAGCACGGCGACGCAGGCAATAAAGCCGGCGAGCAGGATCGCATTGAAGGAATCGGCGCAGTCCGTCAGGAACTTCGGGCCTGGCTGCAGGCCGTGGATCATGAAGACAGACATAATGATCGCCGTCACAGCGTCGCCCGGAATGCCGAGGGTCAGCATCGGGATGAGCGCGCCGCCGATGCAGGCGTTATTGGAGGACTCGCTCGCGACAATGCCCTCCACCGCGCCCTCGCCGAAGGGAACCTCCGGCTTTTTCACGAGGCGGCGGGTCTCATTATAAGCGAGGAAGGCCGCCACCGGGCCGCCCGCGCCGGGCAGGGCGCCGACCAGCGTGCCGATGAGGCTCGTGTACATGGACAGCGGCGTGTGGCGCAGGGCTTCCTTCAGGCTGACGTGGTTTTGCGTCATTTTCTGGACGGTCTGACGGGTCTCCCCTGCCGCGATGACACTCATCACCTCCGCGAAGCCGAAGAGGCCAACCAGCGCCGGGACAGTGCTGATGCCGTTCTGCAGCTCCGGGATGCCGAAGGTGAGGCGGGAAGTGCCGTCCACCGGGTCGAGGCCGATGAGGCTGAGCAGCACGCCCAGCGCCGCGGCAGCCGTGCCCTTGGCGTAGTTTTTGGAGGTCACGGAGCTGACCGTCAGCAAGCCGAACAGGGACAGGAGGAAGTAATCCTGGCTGCGGAAGCTGAGGGCAACCTGCGTTACCGGCTCCGCCAGCAGTCCCAGGGCGACAAAGCCGAATACGCTGCCGATGAACGAATAGATCGTCGCGTAATACAGCGCCTTGTACGCCTGACCTTTTTTCGCGAGCGGATAACCATCCAGGGTCGTCACGACGGAGGACGGCGCGCCCGGAATGTTGATGAGGATCGCGGAGACCGCGCCGGAAAACACGCCGACGACATACACGCCCATAATCATGGCGAGCGCGTCATTCGTCTCCCAGGTGTAGGTGATGGACACGAGGAGCGCCGTCGCCATGGAGACGGACAGACCCGGGATGGAACCGACGAAGAGGCCGGCGACCGAGCCCAGGAAGACGAGCAGCAGAAACTTCAGGGAAAAAGCGGAAAACATCTTCTTCTCTCCTCCTTTTCCTCAGGGCAGGATGACGTGCAGCAGGGAGCGGAACATGACGCTGAGGAAGAGCACCGTGCCGAGCGGAACCAGCACAAGAATCTTCTTATTGCGCACCGAGAGAAACAGCATCATCGCGACGAGGAATACAAAGGTCGCCAGCTCAAAGGTGGAGAAACGCAGGGTGAGCCCGAAAAGACTGACCGCCAGATACGGCAGTGAGCCCAGACGGAGCGCGCCATAATACAGAAGACACAGCGCGATGACGATCGCGGTACGGCGCAGCGCCCCGCTCTGCTGTTCCTTCTTTCCTTCCGCGGTCTCCGCGCGCAGCCCATGGATGCCCTGTCCGAAGAGCAGAAAGGACAGCACAAAGAGCACAATGGCGACGACGACTGGGAAGAGGAAGGGCGACTGGCTCCAGTCCTTATTGAAGGCCTGGGCATAGCCGTCCAGGGAATACCAGAGCAGATAGCCTGCGAGCGCCAGAAGAACCGCGCCCTCCTGCATCAGCTTGTTCTTGATTATTTTCATGGAAACCTCTATGGCCTTTCAGAAGCCGGTCTTTTGCGTTCTGCCGCAAATTTGCTTTTGCCGGACGCGCCGAAACCCCTTCGGGACGCCCGGGCTGAAACATGAAACCGCCCGACCGCCAGAAGCAGCCGGGCAGTTTTTTCATCGTATCAAAACGGACTCAGGGGCGCTCGATCCCGTACTGCTCCGGGCTGTTCGGCGCCACGCCGTTGTCATACTGCATCCAGCAGACGACGGACTGCCAATGCTTGTAATAGGCATTTGCGGATTCCTCATCCGGGCACTGGGAGAACAGCGGCGTCGCGGCATTCTTCGCCACGAAATCCAGCCAGGTCTGCTCCGCGACGGCATCCTTTGCGGCCTTGCGGATGACATCCACAACCTCCGCCGGGGTGTCATTGTTCACGCAGAGGGTCAGAACAGTGTAGTCGATATCGAGATAGTTGGCGGCTTCCGGAACGACTTCCGTGAAGGCCGGGATATCCGGATACGCTTCCATGCGCTTATCGGAGAAGACCGCCAGCGGACGGAGCTCACCGCTCTCAAGGTAGCTGCCGAGGGTAGAGATGTTCGGGTTGGTGAAATCGACCTCGCCGCTGAGGACATCCTTCAGGGCGCCCGCGCCGCCGTCGCTCGTCACCATGGTGACTTCATAGCCGAACTGACCGAGGACGAGACCCTGGTTGTGGCCGGAGCCGCCCGGGCCGGAGTGGGACATGGTGATCTCGCCCGGATTCTCCTTGATGGCGGTCAGCAGATCCTCGAGGGTCTGATACGGGGAATCCTTCGCCACGACGATGACCTTCGGGTCGCCGACGAGCGGGGTGATCACGGTGAAATTGTCATAGCCGAGATCCGCGACGCCCATGGTGCGATAGGTACCCATGGTCTCCGCGCACACCAGCAGGGTGTAGCCGTCGGACGGCTGATCCTTCACATAGAGGGAGCCGGTGCTGCCGGAAGCGCCCGCCATATTGGTGCAGACGATGGACTGACCCAGCTTTTCCTCCAGCAGGGCAGCGATCGTGCGGCCGTAGGTGTCGGTGGTTCCGCCGGCGCCGTACGGAATGATCATGTTGATTTCCTTCTCCGGATAATCAGCCAGAGCGGAGCAGAGGGACAGCGCCAGCATGAGCGCCATGACAAGACAGACAAGCTTTTTCATCGGGGTAAACTTCCTTTCCCAAAAATCACGATGCCGCTACTATATCATAACGTCTCCGGATTTTCAACAGTTTTGTACGATAAAGTGATGTGTCCGGACGATTTTCTGCCGAAAACCGGACTGAATCCGGCCCGTTTTTCTTCAAAATCCACCTTTTTGCCAACTTGTTCCGAAAAGCAGGTTTACAATTTGTCAAAGTTTATTTCTGCCCTTTGGGTTCCTGTGCTTCCCGGAAGCGGACACCCGCGGAGCTTATTCCGCTTCCACCGGATTGCGCAGGATTCCGATCCCCTCGATCACGACCTCCATGACGTCCCCCGCATGTACCGGGCTGACGCCGGAGCTGGTGCCGGTGAAGATGATATCCCCCGGCATGAGGGTCATGACGTTCGAAAGATAGCTGACCAGATACGGCACGCTGAAGATGAGATGCTTCGTGTTGGAATGCTGGCGGATTTCCCCGTTCACGCGCATGCCGATCGGGAGGTCGGACGGATCCGCGTCCGTCTCGATCCAGGGGCCGACCGGGCCGAAGGTATCGAAGCCCTTGCACACCGCCCACTGATTCTCCTTCGTCTGCATATCGCGGGCGCTGACATCGTTTCCGCAGGTATAGCCCAGAATATAGTCCGGCGCCTCTTCCTCCGTCACATGGCGGGCCTGCTTTCCGATGACGACGACCAGCTCCGCCTCATGCTCCACACGCTGCGTATAACACCTGGGCAGCATCACCGGCTCCTCCGGCCCCGCAAGACAGGTGAGCGGCTTCATGAAGATGTTCGGCTCCTTCGGGATCGGTTTGCCAAACTCGATGGCATGATCCCGGTAATTGAAGCCGACCGCGAGGATCTTGGTCGGGGTCACCGGCGTGAGCAGCCGCACTTCGTCCACCTCCAGCAGCGGCGCATCAGCCGGCTCCAGGCTCTCATAGGGAGATTGTGCCAGCGGCTGAACGCCTTCCCCGTTGAGGATGCCGAAGCAGATCCGGCCATCCTTTTCATAGCGTACAATTTTCATAATCTGCTTCCTTTCGCCGGGATAAGCACCCGGCTTTTTTTCGTTTCATAAAAGAACAGGACGCCTTCTGAGCTCCCTGATGTCAGCTGTCATTATATCTCATCAGAAGAAAGTTCACAAGGTTGTCACATTTTCCCCCTTGTTTTATCCGTATCATTCCGATAGAATCCTTTTGATTATTGTTTGGGGATTGTCCCCTGGCTGAAAGGAAGCGTTTGTTTTGAAAAAGTTTTTTCCGCTGTGCCTGTCTCTTCTGCTGGCGCTGCCCTGCCTCTCCGCGGCAGAGAGCGCGGGTGCCCCTGAACCGCTGCACGATGAACGCGCGGAGATCGAGTCCGCGCTGAATCTGCGGAACATGAATCAGGAGTGGACCTACGACGCGGACAGCGACTCCTGGACGCTCAGCATCGTGACTGCCGTCACGAAGCCGCTGCTGCCGGATCAGCAGGGTGTCTCCGTGTGCGTCCCGGGCGCCTATGTCACCGGCATCGACACGGACGGGGACGGCGCCGCCGATGCCTTTGAGGGCACCGTGAAGGGCGCTCTTGTCATCGATTATGAGGTCAGCGTCGCCAGCGAGCACGGCCAGACCTATACCGCCGCCACCGCCCCGGTGATCCTGAATACCGGCGCCGCGGGCTACGGCTCCTCCATGAACACCGTTGCCTCCTCCACCTATGCGGAGCAGGGATACATCAACGTTTCCTGCGGCAACCGCGGCAAGCAGGACACGGTCACCGCGGACGGCGTCACCACCTACACCGGCGACGCGCCCTCCTGCCTCGTGGATCAGAAAAACGCGGCACGCTTCGTGAAGTATAATATTCTGCTCGGCAATCTGCCCGGCTGTGTGGATCGCTTTGTCTCCACGGGCGGCTCCGGCGGCGGCGCACACGCCCTTATGTTCGCGACGACCTCCAACAGCCCGGACTTCTATCCGTATGAGATCGACTGCGGTGCCGTCGGCGTCTATCAGAACCCGGACGGCAGCTTTGACACGACGGTCGAGGTAAATGGCGAGCGCGTCGCCCTCAGCGACGGCGCCTGGGGCTGCGTGGCCTACAGCGGCATCACAAGCCTTTCGGAAGCCGATATGACCATGGCCTTTGAATACAATCTCGACACGACCTACGACTTCTCCTCCGCCTTCCAGAAGAAGCTCGCCTCCATCCTCTCCGCCGAGTATATGCAGTACATCAACAGCCAGAACCTCGCCGTGGATGAGAGCCTCGTCGGCTTCGATCTGGATGGTGACGGCCAGCAGCAGAGCCGTGTCCCGCTGACGATCGAATACGACGCGGAACGCTATGCCGAAACAAACGGATACGGCGGCACCTACCTCACCCTGTACCTTGCCGAATTCACTGAGAACCTGCAGTGGATGATCGACAACCTCGCCTATGCCTCGGACTGGACCTGGTTCAACGCGGACGGAACAGCGATGACGGACGAGCAGGTCGCAGCCATGACGGACGCGGATCGCACCGCCGCTTTCCTGGAGGGACGCTACGCAAAGAGCAGCACCCGCGGGATGGGCGGCCCCGGCGGGATGATGGGCGGAATGCCTGACGGAAAAATGCCGGACGGCATGATGGGCGGAATGCCCGGCGGCCGCGGCTTTGCCAACGGTGACGTTGCCGCAAATTCCGCCGGCGATACGATGGATGTCGGAACGCCGGACGCGGGCACGACTCAGGCGGCAGGAAGCAGCGTCGATTCCGCAAACTACGCTTCCTATGACGAGATGGTCGCCGCCTATGAAGCCGACATCGCCGCCGTACAGGCGGGCGATATCCACGGCAACAATCAGGTGGATCTCTATAATCCGCTGCGCTATATCGGCCGCACAGATACGCAGGATCCCGCCTGGGCGCGCATCATGATGGGCGCTGCTGAGGGTGACCTCTCCATGTTCAATTCCCTGAATCTCCAGATTGCCATGCTGAACAGCGGCATCGACGCCGAAATCGAATGGCAGTGGGACGGCGGGCATGTTCCCTCCGAGATCCTCGGCAGCTCCCTCTCCCTCTGGGTTGACATGATGGTCGGCGAGCATGTCGCCGGTGCCTCCACGATCACGAAGGATGCGGCCGAGCCGCAGACAAAGAACGGCACGGCCACGGAAGCCACCGGCAAGGACATCACCTCCTGGGTGACCCTGGATGAAGACGGAAAGGTTTCCTTCTCCCTCGCCTCTGCCGCCGCATACCGCACGGCGGGCGCAAGCAAGGCCATTCCGGGCTTCGATGTCATCGACTATGGTCAGGAGGACTACGTCTTCGGCAATGCCGAAACGGACGCGCGCCACTGGGACAAATACGTCCTGCAGGCCCTGAAGGAAAACGCGGACGTCCTCTCCCCGCTCTTCAATCAGTAATTCCAAAGTCCGCACGGATCAGGATATATAAAAGCGTTCTCTCCGGAAACAGAGAGAACGCTTTTTGAATTGAAAACCGTCCGCAGAAAGTATCAGCGCGTGCTGCCGCAGAAGAAGAGCCCCAGCATACCGGGCCCCACATGCGCCCCGGAGAACGGTTCATGCGGACAGATGACCATCTTTGCCGGTTTTCTGATTCCGCAGATCTTTTCGGAGAGAAGCTGCGCATCCTCCGCACAGTCCCCGTGGGAGATGTACACCGTTTTGTTTTCCGGCTCCACCGCTTTTTCCCGGTAGATTTCCGCCAGTCTGGCGATCGCGTTTTTCCGGCCGCGAACCTTCGCACAGGACACGATGTGCCCCTCGGAATTTCCGAAGAGGATCGGCTTGATGTTCAGCATGGAGCCGATCGCCGCCGTGGCGCCGCTGACGCGCCCGGTGCGCTTCAGAAAGTTCAGATCGTCCACGGTAAAGTAGGAGCAGGCATGCTCCACCTCGCTGTCCAGAATCCGCGAGGCATCCCGCGCATCCACGCCCTGAGCGTTCAGCTCGGCGCTGCGCACAGCCTGAAGCCCGGTGCCCAGCCCGCAGGTTTTGGAATCCACGATGTGAACCAGCCGCCCGGGGAATTCGCTCATCAGCTCTTCCGCCGCAATTCTGGCCGCCTGAAATGTCCCGCTGATGCCGGAGGACATGCTGACATAGATGACATCCAGCCCCTTCTTCAGGGCTTCGCTGAAAGCAGGCAGGAAGCACTGCGCATTCAGCAGGCTGGTTTTGATGACCCGGCCGCTCCTCAGAAGATCGTAATACCCGCGAATATCGAATGCATCCAGGTTGCCGTCATAAACCCGCGGTTCACCATCCACCGTATAATTGCAGGGCAAAAGCCGGATCCCTTCCTGCAGAAAATTCGGCAGATTCGCGCTGCCGTCCGCAAATGTCATGAAGGGCATCTCGTATTTCCTTCCTCGTTTTAAGGACCATACCGGTCCGAATGGTTGACAAGGCTCTTTAAAGCCAAATTCAGTATTTTATATATATTTTATATTTTTTCCGTCAGGAAAGCAAGCAGTCTTTCCCGATCTGTGTTCAGAACGAGCTCCGGCGGGAAATTCAGTTCGTCCAGCAGCGCCTCCGCGAGCTCGAAATGCCCGACCTGACTGGGATCGTGCGCGTCCGAATCCACCGCAATCGGCATGCCTTCCTTCCGGCAGAGGCCAAGCATTGTGCGGTAATTCTCATAGCAGTTCAGCCGGCGATCCTTTTTCACGAGCGAGCTGTTGTTCAGTTCCAGTGCCGTGTGCGTCTCCACGGAAGCACGGACAAGCGCCGCGTAATCGAGGGGCGTGTGGTCGTCATCCGGATGGGAGACGATGCGCACCTTCGGATTGCGCATGCAGGAAATGAGGTTCGCCGTGTTGCCTTCCCTGCCGGCGTCCGTATAGCACATACCGTGGATGCCGACGATGCCATAATCCAGCCGATCCAGATATCGCTGCTCCAGGGAGAGCGTGCCGTCGTTTTGCACGTTGATCTCGCTGCCAAAGAGAACCCCTACACCGGAGAGGCTCCGCGGCACAACTTCAAAATTCATAAAATAGGTCGGGCTGCAGGTGCCCGGGATGCCGGGCGCATGATCCGTAAACCCGATGATCTGCAGTCCCCGCTCCGCAGCGGCCGCCGCCATCTCGCGCATGGTGCCGTAAGCGTGGCCGCTGGCCAGCGTATGGGTATGTACATCGGCGATAATCTTCTTCATAAATGCTCCCTGAAAAAATTTTTCTTTTACCAGATGCCGTCCAGATAAGCCTTTCGTGCAGCAATGAAGTCCCGCAGGATCTCCACATTGCCGTCCAGGCTGTCGGAAACCCGGACGCCCTTGCTCGTATAGGCTCTGTTCGGCCAGATCATCCGGTTCATCCGTTCGCTGGCCCGGATCTCTTCCGCATATTCCGAAAGGGACTTCACGCCCTCGGCCTTTCCCTCCCCCAGCAGGGCGGACAGCAGCGGCGCATAGACCGTGCGGTAGACCTCCGCGCACTGACGGGCAAATTCCTCATGCCCATACAGCTTTGGCCACCAGTATTCTGATTTCGCCGCGGTTCCCACACTCAGCCCCTCCGGTTCCGTTATCGGGGAACCCTCCTTGCGGGAATAGCCCGCATAGGCGCTGTCGTAATCCCAGCACGGACCCGCGGTCAGCTTTGAATCCGCGCCCGCATCCTTATAAAAATACTGGCTGGATGTGTTGCCGTCGTAGTTCTTGCTGATCTCCTCAATCAGATAGCGCCGGACAAGGGAATCGACGTCCGCAATCTCCGAATAATGCAGCCCGGACTTCGGGTCAATGCCGTTCTTCGCCGTGATGGCGTTCTCGAAGCACTGAATCAGCCAGGAGACGTATTCCATTTCGTTCGGCCCGCATTCCTCCGGGCTCTTTACCACGATGACGGCGCCGTCTTCCGTCGCATAAGCGCTGGTCTCATCGGCGTAGCGGGAATTATAGGCCTCATATTCAAAGAGATAGCCGCCCGTAATGTCTTCCGGCTCCGACAGGGCTACGCCCTTCCAGGCGCCTTCTGCATATTGTTTCCGTCCGGACGTCTTCGGCTGCGACAGTCCCGGGGGATTCAGCGCATCCATCTTCTTTTCCAGATCCTCGATCTCCACACGCCCTTTGCCGATACCGATCTCCTCGCAGAGCAGATAGCTGCCCAGGTAATCCCCGTTCGCATAGACGTCCGCGGGAACACAGTCCGGCGTGCACGTGATGCCCGCTGCCCGCGCCATGTCCATCGTAATGCGGTTGCGCAGCAGGCTCTTGTCCCGGTAATTGGAGACGAGGATCCACTTTTTCTCCTTCTGCGTGCCGGGAATCAGTTCCGCCTTCTCCGCCAGCTTCAGGTTATAGCTCTTTTTGTCAAAAGCAAAGGAGGCATTTCCGCGGCACTTCACCTGAGTCAGGGCGCCGTCATAGAGCACCTCGCCCGTCCCGGAAAAGGCGCGGAGCGTTCCGCTCTCGCGGTTCTTCTTCTTTTTGTGGATGGCATTCAGGCTCCCGGATTCCGTTGTAAAGAAGACGGATGTGACGTTTTCGCTCTTCATGATGCACAGCTTCAGCGTCTCTTTTCCGCAGGCGCACCGGCAGTGCTCATTCAGCGGAAAGCCGGCAATGCTGCCGCCGTCCGCATACGTGTGCTCCGCATAGCTGATGCTGTCCACGCCGGTCAGCTGAAGCGCGACATCCTCCGGCTTCCAGCCCGCAGGGACAAAAAACGTGACGTATTCCTGACAGCGCCGGGAATTCAGCACGGTTCCGCTCGGCACATGCACAAGGCTCACCGTCACCGTTGCCAAGGCCCCGGCGCTCAGCATACATAACAGCACTGCAAGAAGCAGCATCCACCGGATTCCGCGCATTTTCCCTCCGTCAATCCGAAAATCGTCATTCTTTTACCTGAATCCTATCTTATACCCTGTCGGCTTAAAATGAAACAAATATTTTTTGACAGTCATTCCATTTTGCGCATTCCATCCGAAAATTGGTGATTTTCCGGAAGGCATAAAGAAAAATGAGCCCCGCTGCCCGGAATGCTCAGGCAGCGGAGGCTCGTTTTCGCTCAGTCTTCCGTATCAAAGATGGCTTTCTTTTCCAGCAGACGCCCATAAGCGTTCTTCCATTCCCTGTGCGCATCGCAGGCGTCGTATTCCTCCAGCGCCGAGCGATCCATCGTCAGCTCGATCATCACGTCATAGCGGTTCTCGCGGTTCACGCAGTTCGAATAAACCTTCACGCCGTGAACGCCGTCGATGGAAAGCGTGCCGTCAAAGATGCGGCGGATCTCCGGCAGCATGCCCTTCTTTGCCTCCGGCGTGATCTCCGGCCGGAACTTTGCCAGAATCAGGTGCTTCATCAATTTTTCACTCCTTGATAAAGCCGGACATGCAGCCCGGCATTCTTTCTGACAGCCATTATAGAGGAGAAGCTCCGCCCGGTCAAGTTCCGTCCGACGGAAGAAACCGCGCCAAAAATATTCCGCAGATGCCGCTGCTTTTCCTTCACATCGGTATTTCTTGATTCTTTCCATTTTCTCCCTTATAATAAAAAGGCATCGTCCTCCGGAGGATTGCGGCGTCCCGCATGCTCTTCCGGAAAAGCGGATGGTTCTCGGCTCTTTAACCCTGATTCTTCCGAAAGGAGACTTTTGATATGGAAGCCCCCACACCCGTCAAACGAATTTCCTTTCTGGATCTGGCCAAAGGGATCGGCATTCTTCTTGTGGTCTGGGGCCACGCATACGGCCCGTTCCGCGATTCGATCTATCAATTCCATATGCCGTTCTTCTTCCTGATCTCCGGCCTTCTTTACAGCCGAAAAGCCACCGCAGGAGAATTTATCAAAAAGAAGGTTTTCAGGCTGTACATTCCCTTTGCTCTCTGGAATCTGTTTTTTTATACTTTCCATATGCTCCTGGCGCGGCAGGCTGTCAGCCTGAAAGAAATGGTGCTCATCCTGCTGACAATCAGCAAAGACGGTAAATTTCTGGGGGCTACCTGGTTTCTCGGGGCGCTTTTCGTCATTTCTGTTCTATACAGGCTCCTGGACGCCTCCCTCCCGGAGGGAAAAGAAAAGCAGTTTCTGCTCCCCGGCTGTTTCCTGCTGATCGCCCTCGCCGGATTCCAGATCACGCTTCCGTATTATCTGAGCAGAACGCTCATACTCAGCGCCTATTTTGCAATCGGTGCCTTCCTGAAAGAGCATTCGGAAACGGCAGCAAAATATCTGGAGCGCCGCGCCTTCGCCGTGTTTCTTTTTTCAGCGGTGCTTTTCCTTTTCATCATCCGCAGCAATTCCATCAGCCTGCAGAAAAACACCTTCCGGTATCCGGTTCTCTTTTTCATCGGTGCGTTCCTCGGTTCCTACTGTCTGCTGTATTTCTGCAGACAGATGGACTCCTGCCACAATCCGCTTGTAAAAAAAGTCTGCCGGTTCTTCTGCTTTCTCGGCGAGCATTCCATGGATCTCGTCATCTGGCAGTTTGTCGCCTTCTGTTTTGTGGCGCTGTTCCAGATGCTGCTCTGCCATGAAACCATGAGCGTTTCCAATATTCTTTCGCATCTGCCCCGATACTCCACCGCCGGCTGGTGGTGGCTCCCTTATACGCTTGCAGGCACCTTCCTTCCGCTTCTGATCTGCCGGCTGCTCCGCGCGGGTCCCTGGGGAAAAGCCCTGAGAAAGATCCATATCGTTTAACCCGCATGCTTTTCTGCGGCGGAAGACGCCCGTAAAAACAGGAAAAGGAGAACCGGATCATGATCAACACGGCAGAAATCGCCTCACCGAAGGCAGGAAACTGGAAACGCTCAGACACAAAAGCGTCTGTTTTCCTGTATCTGTCCTTCTTTTTGCTGAGTTCTGTCTTCAGTTTTTTCCTTCATATCCCACCCTCCCAGGATGAATTCTGCAGCCTCGCGACGACAGCCTTCCTCTGTGGGGATGACTGGTCCCTCCTCGTCCAGTCCCTCGGCGGATTTTATTACAAGCCCCTGCTTTCCGTCTTTTATCTTCCCGCCTATCTGCTTTTCCGGAATCATCTCCAGTCCATGTACACGTTCATGCTCCTCCAGAACATGGCCGTGGTTTCCTTCGTTCCCGTCATCGCCTACCGCCTGCTTGTCCGGTATTTCGGCGTCGATCAGCCGAAGCACGCGCTCCTGACAGCCGCCGCTTCCTGCGGGCTCTCCTCCGTCTGGCTGTATTCCTATTATGCCCGGTCCGAGGTGCTGCTGATCCTTTTCTCCTGGGTCGCCCTGTACACGCTGGTTCGCTTTGTCTATGCCGAAAGCCCGAAGGCCGAATGCTCCTGTGCCCTTATCCTTGGGCTGACCTCCATTCTCGCCTTCGGTGTCCATACCCGCGGCACCGTCCTGCTCATCGCGGTCTTCCTGTGCTTCTGCAGCGCCTTCTTCCTGCGGAAAAAGCGGGACTTCCGGGTTCTCCTTCTTTATGTGCTGACCATGGCGCTGCTCTTTGCCCTCATTCATGTCTTCAGCACCTTCTGCAAAAAGGGCGTGTTCAAGGATTTCCCGATCGCCCATAACACGCTGGAATCCTTCGACTGGTCCTCTCTGCGGAAGATGCTCTCCTCCGAGGGACTCCGGACGCTCTTCCGCATGGTGACGGGCTGGCTGTTCAATCTTTTCGCCTCCACCTATGGGCTTGCCATCCTCGGCATCGGGGCGGGCGTGTATTTTGCCGTTTCCTTCCGGGATTCCACGCCTGCGGAACGCATGTCCGCCGCTTTCTCCCTCCTGCTGGCAGCCGGCTCCTTCGCCGCCGGGATCCTGTTCTTCTTCAATTACGGCTATGAATTCGTCACGGGTGCCGCCGAAACACGGCCTGACCGGCTCTTCTTCGGGCGCTACATGGTATGCGCCGTTTCCCCTCTTGTCTTTATGGCCTTCCGGGGGCTATACCGAAAAATCTTCCATTCCAGGCCGGCCTTTATCGTCACCGCCGCCGTTTATGTCGGGACAGCCGCCGTTTTCCTTGTGACCATGACCAGCCGTTACACCGATACGCTTGCGCTCGGCTGGAACTTCATCTCCCTGACCACCTTCCTGAATTATACCGGAGCCAGAGGCACAGACACGTACTATCTGGATCTCAAAACAGCGCTCTCACTGTCCGCCCTTCTCGGTTTTTTCATCCTCTGTGCTGTTCTTCTGTTCAGAAAGAAGCGTTTTTACCGCGCGGCGGCCGTCGTGCTTGCCGTTTCCTGCCTGAACTTTGCCGTCGTCATGGTTCGCATCCGGATCCCAGAAAGCCGCTATCTGGAAAAGACCTATCTTCCGGCAGTGGAGAGCCTGCAGGAGCTGGATCGCACCACCGGCTTTTCCTCCTCTTATCCCTGCATAGACGTTTACAGCAAAAAAAGAAGGCAGATCCTGCAGTACTTCCTCCCCGGCTGTCAGATCAGCAAGGATTCCGATATGGCGGATTATGCCGACAACTGCCTGATGGTTTCCACGACGCTCGCCGCCGAAAGCTGCGTGAGTGCCATGGAGAAGGCGTTCGGAGAAGCGCCCTGTTATATCTATCAGGTTCTGAATGCCTCCGCGGGCAATTACTCACATGTCATTCTCGTCCGCGGGGACGCCCTTGCCAATCTGTTACAGGAAAAAGGAATTGCTCTGGAGCCTTACACGCCGGACAGCTTCCGTTCCTCCGGTCAGGCTTCCGAAGAAGACGATTAACGGCATCCCTCACGCAAAGAAAAGAGCTCCGGATTTTTCCGAAGCTCTTTTTTGGGTCAATCGATGGATTCCGTGGTTCCGGAAGCAGAGGTCTCTCCGGCAACGCTTTCGTCCGGGTAACGGATCGCCTCGACGGCCTCCGTCGGCACCCAGACGCGGTGAGACTGATTGTGCGATCCCTTGTATTCAAACTGCACCCAGCCATCCTCTTCGGCATAGACCTTTCCGGTTCTGCCGGCGCCAAGCGTCTTCTGATAGGCCTCGTATTTCTCGCCCGGGCCGTAATACGGCACCGTATCGGAGATCAGCGCCGCCGTATAGAGGAGCTTCTCCTCCGACAGCTGGCCGAGGGATACGCTCAGGCGGGCGTGGCCGGTATAGGCACGGCGGTATTTGTTGCGATACTGGAATTCGACCTCAATCCACCACACATGGTTCTTGCTGTCATAGCATTTGGTCAGGGCGGTCACAGAGTGCCCCTTTGAAAAATAGGTGCCCAGCTCCGTATAGTTCGTTCCGGGGCCGGTGCGGGTCGCCATCTTCGATTTCAGTGTGGCTTTCGAGCTTGCAGAGGCGCAACCCAGGGCCAGCAGCATCACCAGGAAAAGAAGAGCTGCTATTTTCTTCTTCATAAAAAGTCCTCCTTTGGGTGGAAACAATCCCATCATCCCTTTATTTATACACCATTTTCCGCGTCAATACAATCTTATTGCGAAAAAATCCGTTTTTCCGCAAAAGAAAAAGGCCTGCTTCCCATGCGGGAAGCAGACCCCTGAGACCGGGAAATCAGGCCTTGCGGCGAAGCTCCTTCACGCCGTCGATCGTGATGATGACCGCGCAGATGATGAGCGGAACGATAATGATGCACTGCAGGCCTTCCTTGCCGAAGGTGCCGGTGGCGTTCATCAGCTTCATAACATTGTTGAAGAAGCTGATGAGGAGGGAGGACATGGTCGCAACCAGCATGAAGGCCATCGGGGCCAGGAACATGCGGTTGTCACGGCCGATGTGCTTAAACCAGACCGCGCAGGCGAGGAACGCCGGGACGGCGACCAGCTGGTTGGCGGCGCCGAACAGCGGCCAGATATTGGCATAGCCGGCACGGGCCAGAAGGGCGGACAGAACGACGGTGATGAGGGTCGCAGCATACTTGTTGCCCAGAACCTTATTGACGCTTTCCGGTGCCTTGTCAAAGAGCTCCTGGAAGATCATGCGGCCGAGGCGGGTCGCGGTATCCAGAGAGGTGAGGCAGAAAGCGGAATACGCAAGCGCGATGACCGTGGCGGTGGTTCCCTCCGGCAGGCCGATGGTCGCCGTGAAGGACGCAATGCCGTTCGCAAAGATGCCCGCAGGGCCTGCGCCGGCGCCGGCGAGCTCCTGGCCCTTCGCAGAGCCGACAGCCACGAGGGCGATCACCGCGAGGACGCACTCGATGAGCATGCCGCCGTAGCCGATCATCTTCGCGTGACCTTCATTCGCAAGCTGCTTGGAGGTCGTGCCGGAGGCAATCAGGCTGTGGAAGCCGGAAATGGCGCCGCAGGCGATCGTGATGAACAGAACCGGGAACAGCGGCTGGCCATTGGCAATGAAGCCGTTGAACGCATGAATCTGCATGGTCGGATGCGCCACGCCGATGCCCACGACGGACAGGATGATGATCGCGTAGAGCAGGAAGGAGTTCAGATAGTCGCGCGGCTGGAGCAGGATCCAGACCGGGGCCACGCTCGCAATGAAGATGTACACGAGCACGATGAACATCCAGACATTCTTGGACACGTTCATGATCGGGAAATGGATGCCGAACCAGATGGACAGGCACAGCAGCGCCACGCCGATGACCGTGTTCAGGACGGTGTTGTTGTTGCGGCGCTGGAGCAGGCCGAACATGATCGCCAGCGGGATGAAGCACAGGGAAGCGGTCGCGACGGAACCGGCGGAAGCGGCGGAGGCGAGGGCCGCCTCGGACGCGTCCTTCGGCACGGAAGCGAAAGTGCCCGCGACGATGTCGCCGAAGGCAGCAACGACCAGCAGCAGGACAAGGAAGGTGAAGATGTTGAAGATCACCTTGCACTTGTGTCCGATATGCTGCTCGATGACCTCGCCGATGGTCTTGCCATCATGGCGAATGGAAGCAAACAGGGCGGAGAAGTCCTGCACGCCGCCGAAGAAGATGCCGCCGATGATGATCCACAGGAAAACCGGGACCCATCCGAAGAAAGCGGCGTTGATCGGGCCGGTGATCGGGCCGGCACCCGCGATGGACGCGAAGTGATGGCCGAGAAGAACAGCCGTATTGGCCGGAACATAATCGCCGCCGTCGTTCTTTTCAACAGCAGGCGTCTTTCTGGTGGGATCAATGCCCCACTTTTTGCAGAGCCATGCACCATAGGTGGTATAGGCCACAACAAAGATGATGATGGCTCCGGCGAGAAGAATAAAACCGTTCATGTTTTTCCCTCCGGAAAAAAATCTATCGAAAAGCGGAAAGCCCGCATTTCGTCATTTTGACAGCAGCCTGTCTGTCAGCTGCTTCAGCTCCTGCCCTTTCCGGTTGCAGAAGCTTTCCCCTGTCCCGCAGTCGACCGCGAGGATACGCCCCTCCGCCCAGCCGCGCAGCGAAAACAGGTAATTCTTCGTGAAACGCATGCGCCGAACGGCCTCCGCCGCCTCCGGGGTCACCCGGTCGCAGAGGAGGATCACCGTCAGATAGGAATACATATGCCCCTCCGGCGGATATTTGCCTTCCGGATGGACAAGCTCTGCCTCCGCCGAGACTGTCATATGCCGGAACCAGTCCGCGGCCTCCGCGGCCGTGAGCGCTCCTGTCCGGAGGATTGCCGCATACTCGAAGGCGTTCGCCTCCCAGAGCGTGTGCTTCCTGTCCAGAACATATTTGGAATTCAGGGCGATCAGCCGCGCCAGCGCGTCCGCGTTCCTTCCGGCGATCATCGCCGGGCGGGTGATGTCATAGCTGCCGGAAAGCAGATCCAGCAGCCGTTCAAACAGGGTATCCTTATCCATATTCCTCCGGAAAATCATCAGACGGAAAGCAGAATACGACAAACGGAGATTATACCCTCTTTGGTGTAAAAATAAAAGTGGAAATCCGGATTTTTTTATTTTTTACAAACCGAAAATTCATAAAAACGGCCTTCCGGAAACCCGGAAGGCCTGATATTGCAGCATTAAAACCGAAAAAATCCAAACATTCTGTTTTTCACTTCGTTTAAATCGTTTCCGTGACCGTGAGATCAATGCGGCAGTTGAACTTCTGACCGGCGGGGAGAACCATCAGCCCGCTCTCATCGATGAAGCCCTGATGATGCAGATTGATGAAGTTCGTGGAGCAGGTCTGCGGCTCGATGCAGAAGCCGGGACGGTCATGCGGCGTATAGACGACCGCATTGCGGAAGCAGTCATCGCTGTTGATCGTCACGATGATGTCGTCATAGCGGATCAGCGCGTCCATGTCGCTCGTCATGCCGCGATAGACATTGTCGACATACAGGCTCTCGACCGTGTGGAAGTCATCGTCGATGGTATGCGCTTCATCGACAGGGACGATCCGTCCGGTCGGGAAGAGGTGCTCATCCGCTTCATAGAGGCGGGTGACCGGCACGGTGAGGGAGACCTTGCTTGCGTCGCCGCGCTTGGAGAAGTACGGATGGATCGCGAAACCGAACGGCATTTCCTCCTTGCCGGTGTTCTCCACCTCAGCCGCCATATGCAGGCCGGCGGCGTCCAGCGTATAGGTCACGCGCAGCACGCACGGGAACGGCCAGCCCTCGCAGAGGACGCTGCCCTCGCTGAAGACGATCTCCGCGGTGCAGACTGCCTTCTCCTCATCCGCTTCCAGACGGGTCACGGTAAAGGGCTCATCCTTCACGAGGCCGTGGATGATGACCGGTGTGCCGCGCTTCGTCATGGTATAGGTCTTGCCCTGCCAGGTATAGACGCCGTTCGGGATGCGGTTCGGCGTCGGGAAGAGGAGAGGGATGCCGTACTTCGTGCCGAAGATGGAGATATCGACCGGCTTCATGAGGATCTCTTTTCCCTTGTAGGTCCAGTACCAGACATTGAAGCCCGCCTGCGGCAGAATGCGGATCTCCTGATCCGCGCCCTTCATGGTGATCTGCTCATAACCCTGGGGTTCATAGGTGCCCTTCACAGCTGTAAACATGGTGCGTCCTCCTTTTTTACTGAAAAATGATTGATATCCGGAATTCTCCGGAGAAGTTCAAAGCAAACTCCGCTTTTCTCCCAGAATTTTCAGATAATTGATCGTCCTGCGGGATGACCAAGGGGCTTCCGGTCGCCCCCTGGACTCCTTCGGTTCTTCGCGTCAGCGAAGAACAAAGATGGGGTCAGGGGCCGTTGGCCCCTGGCAGGCATGGGCGGCAGCCCATCGTCCCCCATCGTACTGTCCCCGTCGTCCCTTACAGGATCTTCCTGCACTCCATATAATAGCGCTTTTCGTGGCCCTCGCCCATGGAGAAGGTCTTGCGCGGCAGGACGCCGCCCGCACGGATCGCGGAGAAGAAGCCATCCTTCGGGATTGCCTGCAGGAGAATGCCGACCGCCTTTCCGTCAGCGCTGTGAGCGACCGTTTCCTGCTCGTCGTGGACGTAATCGACCCTGCATTCCGCATGGCGCTCCAGCCATTCATCGAGGAACCGCTGCAGCAGATCGAGCGGCAGGCGCTCGCCGCGGCAGCCGATGGCATAGCCCAGCTTCTGCCCGTTCTGGGTGAAGACGACCTCATTGCCCGGAACCAGCGTCATGCCGAGACCGGCGAGCACGCCGTCAAAATCCATGACCATGTCGTCAATGGAGGCCCCGAAAACCACGCGATGGATCGGCTGGAAGATGAGCGCCGGGCTGTGCAGGTTCACAACCTCCACCAGCGCATAGCGGGCCGGATGCGAAGCGCGCTCTTCAGGCGTCAGCGTCTTTTTGATCTCCTCCCAGCAGGCCTTGGCGGTCGCAAGGGAGTGGTTGCCGTCTCCCGCAGCGAGGAAGAAGCCGTCCTTCGCCTTCTTCTGCATCTCCTCGGCAAGCTTTGCGGTCGCATCCGCCGCCTCGCCGGTGACGGCATAGCCGGTCAGGTGCCCGCCGCCCTGCATCAGCTCCGTATCATAGAGCTTCGGCAGCTCCATCTTCGCAAGCGGCTCGATGAGCTTCATTTCCCTGTCATCGATGAGCATCATGATATGCGGGGACTCAATCGGGGCGCCGCGGCGGATCTTGACGCGCGGCGGGATGCGGGAGAGGATCGTGCCCTCGGTCGCACGGATGGCCGCCTTCGTGCCGGGCGTATAGTCATACTGATCGAGATCCAGCCTGCCGATGAGACCGAGGCGTTCGCCGCTCTCGGTCACGCGGCTGACCAGCACAAAGCCCTGCTTCACGGCGGTTTCCAGCACACCGTCCGCCAGATACTGCTTCATGGCCATCTGAATGACCGGAATGCGGGCATCTCCCTGGGAGAGCCAGGCCTCCGGATAAATGAGGTTCAGGGTGGAGGGAACGCCGTCAGTCAGCTTCTCCACTTCCTGCCAGTAGTCCTGGCGGCTGGTGAACTGATCACAGGCGACGACGGCCCAGCGGGAAAGGTCGGTGCCCTCCTTCGGGAGGAGGATGTCAGCGGGGAGAAAACACGGGGTCATAGGCAGCTCCTTTTCAAGCCTCAAAGGGCATTTTATGGTTAGATTTTTTCTCTTGCTCTTTTCAGGTAAATGATCATCCTTCGGGAGGACTCCGGGGCTTTCCGATCGCCCCCCGGAACCCTTCGGTTTCGATCATACATCAAAAAATTTCCATCAAACTCCGGTTCCGTCAAAGGCCGGGATGAAGGCCGCGCTGGCGGATTCATGCTCCTGACGATAGCCGGGCAGACCGAGGTCCTCCATATGACGCAGCACACGGCTGTACTCGCGGGCCGTGAGGCGGCGGTTCATGCCGGAAATGCCGGCCGCTTCGCCGCAGGGCACATACTGTCCCATCAGCGAAACCGGAACGCCCGGCATCGTCTCCGCGATCCAGTCAAGGATGCGCATCGCGTCGGCGGTCAGGCCCGGCAGCACGAGATGGCGGACGAGAACACCTGTCTTCATCATGCCCTCTTCGTCATAGACAGGCGCGCCGGAGATGCGGACCATTTCAGTGATGGCTTCCTTCGCCCGCTCCGGATAGTCCGGGGCGCCGGAGAGGAGGCCAGCCATTTTGCCGTCCCAGTATTTCATGTCCGGCAGCCAGATATCGACGGCATCCCGCAGCATGCGAACCGTCTCCGCCCGCTCATAGCCGCCGCAGTTCCACACGATGGGCACCGCGGGTTTGTATCTCTCCAGTGCGTTCAGGATCGCCGGAACGAACTGGGTGCCGGTCACAAGGTTGATGTTGTGCGCGCCCTCGCCCTCCAGCTCGCGGAAGATCTCCGAGAGGCGCTGCGGTGTCACCGTTTTACCCAGACGGCCGCGGCTCAGCTCATAGTTCTGGCAAAAACGGCAGGCCAGCGTGCAGCCGGCAAAAAAGATCGCGCCGCTGCCCCGGGTGCCGCTGATGCAGGGTTCCTCCCAGCGGTGGAGCGCCGCGCGGGCGATGACGGGCGCCGTGCCCATGCGGCAGAATCCGCTGCCCTTCTCTTCCGTGCGGACAGCGCCGCACATACGCGGACAGAGCGTGCAGCCGTCAGACATCGATGAACTCCCGGAAACGCGGCAGGATGCCGATGCCGTCCGGGAAATGGGCGGCAAACTGCGGGATCGCGTGGCTGGGGAAGCTGTTGCCCTCGATGAAGACCGGACCGTCCGGCGTGATGGCAACATCCCAGGCGACGAAGCGCACCTGCGGCACGACGTGCATCGCGGACAGGCAGAGCTCACGGACTTCCTTCCAATAGGGGATCTGCGTGCCGCGGATCTCATGACCGGTCATCGGGTGCTTTTCAAAGACATTGCCGCTCTTGTCCGCACCGGGGCCGGAGATGATGCCGGTTTCAAGGTCGATCGGTGCCGCCATGCCGCCGCAGTCCACGTTATCCATGACCTTGCCGTTGCCAATGCGGATATAAGCGTAAACGATGCCCTCTTTTTTGTCGCCGAGGAGCGTCGCCACGCGGATGGTGTTGACGGAAGTCGGGCAGAGGGCGCTGATGGCGTCATGCTGGATGACGCGATCCTCGATGATGCCGATGCCTCTTTCCTTCAGCTCCTGATACAGCTTCTTCGGATCCGCGTATTCCTCCGGCGTATGCTTTTCAATGCCGCGCCCGGAGGAGCCGTCGATCGGCTTGCAGATGATGTCGCCGCGCCCCTGCAGGAAGGCGGCAAACTCCTCCTCCGTGGTCTTCGTGAAGTCGAGCCAGCCGCGCTTCACATGGTCATGGAAGAGCTGATTGAACTCACACTTATTGTCGAAGAAATGCCAGAAGGCCTTGTCGTTCATGCGGGAGACAATGCCATTGGAAATGCCGCGGGTGATCACGGTGTCGCGCTGTGTATCGTTCAGGCGGTACATCTCCGCGATCTTATAATCCACATAGCCGGCGCCGTACTTTTTGGCGCAGCCCGCCATATCGCAGACGAGCGAGAGGCGGCTTTTGCCGGTCTTTTTCTGCAGCATGCCGGCGGTCTTCCACATGGCTTTCCAGTCCATGCGGAGGGCACGCCTGATGAGAAAGGAAATCTTCGCCATAGTCAATCCTCGATTCGGATAATTTATATCTTATAGAATGCGGTCACTCATACCCATCCGGGATTTGGTTATTGTAATGCATCATTCCTGATTTGGCAAGCCTCAGACCTGAACCTCTGCGGTACTGCCGTGCAGGCCGCGCTTCACGACGATTTTGCTGTCGATGCTCTCCTCCAGACGCTTCACATGGGAGATGATGCCGATCTGCCTGCCGCCCCTCGCGATGTCGCGCAGGGTGCAGACGGCAGACTCCAGCTCCGCCTCAGACAGCGTGCCGAAGCCCTCATCGATGAACATGGAGTCCACGCGGCAGACGCCGGAATGGCGCTGCACCACACCGGAGAGGCCAAGCGCCAGCGCAAGGGAGGCCTGAAAGCTTTCGCCGCCGGAGAGGGACGCTGTATCGCGCGTCTTGTTCGTCGTCGTGTCCAGCACGTCGATCAGCAGACCGGAGTTCGAGAGGCCGTTCTTGGCTTTGGCGCGGTATTCGAGGCGGTATCTGCCCGCCGTCATGCGGGAAAGATGCTCGTTCGCTTCTTCCAGAATTTCCTTGAAGACATAGGTCTGGATATAGCGGCTGAAGCTGGTCTTCGTGTCCCTTGCCGTGGAATCGGAATTGCAGGCAAGCCTCGCCAGCCTCTCCAGCCGGAGGAACGCCGCGTCGCTTTCCGCAAGCGCCTGCTTTGCGCCTTTCACCGTTGCCAATGCGTTTTCATGCGTTGTTCGGCGTGCTTCTTCCTGCTTTTTCTGTTCTTCCAGCGCCGCGCGCTCCGTCTCGGCCGTCTGCAGCTCTGCTTCATCCTTCTGCGTGTCCACGCGATCCGGATGCCCCTGCACCGCCTCCTCCGCGGCCTTCAGACGGCCGCAGACGGAAGCTTTTTCCTCCTGATAATGCTGCAGCTCCTGCCGCCAGCGTGCACTCTGGCTTTCATCCGCCGGAAGGGCTGCGCGGTAAGCCGCCTCGTCCATGCCGGCCTTTGTGAGCGCCGCATGGTACGCTTCCTCCGTCCGGGCACAGCGTTCTCCGGCCTCCGCGAGGTTCACACGTGCGGAAGCCTGCGCGCCCTGCGCAGTGCCGAGGGCTTCCCCAGCGTCCTTGTCCGCGGACTCCGCCATGCGGATGCCGTCCTCGATTTCCGAGGCGGCCGCGTTCCGGGCGGCAAGTGCCTGCTTTGCCTCCGCCTCCGATTCATAAGGCAGGGCGCCCATGCCTTCCAGCCTGCCCTGCGCAGCCTTTGCGGCTTCCGAAGCCGTCTGCAGCTCCTGCCGGGCCGCCTGAAGAGCGTCCTGCTGCGTCTTTTCTGCCCGGCGCAGCCGCTTTTCTTCGTCTGTCAGCCGCCGATTTTCCGCTGCGCGTTTTTTCGCTTCCTGTGCGGCTGTTTCCGCCTGATGAGCGGCTGCCATGGTCTCCGCCGTCTTCGTTTCGAGAAAGCCCGGGGCAAGGAGCGTCTCCGCGTTCTCCGCCAGGCCGAGCGCCTGCGCCGCTTTCAGCAGGTATTCCTTTCGGGAATCCAGGGCGGCTTTTGCCTTTTCACACCTCGTCTCCGCCCTGGAAGCGGCATCCCTGGCGGCATCATAATCCTTCTTTGCTGCGTCCACTTCCGCCTCCGTCGGCGTGGAAGCCGGAAGCGGAGCAAATTCATGACCATCCTCCGTCCGGTACATTGCATAGCACACCGGACATCTCACAGTGCCTTTTTCCGCGATCTTTTTGCGCATCAGGTCGGCCATGATGCCCGCCTGACCCAGCCGGAAATTCTTGTACGCCCGGTCATAGACGTCTTTTTTCCCCAGCTCCGCGGCAACCATCTTTTTCCATTCTTCTTCCAGCCGCGCACATTCTTTTCCGGCTTCCAGAACCAGATCCCGGCTGACGGTGAGCCCCTGCTTTCCGGAGAAGGCATTTACGCGCTCCTGCGCCTTCTCCTGCTCGTTTTCCGTTCGGATGGCTTCCGCCTCCGCGCCCTCATATCCCGGCAGCGCCGCGGTGATCCTCTCCAGCTTTTCACGCGTTCCGGACAGGTCCTTTTCCGCCTGTTCCGTCTTGAGCGCCGCCGCTTTCTGTGCCGCTGTCGAGGCCGCCAGCGCAGCCTGCGCCTTTGTGCGCTCCGCGTATTTCGGCAGGTCCTTTTCGATAGCCGCCGCCTCCGCGCGAAGCCTCCGGGCGGAGGGCTGCCGCTTTCGTGCCTCCTGCAGGGCAAGGGCTGCTTTCTCTGCCAGACCCGCCCGGTTCTTCACGTCCGCTTCCGCCTGTGCGAGACGCTCCTGCGCCCGGGCACGTCCTTCCGCGGCTTCCTTTCTTGCCTTCTCCGCCGGGTGAACGACGTTCAATGCCCGTTCCGCCGCGTCCGCGCGCAGCTGAAGCGCGTCCATATCCGCCTGCTTCGCTTCCAGCTCTGCCTTCTGCCTCCGCGTTTCCTCCAGCGCATCGATTCTGCGGTTGATCTCCTCCCCCGCGTTCAGGCGAAGGGTGAGATTATTCCTTCGTTCTTCATTCTTCCGAAGGGCTGCCGCCCGCTTTTCCCCTTCCGCGCGTTCGGAGGCAATCAGCTGCTCCAGCTTCTCCGGCAGGTCCGGATTCACCGCCGCAAAGCCTGCACGTTCCTCCTCCGACATGGCATCCGGAAGGCGCAGATTCTCGGCATCGACCGCGATCGCGATCTTTTTCAGCTGATCGTCACGCACCGCCTGCAGCTTTTTCTTTGCACCTTCCAGGATGTCCTCACAGCGGCGATACAGCGTATCGTCAAAGAGGCGGCTGAGGATGTCGCCGCGGTTCTTCGCATCGGCCAGAAAGGCACGGAACTCCCCCTGCGCCAGCATGGCGATCTTGCGGAACTGCTCCGCGCCCATGCCGGTCAGCTGCTCCGCGCGGGCGGTCACCTTTTCGGCGCCCTTCACGCTTTCGCCGCTTTCCCTGTCCCAGAGCTCCGCTTCCTGTACAGGCGTTTCATCCAGATCGCCCGTCAGGCGGCTCTTGCGCAGGTGCAGGGAGCGTTCAATCGTATGCACCCGGTCATTCTGGCTGAAGGTCAGCGTCACCCTGGTGTCTTTGTATTTTTCCCCCAGCGCGTAGTCGCTGTGAAGCATCTTCGGGCTGCGGTCGCTGCCGCTCGCCTTCCCGTAAAGGGCGAACATGATGGCATCGAAGATCGTCGTTTTGCCGGAACCCGTGTCGCCCGCGATCAGGTACAGGTCATCCGGAAGGACGCTGAAATCGATCGTTTCCTCCATAAAGGACCCAAAGGCCTGCATTTTCAGCAAAATCGGTTTCATGCTTCATCCTCCCCCTGCGTCAGCGCAAATTCCATGAGTGCCTGCGCTGCGGCCTCCTCCGCCTGCGGGGTGCCGCTGCTCTCTTCCAGCAGAGCCGCCGCGCGCTCCAGGAGCGCCGCCGTGTTCTCCGGCATGGGCCTGCGCATCTGATATTCGTAATAGTCCGCGAAAAGCTCCTGCAGCGTATGCTCCTGAACGGAAAGATGATCGTGCTCCGTCTCCTTATGCCGCACCGTCTCGCGCTTCACCTCGAGGAGCCGGCTGCCCTTTGTCCTGTATGCCGCTTCCAATATGTCGCGCGCGTTCAGCTGCAGCTGCTCATCGGTCAGCGTCACGCGGATATATTCGCCGCGCCTCGGATCCGTCTTCTCCTTCTCCAGGATCTCCTCAAGACCGCCGCGCACATTCCGCAGGGGGTGCAGCGGCCGCACCGGCGCAAAGCGGATCTGCGGCGCTGTTCCTTTTTCGCCAAGCTCCGCGATCAGGATGCCCGGCTGCCCGTTGCGCTCGTCCTCTTTTCCAGCCTCATCAAAGTGATAGCAGAGCGGCGCGCCGGCATAGCGGACGTCCGCCCTGCCCATGCGCTGGGCACGATGGATATGCCCCAGGGCGACATAATCGAAACCGTCGAAGACATCCGCGTCGATCTGCCCCACGCCGCCCACGCTCGTCTCCGAGCCGCCCTGCTCCGGTTTTTCCGCGCCGAAAAGCACGGTCTGATGTGCCACGAGGATATTGCGCTCGCCCCAGTCGATCGGCTGCGCCGCCAGCAGCACCCGGGCCGCCTCGGTATAGCTGTCCGGGCGGTCAATCCCCAGTGTCTGGCCGACCATCGTGGGATAAAAATACGGCGCCAGCCAGACGGTGACGCGCCCGAATTCATCCGTAAAGGTCTTATGCTTCAGCTCCGCGCCCAAAACGCCGGAGGCATACAGGCCCTGATTTTCCAGCAGCTCCGACAGATACTCCACGTTCTCCGCGGAATCGTGGTTGCCGGCGATCATCAGGACCGCTGTGCGCCGGGTCAGCTCCGTCAGGAAGCGGGAAGCGAGGCTGCGCGCCTCTCCGGAGGGCTGGCTGCGGTCGAAGACGTCGCCCGCAATCAGCACGGCATCGGGCTTCTCCGCGTCCACGACCGCGAGGCACTGCCGACACCAGTCCCCCTGGCTGCCGTCCTCCGCGAGGCTGATGCCCCCCAGCAGCTTCCCGAAATGCAGGTCCGCAAGGTGAATGAACTTCATAAATGTGCTCCCTCTCTCATTTTTGGTTTATTTGCCATTTCTTGTCAAGGAAGGCGATCCGCTGCCGGATCCAGTCCGTCAGATAGTCGATATTGGCCGCATAGGTGGCGCCGGTCTTCAGCCAGTGATCCTGGCTGTTCAGGATCAGCCACCGTTTGAAGTTCATCTGCGCGGACGCGTCCATCTCCTGAGCCAGCACCGGGATCGGCGTGACGCCGCAGCCTTCCCACGGCTCCGCGTCCCCGACGAGCACCTCCATCAGCGGGCGGAATTCCGTCCACCAGAGTGTTTTGACCCGCTCCAGAAACTCCGGCTGCGCATACAGCGCCGGCCACCATTGATGTCCCTTCATCTTTGCCGCCGCAAAAAGGCCGACCGGATCCACATCCGTCTTTCCCGTTCCGGAATAGCCGCCCCAGGCGCTGTCATAGTCCCAGACCGGACCGGCATAAATCAGCGGGTCGATGCTGTCGGAATCCTTATAGAAATACATGCTGCTGTTGTTGCTGTCGTAATTGCGGGAGATCTCTTCAATCAGGTACTTGCGCGCAAAGGAATCGAGGCTGATGATCTCTGTATAATGTCTTCCCGTTCTCGTATCCATGCCATTCCGGTCATAAATGGCACGCTCCAGGCTGTCCAGCAGCTCCAGCAGGTACTGTCCCTGCCCCGCGGTCATGTTTTCGGGGGACTTCACGGCGATGGTCTGCCCCCGCAGCCGTGTCACGACGCCGCTCGTCGTATCCTTATAGCGGGACGCATACTCCAGCGAGAACAGAAAACCGCCGGTCACGTCCTCCGGCTCCTGTTCCCAGGCGATGCCCTTGAAGGTGCCCGCCTTCGCCTTCCGCGTGCCGCAGGCCTTCGGGAGCTGCTCCGGGTTTCCGTTTGCCGCCTCGGTCAGTTCCTCCGCGTCCGTGATGTCCACGCCGCCGGAGCCGACGCCGATCTTGCTGCAGAGCAGATAGCTTCCAAGGTATTCGCCGTTCGCATACAGATCGACAGGCGCGCACTCCGGCGTATAGCGAAGCCCCGCCGCCCTGGCAAGGTCGAAGGTAATGCGGTTGCGCAGCAGCGAATTTTCATGCTGGTTTGCAAGCAGGATGAATTTTTTCCGCGCCGTCAGGCCGAGAAGGCCGGTCTTCTCTTCAAAATGGATCTGATAGCTTTTCTTTTTGAAGACGAAGGTCGCGTTGCCGTGTCCCTTCATGTTCTTCAGGGCGCCGCTCCAGAGGGTCACGCCCTCCGGGCTGAGTGCCAGCAGCTCCGCGGGCTCCTTGTGACCTTTGTCTTCCGCGATACGATCCAGCCCGCCCTCCTCAAGGGTCAGATGCAGGCAGGGCAGCGTGCTGGAAAGGATGTAGACCGGAACGGTTCCGCGCCCCGTGATCAGCTGTGCTGTCGTCCCGCCCGTCATCCGGGCCGCGTCCCCGTTTGCATAGCGCACGCCGTCGATCTCCAGCTCCGTGCCCTCCTGCAGGGTCAGGGTCAGCAGCTGCCCGTCCATATAGGCCGGCAGAAAAAAATACCGGTCACTGCGGCTGTTCTGAAAGGAAGTGAGCGAAAAACCGACCCCGTCCGCCCGACAGACGGACATCGGGAGGTCGTAGACCGGGATGGCCTTATAGGAGGCGCAGGCCGCCGCGGCCGTCAGCAAGAAGACAAGCGCTGTCAGCACCGCAGGCAGAATTTTTTTCATGGCAGTCGCCTCCTTCATCCCTTTTTCCGGGCTCAGCTTTGCACATCCAGATTCTTTGGATTATTATACCGCATCCTCGCCCCAAAGCAAAGAAAAACCCTGCGGCAAGCCGCAGGGCAAAATGGAATTGCGGGGAAAATCAGCGCTGCACGCGGGCGCCGGCGCCGCCCATGAGGGCTTCGACTTCCTTCTTGGAAGCCATGGTGGTGTCGCCCGGGGTGGTCATGGCGAGAGCGCCATGCGCCGCGCCATAGTTGACAGCGGTCTCGGCGTCGCAGCCGGACATGAGGCCATAAACCAGACCGGAAGCGAAGGAGTCGCCGCCGCCGACGCGGTCCATGATCTCGAGGCCGTCATACTGCTTGGCCTTGTAGATCTCGCCGTCTGCCCAGCAGATGGCGCTCCAGTCGTTGACGGTGGCCGTCTTGACCTGGCGGAGCGTGGTGGCAACGGCCTTGAAGTTGGGATAGGTCGCAGCGGCTTCGTTGATCATCTTCTTGTAGCCGTCGAGGTTGAGGGTCTTGAGGTTGGCATCGTTGCCTTCGATCTCGAAGCCGAGGCAGGCCGTGAAGTCTTCCTCGTTGCCGATCATGACGTCGACATACTTGGCGATCTCCTTGTTGACTTCCTGCGCCTTGGCCTGGCCGCCGATGGCGCTCCACATGGAGGGACGGTAGTTCAGGTCATAGGAGATGACGGTGCCGTATTTCTTGGCGACCTTGCAGCACTCGATGACGGTCTCGCAGGACTGCTCGGAAAGGGCTGCATAGATGCCGCCGGTGTGGAGCCAGCGAACGCCGAGGTCACCGAAGATGTGCTCAAAGTCAAAGTCCGCCGGAGTGGCCTGGGAGATGGCGGTATTGGCACGGTCGGAGCAGCCGACAGCGCCGCGGATGCCGAAGCCGCGCTCGGTGAAATTCAGGCCATTGCGGCAGACGCGGCCGATGCCGTCGGTCTTCATCCACTTGATGTACTCGGTATCGACGCCGCCCTGAAGGATGAAGTCCTCCATCAGCTTGCCGACCTCGTTGTCAGCAAACGCGGTGATGACAGCCGTCTTGAGGCCGAAGCAGCGGCGCAGACCGCGGACGACGTTGTACTCGCCGCCGCCTTCCCAGGCGCGGAAGGAACGGGCGGTGCGGATACGGCCCTCACCCGGATCAAGGCGGAGCATAACCTCACCGAGGGACACAGCGTCATACTTGCACGCTTCGCGCGGGCGCAGATTCAGATCCATATTTTATACTTCCTTTCTTCGGCAGAAACTGCCAAATTTGGTTAGTTTGATTATAACGCGTTTTCCTGTGTGCGTCAATCCGGACATTCAGCGAAGATTGAGAGGTCTTGAACGGTGGTGCACCCGCTTTCGCAAGAAAGTGGGGTGATTGACATGACGAATACAGAGTTGCTTTGCATCCTGCTGTCCGTTGCGTCTTTGCTTCTTACGGTTTATCTTAACCGGAAATAAAAAGAAGCGCCGCCGTGTAGCTAAGCCCTACAATGGCGGCTGTTTCTGATTGCGAACATTCCGCGAAAGCGGAGTCCATCGCTTGAGGGGATCAACCTCTTGGCTATATTATAGTTTTTTCTCCGTCCCGTGTCAAGCGAGGCGGATTTTTGTTATCCGTCCTCCCTTTCCCATCCCCGGAAACCTGTGCTATAATGAAAAAAATTCTGTTTTCCGGCAGGAGCCGATTCCCGCCCCGGAAAAGGAAAGAAGACATCCGACATGACATCAATCCGCCTGTGCGCCGCCGCGCTTTTCTCCGCATGCTTCGTCTCTGCAGCCCTGGCCGCGGCAGAGACCGCTGTGGAGCCGCTCATGCCCATCGAGGACACCTGGGACATCGAGGACACCCATGCCGAGGCTGCCTCGCCGCTCGTCAGCGCGATGCGCCTCGCGGGTGCGCCGCTCGCGTATGACTGCGACTCAAACACCTTTTACTGCACCCTGGGCATGGAGCAGGGGGACGAATGGCCGGAGCTTGCCCTCACGATGGAAGGCGCGGACAGCCTGCGCGCCGCCTGGGTGGACGACTATTCCTATGACAGCTGCAGGGACGCGATCGCGGCTGGCACGCGGTATGACCTGATTACCTGGACGGACACGGAGGAGCAGCACATCGGCATCGTCTTCACCGGTCTTCCGATCGCCATCCTGAGCATGGACGGCGGCGAACTCACGCGCGAGGATCTGCCCGGGCGGTTCACCGTCACCTCCTACGGCGCAGATACGGTGAGCGTTCCGGTGTATGCCCACAAGCGCGGGCGGCGCAACCCCGAAAAGTTTTCCGCCCGCATTGAGCTGCACGAAGACGCCGCGGACGGCATCGGCGGCAAGCAGAAGCTCTCCCTCCTCGGCATGCCGAAGGACTCCGACTGGCTGCTGATGGGCACCGCCGACGACCCGTTCGGCGTCAACAACTACATGGGCTGGCAGGTCTGGCGCGGGTTCGGGGATGTCATCACGCCGCTGCACAGCGAGCTCTGCGAGGTCTTTTTTGAAAACCATTATTTCGGCCTGTATCAGCTCATGCAGCGCATCAACGCAGACAAGGAGCTGAAGCGCATCGGCGGCAATACGAAGACCGATATCGTCTCCCGCCTGGTGGACGGCACGGAGCCGGATGGAAAGCCGCTGCGGACCATGGGCAGCAAGCCGAACAATTCGCTGGAGATCCGCTATCTTCCGAAGCAGGTCTCCGAGGACAACGCCTTCGCGGTTTTCCGGGATGCCTATCGGCTGCTCACCATCGAATCCGGAAGAACGGGCGAGGAGGAGACCGATCCGCTTTCCGATGAGGAATTCACCCGGCTCGTGCTGGCGAATTTCGATCTGCGGAACATTCTGGAAAATTACGTTCTGGAAGAGGCCATTGACTATTACGACAACATGAGCTTTTCCAACAACACCTATCTCTGGGCGCTCATGCAGGAGGATCGTTCCTACCGCATCTACATTTCGCCGTGGGATCTGGACAATACCTTCCTCCCGCTGTATGCCTATCGGGCGGACGGCACCTTCGCGCAGGAATATCTGAACGGGATTTCCCCCGCGGAGCGCATTCTGGATCTCGATATCGGCGGCGCCCGCAGCCTCCTGTGGGAGATCTGGAAGGAGAAGCGAGCGGGCGTCCTCAGCGACGACGCTCTGCGCTCGATGGTCGAAAGCACCTGGCATCTCCTGACGGATTCCGGCGCCGGCAGCAGGAATCTGGCCCGCTGGAACCCGACCGACATCCTCCCGGGGAAGGGCGATTTCGAGGAATACGTCGTCGAGCACCAGTACTTCGTCGAAGAAAATTTCGAAGACCGCTGGCCGATGGAAACATCGGAAGACAAATAAAAATTCGCCGCCGCGCAGTCATGATCAGCTGCGCGGCGGCTCCTTTATTCTTTTACATTCAAATACTGCACATGAAGGCTTTGTGCCTGCGGGCACACCAAAGGGCTTTCCAATCGTCCTTTGGAACCCTTCGGTTACTCTTCATCCGTGACGGTGACGGTGAGGCCGATGGGCAGAAGCTTGTCCGCGTCCAGCAGCTCAAACTTCGCCGTCAGGGTGTCGCTCGCGGTGTCGACCAGGACATCGGTGATGCGGCACTTATGCAGGACATGCGGCTCATCCGCCGTCCAGTAATCGTATTCCGTGCCGATATGCAGGGATTCCTTGTCGGAGCTGTCCGTCTTGATGGAGATCTCGACGCTGGTCGCGATCTTCGCCACGATCTGGTCTTCCGTGACCGTGTCGCCCTCCGCGGCGCTCACCTCCGTGACCCAGCCCTCGGACTCACAGTAGAATTCCGGATGAGCGGAGGAGGCATAGGTGCACAGCAGCTGGCCGCGCTCCACGGGATCGCCATCCTTCACGTTCAGCTTCAGGATGGTGCCGGTAGCGGTGATATCGTTCTTGTTCGTGCGCAGATAGCTGCCGCTGCCATAGGACGTCAGGCTGCCGGAGCTGATCGCCGTGGTCAGGCTGGAAACATCCGTCCCGTACGATTCGGAATAGGAATAGAAGCTGAGCTTGTCTCCGACGCTGAGGCTGCCGGACCACATCGTGATGTCCGTCACCTCGAAGCTGTTGCTGGAGACGCTGGAGACCGTTCCGAGGCCGTATGACGACGAGCTGCCGTCGCCGCCCATGCCGCTTTGCTTCATGACGATGACGGAATTGCCCACGCCCGGCGTGCTGCTCTTGCAGTCATCGCAGCGGGCGATGAAGCGCAGGTTATTATTCTGGGTGACGGTGCCCCGGCCGATATGATCCTCTTCGTTGAAGCTGCCCTCGCGGTACACGAAGACGACCTCGCCGGTGAAGAGGCTGCCGCCGTCGACTTCCACGTTATAGTTATCGCCGCTGACGTAGATGACGCGGCCGGTGGCGCGGTGGCTGCCGTCCATGGAGCACATGAGCCAGACGCGGTCACCCACATGGACAATGGTGTTCTCCACGCGCTGATAGGCGCCGTCAACCGTGCAGTACAGCAGGTATTTGGAAACCGGCGCGAGGGAGATGACGGTCTCGTTGGAGATCTCCTCGCCCTCATAGACACGGACCTTATTGACCGTTCCGTCGATCGGGGAATAGATGCTCGTGACCTTCGTTTTGCCCGCCAGGGTATCGGCGGTGACCTTCTGGCCGACGCGGATATTGAACGTTTCCAGCGTGCCGTCCGCGGTGGCCATCACGGGCTCCGTATCCTTCGCCTGTGTGCTGCCTGTCCAGACCTGGGCCAGGCTGACACACGGCAGGATCAGGAGCACCGCGAGGAGAATGGAGAATGCGTTTTTCATGCCGCACCATCCTCCGCGGTCTGCCTGGTGAGCGTTCCGTCGTCGTTCAGGTCGAAGGTGGTGTTATCCGCCTCGACGCAAAGCTTTCCGTTCTCATAGACGAGCGTGAAGTCCTTCGAAACGAGTCCCTTGGCGCGCAGCTTTGTATACTGATAGCCGCTGAATTCGATATCAGTCGGGATCGTGAGCTTCTGTCCGTCCTTTGTGGTGATGCAGACATTCTTGATGCCGCTGTTCTTCAGGATCTCGAGCGCCCTCTGGTTGACGCGCCAGGCGTCGTCGCTGCCGTTCAGGGTCAGCGTATCGCTGCTGACGGAGGTGCGGAATTCCGTTCCGCTGCAGTCGATATCCAGCGTGGTGCCGTCCGCGGTCAGCTGGGTCATATTGCCGGCCAGGGCCGCGGTATTGAAGGTCTCGGTATAGGTGCTCATGTCCTTGTCGCCCTGGGCATGCTGGCGGGTGCTGTGCTCGCCGGGCTCCGGGGTGGTATAAGCTTCAAGATCCCAGTCATATTCAAAAGCCTGATCCTGAACAGTCAGATGGCATACAATTGTATCGATCTTCGTATTTCCATTATAGCGCTCAAGTTCAACCCGATAATTTCCGTAAGGAAGTAGAGTACCCTTGACGTTCATTTCCGTATGATTGGTCCACTCGCTGAAGACGCAATAAGTGTCATGTCCCTTTTCTCCAACCTTAACATCGTAAATTCTAAGATGATAGCGGTTAGATACAGTTTTATAATTTTCATAATCCAATACCGGAATCCAATCGAATGCTACAGACGAATTGAACCGATAACTGGAATAAATCTTCATACCCTGTCTAACATTATTTGTACCGGAAGTAATATACTCATCAACAGTACTAACAGCTGGTATCTTTTTTCTTTCACCATCTATATAT
>R14__coassemble_367_pt1 | contig 34111 bp, 29 predicted proteins | sample R14__metabat2_high_PE_020 | metagenome-assembled genome bin R14 | reverse complement strand
CAGACGGAAAAGCACTGGTGGCCGCGGGTCTTCCTGCTGGGCCTGCTCGTCGGCATTGCCGCGCTCTGCCCGGCCATCCTCCCCTAAGGCGGGCGGTTTGTCACCCGCGGGGACTTTCTGGAGCAGCAGCTGCCCTTTCTTCTGGAGGCGCGCCGCATTCTGCGCAGCGGGCTGAACGCCTACAGCTTCAACACTTTCCTCGGCGCCCCGGCGCTCGGCAGCTATGCCTTTTATACGCTGGGCTCCCCGTTCGTCTGGCCGCTCGCCCTGCTGCCGGAGGGGGCGCTCCCCTTCGCAATCTCTGTCATGGCGGTGCTGAAGCTCGCCTGCGCCGTCACCTTTGCCGCGCTCTGGCTCACGCGCCTTGTGCGCGACCGCCGCGCCGCGCTCCTGTGCGCCGTGCTGTATGCCTTCTCCTCCTTCAGCGTCGTGAACACGCAGTTTTATCACTTCTGGGAGGTCATCGCCTTCTTCCCCCTCATCCTCTGGGGCATGGAGGTGCAGATGAGCGATGCGCCGCGCCCCGGCGTCCTCGGCCTGTGCTGCGGGCTGAACGCGCTCACCAATTATTACTTCATGGCCTCCAGCGCCGCGCTTGCCGGGCTGTATTTCTGCTTCCGCTTCTTCTCCCCGGACTGGAAACGGACGCGGAGCCTGGGGCGGTGCTTTGCCGTCGTCTTTGAGTGCGCCGTGGGCTGCGGGCTTGCGGGCGTCCTGCTCCTTCCCGCCCTGCGCTTCATGATGACCATCACCCGCACCGGCGGCTCGGAGACCCCGCTCTGGGCCCGGCATTATTCGCTGCCGGAGCTCGCCGAACGCCTGCGCAGCCTCCTCATGCCGATCGAAAGCAGCGTCGTGCACGCCTGGATCGGCACGGCGCCCAGCTGGTCGTCGACGGCCTGCTGCCTGCCCGTGTTCGGCTTTTGCGGCGCGCTCGTCTTCCTCGCGCACCCGGACGGTCAGCGGTGGCTCCGCCGCCTGCTCCTCGTCCTGCTGCTCATCAGCTGCGTGCCCGTCCTCTCCGGCGCCTTCGCCCTCTGGACGAACCTCAGCTATACCCGCTGGTGGTATGGACTTGCCGCGCTGCAGGCGCTGGCGGTGGGCTATGCGCTGACCGCGGGCGGCGCCCGCCCCTTCGCGCTCCCCGAAAAGGCACGCCTGCGCTGCTGGGGCATCGCCTTCCTGCTGCCCTCGCTTTATGCCGCCGGGCTCGTCCTCGCGGGTCTCCTGCCGGAGGAGCTTCTCTCCGGAACGCCGGCCGCCTTCCTGCTGAAGCTTCGCGCGGGCGCCTTCGCGTCCGGTGCGTTCCGCGCGCTTTCCCTCGGTCTCTCGCTTCTGGGCGGCGCCGCGCTGCTCTTCCTGCTTGTGCACAGGCCCGGCTGGCGCGCTGCGCTCGCCGTGGTCTGTCTCTGCGCAGCGGTGAACTTCGCGGCCTACATCGCCGCGGGTGACAGCCTCCTCCTCTCCGGCGGCACGGAAGCCGGGCAGGGCAGGTACACGACCGCGGAGATCGCGGAGCCCACCCTGTCCGCCATCGGAAGCAGCTCCGGCTGGAAGCGCATCGATTACGGCACGCGTCTGCGCAACTACAGCCTGATCCTCGGCTGCGGCGGCCTCACGAGCTTCCAGTCCCTGCGCTCCTCCACGGTCGGCAGGTTCATCACCGCCGCCGGCTTCGGCTACGACGAGAGCACGACCGTCACCCCGCCGGATGCCTCCGGTGCCCTCCGCGCGCTGCTCAGCGTCACGGAGTACCATCAGACCGACCCGGACGACCCCGTCCCGGAGGGCTTTGTCTATGACCGCGAGGAGAACGGCTTTGCGGTCTATGTCAATCCGAACGCCGTGCCGATGGGCTTCCTGCAGACCGCCGCGGTGCACCAGAATGCCGCGCGCCTGCGCCGGGAAATCCTGCCGGAAACGCTGCTGAACTATGCCGTTCTGGATGAGGAAGCCTTTGCGCTGGCGGGCGACGCGCTCGGCGAGGGCGACCCGAAGGCGCTGACAGGCTGGGCGGAGCGCGCGTCCCAGCTGCAGGAACAGGCCTGCGACCGCTTTGAGGTCTTTGGCGACGGCTTCGAGGCGCACATCGATGCCGCCGCGACCGGCCTGCTCGTCTTCACGATCCCCTATGACAAGGGCTTCACCGCGGAGGTGGACGGCGTGCCCGCGCAGGTCGTGCCGTGCGACATCAGCTTCATGGGCGTCCTGGTTTCCCCGGGCAGCCACACGATCCGCTTCCACTATCACACCCGCGGGCTGCTGCCGGGCATCGCCCTGACGCTCCTCAGCGCGGCCGTGCTTTGCGGCTGGGCGGTCTATTGGAAAAGGAAAAGAAAATAAAAAAACCCGCCTTATCCCGGTTCATCCCGGGTAAGGCGGATTTGTCTGTTCTCCTTCAGATTTCGGTTCCAGTGGGCTTTAGGCCTCCGGCACAGCGATCGGCTCCAGCTCCAGCTGCTCATACATTTCCACAGCGGTCACCTCTCCCAGATCCTTCAGCGCGCCGTTCTCCAGCTCCAGGGTCGTGTCCCCGGCCTCGCCGTCACGCTGGCAGGCAAAGTACACGGAGCCCGCATAGTAATAGCCTTCCTCCGGCGTGGAGACAAACAGAACCCGTCCGTCCTGTCCGTCGCTGGTCGCCAGCAGGAGCACCATATCCTCATAAAGCGGGTCGGAGGCGCCCATCGTCGCGATGATCAGCTCCGGGTTTCCGTCGCCGTCCAGATCCTTCAGCGCATAGCCAAAGCTGCCGGAATCCACGGCAAACATCAGGCTGCTGTATTCCGGGTCCGCGCGCATCTCCTCCGCCATCTCGGGATCCGCCGCGTCATCCATCACCCCGTAATAGGGCTCGATGATGGCGGTGTAGTCCATCATCACGCTGTGCTCCGTCGTCTCGTCCCCGGGGAGGCTGGCCCAGACGGCCTCATTATCGGCCGCCACATCCGCCAGCGCGGAGGAGACTCCCATCGCCAGAACCATGGCCGCCGCAAGGGCAAACATTTTTTTCTCCATCAAAATCAACACCTTTCCGTTTCTTCAAAAACCGTTTCACTTCTCCCGCCTCCGTGAGGGGGCTGGATTCACGACAGCTGCAGCACCTTTGACAGGGTCTGCATCAGGTTATCCACATTGATCGGCTTGGCCACATGGCCGTTCATTCCGGCGGCGAAGGCCTGCTTCTTGTCCTCGTCGAAGGCATTGGCGGTCATCGCGACGATCGGCAGCCGCGAGCAGGCATTCGGCAGCTTCCGGATCTGCCGCGTCGCCTCATAGCCGTCCATGATAGGCATCTGAATATCCATCAGGATCAAGTCATACGCAGGCTCCTCCATCTTTCGCAGCATCTCCACCGCCACGCTTCCGTCCTCCGCGGTCTCCACGGAGAATCCGGCTTCCTGAAGGATATCGATGGCGATCTCCCGGTTGAGGGCGTTGTCCTCCACCAGCAGGATCCGTTTGCCGGCAAAGTCCGGCATTTCTGCCTTCGGCTCCTCCTCCGTCCGGACCGTGAAGGGCTGCGAGAGGATCCCGCGAAGCTCAGACATGAAGATCGGCTTGGAGATAAAGTGCGTCACGCCCGCCTCCCGGGCCTCCGCTTCCATGTCGCCCCAGTCATAGGCCGTCAGCACGATGATGGGCTTCTGGTCCCCGATGATCCGGCGGATGCGGCGAACCGTTTCGACGCCGTTCATGTCCGGCATCAGCCAGTCGATGATGTACACCGCGAAGGAATCGCCGCGGTCGCAGGCATACTGCGTCCGAACCACGGCCTCCCGGCCGCTCGTCGTCCACTCCGGCCGCATGCCGATCTCCGTCAGCATCTTGCTGACAGAAATGCAGCAGTCCGTGTCGTCGTCCACCACCAGCGCGGCCGCGCCGCTCAGCTCCGGAACCACGCAGACCTCTGCCTGCTTCGTCCCCTTGCGGAAGGAGAAGTCGACGGTGAACTCCGTGCCGACGCCTTCCTGGCTCTTCACGGAGATGGTGCCGCCCATCATGTCCACGATGTTCTTCGTGATGGCAAGCCCAAGACCGGAGCCCTGGATGCCGCTGACGGTCGCCGTCTGCTCCCTCGTGAAGGGCTCGTAAATATGCTTCAGGAATTCCTCGCTCATGCCGATGCCGGTGTCCCTGACAGAGAAGGAATACGCCGCGTAGCCCTCCGGCGCACCCGGATGCTGCGTGATCTTGACGCCGATGTGCCCGCCCGGGCGCGTATACTTGATCGCGTTCGAAACGATATTCAGCAGCACCTGATTGAGGCGGAGCTTATCGCAGATGATCTCCTCATCCTTCACGTCCATGGTGTCGATGGTGAAATCCAGCTGATGTGACTTGACATCCGACTGCACAATGGTGCGCAGATCGTGGAGGATATCCGGCAGATGGACTTCCTTTTCCTCGATTTTGACCTTGCCGCTTTCGATGCGGCTCATGTCCAGCACGTCATTGATGAGCGAAAGCAGATGATTGGAGGACACCTGAATCTTTTTCAGATATTCCTTCACCTGCTCCGTATTGTCGATATGGGTCGCCGCCAGCGAGGTGAAGCCAATGATGGCGTTCATCGGCGTGCGGATATCGTGGGACATGTTGTTCAGGAAGGTCGTCTTCGCGCGGTTGGCGTGCTGCGCGGCGTCAAGCGCCGTCTGAAGCTCCTCGCTCTGCCTTGTGATGGTCTCCATCTGCTCGGCCATCACCTTCCGGGCCTCCCGCTCGCGCTTGTTGGTGAAGTTGAAATAGAGGACATTCAGGAGCATCACCACCGCCAGCGCGCCGAAGATCCACCAGGCCAGGATGTTGTTCGGGGCATTGGAGAAGGCGGAGGCCTCCGGCATCGTCAGCACGACCATCCACCCGTCCGCGCTCTCAACGCCCGCGTAGGCGAAGAGCATGCGCTCCCCCTTTGCGTTGTCGGCGAAGAAGCTGCCGGAATGGCTGCCGCTCATGCTCTGCCGCAGCGCGTCCGTGTCGATACTCCCCTTGTTGTAAGAATAAATAAATTCAAAGAAATTATTGTTCTTCATCACGGAGGGCTTGATGATGAACGCGCCGGACGGCTCGATCAGAGCCACGGAGGAACCGGTATAATCCGCCGCGAAGACCCAGTTGCTCTGCAGATAGCTCATGGGCACCACGCGCAGCAGGATAGCCTCCCGGGGCGTGCCGCTGTCCATCAGGGTGAGCTCAGAGGCGAAGGAAATGACCTTGGCGCCGTCCATGGGATTGGTATAGGACACGGTGATATGCACCGGCTCCTTCGCGAAATCCAGCCCGGCCAGCGCGTCCAGATTGGAATAGGTATATTCGGACGTCGCGGCGCTGTAGTAGCTCTGATAGACCACCTGATAGCCGTTCGCCGTTCCGGCCATGGGCGCGGTCGAGAGGCCGCTGAAGCTGTCCGCCCACAGCAGATGGGCCGTGATCCGCTCATCCGTACAGGATGCCCGCACAAAGGAAGTGGCCTCCTCCATGGTCATGGAGGAAGCATTGATATAGGATGCCCAGCTGTCGCAGACATTCTGCTCGCCCAGCATATAGGTTCGGGCGACCTCCTGGATCTCCTGGGCATTTTTCTCGACGGACGCCCTTGCGGCGGTTCGGTAGCTCCGGAGCGTACCGGCGCTGTAAATGATGACGATCGCCACGATCAGCAGGAGTACCGCCGCGTTGGCGCACAGGATCCGTAATGGTTTCATGGACACATTCCTCCGGGCAGGCATCGCCCTCCGATACACGGCGGGGCCTGCCCTCATTTATGGGGCGTCGTTTTTACTGCATTCTGGGGGCGAAGTCGGCTGCCAGGGCGGCCGCGTCATTCGGATCAGCGTTCGAGAATGCGCCGTAAAGGCTGGACAGAGCCTGGAAGCTGATGCCGCAATCGACGGAATAGGCCTTTCTGTCGGCCGTCAGCGCCTCCGTCTGGGTGAAGCGGCTGTCGCCCGTCTTCTCCGTCGTGGAGGGCATGCCCTTCACGACCGCCAGCGTCTTCAGCTCATCGCCGCGGGCCATGAAGCGCATGAACTCATTGGCATAGGCCTGGTTCTGCGAGTGATTGTACACGCCGAAGAACATCTGCGTCAGCAGCATGGCGGGCTCGTTGTCGGGCGTCACAGAGGGGATCAGATAGGTGTATTCAAAGGGATTGGCGGTAAAGGCCTCGGACTTGGCCTCGCGTTTTTTGCAGCCGCTGATGGTGTCGGAGCTTGCCACGAGGAAGGGGATATCGCCTTCGAAGAAGCGCAGGATCGCCGCGTTATAGGTGTCCTTCAGGGTATCGGCCTCCGGGTTGAAATAGCCCTTGTCCATCCAGCTCTGGCAGCTCGCAACAACATTCGTCAGCAGGGATTCCGGCAGGATGCCCTGCTCCAGACCGGCGCACAGCTCCGCGCTGTTTTCCGCGCGCATCAGCCGGCAGAGGACATCGCTCACATAAATCCTGGAGCGCAGTCCATGTCCGCCGAAGAGCGGGATGACGCCCTTGGCCATCAGGGTCTCGCAGGCAGCCTCGAGCTCCTCATAGGTGCTCGGAACGGAAAGATCGTATTTCTTCAGCAGCGTGGTGTTGGCAATGAGGCCATAGGTCTGATAAAAGACCGGCAGCAGCATCTGCTTCCCGCTCACCTGCCCGGCGGCAAGCGCCTTTTCATTCACCGCGGAAAGATTTATGCCGGAGATGGTGTTCAGATCCACGCCGTATTCGGTCACGGCGCCGTGATAGACCACGTCATAGTTGATATTGCTGATAAAGAACAGGTCGATGCTGTCTCCGCCGGCACAGCGAACCGGGAAGCCGGTCGTGAAATCGGCGATCTGTTCATAGCTGATATCTACATTCGGATAATATTGCTGGAAATCCTGGATCACCTGCTCCAGGGCTTCGAAATTGCCGTATTCTCCCACGATGTTGAGGCTCAGCTCCGCCTGGGTATCCAATGCCGGGGCAAACGCCGCCTCCGCGGCCGTGGCCTCCTCCGTGGCGGGCGCCGCTTTTTCTGTTCCGCATGCCGTCAGCAGGAACAGCGCCGCTGCCAGAAAAACACTCATCATGCACTTCTTCATTTTATCTTCCTCCGCTTCAACTGCGTGTAAATTCAGCTTTTCCACCCTTTAAGCTTACAGATTGATTATAGCTTTCGGTTTTGTCCCTGTCAACGGGCTTTTGGATGCCGCCGCGCCGGGGAACAGAAAAAGCCCCCTTCCGGAGGACAGCGCTCGCTGTCCGTCCCGAAGGGAGCCGCTTGCAGCCCGGGCTGCTTATTTCTGAATTACGGGAGCTGCTTGATGAAATTATTCAGCCACTTGCGGTCATAGAAGTGCTTCGGCTTGCTGATGACGAAATCCGGGGTCACGCCCTCGTCAACGCTGTAGAAGCTGCCGTTCTTCACGGTGCACAGCCGCTTGCTGCCGGAGTACTGGAAGAGCGTGCCGTCCGCCGCCATGCTGCTCTTCACGACGCAGGCGCCGCCGCCGCTCGTCTGGCCGAGGATCGTCACTCTGCCGCTCTGCTTGAAGAGGCAGGGCACGAGGTTGCCGCAGGAGAAGCTGTTCATGGAGGTGAGACAGTACAGCTCCAGCTTGCTGTCGTCGAGATGATCCGCGTCGGTGATCTTGCCGTCGAGGTCGACGTCCGCCTGATAGACGACGGTGTAGTTTGCGCCGGTCGTCGGGTTCGTGGCGGAATACTTGCAGTCGCCGAGCATCCAGCTGACCAGATAGACCGCCGTATCCACGACGCCGCCGCCGTTGTTGCTGAGGTCGATCACGACCTTTTTGACGGGGCTGTTCTTCCGGTTGATCTGCTGGTTCGCGTAGATGACCAGCGCGAAGGTATCCTTGCCGATGTAATCGGTGATGTTCTGCTGGAACTCCTCGCTGTAATAATCCACATCGACCAGGTCGAAGGCGTCAAAGGTGATATAGGCCGTGTCGCCGACTTCCTGATAGTTCTTCACGATCATGAGCTCCGGATCATCCTCCGTGCCGGGGACGATCTGGGTCAGCCCTGCCTGATAGCGAGCCAGCGCGAAGCGGGTTTCCGCGTCATACATCTCCTGCGTGGAGGCCGGCTTGCTGGGGGATCTGTAGGTATAATCAAGGCCTGCATACGGGCTGGGGCGGTTCATGCCGCTGTGGAAGTCCGCAAAATAGGCCATGGTCAGCTCATAGAGAGCATTGTAGAAGCTCTGGCCGTCCTGCTGGAGCATCCGGTCCTTGAGGCCGACGGTGTCCAGGAAATCGTCGAAGTTATCGCCGATGCCGTGCTCCACGCTGAGGCCGTACCGCAGGTCGAGCTCCAGGCAGAGCAGGTTGTAGGTCAGCTTCGTGAGGCCCTCCGGGCGGTCGCCGATCTGCGTGTCATAATAGACATCGGCCATGGTATAGCCCTTATCGTCCGTATAGGTATTGTCCGGCTTGCCGTTATCAAGGTCATACACAATGCCGTCCAGATAGATGAGGCTGCAGTTGACGCCGCCGCGCAGGACGTTGTTCAGCACGGCGAGCGGCAGATACGCGTCGTAATCCGACCAGTAGACCGGGATGTCGTAGTCGTCGAGAGAGGTGCCGACCGTGGCGCCGCTGCGGTAATAGGAGACGTCGCCTTCCTTATGCTTGATCAGATAGATGAGCGGATTGCCATCCTCATCGGTCTTCACGTAGCCGTCGTCGTCCGTCTGATAGGCCGGCATGCTGACAACGTCGCCGGCGTTCGTGGAGCCGGAAGAGGCTTCAAAGAGGTCGACGTCGAGGTAATAGATCTGATTGCCGTCGCGGAGCAGCATGACGCCGCTGCCGTTGTCACGGGCGATCGTGAGGCTGTCCTCGCTGACCGAAATCTCGGGGACCGCGGTGCCGTACAGGGTGTTCAGGAGATCGTAAAAGGTCCGGACGCTCATGAGCATCACGGAGTCGTCTCCGCCTTCCTCAAAAACACCCACCGCCGGGATCTCATTCAGGGTCTCCGTCTTGTCATCGACGGTCAGAAACATGACCTGCTTGTACTGAAGGCCTTCCGGAAGCTCCGCGTATTCGGTCTCCTCCGCAAAGCCGCAGGCAGCCAGCAGGCACAGGGCCGCCAGCAAAGCCAGAATTTTCTTCATTGTTTTTCTCCTTTCAGGATGTTGCCCCCATTATAAACGAAAGCTTGCGGAAAGAAAAGAGAAAAATCCCGTCCACCCGGATTTTTTCCGGCTCCCCGGGGCCGCGCCCCGTGCGGAGCGGCTTCAGCGCGGCTTTTTTGGATATCCTTCTTGACTGGAAGGCGGGATTGGGTTATTCTCCCTCTGAAGCAAATTTTGAAAAGGAAGGATACCGGTATGCTGACAGAAAAAAAACGGAGGCTGCTCGCGGGGCTGGGCGTGCTTTTGCTGCCCTTCGGGGCGGCCGCGGCGGAGGAATACGCGGGGACGCTCGTCATTGAGGACGGCATGGCACAGCCGATGCTGGCCTATTCCAACTTCTTTGAGGAAGATTACAGCAACGAAGACAGCGACATTCTCCGCTTCACCGTCTATGTGGAGACGGATTATGACACGGACAAGGACGGTATGGATGACCTCGTGAAGGTCTTCCTGCAGGTTCCGCGCGCCGCGGTCGAGGGGCAGTATCAGGCGGGCGTCATCTATGACCCGACGCCCTATATGACCGGCACCATCGACACCGCCTTTGACGATCCCGCCGCCTTTTATACCGAGCAGCGCTTCAACTATGCAGAGCTGTATCAGCACGGGGAAAAACGGACGCCGGAGGAGCAGATCTCCACGATGGAGCACGCCCTCACGCAGGATCAGTCCGAATGGAACTACACCGTGCCCGTGATCGGGGCGCAGGGCTATAGCTACGCCCAGACCTATGATTATTATCTGGTTCGCGGCTTCGCCGTGGCGGAATCCGGCGGCCTCGGCACATTCGGCTCGGAGGGCTTCGAGCTCTGCGGCTTCGATCTGGAGCGGGATGCCCACAAGAATGTCGTCGAATGGCTCGCCGGCAGCAGGAGAGCCTTCACGGATCCGGGCGGAACGACGGAGATCGCGGCGGACTGGTCAAACGGAAAGATCGCCATGACCGGCACCTCCTACGGCGGAACGCTCCCCTATGAGGTGGCGACGACCGGCGTGGAAGGCCTGGAGACCATCATCCCCTACGCCGGCATCGCCAGCTGGTATGATTACACCAATTCCCAGGGCGTGGCCAAGCAATACGCTGTGCATTACGCGGATATGCTGGCCGGCTTCAACGCCGGCGGACAGCTGATCGGTCAGGATGAGCTGGTCGCGCCGGAGGATTACGGCGCCTGGCTGTATACCGTCTCGCAGGATGAAGAGGCGTCGAACGGAAACTATACGGACATCTGGGCACAGACGGATTACTCGGATGATTTTGAGAACATCCGCTGCTCCGCCCTCGTTGTGCACGGCCTGAACGACTTCAACGTGACCACCCGTCAGGCCGACCTGATGGCGCAGGCGTTCCAGCGGGCCGGACAGAAATGCACGCTTGTGTTTCATCAGGACGGGCACAATTACCTCTATTCGCAGATGCTGAACGATTCCCTGTGGGATGAGATCATGAACGAGTGGCTCTGCCATTATCTGTACGGCACGGAGAACGGAATCGAAAACCTGCCCGCCGTCATCGCCCAGAGCAACCTGGACGGCACCTATCAGGCCTATGATTCCTGGCGCGCTTTCTCCTATGCGCAGGCGGAGGCCGAATACGAAGCGCCGCAGACATCGCTGTCCACCTATGGCTTTATGGACTATGTGAACGAGTTCACCTCGACGGAAGCCGCGGAGGACGGGCTCAATCAGTTCTATCTGACGATCCCGGAGGAAAATGCCGCCTACTATGCGCTGGAGATCCCGGAGGGCATGACGATTTACGGCGTGCCGAAGATCAGCTTCCGGGCCTCCACGACCAAGGCAGGCTTTGAGGGCCTCATGATCAGCGCGGTGCTGGTGGACTGCATCGACGGCGAAACGGAATTCCCGGCCTATGTCACGAAGAGAGAGCTGGATGACATTCTGCCGGTGGAGGAAGTGGGTTATTACGATGTGGGCGGCGGCTATGGCACCGCGGCAGCAAAGGAATTCGCCATGAGCAGCACGCCCGCGAAGTCCATCACCTTCGGCTGGACGGATCTCGCGAGTCCGGGCGGCGGCGAAAAGTCCAGCGATTATAAGGAATCCACGGTTCTGGAGGCCGGAAAGGCCTATGATTACACCTTCTACATGATGCCGACGGTGTACACGGTCGCGCCGGGGCACAGGCTGGTGCTCGTCATTTACACCTGGGATCCGTACACGAACGCCTTCCTGGATGACAGCTCCGAATCCGACGACGAGCAGGCCGTGGAATATTACAATTACGACCTGACCATCGACAACGCCTCCCTCGTCGTGGAGTTCCCGGAAGAGCCGGAGAGCACACAGTTTACCGGCATCTGAGCCTCAAATCCATTCAAAAAAGCGATCTGTGCCGAAGCACGGATCGCTTTTCTGTTTGCTTTTCGCTGATGATGCCGGGGATCACTCGATCGGGGTGGCGCTGCCGAGGATCATGAAGGCCAGCTGGTTGTAATCGTTGACGCTGCCCTCATTCACCTTGAAGCTGACGCCCAGAACATGGCTGTCGTCGACGCTGATGATGAGGACGACCTGCATTTCATCCTGGGTCTCCGCGCACAGATAGGTGTAGCCGTTGATGTCGATCAGATTGGAGGCGATGCCCTCCTGGCTGTTCGCCATTTCGATGGCGTCCTCGAGGCTGACCGCCTGATACTGGGTCTCCATGGTCAGGGTCTCTTCCGCGTTCTGATAGATCCTGGAGCCGAACGCATCCTCGGTCACGGTCCAGTCATTCGGCAGCAGGAAGGTGACCGGCACATCGTCGTTGATCTGCACGGCGACGCCCTCATAATCGGGCTCCACATCGACCGAGAGGCGATCCTCCGCCAGGCCGAGTGCGCAGCACGCACAGAGGCAAAGCACGAGGGCAAAGGCAAGAAGCTTTTTCATCAATCGTTCCTCCAAAATAGGTTTTGAATCGCGCTTTAAACGCGGGGCACGGGTTCAGGCGTTCAGGGTTCGGGCTCCGAATCCGAACGCTCCCCCTCCTGCGGACATTATAGCATGTCCTCCTGAAAAAGCAAATCCAAAATCAAATAAGCTCCCTCCGTGACGGACAGCGCGCTCGCCGTCCCTCGCAGAGGGAGCATCTGAGTCAGACAAAGGGATTGTCACAAAGGGGCCGCGGCTCAGGCGACCTTGTTGCCCTCATACCGGGAGCTGCCGAAGGCAAGGATCGGATAGAAGACGATCGGGAGCAGGATCAGGCCAATGCGGAAGCCCGTGCTCTTGCCGAAGCTGGCGCCGAGCTGCCAGGTCATCACAATGCTGCCGGCGAAATAGCAGGTGCGGCAAATCGTGGTGAAGGTGTCCACATCGGTGAGGCTCACGACGGACAGAATGCCGACCACGATGCCCAGCCAGGGCCAGCAGGTGAACTTCGCCTGGATATAGTCCCTGTAGATCGGGATGATGCACTTCCAGCCCGGCTGACCCGCCTTCGTGAAGATGCGCCACATCGTGACAATTCCGATAGCCAGGATCGCCGCGACGATGAGAACCATCGCGATAATCACGCCGGCGCTGAGACCGGCCAGCACAGCCACATCATTGTTCATAAAAAAATTCTCCTTTCGGAAACATCCGTTTCCGGCCGAAAGTGTAGCATAGATGTCTTTTTCTGTCAATTCCCGGTCAGCGAGGGGCCTCGTCCTTTTCACCCTGCGCCGCAGGATTTTCGGATAGACAATCTTCCCGTTTTGCTGTATGATGTCTGCGAATCAGACAGACGGCGAAGCCCTTCGCCGGCCTGTTTTTATAAGGAGGCAGCCTTCCATGTTCATTGTGGTCAGCATACTCATCATCGCCGCGAATATCGCCATTTTTGCCACAATCTTCCGCGCGATCCGGCTCGGCTTTCACAACAGCAGTACCCATCCCGTCGAGGACTTCGGCACCGTTGTGAGCACGCAGCTCCATCCCACCTGGTATTGCGTTCTGTTCCCCACGAGCGCGGTCTACGACGTCCTTCTGGAGTACACCTATGACGGCGTCACCTACGAGTCTCAGGCAAAGTATCCCGTGCGCAGGCTCTGGAGAAACGATTATCTGGAAGACGGCGCCGATGTCCGGATCCGGATCAATCCGGATGACCCGGAGGATGTCCTCATCTGGGACCGCTGACTGCCGGAGCGCTGTCCCTTCCGATCCTGTCAAAACGGATTTTCTGCGCTTTATCCTTCGGGTGCAGAAAATCCGTTTTATATTGCTCCTCAGGTCATGTTCTCCCGCTCTTTATTTTCCATCTTCGCAGCCACTCGACTGACATTCACCATAAACTGCGGCATATCTTCAAAAATCACTTCAGAAATAATGCTCCAGTTGATGCCTTCATAGTCGTGAACCAGGCGATGCCGCAGCCCAGAAACCATATTCCATGGGATATCCGGATATTGATTTTTAAATTCTGCCGGCAACTGATAAACCTGCTCCCCGATGTTATAGACTGGAGTCGTTACTGCCCACTGTGCAAATTCATCGTGAAGAAGTACCTCTCTTGTTATCTCCCGCCCAACGATCTGCCTGTGCAAGGCGTCCCATAATGAAAGGATTTTTTTCAGCCTTTCGAGGTCAGTTTTCTTCATGCGATTCGAACTCCCTCCTGCATTACAGCCTCATAAAACGGAGTTCCTTGATCGACCTCCCGGATTTCATAGACATCGGCATCCCGGTTCAGCATTTCAGAAAGCTCCTCCCCTAAGGCAAAGATATCCCGGGGAATAAAATGCTTTCCTCCGACAACAACGACATCCACATCAGAGTCAGCCGTAGCTTCACCGCGCGCATAAGATCCAAAGAGAAGCGCATACTCCGCATGATACTTTTTTAAAAGAAATTTCAGCGCCGCCTCTATTTCGTGGTAAGTTAATACATCCATGTTTCATCATGCCTCCCTTCACATCCGCAATTTTCATTTTGATTATACCATCCTCCGTCCCTGATGAAAAGCACCTTTTTGCCCCTGTCCATTTCCGGCTCCGCCCGCCGTCCATCGCCAAAAAGAGCATAGCTGGCTCCTGATTGAGGTCGCTCAGACAACAAAAGGGAGTCAAAACTATGCTCTAAGAGTTGGATATTAAAATCCGGATGAAAAGTCAGGGCGATCGCCATGGACATGAATCCGGTCCGCTCCGGATCAGTCCGTTTTCAGAGGAAGCGGCCGCCGCTTATGCCTTGCGCACAAAGATCAGCTTGAACACGGTGCGCACCAGCGGCTGGATGAAGAACAGCTGCGTGAAGAAAGCGAACGGGAAATTGAAGCACACGAGCTTCAGCCAGTTGGCAAGCAGCGTGAAGAGGTTGAAGGACATCTCCGCGTAGGGATAATACATAATCGCCGCCAGGAAGCTCATGGCCGGGCACATAATGCCCACGGTCGCGCAGATAATGGCCGTTTCAAACAGCACGGGATGGGTCGTCCTGACATCAAAATTTTTGCAGGCCAGCTTGAAGGAGGACGGCGAACCGACCAGCATTTCAAGGCTGTACGCGCAGATGAACTCGATCAGGATAATGGCCCAGATCGGCAGTCTCCTGCCAAACATTTCCACACCGCCCAGCGCGTTGATGGCCGGAATGACGCGCTGGATGGCCGGATCGATGTACTGTGCATAAGTGATGAAGGTGCTTCCGTTAATGACGTACAGGCTGTAGAACACATAGGCATGTACGGTTACCAGCACCGTAAGAAGAGCAAACACAGCGCGCTGAAATTTGGACTGAGGCATAAAGAATCTCCTTTCCTCTTATCGAGGTTGTTTTCACCGGAGCATGCTCACGGGCACAATCTGACAGGAAGGAGAACCGCCATGGGCGCAAAAAAACACATGCCGCTCTCGTTCCGTTATCAGTCTTACGTACGCAGAGTACAGCATGTGTCATCGTTTGCATATTCGGTTGGGCTTTATTTTATCCGCAAAAATCCGTTCTGTCAATTCAGAAATTTGCACGCCGGGGATTCGCCCGGGATCGCTGCGGGTGCGTCATGGCTCCCCATTCCGACAGACGGCGGAAGAAAATTTGCGCGCCGGCGGGCGGCTCAGTCCGTCCCCTCGTCGATCATGATGTGGATGATTTCGTTGTTGGTCTCCCGCATGCCGTCGTGACCCAGGCGGCCTACGTTGATGATGTTCTGCTCCACGCCCTTGCCGACGATTCCGTCCCCCGCGACGAACTGCTGGTTCATCAGATACATGTTGTATCCCAGGATGCCCGCGTCCACCGCGGAGGCGATCTTCGCCGCGCAGGAGGCCTTCGCGCCGTCGCAGATGATGCCGGAGACGATGGCGAGGGAGTTGACCAGCGTGTGGATGATCGCCTGATAATCCCCGCCGCGCAGATAGGCGATGCCGCAGCCCGCGCCGGAGCCGGCGTTGACCGCGCCGCAGTAGGCGGAGAGCCTGCCGATGCGCGTCTTCTGATGGATCGCCGTCAGGTTGGAGAGGCAGAGCGCCCGATAGAGCTTCTCCTTCGGGGAACCCAGGTGCTTCGCGTATTCGATGACGGGCACGGACGCCGTGATGCCCTGATTGCCGCTGCCGGAATTGATGATGACCGGAAGCTCGCAGCCGTTCATCCGGGCGTCGGAGCCCGCGGAGGCCATCGCCTTGGCGCGGTTCTCGATGGAATCCCCATAGGACTGCAGCAGCACGCGCCCGATGTTGGCGCCATAGTCGCCCAGCAGACCCTCCAGCGAGATCGCGGTGTTGTAGGCAATCTGCCGGTCGAGCGTCGGCCGGACTTCACGGATGTCGACCGTGTTGATGAAATCCCAGATGCCCTCCATGGAGAGCACCGACCGGTCTGTCAGGCCGGATTCATCGTCCGCCGGCACCGGAAGATCCAGCAGCACCTCTCCGTTCTTTTCCTCGCGCACGATGTTGGTGTGGTCGCAGGCGATGCGCACGCGGGCGCTGTCCTCCCCGGCAAAGACATCCATGACGATGTCGAACACCGGGCCCTGGTCGATCAGCTCCACATGGATCGGGGTCTTCTCGCGGTAGCGGCGGATCTCCTCAACCTGCTCCGGAGTCACCTCCGCGATCACCTCCAGCAGCTTTTCCGCTTTCCCGGCGATGATGCCGGCCGCGGCCGCGGTGTCGATGCCCTTCATGTGCCCCGTATTCGGAACGATGACGGACTTCACGTTTTTGATGATGCTGCCGCTGGCACCGATGGAGACCCGCTCCGGAACGCGGCCCAGCAGCGCCCGCGCCCGTGCGGCGGCATAGGCGACCGCAATCGGCTCCGTGCATCCCATCGCCGGAACCAGCTCTTCCTTCAGAATCTGAATATACGCCGCATAGCGCGGATCGGTCTTTTCCATCTTGTGCCCAGCTCCTGTCTTTTATAAAGAAACACCGGAAACCATCTCGGTCTCCGGTGTCTGTGGTGCGGTAGATGGGACTTGAACCCATACGACGTGAATCACACGCCCCTCAAACGTGCCTGTCTGCCAATTCCAGCACTACCGCAGGAACGAATGTTATTATATCCCGAACGCTTTCTTCTGTCAAGGGGTTTTCAAAAAAAGAACAAAAAGACGGAAAGCCCCGGGAAATTTCCGCGCCTTTCCCCCGTCTTATAAGGGAAATTAAGGAACACCCCTAAAATAGAGGCGCGGGGAATGCGTTGCGAAGCACCCCGAATCATGGTATCATAGGGCAAAGCCGGAATGAGGGGAGGGAGCAGAATGAACGAGGCGTGGTTCCGCGTGGCGGGAACGGCCTTCAGCTGTCTGGCGGCGGGCGCTGCGGGGCTCGTCGTGCTGCTCGCCTTCCTGCAGGATCACCGGGAGCGCGCGCACTGGCGCCGCCTGATGAAGGATCAGCCGGAGATCGGCGCCGCCTGCGTCTTCCGCGTCACGGCGAGCGAAACACGCCGCCTGACGGTCGGCCGGGAGCTGCGCGTGCCGGATGAGGGCACGCTGGGCGCCGCCGGCTCCTGCGATGTCTGCATCCCCTATCGGAAGGTGCATCTGCGCTCGGCCTTCTTCTGGATGGAAAAGGACGGCCTCCATATGGTTCCCCTGCACCGGGACGGCTTCCTCGTGGACGGCGTCCGCGCGGAGCCGGGCGACGAGGCCGTGCTGCAGAACGGCGCGGTGCTGAAGCTGGGCGACCTCTGCCTGACGCTGAAGATGGGCAGGCCGGGCGTCTTCGCGGCGGACGGCCCGTATGTCACCCGCGCGCGCCGCGAACGCGCCGGGACGGGTCATGGGGACGGCGTCGGCGCCCCGGGCAGGTTTGCCCGGAAGCGTCTGGAAGCCTCTCTGAAAGACCCGGAAGATCCGAAGAACGACAGAAAAGGAAAACGCAATGGCGAGCTGGAACAAAAGGCCGGACAGGAAGGCCGGAAAAAGAAAGGAAAAGCCGCAAAGGCAGGAGCGGTCGCCGGCGCAGCGGGAAGCCAAGCGGATGGACATCCGGCTGCGGGAAAGGCTTCTGGCGCTGGGCGGAAGGACAAACGGCTGCGCGGTGCTGATCGCCCTCATCACGGTCTTTTTTGAGGCAGGCGGCTTTGCCATCGGCCTCTCAAAACCGGGGACGACGGCCTCTGCCGCGGCGCCCCTTCTCTGTGCCGCGGTCACGGCGGCGGGCTTTTTCTTCACGGTGCTGGCGCCAAGGCGGCTCCCGCTGGATCCGCTCGTCATGGCGCTCACGAATTTCATCTGCGGCACGGGCATGGTGACCCTCCTGACCGTCTCCGCCGCGCGCGGGGAAAAGCAGATGCTCTATTACCTGCTGGGGCTCGTCTTTATGACCTTCATGAGCCTCTTCGTCACGCGGCTGCGCCGATACCGGGCGATGAGCTTTGCCGCGATCGGGCTTGGGATCGCCCTTCTGGCGATGCCGCTTGTGCTCGGCGAATGGGTGAACGGCGCCAAGAACTGGGTCAGCCTGCCGCTGATCGGCAGCTTCCAGCCCAGCGAGCTGGTGAAGCTCTGCCTCATCCTCGTGCTGGCGCGCTATTTCAGCGCCCACCGGACGGTGCTGCAGATGATGCCGGCGCTGTTCTTCGCGGTGGCCTGCGTACTGCTCCTGATGCTGCAGCGCGATCTCGGCACGGCGCTCATCTATTACCTCGTGACGCTGATCCTCTTCTACGCTGCCAGCGGCAATCTGCCGCTGACGGTGCTGGGCGTCGGGGGCGGCGCGGCGGCGGCCGTGCTGGGCTATCAGATGTTCGCCCATGTGAAGGTGCGCGTCGCCATGTGGAAGAACCCCTGGAGCGACCCCACGGGCGGCGGCTATCAGATCATTCAGGCGCTGCTGGCGATCGGCTCCGGCGGCCTCTTCGGCGTCGGGCTCGGACAGGGGACGCCGGAAAAGATCCCCGCCTATTACAACGACTTTATCTTCGCGGTCGTCTGTGAGCAGCTGGGGCAGGTGTTCGGCGTGCTGCTGATCCTCTGCTATCTGGCGCTCATCCTGCGCGGCACAACGCTGGTGACGCGGGCGCGGCGCTCGTTCGGCATGCTGCTGGGCTGCGGCGTGCTGGCCTCGTTCGGGATCCAGACCTTCATGATCGCGGGGGGCGTCATCAAGCTCATTCCGCTGACGGGCGTCACGATGCCCTTTCTCAGCTATGGCGGCTCCTCGATGCTGAGCTGCATGGGCATGATCGGCATCCTGCACGGCACGGACGCGGATTCCCGCCGGACGCTGCTGACGGGCGCTGCCCAGGGAGGGACGGACAGATGAAAGTGATCCGGCGCCGCATGCGCCTGCTGACGCTCCTGCTCGTCTGCCTCTTCGGCGGCATGCTGGCCTATTTTGTGTATTCGGTCTCCTTTTACGGCGGCCGCTGGGTCGCCAATCCGCACAACCCGCGCATCAGCAGCCAGAAGCAGCTGGTGGAGGAGGGCGCGCTCTATGACCGGGAGGGCGCGCTGCTCGCCTGGACGAACGACGACGGTGAGCGCTGCTATAACCCCAGTAAAGCGGTGCGCAAGGCGGTCTCCCAGGTCGTGGGCGACAGCGGCGGCCAGGTCTCGACCGGCGCGGAAACCTTCCACGCGCAGTACCTGCTGGGCTTCAAGTCCGGCTTTCTGGAGCGGCTGGGCGATGCGCTCTTCGGGCGCACGCAGCGCGGCGACGACCTGACGCTGACCATCTCGGAGCACCTGTCCCGCAGCATCACGGAGCGCTTCCCCTCGGGCAAGAAGGGCGCGGCGGTCGTCATGAACTGGAAGACGGGCGAGATCCTCGCCATGGTCTCCCTGCCGCAGTTCGATCCCGAAAATCTGGATGATTCCCTCTCGGACGACGAGGAGGGCGCGCTTATCAACCGCTGCACCCAGGGGCTGTATCCGCCGGGCTCGACGATGAAGATCGTCACCCTCGCCTCCGCGCTCACGAATCTACCGGATGTGGACGATTTTGCCTTTGAGTGCACGGGCTATTACCCGGTCGGAAGCTATTCCGTCACGGAGCAGAGCGCGCACGGCAGGCTGAACCTCTCCGGCGCCTTCTCGAAGTCCTGCAACACGGCGTTTGCCGCCCTGTCCCAGGAACTGGGCTATGAAAAGCTGGGCGCGACGGCGGAGGCCTTCGGCTTCAACCAGAACTTCATGTACAGCGACCTCATCCTGTACAATTCCAGCTATCCGATCGACGGCCTCAGCGCCGAGGATCTCGCCTGGTCCTCCATCGGCCAGGGGCGCGTGCTGGTGACACCGCTGCACATGGCGCTCATCGCCTGCACGATCGCGAACGGCGGCATCATGCCGGAGCCGAAGCTGCTCTCGAAGATCACGACGCCGCAGGGCGGCACCCGGCCGCTCCCCGCCGGGGACGGCGCACGCTATGTGCTCCCGCAGGACGTGGCGAAGCGGATCGAGACGGAGATGATCCGGGTCGTGGAGAGCGGCACAGGCACCCGCGCGGCCCTCGGCAACGGCTATGTGGTCGCCGGAAAGACCGGCACGGCGGAGGCCAGCGACGACAAGACGGTCGGCAGCCACGCCTGGTTCGTGGGCTATGTGAAGAACGAAAAGGCGCCCTACGCGGTGGCGGTGCTGGTCGAAAACGGCGGCGCCGGCGGCAGCGTCGCGGCCCCGATCGCCCGCCGCGCCCTGCAGAAGGCGATTGATCTTGGACTTTAATTTACCATACCGGAGGCAGATATGAAACACTTTGGCATTCTTCTCGGGGCGGCCCTGCTGCTCCCCTGCGTCGCCCTCTGCGAGGGCGTGACCCTCAGAACCTACACGCCCTTTGCGGACATGGATCCCGGCGCACAGGGCTGGGAAGAGATCCTGCAGCGCTGGTCCACCCAGACCGGCAACACGGCGGATGACTATTCCGGCGCGCAGGATGAGACCTGGTTCAGCGAGCTGAACACGGCGCTGGACGCGGGCGAGGCGGATCTTGTGATTGTGCCCGTCGGCTCCGGGCTGACCGCCGGGAAGCTCACGACAGCGGACGAGCTCGCCGCGGCAGGCGCGCAGGGCGTGCGCAGCCTCGCGGATATGCAGGAGCAGGACGGCACGATCCTGCTGACCCCGGTGCGCCTCGGCTATGAGACGCTGTTCGTCAATACGGACGTGCTCGCTCAGGCGGGGCTTGCAGCGCCGCAGAGCTGGGAGGATCTCGTCGTGGACTGCGCGGTGCTCGCCCAGATGGGCGTGACGCCGGTGGCGAACAGCCTGACCGAATGGCCGGAGACCGTGCTGGACTGTGCCGCGCTGATTGCGGCACCGGCGGAAAGCTATGGCAGTGAAGACAGCCTGAACGGCGCGGCCTCGGTGCTGGAGTCGCTCGTGGCGGTCGGCGCCTTTGGAACGGATCCGTGGAACGCGACGGACGAGGCCTGCTCTAATGCCTTCCTGACCGGGCAGGCGGCGATGCGCTTTGACTCCTGGGATTTCGCCCAGAATGTCTCCGCGGAGCGCGCGGACAGCGTCTCGGCAGTGCCGCTTTTCGGCATGGACGGCAGCGTGCGCAGCGCTCTCCCCGGCGCCGGACGGCTGGGGCTCACGGTCAGCCGCGCCGCCCTCGCGGACACGTCAAAGCGGGAGGCGGTGCTCTCCCTCGTTTCGGCGATCCTCAGCGCGGAGGGAACGGCGGGGCTGATGACCGGCGCCGACGGCACGCTGGCGGACGCCATGGCGCAGCTGAATCTCTCCTGCACAGGGCTTTGCGGCGTGCTCTATGACGTCAATCCGGACACCTTCGACGACTGGGCGGAGAAAACCGTCTCCGGCCTGATGACGGAGTGACCGAAGACCTAAGGTGTTCTTTTTCCGCTCAATTCCATCAAAAAAACGGACGGCTCAGGCCGTCCGTTTTGGATATGCTTTAAAGAATCAGAGAACCACGCCGTCCTTGAAGATGGAGATTTCGCGGGCGCCGCGGCGCTCCGCGTTGGTCTGCTCGCCGCTGGCGACGCGCAGGACATAGTCCAGCAGGCGCTGACCGGCGTGATCGAGATCCTCGCCCTCGGCAACCGTGCCGGCGTTGAAGTCGATCCAGCCGCCCTTCTTCTCAAAGAGCGCGGTGTTCGTGGAGATCTTGACGGTCGGAGCCGGCGCGCCGAACGGCGTTCCGCGGCCCGTGGTGAAGAGCACCATGTGCGCGCCCGCGGCCGTGAGAGCCGTGGAGGAGACGAGGTCGTTGCCCGGGCCGGAGAGCATGTTGAGACCCTTTACCTGAATCTGGTCGCCATAGCGCAGCACGCCCATGACCGGGGCGCTGCCGCCCTTCTGCACGCAGCCGCAGCTCTTGTCCTCCAGCGTCGTGATGCCGCCGGCCTTGTTTCCCGGGCTGGGGTTCTCATAGACGACCTGCCCGTGGCTGGCGAAGTACTGCTTGAAGTCGTTGATCATGCCGGCCGCCGCGTCGAAGACCTCCGGCGTGATGCAGCGCTCCAGCAGGATGTTTTCCGCGCCGAACATCTCCGGAACCTCGGTGAGGATCGTGGAGCCGCCCATGGAGGTCAGCAGGTCGGAGAAGCGGCCGACGGTCGGGTTCGCCGTGATGCCGGAGAGGCCGTCGGAGCCGCCGCACTTCATGCCGATGACCAGCTCGCTGGCCGGGATCGGCTCGCGGCTGAAGCCGCCGGCATAGACGGCAAGCTCGTGCAGCAGGCGGCTGCCTTCCGCGATCTCGTCTTCCACATTCTGGCAGACCAGGAACTTGACGCGGTCATCGTCCCAACTGCCCAGCTCGGCCTTGAACTGATCCTGCGTCAGGTTCTCGCAGCCGAGGCTGAGGACGAGAACGGCGCCAGCGTTCGGATGGTTGACGAGCGCGGCCAGCAGCTTGCGGGTCTGCGCGTGGTCGCCGCCCATCTGGCTGCAGCCGAACGGATGCGGGAAGGTGTACAGGCCGTCGATGCTGCCCGTCACGATGTCCTGATTTTCCTTGACGAGGGTGTTCGCGATGTTGTTGACGCAGCCGACGGTCGGGATGATCCAGACCTCGTTGCGGATGCCGGCGCGGCCGTCCCTGCGCTTATAGCCCATGAAGGTCGGCGCCTCGCGCGGCGTCTGCGGCTTCAGGTTCGGGACATAGCGATAGTCGCTCTCCTCGGAGAGGTCGGTCTTCACATTCTGGATGTGAACCCACTCGCCTGCGCCGATGGCCTTCGTCGCGTGGCCGATGGGATAGCCGTACTTGACGATCTTCTCCCCCTCCGCGATGGGACGGATGGCCATCTTGTGGCCGCGTGCGATGGCCTCCGCAGCCTTGACGGTGCTGCTGCCGAGGGTGATCTCCTCGCCGGCGGCGATATCCGTGAGGGCGACGGCGACATTGTCATTGGGATGGATTTGCAGCATTTTCATGGGACATTCCTCACTTCTTTTTATGGAATCCGGGTTTCGGATGTCTGCATGAGCCGGGCTGAAACGCTGGACGCAGGCTCATGGAAAACAGACCTTTCCCTGTTCCTTTTAAGCTATGCTAATCATACAAAAACGCGGCTTTTCCGTCAATAGTTCCAAACAAAAAGGGCGTGCGAAAAACTTATTTTTTCACACGTCTCTTTCTTTTTTACCGATTTTTTGATTCCCGTTTCCCGTGAGCAGGGAAATGGTCATCATGAGGAGCTCCTCCCAGTCTGTGTGATCGTCCGGGGCGGCACTCGCCCATTTGACGAGGAAACCGTTCAGAAGGCAGGCATAGAGCAGGATGATCTTCTCGGCCGATGTGTCCGGCGGAAAGACTCCCTCCGAAAGCGCCGCCTCACAGGCCTCCCGGAGGAGGCGCGTATGAATGCGCTCCGCCTCGAAAAGGCGCGAATCATGCTCACAAAGCATGCCGATGATGCTCTGCGCGGTCAGCTCACGGCCACAGACGAGGCTGCTCTCATAGGTACAGCGGGCGAGCATACGGAAGCGCGTGTCGGCGTCTGCGCCGTCCGGCACGCTGTAGTGCGCCTCCAGATAGCGATCCAGTCTGTGAATATAGCAGCTTCGGTAGACCGCGTCCTTGTTCTTGAAATGATGATAAAAGGCGCCCTTGGTCACGCTTGCGGCGCGGCAGACGTCATCGACGCTCGTGTCCGCGTAGCCCTGGGAAAAGAAGAGGGTATCCGCTGCCTCCAGAATGGCGCGGCGCGTCTCCCGGGACTGCAGCTCCAGCTTTGATTCCTTCACAATGTACTCCGTTTCAGGTTTTTGCCTATTGTAGCATGTCGGAAAGGGAAAGTCAAAAATCCGCTTCGTTAAAAAAATCGAAATTTATGCCGAAAAGCATTGACATCCTCCCCTGCATTCGTTATAATCCTGACAGATACCGCGGTATGTACTCTGGTTTGTAAAGAAGCAGAGCACATCCGGGGAAGCCGGGAATTTCCCGGAAAAAAGAAGGAGGAAAAAACCATGAAGAAGCTTTTGGGCCTCATGCTGGCAATGCTCGTCCTCGCTTTCGCGCTCTGCGCAGCGGCTGAGACCTACACCGGCGAGGGACAGGGCAACAACGGCCCGGTGACCGTTGAGGTGACCCTTGAGGACGGTGCGATCACCGCCGTCACGATCGTCAGCGACAGCGAGACCGCCGGCATCAGCGATCCGGCAAAGGAGCGCATCCCCGCCGCCATCGTCACGGCGCAGTCTGTCGCGGTCGATACCGTTTCCGGTGCGACCAACACGAGCAACGCGATCCTCGCCGCTGTCGAGAGCTGCCTCACGCAGGCAGGTCTCGATGTCGAGGCGTACCGCACTGTGAACACCGAGGAGAAGGAGCAGACCGTCAGCGAGCGCACCGTCGGCGTGCTCGTCATCGGCGCGGGCGGCTCCGGCCTCACCGCGGCCAGCACCCTCAAGGAACTGGGCGCCGACGTCCTCCTGATCGACAAGATGGCCGTCTGCGGCGGCGCGACGAGCCTCACCGGTGCGCTCATCAACGGCGGTATGTCCCATCAGCAGGAGATCCGCGGCGTGACCGATGACGTCAACACCATGTTTATGGATCAGATGGTCTACGGCAGCTTCATGAATGACGCTCGCATGGCCTGGCTTCAGGTGAACAACACCGGTGCCGCGGTCGACTGGCTCGCGGATACCGTCGGTGTTGAATTCGAAGAGGCGCTGAACGTCTTCCCGGAGCACACGAATGACCGCGCCCTCTATCCGAAGGGAAAGAAGCCCGGCTATCTGACCGGCACCATCGAGGCGTATTATCGCAGCCTCGGCGGCGAGATCCTGAACGAGACCAAGGCGGAGCATCTCCTTTTTGAGGACGGCAGGGTGACCGGCGCGACCTGCACCACGCCCGACGGCATCCTGAACATCCATGCTGACGCCGTCCTCCTTGCGACCGGCGGCTACGGCGCGAGCGTCGCGCTCCGTCCGGAGAGCCTGACCTCCGTCCTCTTCTATGGCTCCGCGGCTTCCATGGGCGAGGGCATTGAGATGGCCCGCGAGGTCGGCGCCATGACCCATTACATGGAGTATCTCAAGTCCTATCCGCAGGGCATCGAGAAGCCGATCGAGGGCGGCAACATCACCGAGGACGGCAAGACCTACAAGTCCAACGCCTACATCTCCCCGCTGGCCTCCCAGCAGGTCACCATGCAGAACGGCGCGATCTATGTCAATCAGTCCGGCGAACGCTGCATGAACGAGAACCTCGACTTCGTCTCCATCAAGAAGGCGACCATGAAGCAGGAGGGCAAGCAGATCTACCTCGTCATGAATCAGGCTGCCTATGACGTCTGGTTCGACAGCATGGCCGTCAGCCAGGGGCTGACCGAGGAACTCGTGAACGGTTGGTTCGACAGCGACAGCGCCCCGATCTACCGCAAAGCCGCAACCCTGCAGGAGCTCGCCGCGAAGGCCGGCATCGACGGGGACGCCCTCACCGCGACGGTCGCGCACTTCAATGAGATGGTCGCCGCCGGCGAGGATACCGACTTCGGCCGTACCGAGATGAGCGTCGCCCTCGAGGATGACGGCTGCTGGTACATCATCGAGCAGCGCCTGCGCATGGCCACGAGTCTCGGCGGCCTCAAGACGTCCGAACAGTTCGAGGTTTATGACGAGAACGAGCAGCCGATCCCGGGCCTGTACGCCTGCGGTGAGACCATCGGCGGCGTGCACGGTGATGAGTCCATGCCGTCCAACTGCGTCTCCTGGGCCGTGACCTCCGGCCGCCTCTCCGGTGCGGCCATCGCGGAAGCACTTCAGTAAGCACAGATTTTATACGCCTCCCCGAAAGGGGAGGCGTTTTATTGTAAAACAAAACCGGATTATTCCCCCACGCCCTGCGCCAGATCGGCATACAGCCCGCCGGCGGCGACCAGCTGCTCATGCGTGCCGCGCTCCGCGATGCCGTGCTCGTCCAGCACGAGGATCTCGTCCGCGTGGCGGATGGTGGAGAGGCGGTGCGCGATGACCAGCGTCGTGCGGCCCTCGGACAGGCGGGCGAGGCTGCGCTGGATGCGGCGCTCCGTGACGGTATCCAGGGCGGAGGTCGCTTCGTCCAGGATGAGCACCGGCGGATTGCGCAGGAAGATGCGCGCGATGGCAATGCGCTGCTTCTGTCCGCCGGAGAGGAGGACGCCGCGCTCACCCACATAGGTGTCAAAGCCGTCCGGCATCAGCATGACCTCGTCATGGATCTCCGCCAGCCTCGCGGCCTCCATGACCTCCTCGCGGGTGGCGTCCGGCCTGCCGTAGCGGATGTTTTCCAGCACCGTGCCCGGGAAGAGGAAGACATCCTGCTGCACGATGCCGATGACGCTGCGCAGGTCGGACAGGCGCAGGGTGCGGACGTCGCGTCCGTCCAGAAGGACGCTGCCCTGGGTCGCCTCATAGAAGCGCGGGATCAGCTGGCAGAGGGTCGTCTTTCCCCCGCCGCTCGGGCCCGCGAGCGCGAGCATTTTGCCCGGCTCCACATGCAGGCTGATATGGGAGAGAACCTCCGTCTTGCCCGCGCCATAGGAAAAGGAAACATCCCGGAACTCGATCTCGCCGCGCACCTCGCCGAGCGGCTGCGCATCCGGGGCGTCGGTGATCTCCGGCGTCTCATGCATGATCTCGGAGAAGCGCGTGAAGCCCGCCATGCCCTGCGTGAAGAGCTCCGTGAAGTTCGTGAGGCGGCGGATCGGGCTCTGGATGCTGGCGACGTACATGTTGAAGGTGACCAGCGTGGCGATGTCCATCTGCTCCTTCAGGATGAGCCAGGAGCCGATGCAGACGACAGACAGGCTCATGAGGTTCAGCATGAATTCCGTGCCGGACATGAACTGCGCCATGGAGCGGTAATAGCCGCGGCGCGCCTTCACATAGTCGTCGGTGCAGCGGCTGAATTTCCGGGTCTCCTCTTCCTCATTGGCAAAGGCGCGGGCGACGCGGATGCCGGAGATGGCGCTCTCGATCTGCTCGTTGATGCCCGCCGTCGTGGCCTTCACGGCCTTGCTGCTGCGCATCATGTTGTTCTTGCAGGTGATGGTGAACAGCAGGATGAGCGGAACGCTGACGAGGAGGATCACCGCCAGCAGCGGCTGGATGCCGACCAGCACGAGGAAGGCGCCCAGCATGGTCACGAAGGAGATGAACAGATCCTCCGGGCCGTGGTGCGCCAGCTCCGTGACGTCGAAAAGATCCGTCGTGATGCGGGACATCAGCTGGCCGGTGCGGTGATGATCGAAGAAGGAAAAATCGAGCGTCTCCAGCTTCGCGAAAAGATCCCGGCGCATGTCGGCCTCGATGGCAACGCCCATGGAGTGGCCGAGATAGGTGACGATCCACTGGCACAGGGTGCGCAGGACAAAGAAGCCCAGCATCATCAGGCTGACGAGGACGAGCGTCCGCGCGGCGCCGCTGGGGATATAGTCATAGAGCATCTGCCGGGTGACGACCGGGAAGAGGACGTCGATCAGCGCAATGAAGAGCGCGCAGACCATGTCCAGCAGAAAGACGCCGAGGTGCGCCCGGTAATAGGCCGCAAATTCCCGCAGGGCGCTCCTGCGGGAAGGATTTTTCGTTTTTTCGGAAGTCATGCAGGGTCTCCTGTCTCTCGAATTGTTCTGATGAGCGCCCGAAGGATGAAAACAAACTGCTGATTTGAATCAGAAGGGAAAGCCTGACAGGGTTTCCTTTTCGATTGATCGTCTGTTATGTGAGCCTGTGCCTTTGGGCACACTCAGGGGCTTTCCGGTCGCCCCTGAGAACCCTTCGGGGCCGCCCCAATGAAGCCTGCAGTACAGGCCGGGCCCTTCGGTTATCTTCCGGAAAGCACCTGGAAGACGGGGCTGTGCTGGGTGATAAACGGGCCGTCCTGCATAAAGAAGAGGACGCCGGTCACCGGGCTCTTCAGCACCTCGCGGATGGAGCCGTCGCTGGGGTTAATCAGGAAGGCCAGCTGCTCGCCGCGGCGCACATGGGCGCCAGCGAACTTCACGCGGCGCAGCAGACCCGCGTTGCCGGAGGAGACCTGCTCCAGATCCTCTTCGGTGATCACCGAGGAATTGTAGCCGCTCGGGTTGTCGCTGCGGATGACGCCCCGGCTGTTCAGGAAGCGGATGATGGCGCGGAGCGTCTGCTCGGCGGCGGTCTCGTCGATCTCGTGCGTCTTTCCGGCATACAGGGAGAAGGCCTGCGTGCCGGAATTCTGCCAGACGTAATTCAGCGTGATGCGATCCGTGATGCGCGGCTTGCGCACATAGACATACGGCATGCCGAATTCGCAGCCCAGCTCCGGGTTCTGCTTGCCCGTGTCCATGACGCGGACGTGCGGGACAAAGGAGCCCGGCTGATAAAAGCTCGTCAGCTGGATGCCGTAGCGGTACAGCTTCAGCGTCTCAAAGAGGCCGTTCGCGATGCGTTCCCCCGTGGAGCCGTCCGGGTCGCCCGGGAAGCAGCGGTTCAGATCCACGTTCTCCGGCGCCCACAGGCGGGAGCCTACGTTCATGGCGGAGCTGATCGCGGTCGGGATGACCGTCACCGTGCGCCCCGGAATGAGGCCGCCCTCCTTTTCAACGTCCCGCAGGAAGGAGACGAGCCGCGCGCAGACGTACAGCTGCTGCACCTCGTCGCCGCGCAGGGCGCCCAGAATGACGCAGCTCTTTTCCCCCTTGCCGAAGCGATAGGACAGGATATTCATATCGTCCCGGAAATAGGACGGGACGGTATACAGCACTTCTTTTTTCATGCCTGCTCCTTTCGGATGCGCGCGATCATCGTGCCGGGATACACGGAGGAATAGCTGCGCTGGGTGAAGACCAGGCCGGCGGCGGGCGCCGTGATGGTCTCGATCACCTCGCCCTGCAGCGCGTCGATGACGGTGCCCAGCACCTCCCCCGCCTCAACCCGCAGGCCGATGCGGTTTTCCGGCACATAGACGCCGGGGCGCGTGCAGGTGATGCGGCTGATCTCGTCGCGGCTGCGCACGACCGGGATGTTTTCAGCGGGCTGGATGTTCACCGTGCCGGCCCAGATGCCCATCTCGCGCATCTTGCAGAAGATGCCGGAGACGATGCCGTCCGCGATCTCCTGCGGCTTGCGGCGGCGTTCGTCCGCCTCCACGATGAGGGCGTCCGTGCCCGCCGTGCACAGGGCGGAGGTCAGGGAGGAGCCGTACGCGGCGTATTCCGGATAGACCCAGATGAGATCCGGGCACAGCGCCCGCGCCTTCGGGATCAGCCGGTCCGCCTCGGCTTCGTTCATGCGGATCTCATAGAGCTCGCTCTTGTACTGCGTGGAGGCGTGGATGTCCAGCACGAGGTCAGCGCCCAGCATGTCCTGCATGATGGCGTGGCAGAGCATCTCCAGCGCGGTGCCGTCCGGATTGCCCGGAAAGGCGAGGTTCATGTCGAGGCGTGTGCCGACAGGCACAAGGCGCTCCGCCATGTCGAGACCGAGCGGATTGAGCGCCGGATAGATGTCCACGATGCCCCGGAGCGCTTCCGGCTCCTTCTGGATGCGGGTCGAGATCTCATAGCAGATGAGCTGCCCCATCATCTCGTCGCCATGGATGCCGGCGGCGATGCAGATGCGCCCCTGCGGATCATTTTCCGGGGCATAGCGGCAGCGGCGCAGCGCCCACTTTTCATCAAAGGCCATCGTGAGCCCCGCGATTTCGGTGATTTGTTTCTGAAACGGCAAGATCAGCCGCCTCCTGTCCTATGTTGATTTGCGAATTTTTTTCATGAAAGAATCATTTAACGCCGAAAATGATACCACAATCGGAACATTTTTGCAAGAGATTACCTGATTTGAATTAGAATTTTCAAAATTTGTTTTTGCCGCTGCAAAAAACGGAGGATTGCGGAACAAATAAAATTCAGGTATACTCTTGCAGACGGGCAAAGAAGCCCGGAAATACAAAAGATGTGGGTGAATCTGTTCGTGGATTTTGAAAACGAAGCGCTGCTCTTTCTCGTGCAGCTGATCGGGACGGTCGCCTTTTCCATCTCCGGCTCGGTGACCTCCATCCATCGCCGGCTGGATCTGTTCGGCACGCTGATTCTCGGCGTCGTGACCGCCTGCGGCGGCGGCGTGATCCGGGATATGGTGGTCGGCATCCTGCCCCCGGCCATGTTCACGAATCCCTTTTACGCGGAGGCCGCCGTGCTGACGGCGCTGGTCATCTTCCTGCTGGTGCGCTTCCGGGTGATCCGGCAGGATACGCTGCTCTCCCCCCGCTATGAAACGATCCTGAATCTCACGGATGCCGTCGGCCTCGGCGCGTTCACGGTCGTCGGCTGCGACGTCGCCTGCTCGGCGGGCTTTGCGGGCAATCTGCTGCTCACCTGCTTTCTCGGCGTCACGACGGGAGTCGGCGGCGGCGTGCTGCGGGATGTGCTCTCCGGCCACACGCCGGTCATCTTCGTGAAGCATGTCTACGCGGTCGCCTCGCTCTGCGGCGCGCTGCTGTACTGCCTCTGCCTCGGCGTCCTCGGGCGCAGCCCCGCGATGATTCTCGGCGCGTCGGCCGTCGTCCTCATCCGCATCCTCGCCACGGCGTTCCAGTGGAATCTGCCGCGGGCGCTGCTGGACGGGGACAGCGGGGACGGCGAATAAAAGCCGGCCATTCCCTTATTTTGTTGCTCATTCCCTTATTTTTGCCCGCTTTTTAGGGGAATCTGGGAGGAAAGTAAGGAAAAAACAGAAGGATTTGATTGACAATATTCCTCAAAAGGAATATCATGATGTTGAAAAGGAGCGGAATGATGGCGTCGGTCAACTTTTACAGGCTTCCCGATGGCACTGCTCCGGTTGAGCAGTTTCTTGACAGCCTTGACATCAAAATGAAGACGAAGGCCGTCCGGAGCATTGGCCTCCTGGAAGAATATGGTTCCCGCCTTCGGGAACCGCATTCCAAAGCGCTTGGTGACGGATTGTTTGAATTGAGAATTCAGTTTTCAAACGATATTACGCGGATTTTCTATTTTTTCATTGTCGGGGATCAGATTATCCTGACAAACGGTTTTGTCAAAAAGAGTCAGAAGACGCCAAAGGAGGAAATCCTGCTGGCGAGAAAATACAAGGCAGATTATGAACGGAGGGACAGACCGTGAGCGATTTTCAGAATTATCTGCACAGGCAGCTGGAAGATCCGGAATTCAAAAAAGAATATGAGGCATCGCAGGGAGAATATGAGATCATGCATGCCCTGATTGAAGCACGGCTGCAGTCCGGCATGACCCAGCAGGAGCTTGCAGAGCATTCCGGTATCCGCCAGTCCAACATCAGCAGGATCGAAAACGGAAACTGTATCCCGACGCTTACCACACTGCAGGCCCTCGCCGCCGCGATGGGCAAAAAGCTGTCTATACGGTTTGTGGAAGCATAAAGAGAAGGTTCAACACCGCCGGATCATTTTCATCATCCCGAAAAATACATGAAGCAGCCGGACTTCCGGGAGACTGTGAAAGTCTTGTGGAAGTCCGGCTGTCTGCCTGCGAGGGAAGCTCAGTTTTTTCCTGATTGAAAGCACCGGCTTTTTTATGCTATAATTCAAAAACTGCAATGAAACGAAAAGGCCTTTGGAGGAAAACATATGCGGATCGGCATTTTTACGGATTCCTATTACCCGGAGATCAACGGTGTGGCGACGTCCTGCCTGATGCTGCGGCGGGAGCTCATCGCGCGCGGGCATGAGGTGCATGTCTTTGCGCCCCAGTGCAGGGGCTGGGAGGATCAGCAGGCGGAGAATGTGCATTATCTGCCGTCCGCGCCGCTCATCCTGCTGAAGGATCGGAATTTCACCATTCCGTTCCCGGACAGTGTCCGTGAAGGCCACGAGATTCCGCTGGACGTCGTGCATACGCAGAGCGAATTCGTGATGGGCTATCTCGGTCATCACGCGTCTTCCCGCCTCGGCTGCGCCCTCGTGCACACCTACCACACTGCCTGGGAGGAGTACACCAACTACCTGACGCACGGCCTCGCGGACGAAAAGGTCAAGGCCGCGACACGCAAGTATTCAAAGTGGTGGTGCAACCGCTTTGACCGCGTGATTGCCCCGACCGGCAAGACAAAGGATCTCCTGGAGCACTACGGCGTCAGGGCGCCGGTGGACATCATCCCAAGCGGCATGGATATCGCCCGCTTTGCCCAGGAGCGGCATTCCGCGGAGGATCATGCCGCGGTGCGGGCGGCCTGCGGCGTCCGCGAGGGCGAGCGTGTGCTGCTGTACCTCGGCCGCATGTCCAAAGAAAAGAACATCGATCAGGTGATGCGTGCCTTCGCGATGGCACACGACCGGCTTCCGGATGTCCGCTTTGTGCTGATCGGCGAAGGCCCGATGCGCGCAGCGCTGCCGGAGATGGCCGCCCAGCTCGGCGTCGCGGACTTCGTGAACGTCGTCGGCCCGAAGCCGTGGGAGGAGATCGACCGCTGGTACGGCGTGGGCGACGTCTTCTGCAGCGCCTCCCATTCGGAGACGCAGGGCCTCACCTATGTGGAGGCGATGGCCTCCGGCCTGTGCGTCTGCGCCTCCGCCGATCCCTGCCTGGACGGGGTCATCACGGACGGCGTCTCCGGCATCCTCGCCGGGCAATCGGATGAGGAGCTCTGCGCCGCGCTCCTCCGCGCCTTCTCCGCGGAGGGTCAGGCGATCGCAAAGAAATCCGCGGCCTTCGCGCAGCCCTTCGGCGCGGCGGCCTTCGCGGCAAAGGTGGAGGAATGCTATCGCCGGGCAATCGAGGATCACCGGAAGCTTGCCGAGTAACCAACCGAAACAAACAGGATCGGAAAATGCGACCGACCCTGTTTTTTTGTGCAACTTTTTAATTGACAAAAAAATACCTTTCCCCTATACTTAATAAGGTTAATTAAGCATATTAATTATCTCGCTGAGGGGGACGCCGAATCATGAAAAAGGAAAATGTGCACTGCGTTCTGGACGCGTGCGTGATCGGCGGAAGAATCCAGTCCCTGCTGCCCCCGCTTCCGGACGGCGTTCGCCCGACGGACATCCGCGTGGCGCACAAGATCGCCGTGCTGGAGGAAACGCAGGAAAGGGTCTTCATCAGCGACATCGGGGAGCTGCTGGAGGTGACGCTTCCGGCGGTGACCGTGACGGTGAACCGGCTGTGCAGGATGGGCTATGCCGTCAAGGAGCGAAGCCAGGACGACCGCCGGATGGTTCAGGTCATGCTGACGGAAAAGGGATGGGCACTTTACCGGCATTATGTCGATCAATTTCATGAGGCGCTGGCGGCGGAGGCCTTTGACTGGCTTTCGGACGAGGAAGCGCTTCGGATGATGGATGTGATGGAGCATCTCACGCGCTCCATCACGGCGTTCACCCACAGTCGTGAGGCGCAAAAACGGTAATATGTGAGCAATCACATAGATATATTTGTTCAGGAGGAAACCACCATGAGCAAGATTTCCCGCAGAAATTTCCTGAAGGGAGCTGCTGTCAGCGCGCTCGGCGCGACTGCCGCGGCTGTCGTTCCCGCCGCCGCTGAAGAGGCTGTCGCCTATACCCCCGGCACCTACACGGCCAGTGCGCAGGGCCTCGACGTGGTCACCGTCACCGCAACCTTCGACGAGACCAGCATCACCGGGATCACCATCGATGCTTCCCGCGAGACCGAGTCCATCGGCGGCGCCGCCGCGGAGACCCTGGCCGAGCAGTGCATGGCCGCACAGGGCCCGGACATCGACGGCGTTTCCGGCGCTACCCTGACCACGAAGGCGGTCAAGACGGCGCTGCAGGACTGCATCAATCAGGCCCGCGGCATCGTGAACACCCCGGCCGCTGAGGAAAAGGAAGACTGGCTGGGCGAAGAGCCGGCCGTCACCGACGCGGACTGCAAAGAGACCCTGGACTGCGAAGTCCTCGTCATCGGCCTCGGCGTCGCCGGTGTCGCTGCCGCGCGCAGCGCCGCTGAAGAAGGCGCCAAGGTCATCGCTGTCGAAAAGGGCAACGGCCCGCAGTGCCGTTCCGGCGAGTACGCCGTCATCAACGGCGGTGTTCAGGCCAAGTGGGGCCGCGACACCTGGACTCCGGAGCTGATCGACGAAATGACGAAGCTCCACATGTAAGAGTCCTCCTACAAGTGCAAGGACGCCATCT
>R14__coassemble_342_pt1 | contig 35540 bp, 32 predicted proteins | sample R14__metabat2_high_PE_020 | metagenome-assembled genome bin R14 | reverse complement strand
GCCCTGACCCAGGGAACCGGTGGAAGCATCCACGCCCGGGCACTTGTTCATGTCCGGATGGCCCTGAAGGAAGCTGTGCAGCTGGCGGAGGTTCTTCTCCTCAGCCTTGTCGAAATATCCGAGATCGCCGAGGACCGCGTACAGCGTCGGGCAGGCATGGCCCTTGCTCATAACGAAACGGTCACGCACTTCCCACTTTGGGTTCTTCGGGTCGATTTTCATGACGCCGTTCTCGTAAAGTGCGAGAAGGATCTCCGTGCAGGAGAGGGATCCGCCCGGATGTCCGGACTGGCAGGCAAACAGCATATCCAGGACGTCAGAACGGATCTGCTTTGCCTTCTGCTCAAGGTTCTGTGCCATCTTAGCTCCTCTTTTCTTATCAATATTCTTTTCAGAAAATGGAAACCTATCATACAGCCACACAGTCACCCATGCGGCCAACGAAAGATATTTTATCCCGTTCCGGGAAAAATGCAACCGTTAAGAGAGATTTTCTGTTTCTTTTTCCGGATCAGCCCTTCACAGCGCCGGCTGTGAGGCCGCTGACCAGCTGCTTCTGCGCAAAGAAGAACATGACGCAGACCGGGAACACCGTAATGATGCCGCCCGCGGTCAGCTTCTCCCATTCGGTGCCGTTCTCGCCGACCATCATCTTGAGGGCAATCGGAACCGTGCGGTTTGCGGAGTTCGTGAACAGAACCGCGAAGGTATATTCGTTCCAGCTCTGCATGAAGATGTATACGCCGGTGGACAGCAGGCAGGGCACGAGGATCGGCAGCACCACGCGGATGAAGGCCGTTGCGCGGTTTGCACCGTCCACCATGGCTGCCTCCTCCAGGGAGATCGGCAGATCCGCCAGGAAGCCATTCATCAGCCAGACGGAGAACGGAATCGTGAAGGTCGTATAGCTGAGCACCAGCGCCCACGGTGTATACAACAGGCCGATACGGCGCATGATCGTGTAAAGCGGAATCAGCAGGAGAACCGTCGGGAACATGTTGTTCATCAGGAAGATGATCATCAGCGGCTTGCGCCCGCGGAAGCGGAAGCGGGAGAAGGAATACGCTGCAAGCGTGGAAACCGTCAGCGAGACCAGCACCGTAATGACCGCGACGATGAGACTGTTGCCCATCGGACGCAGGAAGTCTGCGGAGCTGAGGCGGTTCCGATAGGCCGCCAGCGTCGCCGGATGCGGCCAGAGGGTGCCCAGATTGGCCTCGATGTTCTCGCCCGGCTTCAGGGAGGTGATCAGCATCTCATAGAACGGAAACAGCAGGAAGATGAGGAACAGCGCCAGCGGAAGCCAGAGCGTGAAAATACGCTTTACAGTTGATTCTTTTTTCATGGCGCATCACTCCTTGTCCTCAAAGCTCATCTTGACATACGGGATGGAGACCAGCAGCAGGACGATCATCATCATGAGCGCCGCGGCGGAAGCCTTGCCCAGATCCAGAGAGTTTGCCTTCTTGTAGATGAGGACGCTCAGCGTCTGCACCGCCGGAATGGAGCCGTCCGTCATGCCCCAGATGACATCGACGGAGTTCGCAACCCAGATGATGCGCAGCATTGCCGTGACCATGATCGTGTTCTTCAGGGACGGAATCGTCACATAGAAGAGCTTCTGCAGGGCGTTCGCGCCGTCCATGTCCGCCGCCTCATACATATCGGCGGAGATGCCCTGCAGGCCAGCCAGCAGCATGAGGGCGAAGAACGGAATGCCCTGCCAGATGATTGTCACCACGACCGACGCCATGGAATGGTTGTTCAGCAGGGTCTGCGACGGTGAAAGAATGCCGAGGCTCCGCAGGAAGATCGTGATGATGCCGTTCGGGCTCTGATACATCAATCGCCAGATGAGGGCCAGCAGCACACCCGGGGTGACCCACGGGATGAGGCTGATGGCACGCACAAAGCCGCGGCCACGGAAGTTTCGGTTCAGGATCAGCGCCAGCATAAAGCCGAAAACAAACTGACCGCCCACGCCAAAGACGACCCACTGGATCGTCCGGAGAAGACCCGCCCAGAAGTCGAAGTCAATCTTGACCAGCTTGTTTTTCGGCATCAGCAGATCGATATAATTCTTCAGACCGACGAAGCCGTTGCTGGAAACCTTCACCAGATTGTAGTTCTGGAAGCTGATTATGATTGCATTCACGATCGGATAGAAAACCACCCCGATCATGATGAGGAGCGCCGGCGCCAGCAGCAGATACGGCCAGATGCCGGTTTCACGATACTTTCGTTGCTTTCTAGCTTGCATAGATCATTCCTCCGGTACAGATATTTTTCAGGCAAAGCCTGATTGATCCCGTTTCTCAAAGCAGTCCTTCGGGCATTCCTTTGAGAAACGGGATACGGGAAGGTCTCCCTCCCCGTATCCCTGAATCACGGATTACTCGCCCCACATAGCGGTCTGCAGAGCTTCCATGGTCTCAGCAGCGGTGAGCTCACCGGTCAGCGCCATGTTGATGACGGTCGGCCAGTTGCCGATCCATTCGGTCGTGGTATCCAGGATCGGAAGGATGCCGGCATACGGCTGGCCCTCAACAGAAACCTGCATGAACGGGTTGGAGGTGAAGGCGTCCATCGCCTGAACACGCTTGGAAACCGGAACATTGCCGGTCACGGTGCACCAGGTCTCCTGGCCCTTGCCGGTGGCGAGGTAAGCCATCCACGCGAAAGCCGCGTCCTTGTTGGCGCAGGAATCGAACATGACGGTCTCGGTGTCGCCCATAGAGGTCCAGCGGCCCTTGCCTGCCGGGAAGATGAAGGCGCCGACGTCGTCGCCGAACTGGGCGACCATGTCCTTATAGGAGCCGATGTGATGGATGGTCATCGCGGTCAGGCCGGACAGGAAGTTGGCCTTGATCTGAGCAAAGCCGTCGCTCGGAGCGGTCGGCGGGCAATAGCCCTTGGTGTAGAGGTCGATGAAGTCCTGCATGCCCTTGATGCCTTCTTCAGAGTTCATGTTCTCGAAGGAAGCGCCCGCGGCATAGATGAAGGAACCCCACGGCTCCTGGCCGCCGGAAGATCCGCGCATGCCCCAGCCATACTGATCGGTGACGCCGTCGCCATCCGTATCGACAGTCAGCTTCGCGATGTCTTCGAGGAGCTCATCATAGGTGGTCGGAACATGATCGATGCCGGCGGCAGCGAACATGGACGGACGATAGTACACATACAGAACCTGAGTGTTCCACGGCATGACATAGACGCTGTCGGTGCCGGAAGCGGACTTCATGACGTTGTAGAGGTTCTCGTCGATGTCGTCCTTGTCAGCCCAGTTCGCAATGAAGGAATCCAGGTTGGCAAGCAGGTTGTTGTTGGTGAAGCTCGGCGTTGCGGTCAGCTTGAAGGTCGCAACATCCGGGCCGCCGCCGCCGATGGCAGCGTTCAGAAGGGTGGTGCTGTAGGCGCCGCCGTCCCAGGGATAACGCTCACCCTTGACGGTGATGCCCTGGCCGTTGGTCGCGTTGAAGTCCGCGATCATTTCTTCCATGGTCGCTGCATAATCATCGCTGTCTGCCCAGTACCAGAAATTGACCGTGGTGTCTTCCGCAGCGGCGAACGCGCACAGGGAAAGAACCATCACGATGCTGACGAAGAGAGCCACAAACTTTTTCATGTTGGTTTCTCCTTTCAAATTTGTCCGATGTCCCTGAGTGTCTGCAGGATATGCTCGCGGGCTGCCTCACGGGCTCCGGCTTCATCCCCGGCCCGGATGGCTTCCAGTATCCGCCTGTGAAAAACGATTGCGTTCTTCACGCTGCCGCGCACATTCACCGTCTGCTCGTATCCGGCCTCAATGGCGTCATAAATGACAGGAAAGATACGGGGAAGGATGGTGTTGTGCGTGCACTGCGCGACGGCAATATGGAACCCATAATCATAGCGGTTATAGTTCTCGCCCTTTGCAGCGGCATCCATCATCTGGAGGATCTGCCGCTCCATGTTATCGAGATCCTCTGGAAGGCGGCGCTTTGCGGCCAGCGCGGCAATGTCCGGCTCCATCAGGAGGCGAACCTCCAGCATCTCCGGCAAAAGCGCGCCATGTTCCGTAAAGCTGAGCCCAAGGGGATCCCGGCTGACACCGGTGTTCTCCGCAACAAAGGAGCCAAGCCCATGCCTGACTTCCACGATGTTTTCCGCCTGCAGAATCTTGATCGCTTCCCGGACAGTGGAGCGGCTGACGGCGTAGGTTTCCATCAGTTTCGCTTCCGTCGGAAGGCGGCTTCCTGCAGGCATCTGAGAATCGATGATCCGGGTTTTGATCTGCCCCGCTATGGTCTGTGCCAACCTTGGCTGCATGGATATTCACTCCGTTTCCGCGTGAGATGCCCTTGCAACCCTGCAAATACATCAGACATCTGACATCCTGATAGCATTTTATCATTCTGTTTAACGGATGTCAACAGGATTCCTGCCTGATTTTTTATCATTTTATCCCAATGTGGATTTTTAAATGGTGCTTTTTACCAATTTTTCAGAATGGATCTATTCATTTTTGTGATGCCCCGCCCATCTGGCTCTCTTCCTGATTTCGCGATATAATAGAAAATGAGAATGATAGCTTCGCGGTTTCAAAAAAGGAGGATGTCATGAACAGGGAAATCATCAGCGCGCTCGCGGGGCTCGCCGGCGCCTGCCAGAGCGGCGAAAAAACAGCGGACACCGACAGCGTCTTCACGAGCGCACTCAGCCGGTGCTTTTCGGATCTTTCAGGGGAGGAAGCCACCCGAATCGCGGAGGGCGTGCGTGAGGAAAAGTTCCGCGTCTCCCCGAACTGCAGAACCTGTCAGCATCCCTGCGGCAACACCTCAGATTTCAATTTTGAGGAATTTGAAGCGGCGGCAGACAACAGGGCGCTTCGCCTGGAGATGATCACGAAGGCGGTCAGGCTCGCCGGAAAGAACGGCGCCGATCCGAAGACCCTTCCGCTTCTCTATAAAGCCGTATCCTATTTCAGCTATGATCTGGATCCCTCTGCCTATCCGCCGGTGATCACAGAGCTGGACAAGGCGCTTCAATAAAAATACGCTCTGCCAGAGAAAAGGCAGAGCGTAACTGTTTTCAAAGCCTTAATGCCGCATGCAGAGTGTCTCACGCAGCGCACAGTACTTGTCCGAAACGGCAATCAGCCAGCCGATCACGCTGCAGGGGATCACAAAGAGCGTCAGCGGCCACATATGGCTGCGGATCGCTTCCCTCTCCTCGAGCCCGATCCGGAAATCCCGCTCCGCCTTCTCCGCAGCGATACCGGGATGATGCAGCCCGTGGAAAGGATCGCCGCTCTCGTGCCAGTCATACAGATAGTAGTCATGCAGAAGGGAAGCACGCACGAGCCTGCGCTCATCCGCCCGCAGTCCGAGAAGGCGGTTCAGGCGGAAAGCATTCCAAGCCACACTGCAGCAGTGATCATAGGTTGTGATCCTGCCGTGCTGAATATATTTTTTGAGGCGCTGATACCGCTCATCGGCAAGAAGCGGCGAGGCAAGCGCGTCAAAATCCTTCCTGTCATCTCTTCGGATCCGCATCGGATCTCCTTTCTCCCCTGCAGAAGAGGAAAAGTAAAAGCCGCATTCATAAAGAAAAAGCCGCAGCCATGGCTGCGGCAGTGTGGCGGAGGCGGTGGGATTCGAACCCACGAAGGCTTTCACCTTACCTGATTTCGAGTCAGGGCCGTTATGACCGCTTCGATACACCTCCGTGAAAAAGCAGGCCTTCTTCTCAGAAAGCCTGCTTATTATATCGCAGGAATTTCGCAGCTGTCAAGGGGATTACAGATCTGCGGCGAGGTTTACGATCTCCATGGAGCGGCGGATGAACTCCGTCATGCGCTCCGCCTCCAGCGGCTCGCGGGACATTTCGGCCAGATCGCAGAGCTGACGGGTCAGCATCAGGCTGCGGTCGTCCTTTCCGCGCTCCGCAAGCTTTTTGACGGTCTGGCTGCGGCTGTTCAGAACGACGGTGTACTTCGGCGGCATGCTGAAGTTCGCGCCGCGGTTCATCATGCGGCCCATGTCGTTGAAGCGGCGGGTCTGCTCATCCTCAATGAACATGACCGGAATCGTCTCGTTGGCGAGCGGCTTCACTTCCACCTTCAGGTCATCCTGGCCCTTCGCCTCGCGCACAAGGGCGGTCAGCTTGTCCGCATCCAGCGCCGGCGCATCGGTATTGTCCTTGTCGGTCAGGCTGTCCAGCTCCGCGTCCACGCGGCGGAAGTGGAACTTGTTCTCCTCACCGTTCTTATACTCCTGATAGGAGATAAAGTCCGTATCGATGATGGAATCCAGCACGGTGACATCGATGCCGCGCTCGGAGAACAGCTTGATGGCGGCATCCTGACGGGCCGGGTCGCTGGTGTAGACCATCGAGTCCGGAAGCTTTTCCCGGTTGCGCTCCTTGTATTCATCCAGCGTCAGGAACTTGCCGTCCGTGGTCTTGTAGAGGACGACATCCTTCATGCGCTCCGCAAACTTTTCATCGCGGAGGATGCCGTACTTGATGAACGGATGGATATCCGGCCAGAAGCCCTCGTAGGCAGCACGATCCGTCTTGAACATGCCGGTCAGGCGATCGGCGACCTTCTTCGTGATGTGATTGCTGATGCGGCGGACATAGCCGTCATTCTGCAGGAAGGAACGGGAGACGTTCAGCGGGAAGTCCGCGCAGTCGATGACGCCCTTCAGCAGCATGAGGAACTCCGGAATGACTTCCTTGATGTTGTCGGCGACGAAGACCTGACCGGAATACAGCTTGATCTGGCCTTCCATGCCGCCAAACTGCTCCTTGATCTTCGGGAAGTACAGGATGCCCTTCATCTTGAACGGATAATCCACATTCAGGTGGATCCAGAAGAGCGGATCCTCATACTCACGGAAGGTGTCGCGATAAAACTTTTTATAGTCATCGTCCGTGCAGTCCTGCGGCGCCTTCGTATAGAGGGGCTGGGTGTCGTTGATCGGCTTCGGCTCCTCCTTCGGGGCCTCGTCCTTCTTCACTTCCTCGCCCTTTTCATCCTTCACAACGGCCTCCGGCGCCTTGATCTCCGTCAGGTAGACCGGAACGGCCATGAAGGAGCAATAGCGATCCAGAACCTGACGCACACGCCAGAGGTCGAGGAACTCACTTTCCGCCTCGGAGACATGCAGCGTGATGACAGAGCCGCGCTGCGTGCGGGTGCCGGCGTCCATGGAGAAGGACATGCCGTCCTCGCTCTCCCAGTGCACCGGCTCCGCGCCCTCGCGGAAGGACAGGGTATCAATCTCCACCTTGTCCGCGACCATGAAGGCGGAATAGAAGCCCAGGCCGAAGTGGCCGATGATGCCGTTATCCTCTCCGTCCTTCGCGTATTCCTCCATGAAGGACTTCGCGCCGGAGAAGGCGACCTGGTTGATGTTGGTGGATACCTCGTCCGCCGTCATGCCGACGCCTTCATCGATGAAGCGCAGCTCCTTCTTTTCCTTGTCGACCTCGACGTGAATGCTGGCGTTTGCCGCCGCCGCGCTGTCGACCATGCGCAGCTTGGTGATGGCGTCGCAGCCATTGGAGACGAGCTCGCGGATGAAAATATCTTTATCGCTGTACAGCCATTTTTTAATCACCGGCATGATGTTCTGTGCCTCGATGGACACATTGCCATGAATCGGATTTACCATAATGCAATAACCTCCTTGCCCGGCAGGCCATGCCTGCCCCGATGTGACGCTATTGTAGTCCCCCTGCTCTTCAAAGTCAAGAAAAATTTAGCACTCATGTAAAATGAGTGCTAACAAAACAGGGCTTTCGGATTTTATGGCGGATCTCTGTGCCGCTCTCCGCCCTGCGTCATACGGAGGACAATGCTTCCATCAATTTCCTGACATCAATAGGCTTTGCGATATGCCCGTTCATTCCGGCCGCCAGCGCATTGCGTTTGTCCTCTTCAAAGGCATTGGCCGTCATGGCAAAAATCGGAATACGGGACAGCTTCGGATCCTGGAGCCCCCGGATCACCTTCGCGGTCTTATAGCCGTCCATATTCGGCATCTGGATGTCCATGAGGATCAGGTCATAGTAACCCGCGGCGTGCTTCGTTAACATATCGACGCAGATAATACCGTCCTCCGCTCTCTCGGTCTCAAAGCCAAATTCGCCGAGAAGCTCCATGGCAATCTCCGCGTTAAGGTCATTGTCTTCAGCCAGCAGAATACGTTTGCCCCCGGCAAACTCAGACGAATCCCCCGGAGAATCGGTTTTCGCCGCTGTGGAAGCTTTGTCCGGCTCCGCGGCGATACGGTGATCCAGCAAGATCGTGACCTTGGTTCCCTTCCCCGGCTCACTTTCGATATGGATGCTTCCCTTCATCAGATCAATCAGCTGCTTCACAATGGGCATTCCCAGCCCCGTGCCGATAACCTTGCTTTCCGTAGAAGTCCTCTCTCTGGAGAAATTCTCAAAAATATGAGGCAGGTATTCCTTCGACATGCCGATGCCGGTGTCGGTTATGACCGTCTGATATCTGGCATAGCCGGGGATCACAGAAGGAAGCTCCTTCAGATCCATGGTCACGCTGCCGCCGGCCGGCGTATATTTCAAGGCATTGCTCAGGACGTTCAGGAAAATCTCCTGCAGCTTCAGCGAGTCACAGTATACATCCTGGTGCACCACATCGACCGTACGGGTAAACGTAATGCCCTTTTGCGCCATCTGATTCTCGAATACCGTGTTCAGCGTGTCGTTGAATTCTTTCGCATCCTAGATATTCTCATCCAAAGTTAAGCGGCCGTTTTCAATGCGGGAGATCTCCAGCACATTATTGATCAGTTCAAGAAGATACTGACTGGATGACTCGATCTTGTTCAGATATTCTTTTTCCTTTTCCGGTTCTCCCAGATGCATGCGAATAAGCCGGATGTAGCCGATGATCGCGTTCATCGGTGTACGAATGTCATGGGACATATTGAAGAAGAATTCGCTCTTGGCCTTGTTGGCGCTTTCCGCCTCATGCAAAGCCTGCTCAAGCAGCCGCTCCTTCTCCATATTTCTGCGGATTTCCTCATCCTTTACGCCAAAGCCGATGATCAGATGATTCTCATTCTCATCCACGCGGATGCATTTCATTTCCGTGTATTTGCCTTCGTTGTTGCGATAAACCTTTGTAAAGGATCGGACGCCGCTCAGAAGGCTCTTGAGGGACTCCGGCCGGAAGGTCCTCCGCAGCTCCTCCTTATCTTCTGTAAACACGGCAGAATCGATATAGGCGTCAGACGCCATCAGATAATTCATGTTGTAAAAAGAATTTCCGAAAAGGCCGACAATCCTTTCGCTCGCCTTGAAAACAGTCAGGGAATTGGTGCTGAGATCCACCTTATACACATTCTGATAATCGGAAGCAAGACCATTGATGACAGACTGATATTCTTCGCTTTCTCTTTTCTCCGCCTGATTGATCAGGAAGACATAGGCATAAATTGTGCCCAAAGCGAAACAGAAGGGCTGAAACGGCATGACCACTTCCGAAGGAATCAGATAGGTATAGACAAACACCGACACCGCCGGACACGCCGAGAAAACCAGAACATTCAGCAGACGGCTGCGTTCTTCTCTTTCATCAGCCTTCACAATGGAAAAGACCGTCATCAGCACCGGCACAAAGTAATAAAACAGGCAGATCTTGGAAAACACGCCGAACATCCGGCCCCGGACATAGCGCTCCGTCAGCACCGCGCTGTCTGCCAGCGTCCATAAAAGACCGCTGCCTGACAGGGTGAGCACGATCAGCGCCAGATTGAAGAACCACGGCAGCATACAGACCGAATAGAACAGCCGACGGTTTCCGGGGCTTTTCAGAAAATGCATGGAAAACAAAAACCACGCAACCGGAAGGGTGATATACGTGATATAAAACAGCAGATTCAGGACGGTGAACAGGCCGAGATCGAACCTGTCGGCGGAGAGGTATTCCATCAGCCAGAGACAGTCCATCACGACATAAAGCGCGGTCACCCCCACAAGCACATGGGACACGAGCCAGTTTTCGCTCCTTGGAATCAGCTGCTGGCGAATGCTCAGGATGATGATCATCAGGACGATGCACAGAAATACGGATGTGATGAGATAGGTTGCGCTCATGACGGAAGCACCTCGGCACTAAAATTATCGTTAAGCTCAGGCTGACGAATGCGTTTGGGGATTGCGGCGTCTGTTTTGCCGGCGGCTGCCCTGCGAGGGCATAAAAAACAAATCCTATTTTACCGCAGATACCGCGATTTTTCTACCTGATTCCACCTGATTATAAAGGAAAATCTTCACCAGTTCCGGGCTGACGAAGCTGTATAGGCGAATGCTTTCCGGAATCAAAAAAGAGACTGTCCCGATTGTGAGACAGTCCCTGATTGATTTTGCGGAAAATTATGGCTGCTTGCCGATGTAGGCGAGGATGCCGCCGTCGACATACAGAACATGGCCGTTGACGAAGTTGGAAGCGTCGCTGGCGAGGAAGACGGCCGGTCCCATCAGATCCTCGGTGGTGCCCCAGCGAGCCGCCGGCGTCTTCGCCACGATGAACTGATCAAACGGATGACGGCTGCCGTCGGGCTGACGCTCACGGAGCGGAGCAGTCTGCGGGGTCGCGATGTAGCCGGGTCCGATGCCGTTGCACTGGATGTTGGCTTCGCCATACTCAGAGCAGATGTTGCGGGTCAGCATCTTGAGGCCGCCCTTGGCTGCCGCATAAGCGGAGACGGTCTCGCGGCCGAGCTCGGACATCATGGAGCAGATGTTAATGATCTTGCCGTGGCCCTTCTTGATCATGCCCGGGATGACCGCCTTGGACACGATGAACGGGGCGTTCAGGTCGACGTCGATGACCTTGCGGAAGTCGGCGGCGCTCATCTCCAGCATCGGGATGCGCTTGATGATGCCCGCGTTGTTGACGAGGATGTCGATGATGCCGACCTCTTCCTCAACCTGCTTCACGAAAGCCTGAACCTGCTCTTCGTTGGTGACGTCGCAGACATAGCCGTGAGCCTTGATGCCCTTCTCTTCATAGGCCTTCACGCCCTTGTTGACGAGGTCCTGATTGATGTCGTTGAAGACGATGGTCGCGCCGGAGCCCGCAAAGGCGGTGGCGATCGCGAAGCCGATGCCATAGGAGGCGCCGGTCACGAGGGCAACCTTGCCTTCCAGGCTGAAGTTCTTCAAAAAGTCATTCATTGGAAATTCCTCCTTTTTGTGTTTGTCCTTATTATATCACCGAAGATCCTTCGGTTCAATGTTATCCATGTCGTCAAATTCCTGATTCTCGCCGCACATGCCCCAGATAAAGGTGTAATTGCTGGTGCCGACGCCGGTGTGGATGGACCAGGACGGGGAGATGACGGCCTGCTCGTTGTGCATGACGATGTGGCGGGTCTCCTTCGGTTCTCCCATCATGTGGAAGACGATGTTGTTCTCCGGGAGCTCGAAATAGAAGTAGACTTCCATGCGGCGCTCGTGCGTGTGGCACGGCATGGAGTTCCAGTTGGAGCCAGGGGCGAGCTGGGTCATGCCCATGCACAGCTGGCAGCTCTGCATGACAGCCGGATGGATGTACTGGTTGATGACGCGCTTGTTGCAGGTCTCCACAGAGCCGAGCGGACGCTTGTTGGCCTTGTCGATATCGATCTTGACGGTCGGATAGGTCTTGTGCGCCGGGCAGGTGTTGACATAGAACTTCGCCGGATCGGCCGGGTCAGCGCTCTCCATGACGATGGTCTTCGCGCCCATGCCGACATACAGGCCGTCATACTTCTTCAGGTCATAGACGGTGCCGTCGACAGTGATGGTGCCCTTGCCGCCAATGTTGATGACGCCCATCTCGCGGCGGGCCAGGAAGGTGTCGCTGCAGAGCTCCTTGCAGCCGACCAGCTCGACCTTCTTCGTCACCGGCATGACGCCGCCGGCGATGATGCGGTCGAAGTGGGAATAGGTGAAGACAGCCTCATCCGCTTCAAAAATCGTTTCGATGAGGTACTCGCTGCGGAGGCGGTCGGTGTCATAGTGCTTTGCATCCAGTGCCGCAGAGGGCTGGCGGACAGTCAGTTTCATAGGCATATTCCTCCCGTTTATTTTTTGCTGATTTGATTATAGCACATTTTCTGTATCCGGCATACTGAAATTTGGATGAAATAAAAAATGGCGCTCCTCTGCAAAGAGAAGCGCCGGGCTTTTTACAGTTTGATTCCCGTCAGCTGAAATCGCCGGTATACAGCTGATAATACTTTCCGTGCTGGGCGATGAGCTCGTCGTGCGTGCCGCGCTCAATGATGCGTCCCTGCTCCAGAACCATGATGCAGTCGCTGTTGCGGACCGTGGACAGGCGGTGCGCGATGACGAAGGTCGTGCGGCCCTTCATCAGGGAATCCATGCCGGCCTGCACAAGCGCCTCGGTACGGGTATCGATGGAGCTGGTCGCTTCATCCAGAATAAGCACAGGCGGATCCGCCACCGCCGCTCTCGCGATGGACAGCAGCTGACGCTGACCCTGAGAGAGGTTCGCGCCGTCGCCGGTCAGCATCGTGTTATAGCCATCCGGCAGGCGCGTGATGAAGCCGTCCGCGTTGGCCAGCTTCGCCGCGGCAATGCATTCCTCATCCGTCGCGTCCAGACGGCCGAAGCGGATGTTTTCCATGACGGTGCCCGTGAACAGATGCGTGTCCTGCAGCACCATGCCGAGGGAGCGGCGCAGATCATCCTTGCGGATCTTGCGGATGTTGATGCCGTCATAGCGGATCTTGCCGTCCTGAATGTCGTAGAAGCGGTTGATCAGGTTCGTGATGGTCGTCTTGCCGGCGCCTGTGGAGCCGACGAAGGCGATCTTCTGCCCCGGAGTCGCGTACAGCTTCACATCGTGGAGAACCATCTTGTCATCCGTATAGCCGAAGTCCACGCCGTCCATGACGATGTCGCCCTGCAGCCGGCGGTACTCGGTGACGCCGGTCTCCTTGTGGGTATGCTTCCACGCCCAGACGCCGGTGTGCTCGTCCGTCTCCGTCAGGCTGCCGTCCGCGTTTTCCTTCGCGTTGACCAGCATGACATAGCCCTCATCCTCTTCCGGCTCTTCGTCCATCAGCTGGAAGATGCGCTCCGCGCCGGCCAGCGCCATGATGATGGAGTTGGACTGCTGGGAAACCTGGTTGATCGGCTGATTGAAGCTCTTGTTCAGGGTCAGGAAGGACACCAGTGTGCCAATCGTCAGGCCGAGATAGCCCTTCGTCGCCAGCGCGGCGCCGACGACCGCGCAGAGCACATAGGACAGGTTGCCCATGGCCATGGGCACCGGCATGATGGTGAAGGCAATGCGGTTCGCGTTTTCGGAGGAGGAGCGCAGATCGCTGTTCAGCTTTTCAAAAACCGCCCGGTTTTCCTGCTCGTGACAGAAGACCTTCACGACCTTCTGTCCCTCCATCATCTCTTCAATGTAGCCGTTGACCTTGCCCAGATCCTTCTGCTGCTTTACAAAGAAGGCACCGGAACGCTTCACCCTGCTCATGGAGAGATAGAAGGTGATTGCCACCATGACGAGCGTCATCAGCAGCAGCGGCACATTCAGGATGATCATCGCCGAAACGATGGAGATGATCGTCACGACGCTGGACAGGAACTGCGGCATGGACTGGGAAATCATCTGCCGCAGCGTGTCAATGTCGTTCGTGTAGACGCTCATGATGTCGCCGTGCGCATGCGTATCAAAGTACCGGATCGGCAGATGCTGCATCTTTTCAAACAGACGCAGGCGCAGAGAGCGCAGCGTTCCCTGACAGACAAAGATCATGAGGTAGTTCTGCAGCCAGGACGCAAACGCGCCCAGCAGATAGAAGACCGCCACGACCGCCATGGCAGACGCCAGCGGACCGAAATCCGGATTTTCCTGCTGCGTCATCGGAAGGATATAGTCGTCAATCAGCGTCTGGGTGAACAGCGTGCCGCGCACACTGGCAAACGCGCTGACCGCCAGACAGACCACGACCGCGAGGCAATGAAGCTTATACCTCGCAAAAACCTCCTGCCAGATCCGTTTGAACACAACGCCGGGATTCTTAGCGCCCGGTTTCCCCGCATTTCTATTTCTCATCATACGCCGGCACCTCCCTTCGCGGCCGCTTCATCAAAGTCGCCGCCGCCTCTGGTCTGGCTCTCCAGCACCTCGCGATAGATGTCGCAGGTTTCGGCGAGATTCGCAGGCGTATCAAATGCGGCAATCCTGCCCTCGTCCATGACAATCACGCGGTCAGCATCCTGCACGGAGGAAATGCGCTGCGCGATGATCAGCTTCGTGACGCCCGGCATGCTCTTTGCAAGGCCGGCACGGATCTTTGCGTCCGTCGCGGTATCGACGGCGCTGGTGGAGTCATCCAGAACCAGAACCTTCGGATGCGCAAGCAGAGCGCGCGCAATGCACAGGCGCTGCTTCTGGCCGCCGGAGAAGTTCGCGCCGCCGCGCTCCACCCGGCTCATGTAGCCCTCAGGCTTGGCGGAAATAAATTCATCCGCACAGGTGAGCCGGCAGGCCTCGCGGCACTCCTCCTCCGTGGCGTCCTTGTTGCCCCAGCGCAGGTTCTCCAGCACCGTTCCGGAGAAGAGGACATTCTTCTGGAGGACAACCGCAACAGAGGTGCGCAGCGCGTCCAGATCATATTCGCGCACATCGTGCCCGCCGACCTTCACGCTGCCCTCCTTCACGTCATAAAGGCGTGAAATGAGGTTCACCAGGCTGGACTTCGAAGAACCTGTTCCGCCAATAATGCCGACCGTCTCGCCGGAACGGATGTGCAGATCGATATCCTGCAGAACCGGCCTGCCGCTGCCGGCGGTATAGGAGAAGGAAACATGATCAAAGTCGATGGCGCCGTCCGCAACCTGCTTCACGGCATTTTCCGGGCTCACAATGTCCGGCTCTTCCTCCAGCACCTCATAGATTCGCTTCGCCGCAGCCGCGGACTGTGTGATCATGACGAACACCATGGAGAGCATCATGAGGCTGATCAGAATGGCCATGACATAAGAAAGAAGGCTCGTCAGCTCACCGGTGGTGAGACCGGTATGCCCAACGATCATCTTCGCGCCAAACCAGCTGATCAGCAGAATGCAGGAATAGACCGTCAGCATCATCGCCGGCATGTTGAAGGAAATGATGCGCTCCGCGCTGACGGAATTCTCATACAGCTCCGTAGCGGCTTTGGCAAAGCGGCTGCTCTCGTAGGCCTCGCGGACATAGGCCTTCACGACGCGGATCGCGCCGACATTCTCCTGCACCTCCGCGTTGACAGCATCATATTTGCGGAACATCGCATTGAAAAATTTCATCGCCATCGGCATCAGGCCCCCAAGCACCAGGGCAAGGAAAATGCTGGCGCCCAGGAAGATGAGGCTCAGCCTCGCGCTGATGGAAAAGGCCATGATCAGCGCAAAAATCAGCGTCACAGGCGAACGCGTGAACATGGTCAGCGCCATCTGGATCGCATTCTGCATGCTGGTCACATCCGTCGTCATGCGCGTGACAAGGCTCGCCGTGGAAAAATGATCGATGTTTGAGAAGGAATAGTCCTGAATCTTCGCAAACATCGCAGAGCGGAGATTGGCCGCGAAGCCCGTAGCCGCCCCCGCCGTGTATTTACCTGCCCGAATGCCGAAGAACATCGCCAGCAGCGCCATCACGGCCATCACAGCGCCGATTCTGATCACATGGCCCACATCGCCCTTCGAAATGCCGTCGTCGATCAGCGTCGCCGTCAGCCAGGGAATCAGAATCTCCAGGATAACGCAGCAAATCGTGCACAGCGGCGAAAGGAGCGCGTCTTTTTTATACTCTCCGATCTCGGAGAGGAGACGACTCCAGACGCCTGGTTTCTTTTCTTTCCTTTCCATATCTTTACCGTCCTTTGACTTTGATTGCATCACAGAATTCAGATCAGGAGGACCCGCAGGACGCGGCCGCTCTTTCCGCAAGCGCGCGCTCATCAAGACCATTCAGGCTGAGCGCCCTGCTGTTCATCTGCCGCAGGGTATTTTCAACCAGACGAATCGTTTCTTCGTCCTGGCCGCAGGTGATGCTGCGGGTCCATTCCCCGATCACCTGCCGCATCTTTTCGGCAATGAGCCTCCCGTCCGCCGTCAGATAGACGCGCTTCACGCGCCTGTCCTCCGGATCCTCGCGCCGTTCAATAAAGCCCTTTTTCTCCAGGGACTGGAGCGCCCGCGCGGTCGCGGATTTGTCGATGCGGATCCGTCGCGTGAGCTCTTCCTGGGAAACGCCCTCCTCAATCGCGGCGCCCATGAGAACAGGGCACTCTGAAGAACTGACGCCGAAGGGTTTCAGCGCATTGTTTACATAGATCTGAAACTGCCTGCACAGGATGTTCACCTGCCGGTCAATTCCGCTGTTCACCTGTTTCCCTCCTTCGATTTGTTGACAAGTCAACATTGTAATCTTTTTTCCGGGAATGTCAATTCCTTTCCGACGATTTCACAATGATGTCATATTCTCCCGGAACATTCTTCACATTCCCGAAGTAGAATAGCAGGGTTTTCATAAATAAAATGCGGGAATTTCCGATTTTAGCAAAAAGGCGGAAGTGGGTTTTGGCGGTCGTTTTCAAAGCCATTTTTATTCATAAAGTGGTTACAAAGTGGTTGGAAAATTATTAATTTTCTTGACATTTTCGTAATAATATTGTAAAATATCAGCATAGGGCATCTGTTGCCGGCGGGCGATTCAAAACCCGTCAAACCATTCTTTTTCAACTCTCCGGAAGGGACTGATCCTTGGTTATGGATATCCGTTATCTCGGCGGAAGCGGCTTCCTTGTCACTCTTGGAACGACGGGCCTGCTCTTCGACGCCAGCGACCTGGGCGAATTTCCGGGCATTCTGCCTTCCCGGCAGCAGCTCGCTTCGTTCACCCATCTCTATGTCTTCATCAGCCAGACGGAAGAAGGGCATTATTCGCCCCGCATCCGCGACCTTGTCCCTTCCCGTGCGGAATTCATCACCTCCTCCGACTTCCCTGAGGAGGACGGACACCGGCTCGCGGCCGGCGAGAGCCTCACGCTGGATGATCTCCGCGTCACCGCCTACGATTCCACTGACCAGGGCGTCGCGTTTCTCGTTGAAACCGCCGGCGTAAAAATATTCCATGCCGGCAGCCTCAATCTCTGGCACTGGCGCGATATCTCCACAGTCTCCGAAATCGAGGCCGCCGAAAAGGACTTCAATGCATGCCTAGCCGCCATCCCGAAGAACGCCATCGACCTCGCCTTTTTTCCGGTCGATCCGCGTCAGGGCAGCATGTTCGATGCCGGCGCGGGCGCCTTCCTCATGACCGTCAAGCCGAAGCTGCTGATCCCCATGCATTTTCAGGACCGGGCAGACGCAGCGCATTACTTTGCCTCCACCAATGAGACCAACGCAACCCGGATCAGCGTCCTGGAGAAGGCGGATGAAACGCTCACGATCAGCTTCCCGGAAGAAGAGGATCCTGATGAACCGCTGCCCGTCCAGATGCCGGAGCTTCCGGAACAGGCAGAACCTGATGAAGACTCCGTACCCCTCCCCGCGGAAGCGGAAGAAGGGGACGGGGGACTTTGTCCCCAGGCAGGTCCGGGCGGCAGCCCGGCGTCCCCCTCGTCTCCCCTTCCTGCGCAGCAGAATTCCTCCACGGTTTCGGGCAGCGAAGCGTCCCCCGAAACCTGACCGCAGACTCTCTTTTCACACCGTCTCCGGACAGCGAAGCGCCTCCGGAGACCCCACCGCAGACTCCCTGTTTGCATCGTCTCCGGACAGCGAAGCGCCTCCGGAGACCCCGACGCAGACTCCATTTTCACGCCCTCTCCGGACAGCGAAGCGCCTCCGGAGAACGTTTCCCTTCATATATAAAAAGAAGCAGACTTGTCGTCCGCTTCTTTTTTAGCTCTTCACGTTTTCCCAGGGAATTTCATTAAGGAACGCAGTAAATGTAATACAAAAAGGATACGCCCCTTCGGGGGAACCTCTCAGGCGGGCTAACTCGCCCGCCAGCTCCCCACCGATGCGCCCGCAGACTTCCTCCTTCGGCCCCTGTCGCACGGAAATTTTATTTTTCCAGGGCTTCCAGTTCTTCCACTGCCGTTACATGAAGAACATTCCCCTCCACATAGAAGCGGATGTTCTTTCCGGCAAAGCTGACGCCGTAGGCGCGGCCGTCTTCCTGATAGGAGGGACGCGGGTCTTCCCCCAGAATCCCGTTCAGCGCGGCGCGCTTCTCCTCGGGAATGACCTTCAGCAGCTTCTCAGGGAAATCGATCACGAGACGCGGGCGATGCGTGTCCTTCGTGAAGCCGATCGCCGCATCCGGAAAGGCATCCGCATACGGCAGATAGGGCTTGATGTCCAGAATCGGCGTCCCGTCCATCAGATCCGCCCCCCGCACCACCAGCACCGGCCCCTCCGCCGTGTGCTCCAGATGATCCAGTTCCACACAGGAAAGGCCGATCGGGTTCGGCCGGTACGGCGAACGGGTCGCAAAGACGCCCATCCGCGTATTCCCGCCCAGGCGCGGCGGCCGGACCGTCGGCTGCCAGGCGGCATGCCGATTCGCCGAAAAGACCCAGATCAGCCAGAGACGCGAAAAGCCCTCCAGCCCGCGAAAGGCCTCCTCCTGCCGGAACTCCGGCTCAAAAATGATCCGCGCTGTCGTCTCCGGCACGATCCCGCTCTGGCGGGGAATGCCGAATTTCTGCGGGAAGTCGCTGCGGATGTGCGCAATGGCCTGCATTTCCTGTATCATGACGTCTTTCCTTCTTCTGTTTCCCTATGGACTTTTCGGTTCTTCCGCTTCCGGGTGCCTCCCGGGCTGATAAACCGCTTCCGCCTCTCCGGATGCCTGCTTTGTTTTTGTTTATCGTACCACATCCCTGCCTTTCTTTTCACCCGCCTGCCCTTCCTCTGAAGGCCTTCTTTCCTTTTTGAAAGCCTGCGCCGGTCTTGCACTTCCTTCCGCTTCCGGTTATAATAAAAAGAAGGTGTACCCGCCGGTTTTGGCGCCCACTTTCCGTCTTTTCCACATGCCTGTGGACGATTGTGCACAACAGCATTGAGTTATGCACAGACGGTTTTCCCGCCCGTGCTGTGTGTTTTTTGGAGTTTTCCACACTTTCCACCGCGCTATTACGTCTAATTCTATTTTCGTATACTTCTGTTACCCAATTAAGGAGGAAACAAAATGATCTTTTCCTGTGAAGCCCAGGATCTGAACCAGGCCCTTTCCACTGTCAGCCACTCCATGGCCGTCCGTTCACCCAAGCCGATTCTGGAAGGCGTCCTCATGGAAAGCTGCGAAAGCGGCATCCGCCTCACCTGCACAGATAACGCGCTCAGCATTGAAACCATCATTCCCGCTGAAGTGGCCGAGGAAGGCCGCATCGTGATGCCCGGCAAGCTATTCTGCGAAGCCATTCGCAAGCTGCCCGGCGGTTCCTGCCAGATCAACATCAACAGCAAGCTTCAGGCGAGCATCAGCTGCCAGACCTTTCGCATGACCATTTCCGGTCTCGATGCCATCGAATATCCGGATCTGCCGGAGGTCAGCGGCGAATCCTTCGAAATGGAGCAGGGCCTGCTGCGCGGCATGGTCAACGGCACACTCTTCGCTACCGCGGCCGATGAAAGCCGCCCGATCCTGACCGGCTGCCTGCTGGAAATCGCGCCGGACAGCATCAATGTGGTCGCGCTCGACGGTTTCCGCCTCGCCATGCGCAAGGAGACCATCAAGGGGCCGGAGCACAGCGTGCAGACCGTTCTCGGCGGAAAAGCGCTCTCCGATATCTCCCATATTCTCAGCGAAAACGAGGAGACCGTCCGGATTGTCGTCGGCAGCAGCCATACCGAGTTCACGCTGGGGATGACCCGCATTATCGCGCGCTCCCTCGAGGGGGAATTCATCCGCTACCGCCAGATCCTCCCGAATGACTGGAAGACGCTGATCACGGTGAATCGCCGCGAACTGGAAGACGCCATCGATCGTGCGAGCCTCATCGCGCGCGAGGGAAAGAGCAACCTCGTCCGTTTCGCCATCGAAGGCGAGGAGCTCGTTGTGACCTCCAATTCCGAGACCAGTGACACCGAGGAGCGCATCACAAGCGATACGCAGGGCAACGGGCTCACGATCGCCTTCAATGTCCGCTATATCACAGATGTCCTGAAGGTGCTGGACAGTGAGCAGGTCGTTATGCGCTTCAATTCCAACCTCAGCCCCTGCGTCATTTGCCCGCAGGAAGGCGATGCATATCTGTACCTGGTCCTTCCTGTGAGAGTATACGGAAACTGAAATGCACGTCAAATCGCTGATCCTCCGGGATTTCCGATGCTATGAGCAGGCAGAAATCCATCCTTCCGACGGCATGACCGTCTTCGCCGGGCAGAATGCGCAGGGGAAGACCAATCTGCTGGAAGCGCTGCACCTCGCCTGCACGGGCAGGAGCCACCGGACCAGCCGGGACGAGGAGATGATCCGCTGGGGCTGCTCCGCCGCCAGGGTGAATGTGCAGACTGAGCAGATGGACGGCACCCATGAGGTGACGCTGATCCTCGCCCGGGGACAGAAGAAAAAAAAGACGGTCCGGATCGGGGAGCGGCAGGCGGAGCGCATCGGTGAGCTTTTCGGCCATGTATTCGGCGTGCTTTTTTCCCCTGAGGATCTCTCGATCATCAAGGGAGGGCCTTCGGAACGGCGGCGCTTCCTCGATATGCAGATTTCCCAGCTTCGACCGGCCTATTTCTATGCCCTGCAGCGCTCTGCCCATGCGCTCGCGCAGCGGAACGCGCTCCTCCGGGCGATCCCGGATCATCCTTCCCTGAAAAAGACGCTGGATATGTGGGATGAACAGCTGGCGGAGGCTGGCGATGCCGTCGTGCGCGGCCGCCGGGAGGCGGTTGCGGCGCTGGCGGAATACGCAAAGGCAGAGCATGAACAGCTGACGGACGGCCGTGAGGAGCTCTCCATGCGCCTCTCCGGGGACGCTGCCCGGGAAGAAAAGCCGGGTGAGTACCTGCTGAAGCGCCTGCAGGAGACCCGCGAGGAAGATATCCGGCGCTGCACAACCACCACCGGCGTGCATCGCGACGATCTCGTTATCTCCCTGAACGGCAGGGATACGCGAACCTATGCTTCCCAGGGACAGCAGCGCTCGGCGGTGCTCTCTCTCAAGCTGGCCCAGACGACATTCGCGGAAAAAGACCGCGGAGAGACGCCGATCCTGATGCTGGACGACGTCATGAGCGAGCTGGATCCCGCACGGCGCAGACAGCTCATCCGCAGGATCGACAGGATTCAGACCTTTGTGACCTGCACGGACCCCAGCGATCTGGCAGGGGCTTCGGAGGGCAGGATCTATGAAGTGCGGAACGGACAGATCCTTTGAGTTTTCCACAGACAGTCGGGGAAAACTCCACTGTTTTCCACAATTTTGTGGAAAAGTATGCGGAAAAATCTGGAAAACGCCAAAATGAAGAATGCCTGAAACCCGGAAACTGTCCGGATTTTGGGCGCCCAAAATAATTCACAGCGCGCGGCTTTCTCCAAAAGTGGAAAAGCGGAAAACCGTGCGGATGACAGGAGAAAAAATGGAACGCAGGAAGAAAAGGGTGCAGTACCGGGTTGCGGGCGGCGGGAGAGCGAGCACGCTCCGTCTGCGCGATCAGACTCAAGGAAAAAAGCGCCGGAATCTCAGTCGATTCCTGCCGGCGGTGGTCGTCGCCGCCGCGGTGATCATTCTCCTGTCCATCGTGCTGCGCTTTGTCAGTACGGAACGCGGCCGCTCCGCCATCGGGCGGGTGACCCGGATCGGCGCCACAGTCGGCCAGAACGTGGCTGCCTTCGGGGACGGCGTCATTTTTTACGATGGTGCGACCCTGCGCTGTGTATCCGCCACCGGCGGCAGCACCTGGAGCTATCAGATCGGCACCAATGCGGATTACAACATCTCCGGCAGCCGCATCGTCGCCTGGTCCGGAAACGATCTCTATATCCTGAATGACCGCGGCCGCCTCCTTTACAACAACAAGATGACCGAGGAGATCCAGTTTGCCGCGGTCGGCGAGGAATACGCGGCGGTCTTCTGCGGCGATGAGGATGACGGCATCGTGACGGTCATCAATTCCGCCGGACAGACCGTGGACAAGATCACCATTACCAACCTGGCGCTGCAGAACATCGGCTTCTTCAAGGCCGTGACGAGCTCCTCCGGCGTGCAGCAGACGGAGCTTATGTGGATTCTGGGCCTCAATACGACCGGCACGGTCATCAATATGGAGCTGCAGACCTATCAGCCGGGCCGCCTGTCCATCGGAAAAACCTCTCTTGGCGAGCACATCGCCTATAAGGTGCTGGATGACGGAAGCGGCAATCTGGACGTCGTGACGACCCGTGAGATCCAGCATTACAATTACCGCGGCGTCTCCACGGGCAGCTCCAGCCTCATCTATGGCTATACCCTGCATGATTCCGGGCGTCAGGGCGACACCCTTTACCGCCTGCTGATCCCGGAGCAGGAGATGAATTCCAGCATGCGCATCTCTGCTGCCCGCCTCATGACCGGCAGCATGGACAGGATGCTGCATCTGCCCGTCAGCTGTCTGGATGTGCGTCTTGGCACCCGCGCGGTTTACGGCTTCTCGGAAAATGCGGTCTATGCCTGCCGGTTCGGGGAGACGAACTTTGAAAGCTATGCCATGCCGATCCAGGTCACAAGCGTGCTCGACATGATGGCAAACAACCGGGTCGTCGTAGCCTCCGGCAACGACATTTATATTGTAGAGCTGCCGATGTAAGGCGGCGGAAAAGAGGAAGAAAATGGGCTGTACGACAATTCTGGTCGGCAAGAAGGCCAGCTATGACGGAAGCACGATGACGGCGCGCAACGACGATTCCGGCGCGACGAGCTTCACGGAGAAGAAATTCGCGGTCATTCTGCCGGAGCAGCAGCCGGGGCTGTACCGCTCCGTGCTGTCCCATGTGCAGATCCCGCTGCCGGAGAACCCGATGCGCTATACGGCGATGCCGAACGCGCTTCCGGGCAAGGGAATCTGGGCTGCCTGCGGCGTGAACAGTGCGAACGTCGCCATGACGGCGACGGAGACGATTACAAGCAACGAGCGTGTTCTGGCGGCGGATCCGCTGGTCCGCCTCATTCCAGCCTCCGGAGAGACGCCGGAGCAGCCGGGCGGCATCGGCGAGGAGGACATGGTCGTCCTCGTGCTGCCCTATATCCGCAGCGCCCGGGAGGGCGTCCTGCGCCTCGGCGCCCTGCTGGAGCAGTACGGCACCTATGAGATGAACGGCATCGCCTTCCAGGATACGGATGAGATCTGGTGGCTGGAGTCGATCGGCGGGCATCACTGGATGGCGCGCCGTGTGCCGGATGACGCCTATGTGGTCATGCCGAATCAGCTCGGCATCGATGACTTCGACTTTGAGGACGCCATGGGCGAGGGACGCGAGTTCCTCTGCTGTGCGGATCTTCCGGAATTTGTGCGCGAAAATCACCTGGATCTGTCTCTGAACGGGCGCTTCAATGCCCGCTTTGCCTTCGGCAGCCACAGCGATGCGGATCATATCTACAACACGCCGCGCGCCTGGTGGATCCAGCGCTTCTTCAATCCGCACGACAAATGGGAGGGCCCGGACGCGGTCTATACCCCGGCATCCGACGACATCCCGTGGATGCGCATTCCGGAACGGAAGATCACGCCGCAGGACATCAAGTATGCCCTGTCCGGCCATTTTCAGGGAACGCCCTATGATCCGTATGGCCGCCACGGGGACGGTTCCCTGCGCAATTCGCTGCGCTCCATCGGGGTGAACCGCACGAGCTTCATGGGGCTCATGCAGCTCCGTCCGGGCATGACCTTCGAGAACTGCGCCGTCGAGTGGATCGCGGTCGGCTCCAACGTGCACAACGCGATGATCCCGCTCTTTACGCAGATCGACCGCGTTCCGGATTATATCGGAAAGACGGCGGAAACGCCGGACACCGGCAGCTTCTACTGGGCCAATCGCCTCATCGCGGCGCTGGCCGACCCGCACTTTGCGAAGTGCGCCTCCCCGATTGAGCGCTATCAGAACGCGCTGCAGGCGGAGGCGGGGGCAATCATCCGTGAAGCGGATCGCGCCTGCGCGGACGAGAAGGATGCCGCAAAGCGAGAGGCAATCTGTATGCAGGCGAATGAAAAGACCGTCGCGCTGGCCAGGCGCCTGACGGACGAGCTGCTCTCGCAGGTACTTTATGAGGCAACCATGGGCATGAAGAACGCCTTCGCCCGTTCGGACGCCTGATTTTTCATCATTTCAGACCGGGGAGGCGGCTGCCTTGCGTATTGACGTATTCGATTTTGACGGGACGATCTACGACGGGGATTCCACAGTGGATTTCCTTCGCTATGCCGTGCGGCGCCGTCCCTCCCTCATTTTCGTTCTTCTTTCCGGCGTCTTTCGCGCGGGCGGCTATGCGCTGACCGGAAGGATCTCCCTGACGGTATTCAAAAGCTGCCTTTTTTCCGCCCTGGCCAGGCATCTGGATCTGTCTGCGGAGGCAGAACGCTTCTGGGCGGATGAAAAAACGCAGGCACATCTGGGAGAATGGTTTCTGAGAAGGGAGCGCACGCTTCCGGTCGTGATTGCCTCCGCTTCCCCGGATTTCGAGCTGAGGCCCGCGGCGAGGCTGCTTTCGGCGGATCTGCTTGTCAGCACGCCCTGCGACGCAAAGACGGGCAGGCTGACCGCGGGCAACTGCAAGAGCGCCGAGAAGATCCGGCGCATCCGGCAGGAACTGGGAGACTTTGAGGTTCGCTCGATGTATACGGACAACCCGAAGGCGGACGGCCCCCTGCTGGCTCTTGCAGAGGAACGCTATCTTGTAACCCACGGAGCGGTTCACCGGCTGACGCCGGAAGAATTTGCTCCCGCTGAAAAAGAAAGGAGGGATCGGCATGAATGAAACGAAGCCGGTCCGGCTGACAAACAAAACGGCGATTGCCCTCCGGCATTCCGGCGTGCGGGTCAAACGCGCCTGCTTTGCCGTCGGGTTGGTCGTCTCGCTGGCGCTGTCGGCGCTGGCGGTCTGGTTTGGAATTCGCTGGCTTCCGGCGGTGCCGATCTTTGTGGCAGTGCTCGTCGCTGTGGATGTGCTGCTGTATATCCACGCTGACCGGATCAGTCTGGAGACCATGGCGCAGGCCCTCTGCATGGAGGAAGCCATCCGCACGCTGCGCGAGAGCGACAGCCGGATGGAGCGCAGGCGTCAGGCGGAGGAAGACCGCAGGGAAGCCATGGCCGATGCCCTCAGCGCGTCCGGCCCTGTGGTGAGCTTTGCCGGAAAAGCGGCGGAGCGTGCGGCCATGCAGCAGAAGGCCGCTCCGGCGGAACAGCCCGCGGGCGCAGAACCGCATCGCCGCCGCCGCGGACAGACGGGTCCGGAGGAACGCCAGGCATGACAGCCCTCCTTTACAGCCTGCTGTATCTCCTCTCCGGTCTCCTGATCATCCGCTGCCAGCTGCCGCGGAAGAGCCCGCTCGTCCGGCTCTGGATCGGGCTTGCGCTTGGCATTCTGCTGGAAATGTGGCTGCCGAACCTGATGGCCTATGCCTTCGGATTCACGATTGCGGCACACATGGCGGCGATTGTCCCCCTTGCGGCACTGACGGGTGTGATGTTCCTGACGCGGGATCGGCGCCCTGTGTCCGGCATGCAGGAGGGGGATCGTGCAATGCTGGCGGCGCTTGCGCTCGTGGTGATCCCGCTGGGCGTCCTCTCCGGGTATCTGCAGTATACGCATGTGCTGCGCCCGGCGTCAGACGGCTCACTCTGGTGCGGCCAGGCTACCTACGGCGACCTCTGCATGCACCTCGCCTTCACAACCTCGATCGCGGGGATGGCGTTCCCGCCGTCCTACAGCCTGCTGGCAGGCACCTCTCTCTCCTATCCCTATCTGACGGATTCTCTCAGCAGCACGCTCTGGATGATGGGCGTCCCGCTGAATATGGCGGTCATCCTTCCGGGGACGCTGCTCATGATGCTGACCTATGCCGGCTATATGCTGCTGGCGCGGCGCTGCCTTGGCAGCCGGCCAAAGCTGCTGGCCGTCTGTGCGCTGCTGTTCTTTCTGAACGGCGGCCTGGGCTTCCTCTATGACTTTGACCTCGCGTTCAAGGATCATTTTGCGAAGATCCTCGATATTTTCACGGGCTATTATCATACGCCGGCGAACCAGCCGGAGCTGAACCTCCGCTGGTCCAACGTCATCGCGGATCTGCTGATTCCGCAGCGTTCCCTGATGGGCGGCTGGGCGATGGTTCTGCCGGTGTTCTGGCTGCTGATTGACAGCCAGCGGCTGCATTCCATGCGGGAGACGCTGCTGCTGGCGGTCTGGGCGGGCGCGATGCCGCTGGTGCATACGCATACCTTCCTGGCGCTCGGCCTCTTCTCCGGCGGGTATATCCTCGCACGCTTCATCATGGACCGCGGAAACCGTCGGCGGGTGCTCCTGCAGGCGGCGGTCTATCTGGGCATCGTGCTGGTGCTGGCGCTTCCGCAGCTGCTCGGCCACGCGGTCAGGCAGACGCTCGAGGGCGGTTCCCTCCGCTTCCAGTTCAACTGGGTGAACAACAGCGGCGGGCGCGGCTTCATCGATGGGTATCTCTGGTTCTGGGTCAAGAACGCCGGCCTGCCCTTCCTGCTGCTGCTTTTTGCCCTGCCGGATATCTTCCGGCGCGGGCATGGGGATCTGTTCCTTGGCATGACGGCCATCTTCCTTGTCGCGGAGACGGTCATCTTCCAGCCGAACGAGTATGACAACAATAAGCTCTTTTACATCTGGTTCATGTTTGCCGTCATGCTTTCCGCGGATTACGGTTCCGTGATCATGCGGCGGCTGGAGGGGCTGCGCGGCAGATGGCTTCTCTGCGGATTCTTCATGATTGCCAGCGTGCTGTCCGGTTCTCTGGCTCTGGCGCGCGAGGCTGTCTCCGGCTATCAGCTCTTCTCCGCAAATGCGGTGGCGGCCGGCGACTGGATCCGGGAGAATACCGAAAAGGACGCCGTCTTCCTGACGGGACAGCAGCACATCAATCCGGTTGCCTCCCTGGCGGGCAGGCAGATCCTCTGCGGCAGCGACCTGTATGTCTTTTTCCACGGCCTCGATTACAGCGAACAGGAAGCCGCCTGCGAGGCCTTCTATGAGGATCCTGTCGGAAACCGGGATATTCTGGATCGGTACGGCGTGGATTACATCTATGTCAGCGACTATGAGCGGTCGGATTTTGCGGTCGATACGGATGCGCTGGACGAGAACTGGACGCTGGTCTATGAAAATGCGGACGTGAGCATCTATAAAGTAGAAAATGGGTCGGACTCGGAAGGAAGCGCAGGCACATGATGGAACGCTTTCTGCGCTATTCCCTGGAGAACGGACGAAAGATCGCGGCCGTCTTCCTGAAGGACGGGCAGCCCTGTCGGAAAAATATGCTGGTGACGGCGATCGATCCGGACGGGGAGCATTTTACAGCGGTCCTTTCCGGAAAAAAGAAAGCGGAGGCATTCTGCGTTTCTGATTTCCTGACGGTGGACTACGCCCGGGGCGATCACGGAGAACTGGAGTAATCATCATGGAAAATCTCAACATTGTAGACATCTTCTGTATCGCGCTGCTGGCCATCAGCGTGCTGTATGGCATGTACCGCGGCTTTATCAGCGGCATCCTGAGTCTGGCGGCGCTGATCGGTTCCGTCTTCGGAGCCTTCACCTTCTCCGGACAGATTGCCCAGATGCTGAAGGGCAATCAGACGCTTGTGGCGACGCTGATGTACTATACGGACGCTGCGAGCCGCATCGGCAGTCTGGATCTGTCGCTCCTGACGGTGTCGCAGGTGACGAAGGACACGCTTACCACGATCCTGCAGAAGGCCAATCTTCCAGAGGTCTTCCAGCAGGCCTTCGTCGGGAACTTTCAGAGCGCGGCGGCGGACACGCGTGTCTCGACGGTGCTCAGCCAGACGATCGTGAACGCCTCCATTTCCATCCTCAGCTTCCTCGTCTGCTTCTTTGTTCTCTATCTGGCGGCGCTGCTGATCGTCCACCTCATCGCCTACGTCTTTGAATTCCCGATCCTCCGGCATCTGGATTCCCTGGCGGGCGGTGCCTTCGGGTTCATCCGCGGATATGTGATGCTGATGATCCTGTTCATCGTGGTGCCGATCATTCTCGCCGTTGCGCCGGTTCAGCAGATCACGGATCTGCTGGAGGCATCGCAGCTGCGTCCGCTGTTTGACAGCCGTCTGATTTTCCAGATTCTGGGACTGAACGGCTGAGGTAATAAATAAGAAAGAAAGGATCGATCTTATGAAAAAACTCGAAGGAATGGCAGGCATCCTGCCGGCATCTGTCACCCCGTTTGACGCGGAGGGCAATCTGAACCCCGGCGCGCTCACGAAGCTGATGGACCGCAACCTGAACGAGGGCGCGGTCGGCTTCCTCATCGGCGGCAGCAGCGCGGAGAGCTCCCTGCTCACCCGCGAGGAGCGCCTCACCCTGATGGAAACCGCCGCTTCCCATCCGCGCAGGAAGGAAATGAAGCTGATCGGCGCCTGCTCTTCCATCGCGGAGCGCGATGCCATCGACTACGCCCGGGCCGCAAAGGAAATGGGCTTCGATGCGGTCATTTCCACGGCGCCGTACTATTACAAGTTTGGCAATAAGGGTGTTGCCCATTATCTCAGCGCCATCCGCGAGGCGGTGGATCTGCCGCTGTTCTTCTATAACTTCCCGGGCAACACGGGGGTGGAGATCGACATCTTCGATCCGGCAATCCGCGGAATCATGACGGACGGCACGATTTCCGGCGTGAAGCAGACGAGCCTCAACCTCTATCAGCTGGAGCGTCTGCGCGACATGAACCCGGAGCTGGTCATCTACGGCGGCTATGACGAGGTCTATCTCGGCGCCCGTATTCTGGGTGCGGACGGCGCCATCGGCTCCACCTTCAACTTCACACTGCCGTTGTTTTTGAAGATCGAGGCGGCCTATCAGAAGGGCGATATCCCGGCGGCACAGGCGCTGCAGCGTCGCGCCAACAACATCATGCAGGGTCTCTGCGCCTGCGGCCTCTTCCCGTCCATCAAGCATATCCTTGCTGTGAACGGCATGGACTGCGGCGAGTGCCGCGCGCCGTTTGCATCGCTCACCGCGGAGCAGAAGGCGTTCGTGGAAAAGGTCGTCGCGGACAATCTCTGATTCAGAAAGAGTTTCTTTTCCGAAGGAAATACGGGGGCTTTCCGATCGCCCCGGACGCCTTCGGCGCAAACCTGATTTTATGGTAATGGAAAGGGGATATGCCCTTGGAACATGAGGAACAGCTTCCGGAACAGCAGGAGAGCATCGGCGGCCCGATCGATGGGCTGCGAACCTTCTTCGGAGAGGGGACGGGCTCCGTCGTGGTCTTCGATCTTGAATGGAACCAGAACGGTTACGCACCGAACCCGAGGATGCCGCATGAGATCATCGAGATCGGCGCCTGCCGCCTGAACGCGGACGGCCTGGTCGAGGATACCTTCAGCGCGATCGTGCGCCCCTGCCTCTATAAGCGGGTTGACAAGCATATCCGTCAGGTGACCGGCATCACGGAGAAGGAGCTTGCGGACGGCAGACCCTTCCCGGAGGTCATCGCGGACTTTGCACGCTTCTGCGGGGAAGCACCGCAGCTGATCACCTGGGGCCGGGATGATTATCCGGTTCTGAAGCGAAACCTCGCCTTCCATATGCAGCCCCTCCTGTTTGCCCCGCCGCTGGACGCCCAGCTCGTGTTTGGCTTCACCCATTTCGGGGATGCGCACCGGCAGATGAACCTGCACGCGGCGCTGGAGGAGACGAACACGGTCATGGGCGTGCCGGCGCACAGGGCGGTCTATGACGCGGAATGTACGGCTGCGCTCCTCCCGGTGGTCTCCCGGGAGACGGAGCCGCTGACGGATATCCGGCGGCGCGAGCTGCGGCTGACGCTGGAGCGGGAGACCCGCATCGCGGATGCCCTGCTGCGCTCCAGGCCGACCCGCTACACGATGCACACCGACGCCCTTCTGGATGACGCCGTGACCGTCCTGCCCTGCCCGCGCTGCGGAAAGATCTGCCGGTTTGATACGCCGTGGTTCGACGACGGGCGCGACCGGTATCAGGCAATCGGTGTCTGTGCGCAGCATGGTCTGGTGGAGGCTCAGATGCACCTTCGCCGCCCGAACGGCGGCTTCCTCACGGTACAGCAGCGCGCCTATATGACGACCGAGCCGGAGGCAGATGGCGTTCGGCAGGCGTACAGGTTTTTCCTGCAGACGCCGCCGCAGAAGCGCCATCACCGCCTCTGCATGGCGGAGGTCAGGGCAGGAAAGCAAAAGGAACAGTCCGCGAAATAACGGACTGTCTTTTTTTACAAAAATTTTAAATTTTGAAATAAATTGGCTTGAAATTCCGTAATAATTTGGTATAATGGTCTTAACAATACCCGGTTTATAGGATTCGGAGGAACGATTATGAAGAAATTGATGGCGATCGTTACGCTCATGAGCGTGCTTTTCGCAAGCTATGCGGCTGTCGCGGAGGTCAAGGCCACGGCGACACCGTCCCCTGAGACAGCTCTGGAGCAGGTTGGTCAGCTGGTTGAGCCCGGCGAAACCGCCGCGAGCGCCGCGCTGCCCACCCCGAAGCCGGAAGGGCTGATTGAGACGACGACGAGCCGCCTGAAGTTTGTGAACGCTTCCCGGTATCTGCGTACCCGGAAGGTCACCTACTATGACAATGATTACGCAAACAACTTCGACGAATACCTGCTGCAGCCCTTTGACAGCAAGGTTCCGGTCGAGTATTTTGTGATGGATGACGAGGGCTATCTCGCGCTTGCTCCGCTCGTTCTGGATATCACGGATGCCATGCGTGAGCGCCTGTATGGTGAGGATGTCGGCTCCACGGCCATGTACTACGGCCAGTATTGCGAGCAGGTCATGAATATCCGCCGCAAGCTGGTTCAGGTGGCCAAGGATACCGGCAAGCGGGATGACAACGGCAACGTTGTTTACAAGAGAAAGTGGCTTGATGAAGGACTCATCGGAACCTCTTCCCAGGGAGAAGGCTATTATGAGACCGGTAAAACAAGCTATACCACCGGTGTTTACGGCTACTCCGGCATTCACGAGGGCGTCGATTTCGTCTATGAAAAGGGTGCTCCGCTGCACGCGATTCTGGGCGGCGTTGTGACCCGCGCCGGCGACAGCAACGGCACTGTTGCCATCTACAGCGAAGATCTGGACATCACGGTTCTGTATCTGCACTGCCAGGACATCAAGGTCAAAAAGAATCAGACCGTCATCGCTTCCGACATCATTGGCTACGAGGGCGGCAAGGGCATCACGGCCGGCATTTACAATACTGCCGATTACAAGAGCCAGGGCCTGAAGCACGTCAGCACCTCCCATTATGTGCATGTGGAAGTCCGCAAGGGCCGCCACACCACTTCCAACAAGTATCGCAATACGATTCTGGAAAGCGATTGCCCGTATGAGTATATGCGTCAGGCGCTGAATATTCAGGACAGCGGCCGTCAGCCGGTTTCCAAAGCAGCTGTTACCGAAGCAGAGCGGATGCGTGAGGAAGCCGAAGCGCAGGCCAAGGCCGAAGAAGAAGCCGCAGCCGCCTGGCTGACCGAGACGCCGGAACCGGAAATCGAAGTTGTGGAAGAATCCGCAGCCCCGGGCTATGGTTTCTCTGAGACGGCCGAAGAGCCTGCCGCAGAAGCCACCGAGGAGCCGGCTGAGGAGCCGACCGCTGCTCCGGAAGCCACCCTTCCGCCGGCCGCCTGATCTGACCCGGAACATCATAACAGGGCTGCTGCAGCGATGTGGCAGCCTTTCCCTGAATCCACTGAGCGTCATATCGGAGGTGCTTTCATGGTTATCGATCGTATTGAACAGCAAAAAAAATATTATCCCCTGAATTCGCTCTTTGAGGAGGCCTTTGCTTTTCTGTCGGAGACGCCGGACCTTGAGCCGGGCCGCTATTCCCTGGAGGACGGCATCTATGCGTCTGTGACGGAGTTTGATACGAAGCCGCTGGAAGACGCGGAGCTTGAGGTCCATAAAAAATATATCGACCTTCATTACTGTATCGCCGGGGGCGAGCGCATGTCCTGGGCTGCTGTTGAAGAGCTTCAGCCGACGCATGCCGATGTACAGGGTGACAACTATTACTATGCCGGCCGTTCCACCTCGATCTCTGTGCGCCCGGGCATGTTCTAAATCATGTTCCCGCAGGACGCGCACCGCTCCGGCTGCCATCATGAGTTTCCGAAGCACTGCCGCAAGGTGGTCGTGAAGATCCCGGTCAATCCGTGAGTTCCGTCATGTTTGATTTAGCGATTGTGGGCTCCGGTCCGGCGGGCTGCAGTGCGGCCATGACCGCCCGGAAGCGCGGGCTTTCCGCGGTCGTTCTGGGCAGCGCGGACGGCAGCCTTGCCAGGACGCCTTCCATCCTCAATTATCCGGGCTTTCCGGAGATCAGCGGCCCGGAGCTGCTGCGGAGGATGCGCAGTCAGGCCGCCGGGTTGGGCGCGGAATTTCGCGCAGGGCTTGTGCGGGAGATCCTGCCGATGGGCGAATCCTTTGCGCTCAGTCTCGGCGGGGATTTTGTGGAGGCGCGCCGCGTCGTGCTCTGCACGGGCGCCCGTCAGCCCAGGCTTTTGCCCGGGGAACAGAAATTTCTTGGCCGGGGTGTCAGCTACTGCGGCACCTGCGACGGCATGCTGTACCGTGGAAAACGGATTGCCCTCCTGGCGGAAAGTGAAGAATCGGTGCAGGAGGCGGCCTTTCTCGCAGGCATCTGCGCCGAGGTGCACTGGTTTGGAAAGAAGCGGGACGGACTGGATGCGCGCGTCATCCCGCATGAGGAAAAGGCACTGGAAATCCGCGGAACCGGAAAGGCGGAGAGGCTCCTGACCTCCGGCGGGGAGATGCCTTTTGACGGCATTTTTATCTTCCGGGAAATGGCGGCTTATTCCTCCATGCTCCCGGGGCTGGAGACGGAAAAGGGCTTCATTCGGACAGACCGGAATATGCATACTTCCGTTCCGGGCGTCTATGCCGCCGGGGACTGTACTGGGCAGCCGCTGCAGGCCGCAAAGGCCGTTGGCGAAGGCTGTATCGCAGCGCTGGAAGCCGCGCATTCTCTCGGAAAATGAACGCTGCATCCTTTTTTGCACGTCTGTACAAAAAGTGTGGGAAATTAAAATTTTCCCTTGCTTTTTTGGAACAGGCGTGTTATTTTAAAAATACAAAGATTATGGGTATATAGAGAAGGGACTGAACGACCGACCTGGAAGAAGAGGGCGCGCAATGCGAACCATCGAGACGGGATGCGCGGTTGTCGATATTGTGGCATGGCCGGAAGATAAGCCATGGGAAGGCCGCTATCAGACAATCAGCAGCATTGAAAAGGGGATCTGTCGGCTTGTGCTGTCGACAGAAGTTTTTCATGATGAAGCAAAGGCGAATACGGCCTATCGCCGTTTTGCCGGGAAGATCACAAAAGCTGGGATGGTGCCGCCCAGGGTTGAATTCAAGCGGCTGTCACCGGCTTCCAGCAAGATGTTCTGCATTCTGACGCCATATCAGTCGGTTTTTAATTCCGCATGTCTTTCCGGCAGGGTTCACATGGTCGAATCCGGGAAGGATGAAAAAAGAAAGATCTGCGCGATCCTGCTGTGAGGCGCGCATAAGAGGAGTACCATACGGCATGGAGCTGAAAGAAGCTTATTGCGTTCAAATGAAAAGCCTGCTCGGTGAAGCAGGCTTTTTATCATACCAAAAGGCGCTGGAGAAGCCCTGGCAGCGGGGCCTGCGCCTCAATCTGCTGTTCTGTCCGGACGGAATGAGCCGGGCGGCTGCGCCGTTTCTGGAGGAGTCCGTGCCCTGGGCGCGGGGGGCTTATTTTGTGGAGGATGCGTCGCGCCCGGGCGTGTCGCCCCTGCATGAAGCGGGGCTTTTCTATCTGCAGGAACCGAGCGCGATGGTGCCCGTTTCCCTGCTGGACCCGAAGCCGGGGGAGAAGGTGCTGGATCTCTGCGCGGCGCCGGGCGGAAAGAGCACGCAGATCGCCGGCCTGATGGCGGGGCGCGGTCTGCTGGTCAGCAATGAGCCTGTGCCGAACCGGGCGCAGATCCTGTCGCGCAACCTTGAGCGGCTCGGGGTGGCGAATTCCGTCGTTACGGTTGCGATGCCGGAGGATCTTTCCGGGCGGTTTGAAGCCTTTTTTGACCGTATCCTGGTGGATGCACCCTGCTCCGGGGAGGGCATGTTCCGCCGCCAGCCGGAGGCCATGGAGGAATGGGATGCGGAGGCGCCTGCCCGCTGTGCGGAGCGCCAGCGCCTGATTCTTCAGCATGCCTCGCGCATGCTGAAGCCGGGCGGAAGGCTCGTTTATTCCACCTGCACCTTCAACCGCACCGAAAATGAGGAGACGATCGCGTCCTTCCTTTGCGCGCACCCGGAATTCCGTCTGATTCCGTTTGAACTGCCGGGGCTGCCCGCTGCGCCGTCGGGCATGCTGCATCTTTATCCGCATGAGATCCGCGGTGAGGGGCATTTTGCTGCCTGCCTTCAGAAAGAGGGGGAGCTTGTCCCGGATGAACCCGCTGGATATGCTGCGCCAGCCAAAGGGCAGAGCATCCTTCTGCCGGAGGTCTTTGCCGCGGGGCATGAACCGAAAAATGTGACGATGGACGGGGACGTGCTGCGCATCCTGCCTGATTTTTACAGGAAGGAGTGCTTTGCAGGCATCCGCGTGCTGCGCACCGGCCTTCTGGTCGGTCATGCGAAGGGAAAGCGCACGGAGCCGGATCATGCGCTGGCGCTTTCCATGCGGGTCTGTGATGCGGCCCGCACGGCGGAGCTGACGGAGCAGCAGGCGCTGCTGTATCAGGCGGGCGAGGCGCTGGATCTGGGCGATCTGCCCTCCGGCTACACGCTCCTCTGTCATCAGGGCAAGGCACTCGGCTGGGGCAAGCAGGCCGGCGGTCTCATGAAGAATCACTATCCGAAGGGACTCTGGCGAAGGTCGTAATCCGGTTTCCGGGTAAAGCCCTTTCGCGGGTCGAAGGCACAGATCAGATGTATGGCATCGCTGACAGCAAACGCAGACTTACAAAAGAATCCCGTCTCTGTTTTGCAGAGGCGGGATCGAATTTTTTCATCATGAAATGATTGAAGCAAAACGGAAGAAAGCAGAGGCTCAGGTCTGCATCTGAAATTCAGACGGAATGCAAGGTTTCCTTTGAATCAGTCCGGGCAAGAAGATAATCACAGGAAACATTCAGCGTATCGGCCAGAAGACAGAGCGTCTCCAGACTCGGCTGACGGAGCCCCCTTTCATAAAGGCCCACCGTGTTCAGACTTTTCCCGATGATGTCCGCAAGTTCCTGCTGGCTCAGATGTTTGGCGGTGCGCGCAGACTTCAGACG